>Ga0335081_10017855_pt1 | contig 11480 bp, 12 predicted proteins | sample Lox_Sample_35_FD_206713 | JGI IMG/M metagenome (GOLD analysis project Ga0335081, IMG submission 206713) | Soil microbial communities from Loxahatchee National Wildlife Refuge, Florida, United States - Lox_Sample_3.5 | ecosystem: Environmental > Terrestrial > Soil > Wetlands | place: USA... | reverse complement strand
TAACGAGAAGGAGCCCTTCAAGCACGTACCGACACAAGCAAACCGGACACAGGGCCACTGACCGCGCTAAAGCTCTTCACAATGCATCACCCCAGAAGAGCCGCACCCATCCTGGATCGCGCCGCGCCGTTCAAGATATTTACCTACTACAAACCTGGCTGCGCCCAAAACGGCCACATCTTGGCACTGGCCCGATGGCCCGCGGATCTGATCAAGAATCGAATAGCATGCACACTTGATCAAGACATCATTATCGACCAGGAGTTCAAGCATTGTCGCTGCGGCCTATCACCTGTCCGAGATAGTCCCGGTTTGCAAGCGAAAGCGCCTGCCAGTCGAACTGATTCGAGGCGAGCTCGTTGATCTGATCGCCTACAGGCTGGCTACGCGGGCCAATTATCTTAAGGGCCCCGAAGGTCTGCTGCCACTTGCCTGTCGCGTGACCCAGGCACAGTGCCAATATTCCAGGCTCTATACGTTCTCTGTCCGCAGCAGCCTGCGCCGCTTGTGCGAGCTCCCTTGCGCTATATGACTGCCTGTCCGCCAGGACTTGCGGGTTATCACGGCCGGTCAAGAGGATGAAGGCGGCACGGTCGGCATCGACTTCCTCGGCGTCGAGGTTATCGATTGTCAGCGGGTTTTCCATGTCAAGCAGACTGTCGCTATGTTCGAGATGCCCGAGGAGAATATGGGCTATCTCGTGAGCCAGAATGTATGCCATCCGAGCGTAGTACTCCGATTCGTAGCCCAGCAGGATAGCGTGTCTTTCGTTGACCTTCACGGTCATGGCTTGCATGCGTTTTTGCGGGAGAGGAAACACGCGTAGCTGTATGACTGGGATTCCCGTTTGCCAGCAGAAGGTTAGCAGCCGGGGTAGATCGACAAATCTTGCTTGTCTGAGGATGGCATCCCTGACGCCTTCAGCGTCATTGATTAGGGAGACACCGGGAAGCGTGGCGCTGAGAGCGCATCTGCCTACCGCTGTGCCGAAAGATGCCAGGATGGCTTGTTCTTTGTCAGTGGTTGTCCCGAGATTCTTGAACTTGGTGCTGTCGTGCCAGAGGAACTGTGGTGATCCATCGAATAGTGCACGGGGGGATAGTCCGAGTCTCCGGGCGACCGTGTAGGTAAGCTCCGTGGTTGCAGATAGGGAGTCTTTCGCTTCGGCGCTCCACCACTCTGGCCAGACGGCATTTATGGCAGCATTGGCGATACCGGCTTGTCGCAGTTCGCGCCGTAGTTGCCTCTCAGACAGCACCATGACGACTGTGCGATCCTTCCCGTAATGACTGAAGGGCTGATATGAAATATTTACCAAAACGCCGAGTAAGATGCTGGCCCTAGTTCGCGGCGCACCGCTAGGATAGCTTGTATGGGTTCCGGAGGCAATAATCCTGCATGGTCGAGTCTGCCTGAGACGTTTTGCTGGACGAAATTCGGTGTAGAGGCCGGTGAGCCTCCGCTTTCGATCTTCCAGCGCAAGGAACTTGAGCGGCGCCGCAATGGAGGCGTCTTTCTGTGGGGAATCGGGCAAAGCATCGGCCCTTCTCTTCCAGAGCTGCTTCGTGTAAATTCAACCCCCGAGATACTGTTCTCCCCTATTAAAACGTCCGCAGCAACGCACGACGTCTCTCCCGCCCAGGTAGTGCTGTGGTGCGACGCCATTGGCTATGACGGTCACAGATTCCGGCTGCCTGAGTACTCCCTGGTAACGAGTCGTATGGACCCGGCACGCCCGCGGTCAGGGCATTACGCCCTGGTTTGCGAGGCAGGCTCATCCATTCTGGAGCTCGAGGGTAAGAACCATTACCTTGCACTAGAAGCTCTGAGAAACCTGCGCTCAGGTACATCTCTGGGAGCATCGCAAGTGACAGCGATCGTTCGCAGGGTCTCCATTACTGCCCCAACCCGCGCCGAGTATCCTGTAGTTGCCCGGGCGCGACTGGTATATCCATACTTGGTGCGGCTAACGCGGTCCATCCCAGTACCTGACAGCTACCGCGCCGATCGAGCCGGGCTAGCGGCTTTTGAGTCGGCTATGGAGTCGCTTTTGCGGTTGAGGAAGCAGGACAACGATGGCCTATTCTCTGTCGAAGACGCGATGCTTGCTATTCCGTGATAGCTCCATACAACTGCCGTCCCAACTGCTGACGGTCTTGTACCGTACGGCTGCGATAAGCAAACTGATGATCGTCTCTTTACCGTTTTAGGTGCAAGACCGGTCGATAGTGGTCATTGACGCAGCTCAGAGGACTCTGATGGTCGTACGAGGTCGATGGCGTGCGGTACGGTTGCTGCACTCCATGGCCGACTGTTGACGCTTAATTGTCAGGAGCTCAGGCATCCGTGCGGGAGACTAAGAGGCGTGCAAGCTGATGGGAATGCTCGGTCTCTGCTCCGGTCGCTCACGGGGCAGGAGATCTCGACTGTAACGGGTCGGCCGAACCGGGTCCTCCGGCTTGACGGCGATGACGTGATCGTGGTCACGGAGCGGTCGCCCGCTGGAACGGCCGTCCCCATCCAGATGGTCCAGTCCGGTCTTGATCAGCTGGAGGAGGCTGGCGAGATTGAGGTCAGCGTGGCGTCTCTCGGCCACCGCAGCTCATTTGTCGGCGCGGTCCTGCTTACCCTGCCCGGCACGCACCTGATCCGGACGTCCCCGCCACGCATCCTGCTCGCTGATCCGGCCACCCAGTACAAGCTGAGCCAAGCGGGCAGCATCAACGCTTGGTGGTCCGCCGATCCCCGGCAGCGCTTCTGGCTGGAAATCACCGACCGCCAGGACATAGGCGTCGATCTGCACTGCCCGCAGCGCGGCTCCGACGGAAAGCGGGCTCCGGGTTCTCGCTTATCTGGTGGGTCCTCCCCGGCGACATCGTGTTCCATTACAGCCTGACTCGCGACGGGATCATGGCCTGGTCGCGCGCCGCGGGCCCGGTCACCGAGGCGCCAACCATCTGGCGGCCGCACCGCAGCGCCACCCGACGCCGGATCCAGCAGCCCGTGCCGCAGCCAGGCTGGTGGCTGGACCTGGACGGCCCGTTCCAGCTCTCGCAACCGCTCACCGGCACCGAGCTCACCCGGCGGCAAGAGGAGATCCGCGCCGTCCTGCGCGAGCTCGAAGGCCGGCGCCGGGGAAGCCTGTACTTCCCGTTCTTCTGGTGGGGCGGCCGCCAGCTCCGCCCGATGCAGTACTACCTCAATAAGCTCCCGGCTGAGCTCGTCGGCATTTCCCCCGAGCTCGCCCAGGCCCTGAAACCGCGACCCGAGCCATATGGACCGCAGGCCCAGCCGGGCCTTCTCGGCACGGACTACCGGCCCGCCCAGGTCGGCGCAGCCGCCGGTGCCCGGCAGCCCTTCACCACCGACCCCGCCATTGTCGAACGCGGCCTGCGCGGGCACGCCGATACACAAAACGAGCTCGCGCGAGTCCTCCGCGACGCAGGCCTGACACCCCGGTCCCGCCTGCCGCACGAGCCGAACTTCGACCTGGCCTGGCAGGCGGGCGACACCGCCTTCGTCGCCGAGATCAAGAGCATCACCGACGACAACGAGGAAGAACAGCTCCGTCTGGGCCTCGGCCAGGTGCTGCGCTACCGCCAACGCCTCCAGCACATCGGCTACCCGAAAGTCGTAGCCGTCCTCGCACCCGAGCGGCCCCCGCGCGACCCCTCCTGGGCAGACCTATGTCACGACCTCCAGGTAGTCCTACTCCACGGCGGCAATCTCGACCAGGCCGCGCAGCTCTCGTGATCATCCGCACTGGTATGCCTCGTGGACTGGGCGACCTCCTCGGTGTGAACGAGTGGCGGGAAGGTAAATAGCGGTCATCCAGGCAGGTCAAGACGTTAACGGCGACCGACCGCGGGTAAGTGAGGACGTTACGGTTGCTGCCGTTTGCTGCTGCCGCCGACGAGACCGCCTGGGACGCAGACCTCAGCACCATTGTGGGTAGGGGCCAGCAAGTCAGCCTGTAGGCCGGGTCTGGTGTAGGCCCCTCGCTGACCATGACGACTATCCCTGACAGGTAGCCCGACCTGCGGCTGAGATCTCAGAGGCTCTCATCGCTTCCGGGCAGGCCTCGCGGCCATGTGCCCCCAACGCGCCCGGTCAATGTTGTTGTGACACGTAAGTGTCAACGGGGAGGTCCGTACGGGCGAACCAATAGTATGACTCAGGGATAGTGGGCATAACGGAGCGAACTGCCGGGCTCGGGTTCTACCGTTGTGTCATGGCGATGGGAATGATCGTAACCCCACCGTGCGCCGAATGCGGATCGCCTTCCACTTCCATTGAACTCGACGCCCGTAAGGCAAGGACCAGTCAGGAGGCCGAGCTGCATGAATATATCTTCAGATGACATTATCCGAGTAATCACCGTGATATTGGGGAAACAGCCCACTCTCGATGATGAGGGAGCATACCTTTTTGAATACTTTAGGCAGTCGTTGCGTCCCCTTGCGCCGAACGACGTATCCGCGATTGCCGAGAAGATTAATTCCTTTGATGAGGGCGACGATGGCTCTGTTATTACTAAGACCAGCTATGAGGTCACGGTTCAAACCGGCAGAATTCCATACCGCCTCTCTAATGAGAATTTTAATTTCGACGATCCTCATTCCGGTCTCTCCTATCGGCTCGATCTTCCAAGTGACGCCTATATCATATATTTGTGCCTCAAGCTGATAGAAGGCACGAATCGTGGCCAAGTGGCTCGGATCTGGCGGCCAAGCGCTGTGATACGCGACCGCATGGCGCGTAGTGAAGAGAAGTTTCCAGTGCTTGATTTGATAAAGTCGGCAGTTAGGGTCCGTACACTAAGTATCACTTCGCAAGCAGAACGTTCCAGGACGGGATGGAAGCAGTACGCCGACGCTTTCTTCTTTCATGTTGGCTACAATCTTGACATTCCTTTGATTCCTGATCCTAACCTGTCCGAACTACTTCGGCCAGTAAAGATATCGAGCATGCGGCGTTCCGGACATGCCGATCTTGACGCTCCGCACAGGCACTACGTGGCGGATCTGGTGTACCACTACCAGCTTGGATTGTCGGCGGAAAGTCCGATGCTTGAGTACATATCATATTATCATGTTGCAGAACACTGGTTTGAGAACATCTACCAGGACGATCTTGTTGAGCAGATTCAGTTGGCCATTACTTCGCCTTCTTTCTCCTATAAGAGAAAGAAGGACCTTCGCGAGCTAATTCGAAAGATCAGCCGCGCAGTCCAGCTTAGAGACGAACAGCTCGTAATAAATGAGCAAACGGCATTGAGGCTGACGCTGGCAAAATACATTGAAATTCCACAGCTCGTAGCCGATCTTAATGCCTTCGATCCTAAACTGTTGGATCGGTATGCTACTCATACTGTAAGCTTTTGTGGCGGAGACAAGGTCGTCTTCGACCAGCCTGACGCTTCGAAAATATTCTCCTCCCTATCTAATAGAATTTACAAGACGAGGAATGCCTTGGTGCATTCGAAAGAGGGATCGAAGGCTAAGTTCGTTCCCTTTACCGATGATCGCGATCTTAGTCCTGAGGTTCCCCTCATGCGGTTCGTGGCCGAGCAGATTATCATTGCAACATCGACCATTCCGAGTTAGCTGCTAACCATAGCGGTCCTAGAGACCGGTTTGCCCCGGTCATTGATGCTGGCCGTTTTCTTTCAAGGCTCCGGATTCCTGCGAGCAGTTGCCGGTTGACCGTCGGTCGCGCTGACGCTTGATTAGACAGCTCAGTTCGACAGTAGGCGCATAGTCGGCACGTCGTCACCATGGACCGTCTCCTTACCATCTAGGTGCAACGCGGTCGATAAGAGTCATTGCGGCAGTTCAGAGGGCTTTGACGGTCATCTAAGGTCGATGTCGTGCAGTGCGGTTGCTGCACTTTGCTGCTGCACTGCTCCCCCACCTCGTGGAGGCCAGCGGTCATGCCGGGCAACTGGGCACCGCTCCCGTCCCGTCAGTCCGGATGCTGAACAACGTTGCCGTCAAGCTCGTCGACGTTGCCTAGCTCGATACCTCCCGGCCGCTGCTGGACCGGCTCTGGGCATCGCCGAAGCCCGGCTCGGCCCGGACCACCCGACACCCTGCGCACCCACTGCCATGCCGCAGCCCGGCCGCGTTATCGACCATGATCATCACAACGTCACCGGCGCCGCACACCGCGACATCGTGAACACCGCGCCGTCACCATGAACACGAACCGCCGACCACGTGCCCGGAATGTGCGATTCTACATGCTCAGCGTCAATGTCACCGCCCATGCCCATCTTGAGTGACGCGTAACAGCAAGCTATAGTCGTCGATACAGTGGTGGGGGGAGTATGAGTACGGAGGCCTTCGCAATCGTCGATCCGGCGCATCGCGCCGGGCTTGACGTACCGTCCAGCGTTAAGCTGTCCGCCACACTAGCCTCGGCAGCCACTCACATTTCATCGCGTCGATCAGCGGCGAGCGATAATCCCGCCACAAGTACCAGCGCGTGGGTGGCCTACCACCTCCGGATCGGACCAAGCCCGAAGATCCACTGGGCCCGCACCCCAGCCTTCACGCCTAGGCCTACGACGAACCATGGGGACATCGACAGCGCGGCTCCGCAACGACTGTCTGAGCAACTGCATTGCTGCCCGCGGGTACTTTGCCAGGCCCCCGTACCCCGCTCCGATTCGAATGCTCGCGCTTGGGCACGCGGTCTGATGCTATGGAGGAGCACACGATGCTAACTGGCCAGCCTCTCAGCACATCGCAGATAGAAGATATCGCAACCTACGTTCGTCAGGGGACCTGCATCTTGTTTCTGGGAGCGGGCGTTCATTCTCCTGCCCCCGAAGATTCCTCTTACTTCTATCCAGACGCCGATCGGCCGCCTTTCGGCCGTGAACTAGCTGCGCGACTGGCCCAGAAGGTCGACTTCGAGAGTGTCTTCCCCTCACACGAATCCAACGAATCTCTCAGCCTGCAGAGAGTCTCTCTATTTTATGAACTCGAAAAGGGCAGGAAGCAGCTAATCACCGAAGTAAGTTCAGCAATTCAGGAGGACAAAAAACCCTCCTCGGTGCTGCGGGCTCTCGCTAGCCTCAATTTCCCCCTCGTCATAACGACAAACTATGACCTGCTATTCGAGAGGGCACTGATTCTTGCAGGCAAAGAACCGGTAATCTCGATCTATGACCCCGAGCCTCTCCCAGTTTCCGACTTTACCAACCCCACATCGAAGCGCCCCTTCGTCCTGAAGATTCATGGAGACATTAGCAAGCCCCAGTCTATCGTAATCACCGACGAAGACTACATCCAATTCGTGCTACGCATGGGTGACAAGGATTCTCTCCATCCAGTCCCAATGACTTTTCGCTATCGTTTCACTACATGGCCAACTCTATTCGTCGGTTATAGCCTAATAGATTACAATTTGCGCCTGCTGTTCAAAACACTTCGCTGGAAAATTGATCTATCCAATGTGCCGATGTCTTATTCTGTAGACCATTCTCCCGATCCGCTCATCTGGCAAGTGTGGGATAGGCGAGGATATGTTAAATTTATTGCGCAGAACGTCTGGACATTTTTGCCGCAGCTGTACCAGCTCGTGACCGGAGAGGAGATGCCTCAATGAGCAGCACTTCTCACACCGATGCGTTCACCACGCCGAAAGTAATCCTGAAGGATCCATATCGTGGGATTGAGCCTTTTCGCTATAGCGATGAATCCATCTTTTTCGCTCGAGACGACGAAATCCAACGATTGCTACGCCAGGTTGCCACGTATCGAGCAGTCCTTCTATTTGGCGACTCCGGTTCTGGGAAGTCCTCACTAATTAATGCTGGACTGCTTCCGTTGGCGGTGGCAGATGGGTTTCGTCCAGAACGCCTGAGGCTACAACCAAGAAGAGGACAGGAAATCGTTGTTGAGCGGATATCGCTAAGACCAGATGGCAAGCCACCATATCTAACTTCCAATTTCATATCCGGGGAAAACGGGCCAAGCCGGGTGGTTCTGTCGCTTGCCGAATTTCAGGAGCGCCTAGGCCAAACTAGTCGCACCGCAACACCCTTTCTAGTTTTCGACCAGTTTGAGGAACTCGTAACCCTGTTCGAAGAAGCTCCACCGAGTGGGAAGCTGGGTGCTGCACGGGATTTGAAAAAAGAAATCACGCGCGTGTTGATACAGACCATACAAGATAAGACCAAGCGAGTAAAGCTGCTGTTCTCATTTCGTGAGGACTATCTAGCAAGGATCCTTGCCCTCTTTGAGCAGCATCCTGATTTGATCGATCATTATATACGGCTGACCCCGCCGACCATTGAAACCCTGAATGACATTATTGGTGGGCCTTTTGAACGCTTTCCCGGTAGGTTCCGACGTGAATTTTCTGATGCTCTGACGCAGGCGCTCTGCGACTCTTTTGGATCTCGGAACGAATCTAGGCTAGTCAACCTGTCTGAACTGCAGATTGTCCTCCTTCGGCTCTGGCAAGCCGAAAATCCGGAGGAACTATTCCATGCCAGGGGAGCGCAAGGCCTTTTGGAAGACGCCCTGTCGGCGTCTTTGGAAGGATTCGGTCAAGAAGCACGCTATGCGGCCGTGGCGTTGTTGGGTCAAATGGTCACAGCATCAGGTGCACGCAACGTGGTGTCAGCAGACGACTTGATAAGCCGGGTTCAAGGCGCGGAAGGCATCTCTGAAAAGAGTTTGCGGCATAGTCTGAAAGCCCTAGAAACACAGACTAGGCTCGTCAGGAGCGAACGGCGACACGATGTGGTTGTCTATGAGATAACTAGCGAGTTCCTAATCCCCTGGATAGTCAAGCAAAAGGAGGAGCGCCTGACACGCACGGAAGTCGAGCAGTGGCTGAAGGAAGCCGCCAACCGAGCGTACGCGGAGCATCGCAGCGCCTTTAGCATTAAGCGTAAGCAGATATGGGCCACCGCCATAATATTGCTCTTTCTTGTAGCAGCTGGATCGCTACCATTCTTTTGGCACGCGCACGGCACAGGGTTCTATGCCATGCTAGCCGCTATTACGATCATATACTTCATTGTCTATTTTATACAGTTCCGGTTCCAGCGGCGAGCAAGCCGTCATCGGCGAGCCGCAGAACGCTATTCTAAGATGGCCGATGCGATCGCGGCGAGGCTGTCGATGCCTGGCGGATTGACCAAAGAGGAGTGGGAGGAGCTCAAGAAGAAACTGCCTGAGACAACCTTGGAGGCGGATCAGCAAAGGCCGGATGGTTGATGCTGTCGGATGCGAACTATATAGGTCGAAAGCTACGGCGTTCTAGCTCGCCGGTAGAGGAGGTGGCTCGCGGTGACCGAGGAGAGTATCGAATCCAGTCAACATTACGCTGAGGCCGACGAGGAGACAGCTAAGGAATTTCGCCCTCCTGTGCCAGTCCTGCGCCAGTCCACGGTTGCCGACGCACTTAGTAATCCTCGCGAGCGGAAGCGGTTGCGCATGCCCGAAGGCGAGAACGACCCGGGACCGGTGGTGGTGGAGTTGAACCTGCTCCACGAAGGGGCTCTTGCCGGCGCCGCTAAGCGCTTCAAGATGCTCTGCCAGCAGGTCCTCCCTGAGGACCGCCGCAAGCCGCAATTGATTGCAAACACGTATTTCCGCTGTGACCTAAGCATGAACGAGATTCGCGAGCTTGTCCGGCTGGATCAGGCCGGAGTCGAGGCCAAGACCCGCTCTATCTACCGCATCTGGCCTGACTTCCCTGTCTATCCGCTGATCGACCGGTCGGTCTCGACAGTAAAGGCAGATGCCGCACGCCGATCCTACGAGGCCAGCGGCGAAGGCATCACGTGGGCCGTTGTCGATTCCGGCATTAACCGTCGCCATCCGCACTTCGGTATATATCGAACACTCGATGACGACGTAGCCAAGCTCCACAAGAACTTCAGCGACAGCCGGGGCGCCCTCGTCGACGGCTACGGGCACGGAACGCATGTGGCCGGGATCATCGCGGGTGGCCTTCCCGCGAAACCCGAATTCCGGGTCTGTGTCGGTCAACGTGTAGCCGACGACCTCCTCGGCGAGCGTATCGAGGAGCGCACCGTCACCGAGCCAGAACGACTCAGCGGGGTCGCGCCACGCTGCAAGCTTGTGAGCGTGCGCGTCCTCGACGACTATGGAAACTGCCGCTCGACCGGCGTGATCAGCGCACTGCAGTACATTCGCGAGCAGTTGAACGGCAATGGAAAGCTCCTGCAAGTCCACGGTATCAATCTGAGCCTTGGGTACGAATTCGACGCTAAGTGGTTCGCCTGCGGGCAGAGCCCGGTCTGCGTCGAAGTCGACCGTCTCGTACGATCCGGAGTCGTGGTCGTCATAGCCGCTGGCAACACCGGTTACGGGGATCTCACTTCCAGCGAAGGGCTGACCGGTGCTGGGCTCTCGCTGACGATCAATGACCCCGGGAATGCGTCGCTCGGCATCACCGTTGGTGCGACGCACCGTGACAGCCCGCATACATACGGCGTCTCATACTTCTCCTCCAAAGGTCCGACCGGCGACGGACGACTCAAGCCCGACCTGGTGGCACCTGGTGAGCGAATCACGTCCTGCGCGGCAGGCCACAAGCTCACCGAACTGAAGTCTCTTTGGGGATCGGACCCGCCGCTTACCACAGCTGCCTATATCGATGACAGCGGCACCAGCATGGCGGCGCCGCACGTGTCGGGCGTCATAGCCTCGTTCCTGTCTATCCGGCGCGAATTCATCGGTCGGCCAGAGGAAGTCAAGCGCATCTTCCTAGAGACGGCGACCTCCCTCGGCCGCGAACGCTACTTCGAAGGAGCGGGGTTGGTGGATCTAATGAGGGCTATCCAGTCCGTCTAGCGCAACAAACTGAAGGGGAAGGCAATGTCGGAGCAGATGGCAGGATTCCTGCACTGGACACTTACGTTCGACGCGACCGGAGATGCACTCGGCGATTTGCCCGAAATTTTGGTTCGGGAATTGGAGGGTGCAGCATTGACCGATCTAATTGTGTTCTCGCACGGATGGAACAACTCGACGGCCAAGGCCCAGGAACTCTACAAGAGCTTCTTCGAGGAGTTGCGGAAGGTGATGACCCAGCGGGCAGCGCTGACCCCCGCCGGGGTGAAAGTGGGCACGGTAGGTGTGATCTGGCCTTCGATGCGCTGGCCCGATGAAGCGGCACCGGCTCGAGTCGGCGGGGCTGCGAGTCTAGCTGAATCCCCGTCAGATGAGGCGCTAGTCAAGGATCTTCTAGACGCCTACGACGCCCCCGAGCAGCAACAGGCAATCGGCGAACTGGCTGTGCTGCTCAAGGAGCGCCCACGCGACATGCAAGCGTTGGCACGCTTCCAGCACCTCATGGAAACGCTTGTCGCCCAGCCTGATCCGGCCAGTGCCCTGGAGGACAACGGCGAGGTAGCCCTGCTCACCGACCAGCCAGAGGTCGTGTTCCGGCGCCTCGCGGCAGCCGCCCCCTCGCCGCGTCGGCAGGGAGGT
>Ga0335081_10017854_pt1 | contig 11480 bp, 8 predicted proteins | sample Lox_Sample_35_FD_206713 | JGI IMG/M metagenome (GOLD analysis project Ga0335081, IMG submission 206713) | Soil microbial communities from Loxahatchee National Wildlife Refuge, Florida, United States - Lox_Sample_3.5 | ecosystem: Environmental > Terrestrial > Soil > Wetlands | place: USA: Florida... | reverse complement strand
CGCCGAAGATGCCTTCTATGAATGTTCGTTTTCCGCCATCGACGCCACGGTGCCCTATCGGCCCGCGCGCATCACGCCGAAGCCGATCGTGCAAGGGCCGCAAACCGCGATCATCGTTGGCCCGTCGGGAGAGACGATCTACACCGACAAGTATGGCCGGGTAAAAGTCCAGTTTCACTGGGATCGGCACGGGAAATCCGATGCGAATTCCTCCTGCTGGATCCGTGTCTCACAAAATTGGGGTGGCAAGAATTGGGGTGGGTCATTCATTCCCCATGTGGGCCAGGAGGTGATCGTCAGTTTTCTCGAAGGCGACCCCGACCAACCCATCATCACCGGCCGGGTCTACAACGCCGACCAAATGCCCCCGCTCGATCTGCCGGCGAACAAGACCAAGAGCGTCATCCGCGACCATGGTGGCAACCACATCCGCATGGAAGGAGCGGCGGGAAAGGAGCAAATTCACTTCTTCTCACCGTTCGGGAATTCCAAAATCTCGATCGGCGCCAAAAACGACGAGGAAGGCATCGAACTCAAGACAGAGAAGAACCTGAAGGTTGAGGTGGATGAGGAGGGTCATATGCACATCGTCAAGGATGTCGATGGCCATTTCGACGCGAACGTGGAGATAAAGATCAAAGGCGACTTGGATGTCGAGCACAAGGAAAGCTTCACTGAGCTTACGCACGGGGTGAAGAACGAAACGTTTATGGGAGCGAAGCATGAGAGCACTCTCGGGCTGAAATCGGAGTACATCGGCGGCGCGAAGCACGAGACTGTGCACGGGCTGAAAGTCGAAACATTTCGCGGGAAGGAAATCGTCATAACCCACGGAGTACGGGAAAAGTCGCCGACGCGAGAGGAAATCATCGAGGAGAATATTGAGAAGTACGAAAAGGAAAAAAAGAAGGTGAAGGAACTGCAGGAAAAGGCGGACAAGTGCCTCGAGGATTACGAGGAGTATCATTCCATAGCCAAGAAACTGGACGGCGAGTGGAAGGAAGCGGCATTAAAATGCGCCGAACTGGCGATAAAGGATTGCCAGAAATTCAATGCCAAGGCCAACAAAATTGAATACAACGCCGACACTCAAATCCAATTTAATTCGTCGCTGATCAAAATTGGCTGAGTCGCCCCATCGTCAATGTGCTGGATGAGAATGGACATTTCAGATGCTGACGGAGGGTGAGATCCACTCTTGTTGTCGCGATCTTCCAGCGCGGGAGCGTCCTAGCAATTCACAAAGACATCACGCAGGGTAGTTAACAGATGCGTTTGGCTACGCAAGGTGATATTGAGGTGGGCTGGTTTGCGGGCGGCGTTGGACGCGCGGGCCTGCATCTAACATTGGTGGTGAAGGGGACGTATTGTCTGCGGCCCGACTCAGTTTGTGGTCCCGCTCCGGAGTTGGAATTGGTCAGCGGCGACGCGGTTGTTGATGATGTGGGCAAGCAAGTCCTTAAGTACCCATCAGACTTCGTTCCCTTCAAGCCACGAGCGGACATCCTTTTGGTGGGGGCGGCCCACGCTCCCGGTGGACAGCCGGCGACCCACCTGGAGGTCGCACTCCGAGTTGGTCAATTGCGCAAGGCCGTCCATGTGTTGGGTGACCGCTTCTGGAAAAGGCGGCTTCCGCTGTGGAACGTGGTGTCACCGGCCAAGGAGTTTAAGGTGATGCCAATCGATTTTGCCCGGGCCTTTGGCGGGCGAAGATTCAAAAGGAACCCGATCGGCATGGGCTTTCATCAGAAACGGTTGCCCAATATCGAGTCGGCTACACGCGTGATTCGCCGACGTTGGAATCGTCCCCCGCCAGCGGGCTTTGGACCGATTGCGGCCGAGTGGGAGCCCCGGCAGTCAAAAGTGGGAACGTATCGCGGAAAGTGGCGCAAAGAGCGGTGGCCCTGGTTTCCAGATGATTTCGATTGGAGTTATTTCAATGTGGCGCCGGACGATCAGCAAGTGGAGGGGTACCTTCACGGCGATGAAGATCTGGAGCTTCAAAACCTCCACCCGGAACACCCGGTCTATCGATCGCAGTTGCCCGGTCTTCGGGCTCGAGGATTCGTACAGGTTGAGGTTTCCGGCGCGGAGCCCGAGTTTCGCGAAGTGAAGCTTAATCTGGATACGCTGTGGATCGACATGGAAGCGGGAAAGGTGATCCTGGTCTGGCGCGGACTCACACCCGTGCGCTCGGTGAAGTTCAAAGAGGTCACTCACGTCGCCGCTTTGACGGAGCCGCTGGCCGCCGACATGCGATCGATAGCTGAAATGCGCGCGTGGATGGAGCGGCGGATTCTCGAACAGGCTGGAAAGGGACCGCCGACTCCCGAGCAGGAGGTCGCCGCCGCGACCGAGAAAGCTGCGGCGGACGCCGACGCGAAAGCATTGGCGGCACTGGACATGGAGATGGCCAAACTCGAACAGGAGTTTGCTGACCATGAGAAGGCGGAGGAAGAACGGCTGGCGCGGCACAAATCGCAGTGGATTGCAGAAGGAAAAGATCCGGGACTCCTCGACCATTCGTCGAGCCCGCAAACAGTCACAGAGTTCCAGGCGGCGTTGGCAAGCCAAATCGCACGGCTCGCAGAAACCGATCCTCAGATGGCGGCGAAACTCTCCGACTCAGATAAAGACTTGAGCGAGGCTCAGAAAGCCGAGCAAGAGTTTGCCGCGCTCAAGGCCGAATGGCCGGCTCCTTTGACCGCGGAAGATGTCAAGATGTCCGTCTCCCAGGGCAAACCTCTGGTGAAAACCGATCTTTCGGGTTTGGATCTTTCCGACCTGGATTTCTCGGGTGCGGACTTTTCTGGCGCCAATTTTTCCAGAGCCAATCTAAGCAGGACAAAACTTACGGGGGCCCAACTCACAGGAGCAGACTTCAGCGGGACGAACCTGGGGGCAGCGGATTTGTCGCGCGCCATCCTTGTCGGGGCGGATTTGTCAAAGGCGAAGGTTGACGGCGCCAAGTTTGCGAATGCCGCGATAGAGGAAGCGTCCTTTACCGGGCTGCAAATGCCAGGCGTGGACTTCTCTGGCTGCACAGGAAGGCACCCGAATTTCTCGGAGTGCAATCTGGAGGGGGCGAATTTTGCTGGGGCGAAACTTCCGCAGGCAGACTTCTGCCATGCGAAAGTCTTGAGAGCAAACTTTGGCCAAGCGGAATTGCCGTCGGCCGATCTCGGCGGGGCGGCGGCCATCGGTGTGAATATGGAGCAGGCGGACCTGACGAACCTGCGCGCAGGCGAACAGGCGGACTTTACGGAAGCCAGGTTTCGTGAGGCGAAGGCCCCCAAGTCGATTTGGGAAGGCGCCTTGCTGGATCGAGCCGACTTCTCCCGCGCCGTTCTCCAACGCGCCTTGTTCGAAGACGCTTCAGTCAAGGATGCGAACTTCGACCGCACCGACCTGACCAAGGCGAGCTTCGAGGGCGCTGCGGCCGATCGGGCACTGATGACGAACGCCAACCTGCTTCGCGTCTCGTTCAATCGTGCAGACCTCACGGAAGCAAGTCTGGCCGGCTCCAATGCCTACGAGGCTAGTTTCTGGGAGACGGTGTTCAAAAACACGAATCTTCAGGGCACAAACCTGAAGCGAACCTCTTTAGCCTGAGTGCCATGCCCACCTTCCTTAACACAGTGCAGGACGTAGCAGAACAATTGGTGAGTCATCGCTCCCTCGCCGGCATGATCCTCTCGAAACTCGATTTGCGCGGACAGGATTTTCGTGACGCCAACTTGAGCGGCACTCAGTTTCAAATGGTGAATCTATCCGGCGTCGATCTGTCGGGGGCAGATTTGTCCAAAGCCGCAATCATATCCTCAACCCTGGAAGGGTTGCGGGCGGATGGCGCCAATCTCCAAGACGTCACGTTCATGGACTGCCAAGCCCCGAGGTGCAGTTTTGTCAATTGTCAGTCCACCGGTGCCGCTTTGAGCAGTTCGGACTTCACTGGATCCCGGTGGAATCGATGCAATCTTGAGAGCGCGACCTTCGTCGAATGCAAATTCACAAGCGGTTCGATGGCCGGGTGCCGCCTGGTAGACGCCTGGGCACCGGGAGGCGATTTCGATGGAGTTGATTTTTCGGAGGCTGATTTGACAAAGGCAGCGTTTCTGGGCTGCAATCTCACGAACGCGAAGTTCGCCAACGCCCTGCTCGCGTCCACGACCCTCACCAAGTCAGTTTTCCAAGGTGCCGAGTTGGCGCAGGCCAAGTTCGCGAAGACGGACTTTATGGGAGCCGATCTTACCGGGGTCGCGTCTCTACCGGCAAGTTGCGACCGATTGGATTTCAGCGATGCGAAGCTGACGGGGACAAACCTGGCTGGCAAGAGCTTCCGGGAGGCGGATCTCACTGGCGCGAAATTGCAGGGCGCGAATCTGTCGAAGGCGGACCTTACTGAGGTGTCAGCGTCGCAAGCCGATTTCACTGGCGCGAATCTGGAAGCTGCCTGTTTACACGGGGCGCGTCTCGTCGAGGCCATCTTGACCGGCGCCACTCTCAAAGACTGCGACCTGACTGGAGCGAACCTGGGTCAGGCGGTGTTCGAGCGGGAGCGCTTGCAGGAGGCGGAACTCGCCGACACGGAATACGAACACGCTGACTTGCACGGGGCCGATTTTGCCGGCCGTGATCTAACCGGTTGCGAGTTTCGCAGATGTGATCTGCGCGACGCAAATTTCACTGGCGCGGTACTCAAGGACACGGATTTTACGGAGTCGGATCTATCAGGGGCGCGATTGCAGGAATCCAAGCTCAACAAGGCGCGCTTTGACGCCACGAACCTTACAGGAGCCAATTTCACCGGCGCTCTGGCCGTGTTCGCCGATCTGAAGACATCCGTGGTCAAAGGAGCGAACTTCACCAACGCTCGGCTCGAACGGGCGGATTTGTCCGGGCTGGATATCCGTTCGATGATCGTGAAGGGAACCACCTTTCAAAAATGTGAGTTTATCAAATCCATCTGTTCCGAGAAGGATTTGTCGGGCTGCGTCTTTACGGGGTCGGATATGAGCAAAGCCGATTTATCGGGAGCGAATTTGTCCGGGGCAACGATCCAGGGCTGCGACTTCAACTCCGCCAATTTGGCCCGCGCCAACCTTTCGGGAGTCGTCGGATCCAATGCCGACTTCACCAACGCCACGTTGGAGGGCGCAAACTTGTCGAAGGCAGAACTGAAGCAGGCAGTATTCGAAGAGGCTGTGCTGACCCGGGCCAATTTCGCCGGAAGCAATCTGCCGGAGTCGATTTGGGTCAAGGCCAAAGCGGAAGGAGCGACCTTCGACCGGACGACACTGACCTATGCGGATTTCTCATACTGTGAACTCAGGGCGGCGAGTTTTCGCAACGCAGATTTGATGGGCGCCAACTTGCATGCAATTTCCAGACGGGGTGCGAGCTTTTTCGGCGCCCGGAAGAAGAAGGTCAAGAAAACAGACAAGGATCGACTCGACGCCGAAACCTGGCAGCCGCCACCAGAAGAAGGGGAGAAAGCCCATGTTGATAGCCCATGAACAACTGATCAAACTGCCGCTGGATCAAAGCACGTACCTCGGTCCCGCCCGGCTTTGCGCGGTCGCGGGCGACCGGGTCCAACTTGAATTCCCCGACGAGCGGCCTTGGGCCGTGCTGGCGCTGGCGTATCCGTACCAGCCTGCTGTGGGGGACATCGTATTGGCCGTGGGCCAGGGCCAGAACTGGTATGTCATCGGCATCCTGCAGGGCCTCGGCAAGACGAGGTTGGTGGTGCCCGCCGACTTCGAGGTGTTCGCCCCTCGGGGCCGCATTAATCTCGTTGCTGGCAAAGGGCTCACTCTCAAAGCTCCCGAGGTGAAAGTCAGCGCCATCAAACTCGAAGTTGTCGCCCGCCGCGTGATCGAGCGATTTACGGAGGCGGCGCGCTGGGTCAAAGAGACCTGGCTGGTGCGTGCCGGGCGGGTTCGTACTCAGGCTGATGGGGATTATCAGGTAACAGCCCGACGAATCAATGAGCGGGCGGACGAGGACGTGCGAATCGACGGCGACAGAATCAACCTCGGTTAGGAGGACATCATGCCACCAGCTTCCACAAACGGCGGAGGGCAATGTTCCGCTTTTCCCGATGTTTGCAAGACGCCGGCCCCTACCGGAGCGCCGATTCCCGTCCCGTATCCGAATATTGCGATGCTCAACCAGGCCAGCGGCGGGACGCTTTCGAGCAAGGTCAAAATCGCGGGCAACAAGGCCGCCACCCAGGACACTGAGATTACGATGTCCAGTGGCGACGAGGCCGGCAGTGTCGGCGGAGTCGTGTCGAACAAGATTAAAGGCTCCGCCAAGTTCACGCAGGGCAGCTCAGTGGTGAAGATCGAAGGCAAGGGCGCCGCCTATGTCGGCGCGATGGTCGCGCAGAACGACGGGTCCAATGCCAACATGCCCGCCGGTCATCAGGTGGCGCCCAGTCAAACAACCGTAATCGTTGCAACCTAGCGCGAGAGGCGTCCGATGAGTCAGCGAATTCCGGGCGTGACGGGGACAGATCCAACGGTGGGAGGCAGTGGGACCAATCAGGGGAATGTCCTCCCGCACAGTGGCATGGTGGTTCCCGGGCCGCTGGGTGATGATGCTATTCCCCTCGCCGATCGCATCATTACCGTGGTGACAAAAGATTGGGAGCCACCTTCGCCACGGACGACGCCGGAAATTGTGGTCGGCGGCACCACCCTAGCCCAGGCGGGTGCGGCACTCGACAGACTGGAGGAGTGGGGACAAGGTGGTGGGATGTTGCGCACCGACCCGGTTCCTGTGGGGACGAGCGCCGCTGTGACCGTTCATGTCCGGGCGAACCTGGTGTTTCGGCTGCCGCGCTGGACGGGTTATAACAGGGCGTCGACGGCCGCCAAAGCAGAATGGGACCAGATGCTTGCCAAACTTAGAATTCACGAGCAACGGCATATGGACATTGCCATCGAAGAGGCAAACAACCTAGCTGCGGCGTTGAACGGCAAGGAAATCAGCGACATTCGCCAATTGGTGACCGATGCCAATAACACCTTGCATCAGCGCCAGGTGCAACTCGACAACGACACGGACCACGGCGCCAAGTCCGGGGTTACCTACGGTGACGTCACCCTCGACACGTCGATCACTTGACATGCGCCGGAGGGTCGGTGCCATCGGCGCAACAAGCGCTTCGGTCAGCCAATAAGCTTCTCGATTTGTTCCCGCAACGGGTCGTGGAGCCGGGGAACCTCAGCCACGTCGACAATTTCCACAAACGCCGCCACACCGGAAACATCGGTCGCCGCCAGGACGAGATCATCGGCCGGCCGAAATGAAGGCAGCATCGACGTGATCGTCGTCAGCGGCAGTTTGGGAAGTTCGGGCGCCTGCTCCGTTTGCACGTGGCAGCGCAAGTCGGCGAACAACGCAGCCAAACCGGGATTCTGGGCGAGCACAATCTGCATGACCAATGCGTTGATCACAAACTGGCGGACATGCTCGGGCCGGTGTTCCCCCTTGCCAGCCACTGCCTGTTTCATCTGGGACAATGTATATGCCGAGCTGAAGGTCAGGATCCAGCGAATTGGGGAGGTCATCGCCACCGATTTGGAGCTGCGGTCGGTCTTGGCCTCGTGCCTGTACTCCCAGGGGAAGAGCACGGGACGGTTGCCGACCAACCCGAGCCAGTGGAGGTCCAACTCGTTCGGCAGATCAAATGGCTTGCTCGTAAACGGCCGGTAATTCTGCTGCAATTGGGCCAGCGCCTTGTCCGCCTGCGGCGACTCGCCCTTGCCTCCCGCGTATTTCCCCAATGTCCGGTCCGGCGACAGCACGGGCCGCAGTGTTTCCAGATGGCTCATCAGCCGATCGTGCAAATGTTTCGACACGACCTCCGTCTTGCGTCGCAAATCCGCCAGTTCCGCAAATGTCAGTGTTTTATTGGCACCAGTGCTTTCAGCCATAGGCAGTCACCTGATTGAAGTTCTCACCACACGCAGTGTCTACCATAAGCTCCAGCCTCCGAAAAGCACAATTCCTACGCCCGGACACGGGGTCCTTCGGGACAAATTCACTCCCATCGCCCTGGCAGCGCCGTTGGTGGTTGCGTCAGTGACTGGAACCTCGCCAATCGTACGGCGTCCTGGCCGCGAATGGAGAAGAACGGCATCAGGCCGCGCCCAAGCAAGCCCTCGTAATCCGCATCGCTCAACCACACTTCAGCGCATGGCGTCATTTTGGATTCGCCGTGTTCCTTGTACACGTGGAGCGGCAAGCCTCTGAGTTCGAGATTGTCCTCCGGGCTGAACTCCCAACCGGACTGGGCGAAAGATTGCCCCAGCAGGCAGGCACAACCGAAGGCGGGATTTCCCCAAAGATAACGGTCGTGACTTGGCGGCACCGGGTTTTCCTCAAAATCAAACTTGTCGATCGCATCCATGCCTTTGCCGTAGGGCAATCGCAGCGAAAAACGCGGCAGTGCAAGCCCGATCCACGCCGCGGACGGGAGACACCGCAGCGATTCCCAAGATTCTCTGTCCGCCGCAGGTGTCGCGCCCCGCATGTCCAGAAAACCAGGGCCAGCAGCCGCGATAAATGGCGCGCCAGCGTGTTCGGCAATTGCGGCCATGCGCGCCAGCCACTCGGCATCCGCCGGCATTTGATCGAATGTATAGTTCCCGATCAGCGCCGCCCACGGCCCGCCACCGGGAGTGCCCACGGTTTCTTCGACCAGCAGCCTGTACGCTGCCGTGTGGCTCAAATCGTCGGCCGCCAAATCCTGTCGGAACTCTTCCCGCGTCGCATCCAGCACGTACAGTTGCAGAGTTTCGCTCCATTCCACATTCCTCACGAGGAAATCGAGCCCGCGCCACGCCGATTCCAGCGCCTGAAAGTCCGGATGGTGCAGGATGCCGCGCATTTGTCTGCTGATCGCGTCGTCCAGTCCCGCCACCAGCGCTGCCTGCTGCGGTTTGGTGTTAGGAACAATGTACGGGGCGATGATATTCTTGATGAAGGCGTTCACGTCCACGCTGCCCGCCACTCCTGCGGTCGGTTGTGAAGGCCCCCTCCCCTTGCCCAGCAATCGCTCCAACGTCTCAGATTCAGACTCGGCATTCGGTGGCGGACTTGCAGATGATGAGGTCGCCGGCCCGTCTCCCATGGCACCGCCCAACTCCCGCGCCGCGGATTCAAAGGTGGCAGGATTCAGCAGCCGTTCACGCAAGGGACGCGCAGCAGCAAACACAGGGACGCGCTCGAACAGCCCGTCGGGGTGAAAGTCACCTAGCTTGCTGAACGAAAGATTGACGGACTGGCCGGCTTCGACAGGGTCGGGAAGTTTCAGTTCGGCCCCCATGGCACCCAGCACATCATCGAAATTGTCGGTATCGATCGAGATGGGGTGACGACCGCCAAGCGGCTTGACCACGCGCCGATTCTCCCGGCCGCTGAAATCGCCGATGACAAGCATACGGAAGGGAGCTTCGGTCTCGGGCTTCGAGACACGGGCAGGCCGTCCCACACGAAGTTCAAAACTGACGCGGCCCGGATTCGATTTTGCCGGCATCACACGCTCCCCCTACAAACGGCACAGGCAGTGTAGCGCAAAGCCAGGCGCGGTGCAATGAATGTACGCATCGCCACCGGCCGTGTTTCCGACTGGCAAATCTCCGCGTAACCACTATACTTGGCCGCGTTGATGGTTGTTCAACGGGCAACAACTAACATGAACGAAGTCGCTGATTCGACTGTTACCGACCGCACCGCGCACTTTCGCCCCGAGGGGGAACTCGACCTTTCAGGATTTCGGGCCGTGTTGCAGGAGTCCGGTTACGCCGAGGGACGCCTGACGGAAATGCTGGCGGCGCATCGCGGGCCGTCGGGTGTCGATCTGGTAACACTCCGACGCCGATTGGAATCGGAGGGCACGCTGAACACACTCGTGCGGCTGTTCTACCTCGGGGATCCGATTGCGGAAGAACGCGTGGCCAAAGCTCTAAAGCCTGTGCCGGTGGACTTGTTGGCGCGGGCGGGTGTGTTGCGACGGGAAAAAGCCGGACTCCGCGCGACGGCAAAGCTGACGCCCGTGCAGGGCCTGTTTGTGTTCGGCGATTTCGCTCCAGAAGGCGAGATGGAGCAACTGCCGTCGGACCATGTGCTGGGTGTGGGAGCGGCGTCGGTCACGCTGGCGGCGCTTTCGGTGCGTCGGCGAGTGGAATCCGTACTTGACCTGGGAACGGGGGCCGGGATTCAGGCCCTGCTGGCGGCGCGCCATGCCACACGGGTCCTCGGCACCGACCTCAACCGGCGGGCGTTGAATTTCGCCCTGATGAATGCCCGGTTGAACGGCGTTGAGAACGTGGACTTCCGTGAAGGAAGGTTCTTCGAACCAGTGGCGCCGGACCGGTTTGACCTCGTGGTGAGCAACCCGCCGTTCGTAATTTCCCCGGAATCGCGCTTTGCGTTCCGCGACTCCGGATTGTCGGGGGACGCAGTATCGGAGCACGTCGTCAGCGGCGCGGCGGCGCACCTGACCGAGCACGGCTACGCCGTGATGCTGATCAACTGGCATCATCCGACGGAAGACGGTTGGGAGGAACGACCCCGGCAGTGGGTGGATCAGAGCGGCTGTGATTCATGGATCCTTCGTTTCTCGACGGCCGATCCGTTGACCTACGCCGCGGAATGGTTGTGTCCAACGGAAGCGTACAACGCCGGCCGACACGCGGAACATCTTGATGACTGGATGCGGTATTACCGCGAACTGGGAATCCAATGGATCAGTGCCGGAGCCGTTATCCTGCGCCGTCGCGAGGCGACGCGGAATTGGGTGCGCTGCGACACGGTTCCTGGTGGCCAACACATCGGCGATTGCGGCGAGCAGGTTGAGCGGGTGTTCGCCTGTGAGGATCTCTTGCAACGGCTGGGAGATGACCGGCTGTTGTTGGACCAACGTCTCGTGTTCCATGCGGCTCACTGTTTGCAGGATCGCCTGGCCGTGCGCGGGGGCGCCTGGGCCATCCAATCCCGTACTCTCGAACCCACACGCGGATTGATCTTCAGCGGGGAGGTGGACGCGCATATCATGCAGCTCCTGGCCGGGTGCGACGGGAGCCGGCCATTACGCGAGTTGGTGGCAAAAATCACCGAAGACCTGCACGAGGATTTTGTGGCCGTGGCCGGGCCCTGCCTGGCAGTGGCCAAAAAGTTGATGAGGGCCGGGATGCTGACGCCGGCGTGAATCTGCGGCGGGCCCGAAGCGCGGAAGAACGGCGCGCGTCGCGGGCCGCAGAAGTTTGCTGTTCACGTGCGACCGGTGACGTGGTACAAGTGTCCGCCATGGACGTGGCACCGCGCGAAGGAGAAAACCCGTAACGTTGAAGACGCCCGCACACCCAGCCACCCAAATCCCCGAGGGGTACCGCGCCATCCCCATTCACGGAAACGCCACCGAGAGCGTTCTCCGGTTATGCGTTTTGGCCAGGACCGCAGCAGAT
>Ga0335081_10017853_pt1 | contig 11480 bp, 5 predicted proteins | sample Lox_Sample_35_FD_206713 | JGI IMG/M metagenome (GOLD analysis project Ga0335081, IMG submission 206713) | Soil microbial communities from Loxahatchee National Wildlife Refuge, Florida, United States - Lox_Sample_3.5 | ecosystem: Environmental > Terrestrial > Soil > Wetlands | place: USA: Florida... | reverse complement strand
GATGGTGGGTGTTGATCAAGCCCGGGAGGGCGACCGAGTATCGAGCGCTAATCGTGCGGTCGGCGCGGAGCCTCGCGGGGGGACGCTTCCCCACTTGCTTGATCTCTCCACCCTCGGCGTAAATGAATCCGCCGCGAAGAACGGTGTTCCGGGGATCCATCGTAATCAACGTGTGGACGTCGCGGATAAGGAGCGATGGTTTGGCGCTCCTAGGTTTAGTCATGGTTTCTTATGCCGCTGAGACACAACACAGCCCTTAACCGCAACCAAAACAAGACGCCAACACAGAGGCTCCAGGGGGCACAGAGGCCACCGAGAAGAAGTGCCTCACTTGACGCTTGTTGCGCTTTCTTCCCCGTTTTCTCTGCGAGTCCTCTGCGACCTCCGTGTTGGAGTCTTTTCTTCGCGCCCCCTCACCCGCCCTCGTCCCTCGGGCACCCTCTCCCTTGGGAGAGGGCTGGCTTCACGATAGAGTTGGCGCGGGCTTTACGGAACCAAGTCCCGCTCTTTCAAAATTGGTTCCAGCCCGGTTCCATCCGGCGCAATGTCGAAGGGTCGCGTGACCGCAGACTGGGCACTCCCAATATCTTTCAGCCCATTCCCGGTAATCACCGCGAGAACGTGAGCCTTACGCTCGATCACACCTTCTTCCACCGCGCGGCGCACACCGGCCACTGCCGTGGCCGCAGCAGGTTCAGCGAAGATGCCGGTCAAACGGCCGGTGTAGCGCATGGCTTCGAGAATCTCCTCGTCCTGCACATTGATCATGGTGCCGCCGGATGATTGGATGGCGAGCACCGCTTTCTTCCAATTCCGCGGCACGCCCACCGCGATGCTATCGGCAATAGATTGGGGCTCGATGGGTTTGAGCGGTTCGCCCGTTTGAAAGGCTGTTGTCACCGGCGCTGCGCCCGCCGCCTGCACACCCAACATTCTCGGGGTGCGCTCGATCAGGCCAAGCGTCCTCATTTCGTGAAAGGCCTTCCAGACCCCGGCGATCGTGCAGCCGTCGCCCACTGATACCGCCACCCAATCCGGAACTTTCCAATCTAGTTGCTCACAGATTTCCAGCCCCACGGTCTTCTTTCCCTCCACAAGATAAGGGTTGATGGCGCAGTTGCGGTTGTACCAACCCCAGCGTTCACAGGCCCGCTGGCACAACTGAAAGGCCTCCTCGTAACTGCCACGCACGCGCAAGACGGTAGCGCCGAAGATCAACAGTTGCGTAACTTTTGGTTCCGGTGCGCGCTCAGGCACAAAAATCACGCTCCTGAGTGCCAGCGACGCGGCCATCCCCGCCAGCGATGAGGCGGCGTTTCCAGTGCTGGCGCACGCGATAATCTTCTGACCTTTCTCGCGCGCTTTGACGACAGCAATGGCACTCGCGCGGTCCTTCAACGAACCCGTCGGGTTGCGCCCGTCATCCTTCAGATAGAAAGTCCTCAATCCGAGATGACGCGCCAGGGACGGAGCGAGAGTGACGGGTGTCCACCCGACGGAAAGGTGTGGGAGCACAGCATTCTTACGGATGGGCAGCAACTCGCGGTACCGCCAGTGCGGGTCCTCCGAACGCTTGGCGAGCCGCCCTCGGGTCAAGCGCCGGGCGATTGCCGCGTAGTCGTACTGGACGTCCAGAATGCCCGTGATTCCACACCCAGGGCACGTATAAGGGACACGCGTCGAATGCATCGTGCCGCAGATTACGCACCTGAGTCCCTGTACGAACTCCACGTTTAAGCTCCAGTCCGGGCAGTCCAATAGAGTATATTCTCGTTTCCCCAGTCCCGAGATGTCACTTTGAGTGTGACTTTGCCGGGAGGGAAGGCCCCTGTATACGCCGGTGGGTCGGTACGCCAGAGGTCGCGACTCTCCTGCGGACGGGGCGCCCGGCCGTTCGTGGGCGAGCGCGGGGGCACGCCTCTACCAACAGAGATCCTGACCGTGTGGCGTCAAAGCCGCAAATAGTGGAACCTACAGAAGCGTTCTTTCGTTTGTGTCAGTGGGGACCCCCTGCTGAAGGGAGCCCGCACAGAACACGGGAGGGTGCATTCAATGCAAGCGCTTCTGCAAGACCTCCGCTACGGCCTCCGCATGCTGGCGAGCAATGCCGGTTTTACGATCGTGGCCGTCCTGACCCTGACGCTGGGCATCGGGGCCAATACCGCGATCTTCAGCGTGATCAACGGGGTACTCCTGCAGCCGCTGCCCTACCACGATCCCGGGCGTCTGGTGATGATGGCGGAAAAGACTCCGGAGTTCGACATGATGTCCGTCTCCTGCCCGAACTTCCTGGATTGGCAGAAGGAGAACCGATCCTTTGCGAGCCTCGGCGCGCTCCGTTGGACGGCCTATGACCTCACGGGTGGCGGGATGCCGGAGCATATCGACGGGAAGATGGTGTCGTCCGGATTCTTCTCCACCCTTGGGATCACGCCGCTTCTCGGCCGCGATTTCGAGGCCCAGGAGGATCACGTGGGCGCGAGCCCCGTGGCGATGATTAGTGGGGGCCTGTGGAAGCGCCATTTTGGTGCCAGCACGGACGTCATCGGCAAGCCCATCACTTTGAGCGGCCAGGGCTACACCGTGGTCGGGGTTGTTCCCGCTGACTTCCGCTTTCAGGGCACGGCGGACGTTTACACCCTGCTCGGCCAATGGGACGACGTGTTGGCGCGCTCGCGTGAGACTCATCCCGGAGTGCGCGTCGTGGGACGCCTGAAGCCCGGGGTCACCAGGGAGCAGGCGCAGGCGGACATGAGCAACGTGGCAGCGCAGCTCGCGCAGACTTACCCCAAGTCGAATGCCCACCACGGGGTCAACGTGCGACCGCTGGCGCAGGAAATCGTGGGGGACGTGCGGCCGGCTCTCCTGGTGCTGCTGGGCGCGGTCGGCTTTGTGCTTTTGATCGCCTGCGCCAACGTGGCCAATCTGCTCCTGGCCCGGTCCACGGCACGGCGCCGGGAGATGGCCATTCGCGCGGCCATGGGCGCGAGCCAGGGCCGTATGGTCCAGCAGGTTCTTACCGAGAGCGTGCTGATTGCTATGTTCGGCGGCGCCTTAGGATTGCTCCTCGCTCGTTGGGGAACACAAGCCGTGGTGGCGGCTATTCCCGGCGGATTGCCGCGTATGGAGAACATCGGCGTGGACGGCTGGGTACTCGCTTTCACCCTGGCGGTGTCAGTGGCCACCGGAGCGATCTTCGGTCTCGCGCCGGCTCTGCAGACGTCTCGCCTCGACCTGCACACCACGCTGCAGGAAGGCAGCCGCGGCTCGACGGACGGTCAACACGGTCTCCGCTCGCTGCTGGTGGTCGCTGAAGTAGCGGCGTCGCTGGTACTGCTGATCGGCGCCGGCTTGATGCTGAAAACCATGTGGCGCCTCAGCCGGGTAGGTCCGGGATTCAATCCGCGAAACCTGCTCACCTTCTCGATAGGTCTCAGCCCCGCCAATCGTGCCACGCCCGACCGGATCCGGACCGCCTACCGTCAACTCGCCGAGAGCATTCGGGCGCTACCCGGGGTGCAGGCGGCAGGGACGGTGGACGACCTCCCATTGAGCGGGAGCGACGACGAACTGCCCTTTTGGGTCTCAGGCCGTCCTCGCCCTAGCTCTCAAAGCGAAATGCTGTGGGCGCTGAATTACGATGTCAGCCCCGGCTATCTCCGCGCCATGGACATTCCTTTGCTTCGTGGCCGTTTCATCAGCGATGCGGACACCAGAGGGTCAGCCCCAGTGATGGTCATCGATGAAGTGATGGCGAAGAGCCTCTTTCCGCAGGAGGATCCGATCGGCCAAAGCATCATGATCGCCGTACCGGAAGGATTTGGTCCCGGCCTCGATCAGCCGATCGAGATCGTGGGCGTGGTGGGTCACGTCAAGCACTTCGGGCTCGACACCGACGACGCCGCCAAGATCAAGTACCAGGTTTACCTGCCTTTTGTGCAACTGCCGGACCAGATCATGCCGGCGGTTGCGACCGGCATGACCATGACGGTCCGAACCACCGTAGACCCGCTGAGCTTGGTCAGCGCCGTCCGCCGCCGAGCCTCCGAGGGCAACGGCAATCAAACCGTCTTCGACGTTCAGACCTTCGAGCAGATCGTTTCCGACTCCGTGGCGGGGCGGCGCTTCTCCATGCTGCTGCTCGGTGTCTTCGCGGGTCTGGCATTGGTGCTGGCGGCCGTCGGGATTTACGGGGTGATTTCGTATACGGCCACGCAGCGCACGCACGAGATCGGCATCCGCATGGCGTTGGGCGCCGAACGAACCGACGTGCTGAGACTGGTGGTCGGGCACGGCCTGCGGCTGACACTGATCGGGGTCGGCGTCGGACTGGCGGCCGCTGTGGGCCTGACCCGCCTGATGGCGAGCATGCTGTACGGGGTCCGGCCCACCGACATCGCTACCTTTGCCGCAGTCTCGCTGCTGCTGGCGGGCGTCGCCGTCCTGGCGAGTTACGTCCCCGCGCGCCGTGCGTCGACGGTCGATCCCATGGTCGCACTGCGACATGAGTGAGACATCACGGGACAAGCTCTTTTGTGAACTCTTAATTAGTCTCCGCTTCGCCCTAGGACGTCGTCTTCGGGACCGGCCTCTCTGCCTGTCTGTCTGCGTAAGCTTCCCGACCGAAATACGAGACCATCATCATGTAAAGCGACCAGCGCCGCCGGATCATCGCTGGACTGCGGCGGCAGTGAGCCCACCGTCTTTGCGGTAGTGTCTGGTGTGACTGTTCTGGTGATTAAGGGTCTAGGTACTTGACAGAGCCTAAGATTGGGTTCAACATCCAAGATTCTTGTCGCCAAATTCAAGCACCTAGTTTTGCGGGTCTGCGTTCTAGATTGGTCTGACCGCGTGAGGCAAACCTTGCTCGCTGCGGAATTGTGCAATGGTGGGGTTCCGCGCATGACAAGTTTCTGTCGGTTCGCCCTCCGAATATCACCGGAAGAAACAACGTTTGCCCGGCGTCACTTTTTTGGACTTGATCCGATTGCAAGAGAACGGCTGGAACAGATTGGAAGAACCTTCCTCGGAGGCTACCATGCGGCGCTAGCGCAGGACGAGCCTGAGGACCTTTCCCAAGTATTGAATACAACGGATTCGGAGTTTAGGGGCTTCGCATTTGAGGGAGCTGCGATGGGCCTCTCACTCCTCGACAGGCTCATGCCATGGAGGAAACAACGGCTGCAGCCGTTTTTAGAAGGGCCAGGCTTACCCCATGTATACCTGTTGCATGTTGGCATTGGGTGGGCGTTGGCGCGACTGCCTTGGACGCGGCGTGGCATCGAGAGATCGCTGGGCGGTCTCCATCCCCTGCTGCGGTGGCTGGCCGTTGACGGATTCGGCTTTCACCAGGGTTATTTTTACTGGCGTCGCTATGTGGAGCAGCAAGCCGTGCCGGATCGTCTCTCCGCCTGCGCCCTCCGCGTTTTCGATCAAGGTCTGGGCCGCAGCCTGTGGTTCGTGGATGGCGCGGACATCGACCGGATTGCGAGGACCATCGGCGCATTTGCGGCCCCGCGGCGTCCGGATCTGTGGAGGGGCGTGGGCCTGGCTTGCGCTTACGCGGGGGGCGTCGATCGTGTTGGCGTCGAGGCGTTTCGCAGGGTGGCGCAGACGTATATTCCGCAGTTGGCGCAGGGCGCCGCATTTGCCGCCAAGGCGCGCGAGCGTGCTGGCAATCCCGCGGAGTGCACGGACGTCGCTTGTGAGGTTTTGTGCGGAGTCTCCGCCAGAGAGGCTGCCGCGGTGACTGATGCTGCCTTGGCAGACCTTCCTACGGATGGGCCGGAGCCCGCGTATGAGGTCTGGCAACGGCGAATTCAGGCCCGATTTGCGGAAGAGAGAGTAGGGGAGTTGAAATCGTGAAACAGTTTGTTCGGCAGCATTCCCGGCGGTTCATGGCCATCGCGCTGATTGCTGTGTTTTATTACCAGGCGCGACTGCCCAAGTTGCCTGAAACCGAACGGGCGGCGCTGGCCTCGCGCTTTCGCTTTGCGCAGCTTCCGTTACCCGAACTGCCCGCCCTACCCGGCCACTCCAGGCGGAGCGTGCGAGCCGTGAATCCGGCCTTGACCCACATCTCGGCTTGGATCTCCTCCGTCGGTGCCGCCGTGGCCTTGAACGATCTTGACGGGGATGGCTTGCCGAATGACGTTTGCTACGTTGATCCGAGAACCGATCAGGTGATTGTGGCGACGGCGCCAGGCACTCCGGCGCGTTATCAGCCTTTTGCATTGGACCCGTCGCCTCTGCCCTATGATCCGGCAACGATGGCCCCGATGGGATGCCTACCCGGGGACTTCAACGAAGATGGGCTGACAGACATCCTCGTGTACTATTGGGGCCGAACTCCGGTTGTGTTTCTGCGCAAGGGTGATCATCTTCCCGGCGTGCCTGTCAAGCTAGCGCCAAGCATGTACGTTCCGACCGAAGTGGTCCTCCAACCAGCGCGATGGTACACCAACGCCGCGACCATGGCAGACCTCGATGGTGACGGGCACGCGGATTTGATTATCGGCAATTACTTTCCGGACGGGGCGCGAATCCTCGACGCGAACGCGACCGGGGAGGAACACCTGCAGCACTCGATGTCCCGCGCGAACAACGGGGGCGGGGATCGATTCCTGCTTTGGTCTGGCGCAACAGCCGGGGAGCATCCCACGGTTCGCTTCCAAGAGGCTACGAACGTACTGGACGACGCGACTGCCCACGGATGGACGTTGGCAGTCGGGGCCGCTGATCTGGACGGCGACATGCGTCCGGAAGTCTATATTGCCAACGATTTCGGTCCTGACCACCTCCTTCACAACCTTTCGCGACCGGGTAAACTTCAGTTTGTCCTGCTGCACGGCAGGAAGATGCTGACCACCCCCAACTCGGAGGTGCTGGGGAGAGATTCGTTCAAAGGCATGGGGGTTGATTTTGGCGACTTGAATGGTGACGGCTTACTGGACATTTTCGTCAGCAATATAACCCTTCCGTATGCCCTCGAGGAAAGCAATTTCCTCTTTCTCAGCACCGGCGAACTGAACCGAATGTCGCAGGGTGTCGCTCCGTACGTCGAGCGCAGCGAATCCCTGGGCCTCTCGCGGAGCGGATGGGCATGGGAGGCTCGACTGGGTGATTTCGACAATGATGGGGACCTTCAGGCGCTGCAAGCGACAGGCTTTATTAAGGGCGATGTTTATCGTTGGCCGGAGTTACAGGAATTGGCGATGGGAAACGACGAACTGCTCAGCAATCCCGGCTCCTGGCCACGTTTTCAATCGGGTGACGGTCTGAGCGGCGGAAGTCATAACCCGTTCTTTGTGCGCGCTGCGGATGGCCGTTTTTATGACATCGCGCCAGAGCTTGGTCTCGACCAATCTATGGTGAGCCGCGGTATTGCGACTGCCGACGTTGATGGTGATGGCCGCCTCGACCTCGCAGTCGCCAACCAGTGGGAGACCTCCTACCTTTTCCACAACGAGAGTCCGAACCCGGGCGCATTTCTGGGACTGCACCTCCTGCTTCCTCTCCATCCAGGGCAGTCACCGATCACCGGCGTGCGCGCAGGTCACCCCGGTGTTGATACCCCGGGTCGCCCAGCGATCGGTGCCGCGGCAACCGTTCATCTTCCGGATGGCCGACGGCTGGTAGCGCAGGTAGATGGAGGGAATGGTCATTCCGGGAAGCGTAGTTCTGATCTGCATTTCGGACTGGGAAGTCTTCCAGCAGAAAGCAAGCTCGCGGTCGATCTTTCGTGGCGCGACCCGGTTGGGCGGCTCCATCAAGAACAGTTGCGTCTTAGGCCCGGCTGGCATACGGCGGTGCTCGCCTGGCCGCGAGAACAGGAGGAGAACCAATGATCGGCGGCGACAAGTGGCAGGGCTCGGAACGGCTCGGGGGGTTGCGGCGCTTCGCAGTCGCCATCACGGTTCTCAACCTCGCGGGTCATTTCTTCCTCGGGTTCGAACAGTCTTATGCCCAACCGCTGTGCGCCGTGGCCACTGCTTATGGAATGGAGATCCTGCTCGAAATCGTGGATGCGCGCGTAAATGGCCGCCGACCTCGTTTTCTGGGAGGGTTACAAGTCGGCGTCGACTTTCTTCTCTCTCCTCACATAACCGGCCTGGCGGTTGCCATGCTGCTGTATTCCAATCAGCGGCTCTGGCCGACCATCTTTGCCTCTGCCGCAGCCGTAGGTTCCAAGTCGATCTTTCGCGTGGCGGCAGGCAAGGGCACACGCCATGTCTTCAATCCTTCTAACTTCGGCATTGCACTGACGCTCCTGCTGTTCCCCTGGGTGGGTATTGCTCCTCCTTATCACTTCACGGAAAATCTTCCCGCCGTTGGCCGTTGGCTCCTGCCGGCAGTGATCGTCTTTTCCGGAACCTATTTGAACGCACGGTTCACGCGTCGGCTCCCGCTGATCGCAGCCTGGGTAAGTGGCTTTGGTTTGCAGGCCTCGGTCAGGAGCCTGATGTTCCACACGCCGGTCATCGCGGCTCTGTTGCCGATGACGGGCGTGGCTTTTATTCTGTTCACCTTCTACATGGTGACCGATCCGGCCACAACTCCCGGCGAGCCTCGGTCCCAGGTGGTATTTGGAGCAGCAGTCGGCACTGCCTACGGTTTGCTCGTGTTCTTTCATATCGTCTTCGGACTCTTCTTCGCGTTGGTCATCGTCTGCGGGCTACGGCTGCTTGGTCTTTACGTGCTCGGCGCACTAAGGGTCGGGGCGCGGACGCCGGCAAGACTTGAAGCGGCCGGCGCTGCGGGGCGATCAGCCCCTTTGCCTGTTCCCGGGGCAGCAGTGTTGGAGAGGGTCGATCGATGACGCCTTCGATTGCTATCGTAGGAATGGCGTGCCGATACGCCGACGCATGTTCACCGATGGAATTGTGGGAGAACGTGTTGGCGCAGCGCCGGGCATTCAGACGCATCCCATCGGAACGGCTGCGGCTTGAAGACTATTGGTCCGCCGATCGTCAAACGCCCGACTCCACTTACTCCACGCAGGCCGCACTTATCGAAGGCTACGAGTTCGACCGGGCGCACTTCCGTATTGCAGGGACCACCTTCCGTTCAACTGACCTGACTCATTGGCTCGCGCTGGATGTTGCCTCACAAGCTTTGCAGGATGCGGGGTTCCCTGACGGCAGGAATCTGGCCCGTGAGGGAACGCGAGTGATTGTGGGGAATACTCTGACTGGAGAGTTCAGCCGAGCCAGTGGGCTGCGCTTGCGTTGGCCCTACGTACGCCGGATGGTAGATGCGGCACTCACCGCGAGACAATGGGAACCCAACCAACGGACGGCGTTCCTGGACGAACTCGAGGTGCAGTTCAAGGCGCCGTTTGCGCCAGTCGGAGAAGATACGCTTGCCGGAGGGCTTTCCAACACCATCGCCGGACGAATCTGCAATTACTTTGACTTGGGAGGCGGAGGTTACACGGTCGATGGCGCTTGCTGTTCGTCGCTCCTGGCCGTGGCTGACATTTGCTCGGCGCTGGTCGCGGGAGAGATCGAAGTTGGCTTGGCAGGTGGAGTTGACCTCAGCCTGGACCCATTTGAGCTCGTCGGATTCGCCAAGAGCGCGGCTTTGGCACAGCAGGATATGCGGGTCTATGACGCTCACTCGGAGGGCTTCTGGCCCGGTGAGGGCTGTGGGTTCCTGGTATTGATGCGGCAGCAAGATGCGATGGCTCTCGGGCTCCGAGTTTACGCGCTGATCCGGGGTTGGGGAGTGTCGTCAGACGGTTGGGGCGGGTTGACTCGTCCCAAGACTGACGGGCAGCGGTTAGCTCTCTGCCGGGCCTATCACCGAGCCGGCTTCGGTGTCGAGACCGTTGATTTGTTCGAAGGCCATGGTACTGGCACCTCAGTTGGAGACGAGACCGAGCTCCGGGTTCTGTCAATGGCTCGCTCGGAGACACGGACCAATGCCCCGCCAGCCGTTATTGGCTCCATCAAAGGTAACATCGGCCACACCAAGGCGGCGGCGGGTGTCGCTGGAACTATCAAAGCTACTCTCGCTCTTCACCACCAGATTCTCCCCCCCAGCGCGGGGTGTGAGACCCTTCATCCCGAACTTAGCCGCACCGGGTCCGTACTTCGACTTCTTACCCAGGCGGAACCTTGGCAACCAGAGCGGCCACTCCGAGCGGGCGTCAACTCCATGGGCTTCGGAGGAATCAACGTTCATGTTGTGCTCGAGGGCGTGGCCGACCCACGACGCACCGCCCTGAGCGCCCACGAAGTCGTTTTGAATTCATCGTCCCAGGACGCCGAGGTCTTCTTCTTTGGCGCCCCGGATCCTGCCAGTCTCTTGCATCAGTTGGGGCAGATCTCGAATTTCGCTCCGCGGCTGTCACAAAGCGAACTTGGCGATTTGGCGGCCCGGTTGGCAGGCTCAGTGCACGGTCGGGCGGTCCGGGCCGCCATTGTGGCGCGGAAGCCGGCCGAACTGGTAGACGGCCTGGGCAAACTGGCCTCCAGGGTTGCGGACGGAGTCGCCACCCGCCTGGACGCCGGCTCGGGCATTTTCCTTGGCTCAGGTCCCCTCGTCCCCCGGATCACTTTTCTTTTCCCGGGCCAAGGTTCCCCTCCCAGACCAACCGGCGGCCTGATGCGCCGCCGCTTTGATTTTGTGCGCGAACGGTACGCGCGGGCGCCCTTCGCGACCGACCAAGAGACTGTCTCCCCGGCTGCGGTTCAGCCGGCGATCATCACCGCTTCTTTATCGGCGTTGCGTGCGTTGGAGCGTCTCGGGGTCACGGCCTCAATGGCGGTGGGGCACAGTCTGGGCGAACTAACGGCCTTGCATTGGGCCGGCGCCATGGACGAGGCATCACTGTTGAGAATAGCTGTGGCAAGGGGCGCAGCGATGGCGGGACTCTGCCGACCCGGCGGCGCCATGGCAAGCATTGGAGCGGGGCCGGCGGAAGCTGAGGTCCTACTAAAGGATCAACCTGTCACGCCGGCGTGCTTCAACTCCCCCCGGCAAACAGCGGTCTCTGGAGAGGAGGCAGCAATTGAGGTTGTCTTGGCCCGGGCCCGCACGCGAGGCTGGGAGGCAGTTCGACTACCGGTGACCCACGCCTTCCACTCTGCTCTCGTTGCGCCGGCGGTTCCATCGCTGGCTGCGCACCTTGGCCGCGAGGAGTTTCTGCCTTTGCAGCGCCCGGTCATCTCCACCATCACCGGATCGCGGCTGAGCCCCGACGCGGATCTTCGGCGGCTACTCTGCCGCCAGGTGACCGAGCCGGTTCGGTTTGTTCAGGCATTGATGGCCGCCGCCGAAAGCACGGACCTGTTCATTGAGGTCGGGCCGGGACAAGTACTCGCCCAACTAGCTGGTGAAATCGCGGAGATCCCCGCGTTGGCCGTGGATGCCGGCGGTTCCTCGCTGAGCGGACTCCTTAAGGCCGCGGCCGCTGCGTTCGCCTTGGGAGCGCCTTTGAAGCCTCAAGAGCTGTTCTCTGATCGTTTTTGTCGGCC
>Ga0335081_10017852_pt1 | contig 11480 bp, 5 predicted proteins | sample Lox_Sample_35_FD_206713 | JGI IMG/M metagenome (GOLD analysis project Ga0335081, IMG submission 206713) | Soil microbial communities from Loxahatchee National Wildlife Refuge, Florida, United States - Lox_Sample_3.5 | ecosystem: Environmental > Terrestrial > Soil > Wetlands | place: USA: Florida... | reverse complement strand
CTTCGTCGTCAAGCCCGACAACACCGCGGAAACCCGCCAAGTGCAGGTGAGCCGGACCGTCGACGGCAAGAGCGTCATCACCGGCGGGCTGGAGCCGGGCGAGCGCGTCGTCGTCGACGGCCAGCTGCGGCTGGTCAATGGCAGCCGCGTCGAAATCCGCTCCGCCGAGGCCACAGGCGGAAAAGATTCATGAGTCTGCCGGAGTTGTGCATCCGTCGTCCGGTGATGACGACGCTGCTGATGCTGGCCTTCGTCGTCTTCGGCATGTTCAGCTATCGCCTGCTGCCGGTGGCGGCGATTCCGCGCGTCGACTTTCCGACCATCGTCGTCACGGCGCAGCTCCCGGGCGCCAGCGCCGACACCATGGCGTCCTCGGTGGCAACGCCGCTCGAGCGGCAGTTCACCACCATCTCCGGCCTCGATTCCATGACCTCGACGAGCGGTCAGGGCGTCACCGCGATCACCATGCAGTTCAGCCTCGACCGCAACATCGACGGCGCGGCGCTCGACGTGCAGGCGGCGATGACGGCGGCGGCGAAGCTGCTGCCGCCGCCCTCGCAGATGACGACGCCGCCGAGCTTCCAGAAGGTCAACCCGGCGGATCAGCCGGTCATCTATATCTCGCTCAACTCGGACACGCTGCCGCTCTATCAGGTCGACGAATACGCCGAGACGCTGATGGCCGAGCGCATCGGCATGCTGCCCGGCGTGGCGCAGGTGCAGGTCTTCGGCGCGCAGAAATTCGCCGTCCGCATCCAGGCAAATCCCGAGGCGATGGCGGCGAAAGGGCTGACCTTCGACGACATCACCAATGCGGTGGCGGCCGCCAATTCCAACACGCCCGTCGGCACGCTCGACGGCCCGCATCAGAGCTTCACCGTCCAGGCGACCGGCACGCTGCCCCACGCCGCCGATTTTCGCCCGATCATCGTCGCCTACCGCAACGGCGCGCCGGTGCGGCTCCGCGATGTCGCCACCGTCGTCGACAGCGTCGAGAACACCAAGATCGCCAGCTGGTACAACGGCAAGCGCGGCGTCATGCTCTCGGTGCTGCGCCAGCCCGACGCCAACACGGTGCAGGTGGTCGACAGCGTCAAGGCGCTGATCCCGGTCTTCCGCGAGCAGATCCCGCCCTCGGTCAATCTCAATGTGGTGAACGACCGCTCGATGTCGATCCGGCAATCCGTCGACGACGTGCAGTTCACGCTGATGATCACCGTCGCGCTGGTGGTGCTGGTGATCTTCCTCTTCCTGCGCAACGTCACCGCGACGATCATCCCGGCGCTGGCCCTGCCGGTCTCGGTCGTCGGCACCTTCGCCGGCATGTACATGATGGGCTATTCGATCGACAATCTGTCGTTGATGGCGCTGACGCTCTCGGTCGGCTTCGTCGTCGACGACGCGATCGTCATGCTGGAGAACATCGTCCGCCATATCGAGAATGGCGAGCGGGTGCTCGACGCCGCCTTCCGCGGCTCGCGCGAAATCGCCTTCACCATCGTCTCGATCACCTTCTCGCTGGTGGCGGTGTTCATCCCGGTGCTGTTCATGAGCGGCGTCGTCGGCCGCGTCTTCCGCGAATTCGCCGTCACCATCAGCATGACCATCCTGATCTCGGGGCTGGTGTCGCTCACCTTGACGCCGATGCTGTGCTCGCGCGTGCTCAAATCGGTCGATCACGGCGCCAAGCACAACGCGCTTTACCGCGCCTCCGAGGTGGTGTTCAACGGCATGCTGAACACCTACCGGGCGGCGCTGGATTTCGTCATGGCGCACCGCGGCGCGACGCTCATCGTCACCGTGCTGTCGCTGGTCGCCACCGGCTGGCTGTTCATGGCCATGCCGAAAGGCTTCTTCCCGATCGAGGACACCGGCCAGATCTTCGCCTTCACCGAAGCGGCGCAGGACGTCTCGTTCCAGTCGATGGCGCTGCACCAGCAGCAGGTGGTCGACATCGTGCGCGCCGACCCCAACGTGCAGGGCGTAATCTCCGTGATCGGCGCCACCGGCTTCAGCCCGGCGCTCAACAATGGCCGCTTCTTCGTCCAGTTGAAGCCGCTCGATCAGCGCAAGCTCTCGGCCAATGAGATCATCCAGGAGCTGCGGCCGAAGCTCGCCACCGTGCCGGGCATGCGCGTCTTCATGCAGCCGCTGCAGAACATCAATCTCGGCGGGCGGCTGTCGAAGAGCCAGTACCAATACACCGTGCAGGACTCCGACCCGGCCGAGCTCTATCATTACGGCCCGGCGATGCAGGAGAAGATCGCGCAGATTCCCGGCATCCTCGACGTCAATTCCGATCTGGAGCTGCTCAATCGCGAGGCGGTCGTCACCATCGACCGCGACAAGGCCTCGCAGCTCGGCATCAGCGTCGACCAGGTGCGCAACGCCTTCTACAGCGCCTTCGGCACGCGCCAGATCTCGACCATCTACGAGCCGTCGAACGACTATCAGGTGATCCTCGAAGTCGATCCGCACTACCAGCAGGATCCGAGCGACCTGTCGCGGATCTACCTGCGCAGCGCCTCGGGCCAGGCCGTGCCGCTCGACGCCATCGCCCGGGTGAGCTCGGCGCTCGGACCCGTCCTGGTCAACCATCAGGGTCAGCTGCCCTCGGATACCATCTCGTTCAACCTGGCGCCGGGCGTGTCGCTCGGCGCCGCCGTCGACGACATCCGCCGCGCCGAGCGGCAGGTCAATCTGCCGGTGACCGTCGCCACCGGCTTCCAGGGCACGGCGCAGGTGTTCCAGGATTCGCTCAAGGGCCAGGGCCTGCTGCTCATTGCCGCAGTGCTGGTCATCTACATGGTGCTCGGCATCCTCTATGAGAGCTTCATCCATCCGATCACGATCCTCTCCGGCCTGCCGGCGGCGGGGCTCGGCGCGCTGCTCACGCTGTTGATCTTCCGCCAGGATCTGAGCGTCATCGCCATCATCGGCATCGTCATGCTGATCGGCATCGTCAAGAAGAACGCGATCATGATGATCGACTTCGCCATCCAGCGCCGGGCGGCCGGCGACGGCGTGACGGCCGAAGCGGCGATCTACGAGGCTTGCCTGCTGCGCTTCCGTCCGATCATGATGACGACGATGGCGGCGATCATGGGCGCGCTGCCCATCGCCATCGGCCTCGGCGCCGGCTCCGAGCTGCGGCGGCCGCTGGGTCTGGCGGTGGTGGGAGGCCTGCTCGTCTCGCAGCTGCTGACGTTGTTCATTACACCGGTGATCTATGTCTATCTCGAGAATCTTCGGCGCATGTTCCAGGAGCACGCGGTCACCGTGCCGGCGACGCCGCTGCCCGAGCCGAACGCGCCCTTGGTCGGCGACTAGCGCCGGCCTCCTCTTCGCTCTCGTTCTGGCATCGACCACGTTCCCTGCCGGCGAGGCGGCCGCGCAGCGCCAGCCAACCGAGGATCTCGCCGCCCTCCATGACCGCTGCGTCGACTTCGTGCGCGCCCATCCCAAGGAAGGGCTCGAGCGGGCGAAGCTGTGGGCGCAGCAGGGCGGCGGCTTCTATGCCGATCACTGCGTCGCCATGGCGCTCTTCGCGCTGCGCGACTACGCCGCCGCCGCCGATCGCTTCCAGACGCTCGCCACGGCGATGATGGGCATGCCGACGGTCGAGCGCGCCCAGGCGCTCGACCAGGCCGGGCAAGCCTGGCTCGACGCCGAACGGCCCGACCGCGCCAAGGCGGCGTTCGACGCGGCATTGCAGCTCAATGGCGAGAATGCCGATCTGCTGATCGATCGCTCCGAGGCCTATGCCGCGCTGAAGCAATATTGGGACGCGCTCGACGATCTCAACCGCGCCATCGACCTCGCCCCCGACCGCGCCGACGCCTATATCTATCGTGGCGCCGTCTACCGCCATCTCGATACGCCCGACCTCGCGATGCAGGATGTCCAGCACGGCCTCTCGCTCGCGCCCGATTCGCCGACCGGCCTGCTCGAGCGCGGCATTCTGCGCCAGCTCAAGGGCGACATCGCCGGCGCGCGCGAGGATTGGCAGCGCGTCGAAAAGCTCGCGCCGGATTCGCCGGCCCAGAAGGCGGCGGCGATGGAGCTTGCAAAGCTATCGGAGAAGGACGCGAAGCCGGCGCCGGCCACCCCCCCGGAGCCGGGGAAGCCGAAATCCTGACTCGCCTCAGAAATCGAGATCGGCGTAGTGCTTGGGCGGCGGCGCGCCAGGGATGTGGTCGGTGAGAATCGGCCGGAAGCTTGGCCGCGACTTCACGCGGGCGTACCACTCCTTGGCGGGCTCGTGCTGCTCCCAGGGGACGTCGCCGAGGTAGTCGAGCGCCGAGAGATGCGCCGCCGCGGTGATGTCGGCGAGCGAGAAATGGTCACCGGCGAGCCAGCGCCGGCGCTCGACGAGATAGCCGACATAGTCGAGGTGATAGCCCATATTGGCCTGCCCGGCGCGAATCGCGGTCGAGTCGGGCTGACCGAAGCCGAGGAAGCGCTTCATGATCTTTTCGCCGACCAGGTTCTCGGTGACCTCGCGGTTCATCTTGACGTCGAACCAAGCGACGAGTCGCCGCACCTCGGCGCGGTCGAGCGGGTTGATGCCGAGCAGAAGCTTGTCGCGATAGACCTCGTCGAGAAACTCGGCGATGGCGCCGGCCTCGGCCAGCACCGTGCCGTCGGGCTCGATCAGCACCGGTACCTCGCCCGCCGGGTTGAGCGCCAGGAATTCCGGACGCCGCTCCCAGACCCGCTCCACCTTCATGGTGAAGTCGAGCCCCTTCTCCTGCAGCACGATGCGGATCTTGCGCGAGGCGGGCGACAGCCAGAGATGGTAGAGGAGACGCATAACGGCGCCACTCTACCACAAGCGGCCCTCACCCTCCCATGGCTTCGCCATGGGCCCCTCCCTCTCCCGCGAGGGGAGAGGGGATGTTTGCTGGGGGCTCGGTGATCTCCCTCTCCCCTTGCGGGAGAGGGTCGGGGTGAGGGGGCGCTAATCGTCCCCCGCTGCCGCCTGCGGCGCGGCGAGCGCCAGCGGGGCCGGCAGGCGCGCCAGCATCTCCTTCGGCACCACCTGCCAGAAGCGACGCAGTTCGCGCTCCCAGTCGAGGAGGAGCTGCTGGGCGAAGCGCGATTGCGACTCGCGCGCATGCTCCTCGACGAGCGCGCGCAGCACGCCCTCCCAGTGGGGCGTTTGGACGCGCTGCCAAATGACGCTCTCGCCATTGACGCGGGAAGGGAATTCGTCGCCGGCGTCGTAGACGAAAGCCATGCCCCCGGTCATGCCGGCGGCAAAATTGTCGCCGACCTTGCCGAGGATGACGATGGTCCCGCCGGTCATGTACTCGCAGCCGTTGGAGCCGCAGCCCTCGACCACGGCACGGGCGCCGGAGTTGCGCACGGCGAAGCGCTCGCCGGCCTGGCCCGCCGCGAACAGCGTGCCGGCGGTCGCGCCATAGAGCACGGTGTTGCCGACCACCGTGTTCTGATGGGCGATGAGCGGGCTCGACACCATCGGCCGCACCACGATGGCGCCGCCGGAGAGGCCCTTGCCGACATAGTCGTTGGCATCCCCGAAGACTTCGATCTTGAGGCCCTGCACGGCAAAGGCGCCGAGCGACTGACCGGCGGTGCCGCGCAGCCGCACGGTGACATGGCCCGGCTGCAGCCCGGTCATGCCGAAACGGCGCGCGATCAGCGAGGAGAGCCGCGTGCCGACGGCGCGCTGCGTGTTGCGCACGCTGTAGGTCAGCTGCATCTTCTCGCCGACCTCGAAGAGGGGCTGCGCGTCCTTGATCATCTGCGCATCGAGCGAGTCCGGCACTTCGTTGCGGCCCTCGAGCGTGCAATAGCGCGGATATTCGCCGGGATCGGCCTGCGCCAGGATCGGGTTGAGGTCAAGATCGTCGAGATGGGCGCTGCCGCGGCTGACCTGCATCAGCAGGTCGGTGCGGCCGATCACCTCGTTGAGGCCCCGGGCGCCGAGCGAGGCCAGGATCTCGCGCACATCCTCGGCGACGAAGCTGAAGAGGTTGACCACCTTCTCGGGCGTGCCGGTGAATTTCTGGCGCAGCTTCGGATCCTGGGTGCAGATGCCGACCGGGCAGGTGTTGGAATGGCATTGCCGCACCAGGATGCAGCCCATGGCGACGAGCGAGGCGGTGCCGAGACCGTATTCCTCGGCGCCGAGGATGGCGGCGATGACCACGTCGCGCCCGGTCTTGATGCCGCCATCGACGCGCAGCCGCACGCGATGCCGCAGCCGGTTCAGCACCAGCACCTGATGCACCTCGGAGAGTCCCATCTCCCAGGGCACGCCGGCATATTTGATCGAGGATTGCGGGCTGGCGCCGGTGCCCCCGCTATGGCCGGAGATCAGAATGACATCGGCCTTGGCCTTGGCGACGCCGGCCGCGATGGTGCCGATGCCCGAGCGCGCCACCAGCTTGACGCAGACCTTGGCGTCCGGGTTGATCTGCTTCAGGTCGTAGATGAGCTGCGCCAGATCCTCGATCGAATAGATGTCGTGATGCGGCGGCGGCGACACCAAGGTGACGCCCGGCGTCGAGTGTCGGAGCCGCGCCAGCATCTCCGTCACCTTGAAGCCCGGCAGCTGGCCGCCTTCGCCGGGCTTGGCGCCTTGCGCGATCTTGATCTCGATCTCGCGGCAATTGTTGAGATACTCGGCGGTGACGCCGAAGCGCCCGGACGCGATCTGCTTGATCGCCGAGGCGGCATTGTCGCCATTGGCGCGCGGCTTGTAGCGCGCGGAGTCCTCGCCGCCTTCGCCACTGTCGGATTTGGCGCCGATGCGGTTCATGGCGATCGACAGCGTCTCATGCGCCTCGGGGCCGAGCGCGCCCAGCGAGATGCCGGGCGCCACCAGCCGCTTGCGGATCTCGGTGATCGATTCGACCTCGTCGACCGAGACCGCCGGTCGCCGCGGTTTGAAATCGAGCAGGTCGCGCAGGTGAATGGGCGGCAGCTTGCGCAAGCCCTCGGCATAGCGGCGATAGATGCCGTAGCTGTCGCTCGCCACCGCATTCTGCAAGGTGTGCACGAGGCCGCCTTCGAAAGCGTGCAGCTCGCCGCCGCGGCGATAGCGGTAGAAGCCGCCGACCGGCAGCGGCACGACATCTTCCTCATAGGCGCGGCGGTGCTGCGCCAAGGTCTCGAGCTCGATGCCGGCGAGGCCGATGCCGGAGATGCGCGAGGTCATGCCGGGGAAGAACTCGGCGACCAGCGTGCGCGACAGCCCCACCGCTTCGAAATTATAGGCGCCGCGATAGGAGGAAATCACCGAGATGCCCATCTTCGACATGATCTTGAGCAGCCCGTCATTGACCGCGCGCTCGTAGCGGTCGATCGCTTCCTCGAGGCTGACGCCGGCGCCGAACAAGCCGCGGCGCTGGCGCTCGGCGATGGTCTCCTGCGCGAGATAGGCATTGACCGTGGTGGCGCCGACGCCGATGAGCACGGCGAAATAATGGACGTCGAGGCATTCGCCCGCGCGCACATTCAGCGAGGTAAAGGTGCGGAGCTGCTGGCGCACGAGATGCGAATGCACCGCGCCGGTGGCGAGGATCATCGGAATCGCTGCACGCTCGGCGGCGACGCGCTCATCGGTGAGGACGACATGGGTGCAGCCGCCGCGCACGGCGTCCTCGGCTTCCTGCTGGATGCGGCGGAGCGCATCGCGCAGCGCGCCTTCGGCGCCGGCCGCAGCGAAAGTGCAGTCGATCTCGACCGCGGTCTCGCCCATATAGGCGCGCATCGCGGCGAATTCGGCGGTCGACAGCACCGGGCTGTCGAGCTGCAGCAGCCGGCACTGCCCGGCATCCTCGTCGAGAATGTTGCCGAGATTGCCGAGCCGCGTCTTCAAGGTCATCACCTGCCGCTCGCGCAGACTGTCGATCGGCGGGTTCGTGACCTGACTGAAATTCTGCCGGAAGAAGTGGTGGAGACCGCGATGGCGCTCGGACAGAACGGCGAGCGGCGTGTCGTCGCCCATCGAGCCCACCGCTTCCTTGCCGGTCTCGGCCATGGGCTGGAGGATGAGCTCGAGCTCCTCGAGGCTCCAGCCGGCGGCGACCTGGCGGCGCCGCAGCACGTCGCGCGCGAGCTCGGCGCGCTCGCCTTCGGTCGGCTTGATCAGGCTGTCGAGCACGGTGATGTTCTTGACCCATTGCGCATAGGGAAGCCGCGCCGCCAGCAGATCCTTGATCTCGTGGTCGCGATAGAGCCGGCCCTCGGCGAGATCGACGCCGATCATCTGCCCCGGGCCGAGACGGCCCTTCTCGACGATCTCGGTCTCGTCGAGCCGCACCATGCCGGATTCGGAGCCGGCGACGATGAGACCGTCGGCGGTGATGGCATAGCGCATCGGCCGCAACCCGTTGCGGTCCATGCCGCCCATCACCCAGCGCCCATCGGTGAGCGCCAGCGCGGCGGGGCCGTCCCACGGCTCCATCACCGAGTTGCAATAGCTGTACATAGCGCGGTGCGCCGGCGGCATGACGCGCGCCTCGGAGGCCGCTTCCGGCACCATCAGCGTCTTCGCCATCGGCAGCATGCGCCCGCCGCGCACCAGCAGCTCGAAGACGGCATCGAGCGCCGCCGAATCCGAGCCGCCGACCTGGATCACCGGCTTGATGTCCTCCATCGCCTCGCCGAAGACCGCGCTGGCGAGCCGCGTCTCGTGGCTCTTCATCCAGTTGATGTTGCCGCGCAGCGTGTTGATCTCGCCGTTATGGGCGAGGATGCGGAAAGGCTGCGCCAACGGCCAGGTCGGGAAGGTATTGGTGGAGTAGCGCTGATGATAGATGGCGAAGCGCGAGACGAAGCGCTCGTCGAGCAAATCGGGATAGAAAGCCGTGAGCTGCTCGGCCAGGAACATGCCCTTGTAGATGATCGAGCGGCAGGACAGCGAGCAGATGTAGAAATCCTTGATCTGATCGGCGATCACCCGCTTCTCGATGCGCCGGCGGATGACATAGAGATCGAGCTCGAAGCGCTCGACCTCGACGCCGCGCGGATTGGCGATCATGATCTGCTCGATCTCGGGCCGCGTCGCGTTCGCCTTCTCGCCGATGACGTCGATGTTGATCGGCACCTGCCGCCAGCCATAGATGGCATAGCCGGCCTTGAGGATCTCCGCCTCGACGATCGAGCGGCAACGCTCCTGCCCGTCGAGATCGGTGCGCGGCAGGAACACCGCGCCGACGGCGAGCCGGCCCGGCCCGGGCTCGTGCCCGGCGTGGCGCACATACTCGCGGAAGAAATCCTGCGGGATCTCGACATGGATGCCGGCACCGTCGCCGGTCTTGCCATCGGCATCGACGGCACCGCGATGCCAGAGGGATTTGAGCGCGTTGATCGCCGCTGCGACCACGGCACGGCGCGGCGCGCCGTCGAGCGCGGCAACGAAGCCGACGCCGCAAGCATCGTGCTCCTCGGCGGGATCGTAAAGCCCGGCCGCTTGAAGATGGGCGGCGTTGCGGCGGAATTCGTCGGCGAAGCCCATGGCGCGCTCCAACGCTTGGCTCAGACTTGCGTGATCGGGATGTGGCCGGGCTCGGCGGCGACGCGCTCGAGCCAGCGACGGACGACGCCGTAGCGCGCGAGATCGAACGCGCCCTCTTCGGCGACATGGGTATAGGCGTAGAGCGCGATATCGGCGATCGAGTAGCGCTCGCCGACGACATAGCGGCGCGCGCCGAGATGGCGCTCCATCACGTCGAGCGCGGCATAGCCCCAGCGGCGCTTGCCTTCGACCATCGGCCGGCGCTCGTCATCGAGCAGGTCATGCGTGATCCAGTAGCGCAAAGTCGCGATATTGGGCTCGTGGCTGTACTGTTCGAAGAACAGCCATTGCAGCACGAGCGCGCGCTCGAACCGGTCCTCCGGCAGGAAGCGCGTGCCTTCGGCGAGATAGACGAGAATCGCGTTCGACTCGGCGAGCGCGCTTCCATCCTCGAGCTCCAGCACCGGAATGCGGCCGTTCGGGTTGACGCGCAGGAAATCGGGCGTGCGCGTCTCGCCCTTGGTGATGTCGTGCTCGACCCACTCGAACGGCGTGCCGAGCAAGGTCAGCAGCAGCCGCACCTTGTAGCCATTGCCCGAGGGCGCGTAATCATGGAGGCGCAGCATCCCCGTCACTCCGCCGCGATCGCCGCCGATCGCGACATCGCCTTCTCTCTGAGATAAAGGTGCATCTGCTCCGCCGCGTCGCGACCGTCGCGGATCCCCCAGACCACCAGCGAGGCGCCGCGCACGATGTCGCCGGCGGCGAAGACGCCGTCGAGCGCGGTCATCATCCTGCGCTGGTCGATCTTGAGCGTGCCCCAGCGCGTCACACCAAGCTCCGGCGCGCCGAAGAGCTGGGGGAGATCTTCGGGGTCGAAGCCCAGCGCGGTGATGACGAGATCGGCCGGGAGGTCGAAATGGCTGCCGGGCAGCGGCTGCGGCGCCTGCCGCCCGCCGGCATCGGCGACGCCCAGATGCATACGGTGCGCGCGCACGCCGCGGACCACGCCATTGCCGGTCAGCGCCTCGGGCGCGGCGAGCCAGACGAATTCGACGCCCTCCTCCTCGGCATGCTGCACCTCGCGCTGCGAGCCCGGCATGTTCTTGCGGTCGCGGCGATAGAGGCAGCGCACCGAGGTCGCGCCCTGGCGCACGGCGGTGCGCACGCAATCCATCGCCGTGTCGCCGCCGCCGATGACGACGACATGCTTGCCGCGGGCATCGAGCGCGCCGCTGTCGAATTCGGGCACGGCATCGCCGAGCCCCTTGCGGTTGGAGGCGGTGAGATAGGCGAGCGCCGGCACGACATTGCCGAGACCGATGCCGGGGCATTGCAGCTCGCGCGCCCGATAGACGCCGGTGGCGATGAGCACGGCGTCATGGCGCTCGCGCAGCTCGGAGAGGCTGATCTGCTCGCCCACGGCGACGTTCAGGTGGAAGCGCACGCCCGCCGCCTCCAGCAGCCTATGGCGCCGCGCCACCACCTGCTTCTCGAGCTTGAAATTGGGGATGCCATAGACGAGGAGCCCGCCGACCCGGTCGTAGCGGTCGTAGACATGGACGTCATAACCGCGCCGGCGGAGCTGCTCGGCCGCGGCCAGCCCGGCGGGCCCGGCGCCGATGATCGCCACTGTCTGGCCGAGCTCGCGGGCGGGCTTGGGAGGCTCGACCCAGCCTTCGGCAAAAGCGGTTTCGGTGATGTATTTCTCGACCGCGCCGATACTGACCGAGGCGAAGCCCTGCTCGATGACGCAATTGCCCTCGCAGAGCCGGTCCTGCGGGCAGATGCGGCCGCAGACCTCGGGCATGGAATTGGTGCTGGCGGCCAGCTCATAGGCCTCCTGCAGCCGTCCCTCGGCGGTGAGCATCAGCCAGTCCGGGATGTTGTTCCCGAGCGGGCAATGCACCTGGCAATAGGGGATCCCGCATTGCGAGCAGCGGCTCGCTTGCTCTTGCGCCGTGGCGGCGCTGAACTCGCCATAGATCTC
>Ga0335081_10017851_pt1 | contig 11480 bp, 9 predicted proteins | sample Lox_Sample_35_FD_206713 | JGI IMG/M metagenome (GOLD analysis project Ga0335081, IMG submission 206713) | Soil microbial communities from Loxahatchee National Wildlife Refuge, Florida, United States - Lox_Sample_3.5 | ecosystem: Environmental > Terrestrial > Soil > Wetlands | place: USA: Florida... | reverse complement strand
CCACGCCGCCGGTGATAAAAATGTACCGCGCCATGGGACTTAACCTTTAGCCCTCGGTGCTCGATTCGACGAGCGATTTTCCGGAATATCTGGTGCGCGGCGTTACCCGGGCCAAGACGCCGCGAAAAATACATTCAATCGCAGATGCTTGCGGCGAAATCCTCAGGTGTCGAGGAAGGCGGCCGGAGTGCACCGAACAGCCGCCCAAAGCTGCCGGCGTTTACTGCGATTGCGGTGTCGGCGGACCGATCGGGCCGGGTGCCGCAGGGGCGCCGGTGCCGCGCTTCAATTGATCGAGCACGCCGCGCCCGGTGTCGCTGAGCGGCGCCGTCGGCGCCGGAATCGCCGGCCCTTGCTGGCTCGCTGGCGTGCCGCCGGGAATGATCGAGGCGGGCTTGCGCTCCAAGCCGGCCCACCACGACAGCGCCAGGCTGGTGGCAAAGAAGCCCGCGGCCAAGAGCGCCGTGGTCCGGGTCAGGACGTTCGCCGTGCCGCGGCCGGTCAGGAAGCCGCTGGTCGAGCTGATCAGCCCGCCGCCCTCGGACTTTTGCAGCAAAACGACGCCAATCAGGGCGACGACCAGCATCAGGTGGATGACAATAAGGACACTCAGCATTGTTGGTTTTTCCGTCCGCGCCCAGGCCTCGCCCCGCCACCGTCATATAGGCGGCCGCGGCGGTCTCTACATGATCCGCGGCGGCATTTCTATGGCCGCGGTAACGCGATTTTGGCGGCCGGGACCCGGCGTCAGCGGGGCGCCGCAGTTACTTGTAATCCTTCAAATACGCGATGACGTCGTCGACGTCCTTGTCGCTCGTGAGCCCGCCGAACGGCATGCGGTTGCCCTTCACCTTGGCCTGGGGGTCCTTGATGTAGGCGGCCAGATTGGCCTCACCCCAGGTCAGGTTGGCCCGCTGCATGGCGTTGGAATAGCGGAAGTCCGGCAGCGCCGCCGACTTGCGGCCGAACACGCCGCGCAGGCTCGGCCCGATGGCATCGGGCTTGTCGCTGTGGCAGGCGGCGCAGGTTTGGAACACCACTTTGCCGTGGGCGGCATCGGCCGCCGCCGCTGCGCCCGCGGCCGGCGTGATGGCGAGGAGCGCAGCGACGCCGTAACGAAATATCCTATGCATGAACCAGCGGTCCCGGATTCTTGAGGTACTGCGTTGTGATCGCGTGCGCCGACCAGTAGGCCAGCGCGCCGACCGTGCCGGTCGGATTGTAGCCGTGCTGCTGCGGGAACACCGAGGCGCCCTGGACGAACAGATTATGGGCGTCCCAGGACTGCAGATAGCGGTTGACCACGCTTGTCTTCGACTCCGCGCCCATCATGGTGCCGCCGGTATTGTGGGTCGACTGATACGGCACCACGGTGAACGTCTTCGGCCGCGGATGCATGTCGTAGTGGGTCGGGTTCATCGCCTTGATGATGCCCTCGAGCTTCTGCAGCAGATAGGCCGACATTTTGAATTCGTTGTCGGGCGGATTGTAGGTCAGCCGGATCAGCGGCCGGCCGAACGCGTCCTTGTAGGTCGGGTCGAGGTCCATGTAGTTGGCGCGGTCGGCATAGACCGAGCCTTGCGTATTGAAGCGCGCGGCGTGGTGGTACCACTTCACGGTGGCGCGCTTCCATTCGGCGCCCCATTCCGGCGTGCCGTGGGGCAGCGTGCGGCCGGCGATCGGCGGCGCGCCGGCGCTGTTGGCGGCGATGTAGCCGCCGCCGAAGAAGCCGAGACCGCCGTGGTCGAAATTCTCGCCGTTGAAGTCGTCGATGACGACGCCCATGCCGGCATTACCCCAGTACGGATTGAGCTCCTTGTCTTCGAAGAACGCGGCGGCGCCGGCTTCGAACTGATAGGCATAGTTCTTGCCGACGACACCTTTGCCGGTTGCGTGATCGTAGGGCTCGCCGATGCCGGCGACGAGCATGTGCTGCACGTTGCCGAACACGTAAGAGGTCAGCAGCACGATGCCGGCAGGCTGCTCGTATTCCTCGCCGTTGCGCATGTCGGTATAGGTGACGCTGACGACCTTCTTGGCCGCCTTGTCGTAGTTGAGCTTGGTGACGAAGCAGCGCGTGCGGATCTCGAATTTCGGATCGAGCCGCAGCACCGGCAGGATGGTCGAGTTCGGCGACGCCTTGGCGTTGGTCTCGCAGGCGATGCGATTGCAGAAGCCGCAATATTCGCAGGCGCCGAGCGGCACGCCCTCGGCATTGCTGTAGGCTGCGCTTGCGATCGCAACCGGCGCCGGGAACGGATGATAGCCCAGGCTCTTCGCCGCCGCGCCGAACATCAGCCCGGCATTGCCCGATTTGATCGGCGCGTTCGGATAGTGATCGCTGCGCGCGCCTTCGAAGATGTTGCCGCCGTCGATTTTCTGGCCGCGCACGTTGCCGGCCTGCCCGGAGACGCCGCAGATCTTGTCGAAGCGGTCGTAGAACGGCTCCATCTCGTCGTAGCCGACCGGCCAGTCGGCAATCGTCATGCCCTCGGGCAGCGCGCTCTTGCCGTAGCGCTCGGTGAGCGCGCTGCGAATGCGAAAGTCCGACGGCAGGAAGCGCCAGTGCAGGGCGCCCCAGTGGATGCCGGAGCCGCCGACGCCCTCGCCCGGCAGGAAGGCGCCGATGCGGCGGATCGGCAGCGCCTGCTCGTTCGGGAAGTTGCGGAACGTCAGCGTGTCGATGGAATTGTCCCACATCAGTTCGAGCCGCGCCGCATAGCGCACTTCGTCGCGCACCGCCGGAATGGTGAAATCCTCGCCCGGGGTCCGGTCTTGGCCTTTCTCCAAGGCCACCACGTTGAGGCCGGCCTTGGTCAACTCGCGCGCCATGATGGCGCCGGTCCAGCCGAGCCCGACCGTGACCGCATCGACTTCCTTCAATCGTGTCACCATGGCGGCCTCCTCTACGAAAAGTCCGCGATCGACTGCGGCTCGGCGACGTAGCGCTTGTCGCGATATTCGTCGATCAGGTGGGCGTAGGTGGCCGGCAGCCCGGGATAGCCGAGCATCCGCCAGGACGCCTTGTTGCGGTTGCCGCCATAGATCGGGTCGCCGAAGAAACCCTCCATGGTCAGCGCATGCAAGCGGGCGAAGAAAACGCGCGACGACAGACTGCCGAACTCCGCCTTGCCCGCCTGCATCGCCTTGAGCGCCTCGATGCGTTTCTCCGCATCGAGCCGGTCGAAGTCGTGGCCGAACGTCTTGCGTGACCAGGCATTGGCGGCGGCGATGCCGGCAGTGATGAATTCGGCCGGCGTCAGCGGCAGCTGATAGCCCTGCTCGGGCTTGCCTTTCAGATAGGGGCCGGCGCGATACATTTTGGCGCCGCCGCCCCAGGCGCTGGCGAGCTGGCGATCGATATAGGTCGCGACCCCGCACGCGCTGCCCGAGGGCGACAGCTCGTCCGCCGGGATCATGGTATCGACCGCGGCGACGACAAAAGCGTGCTCGGTGTCGTTGAGAAGGAGCAGTGGCTCCGCTTCGGGCGCCGGCGCTTGCGGCGCCGCGGCCGGCGATGACGGCGCCGCTGCGGCTTGGGCTTCCGCCGGTGCAGGTTGGGTCATCCCGGCTGCTACCGCCGTGCTGGCGATGCCCGCCCCGACCAGAAATTTTCGACGCGCAATCGTCTCGTCGGTCATGAAGGCCTCCCCTGCCGGCGCAAGGCGCGCGGCGGCTATTCTTGATGAGCACAACGATAGACCGGATCGCGCCTTGACGCGAGCGCAGCCTCGGCACGGCAGATACGCGCGATCAGTCGGTTAGCATCGTGTCGATGAAAGTCTTCGGATCGGTGCAGAATTCGCGCAAGAGCTTGTAGTGATCGGTCTCGCCCGGGGTAATCGGTTCAAGGCCATGTTTAGAAAGCCGCAACAGGCTCGCCGTTGGATAGGCCATCAGAATGGGGGCATGGGTCGCCATGATCACCTGACAAATCCCCGATTTGTCCATGCGATGAAGCAGCTTCAGGAATTCGATCTGACGCGACGGCGACAACGCGGATTCCGGTTCGTCGAAGATGAAAAGCCCCTGGCGGCGACAGCGCTCCTCGAAGAACCGCAAGAATCCTTCGCCATGAGAATGGGAAAGAAAATCGGGTGGCGGGCCGCTGAGCGGCTCTTGGGCGGCTTCATCGAGATAGCGCGCGACCGAAAAGAAGCTTTCGGCGCGAAAGAACCACCCGCTCGTGACCTTGGGCAGCCAGGATGCGCGCAATGCCTTGGCGAGCGAGCCGCCCATTACTTCCACGGCGCGCGAATGATCGACCGGACGATAGCCTTTGCCGCCGCCCGTCTCGTCATATCCGGCAAGCGCTGCAACGCCTTCGAGAAGCGTCGATTTCCCAGTGCCGTTTTCGCCGACGATGATGGTAATGGCGCGTTCGAAATCGAGCTCGAAGCCCTTGCTGAAAAACGGCAGGCAGAACGGATAGGCTGCGGCGTCCGGCACCCTGCTTTGGTCGAGCCAGACACGCCTGAGATAGGGCGCCGGTAATCTGGTCGGGCGGACCTTCATGACGTGTCACATTAGCGGCGAGTGCAATTGAATATACAACGAAGCTAGGACCAAGGCTTTATCGACGGTTTACAACACGTCTTGGCAACCGAACCCGCAAAGCTAGCGATAGACCGCGGCGATCGCCAAGAACTCGTCGGGCTTGAGGCTCGCGCCGCCGATCAGCGCGCCGTCGACGTCGTCGATGGTGAGCAGTTCCTTGGCGTTCGCCGGCTTCACCGAGCCGCCATAGAGGATACGGACGTCGTTGCCGGCGACGCCGAAGCGCGCCGTAAGCTGCTCGCGGATGAAGCGGTGCATGGCCAAGACGTCGTCGGGCGTCGGCGTCAGCCCGGTGCCGATGGCCCAGACCGGCTCATAGGCAACGACGAAATCCGCCGCGCCGTCGGGCAGCGAGCCGGCAAGCTGCTGGCGCACGACCGGCAGCGCCTGGCCGGCATCGCGTTCGGCGCGGGTCTCGCCGACGCAGACGATGGCCATGAGCCCGGCCCGCCGCGCCGCCAAGGCTTTTGCCCGCACCGCGGCGTCGGTCTCGCCATGATACTGACGGCGCTCCGAATGGCCGACGATTACCGCGGCGGCGCCGGCATCCTTGAGCATTTCGGCTGCGATATCGCCGGTAAAGGCGCCGGCCGGCTCGGCATGACAATCCTGCCCGCCGATGGCCACGACCGAGCCGCGCGCCAACGCGGCAAAGTTCTCCACCAGGGTCGCCGGCGGGCACACCAGGACATCGGCCTTGGGCAAGCCACGGGCGCCGGCGACGATTTTCTCCAGCTCGCCCGCCGAGGCGCGGAGCCCGTTCATTTTCCAATTGCCTGCGACCAGCGGGCGGCGCGCCATGGTTCGGCCCAAAACCTCATGTGACAAAGAGCCGTTAGCAGACCGGTTGCAAGCCGGAAAGAGGCGTTTTACCTGCAAATCCCGTCGGTTGCGGTGCGGCGCGGCGCTCCCTATGATGCGCCGCCTCGGCCGCAGCGCCGATCGGCTTCACGTCAGAGTTGGCACTTATGCTTCGAGGTCTCCGTCAAGCCTCCGCGAATTGGCTCGGCCGCATCGTCATGGGCGTGGTCATGACGCTCCTTGCCGCGAGCTTCGCGATTTGGGGCATCAACGATATTTTCCGCGGCTTCGGCCGTTCGACCTTGGCCAAGATCGGCAGCACCGAGATCCCGATCGAGCAATTCCGCCAGACCTATAACGACCGCCTGCAGGCGCTGCAGCAGCAGGCCGGCCGGCCGATCACGCCGGAGATGGCGCAAGCCTATGGCCTGCCGCGCCAGGTGTTGAGCGAAATGGTGGCCCAGGCCGGCCTCGACGAGCGCGCCCGCCAGATGCGGCTCGGCATTTCGAATGCCGAGATCGTGCGGCTGATCACCGCCAATCCGACCTTCCAGGACGAGCACGGCACGTTCGATCGTGCCCGCTTCGAAATGGCGCTGCGCAACGCCAATTTCAACGAGCAGCGGTTCGTCGCCGAGCAGCGCAATTTCACGCTGCGCCGGCAGATCGTCGATTCCGTCTCCGGCAACCTGCCGCTGCCGAAGAGCTGGCTCGACGTCTACAATCAATTCCTCAATCAGGAGCGCAGCATCCAATATGTGGCGCTCGGTCCGGCGCAAGCCGGCGACATCCCGCAACCGACCGACGAAGAGCTGAGCAAATATTTCGACGCCCGCAAGATCATGTTCCGGGCGCCCGAGTACCGCAAGGTCGTGACGGTGTCGGCGATGCCGGACGAATTGGCGAAAAAGGTCGAAGTTTCCGACGACCAGGTCAAACACATCTTCGACGAGTTCCACAACCGCTACATCACGCCGGAGCGGCGCCACGTCGAGCAGATGGTGTTTCCCAACATGGCGGAGGCGCAAGCCGCCAGCGACCGCATCAAGGGCGGCCTGACCTTCACTGCGCTCGCCGCCGAGCGCGGCCTCAAAGAACAGGATCTCGACCTCGGCACCGTGGCGAAGTCCACCATCATCGATCCTGCGGTCGCCGACGCCGCGTTCTCGCTCAAGGACGGCGAAGTCAGCGCTCCGGTGCAGGGCCGCTTCGGCCCGGTCATCGTCACCGTGTCGAAGATCTTGCCCGGCGAAGCCAAGAGCTTGGCCGACGTCGCGCCGCAGATCCGCAACGAGATTGCCGCCGTACAGGTCAAGAAGCTCGTGCAGGATCTTCACGACAAGGTCGAGGACGCCCGCGCCGGCGGCGCCACGCTCGAAGAGGCCGCGCAAAAATTGCAGCTGCCGATCGTCACCTACGATGCCGTCGACCAGTCCGGCCACGATCCGCAAGGCAAGGCGATCGAAAATCTGCCGCGCCCGGTGATCAATGCCGCGTTCGCCACCGATGTCGGCGTCGACAACGATCCGATCGAAGCAGGCGGCGGCTATATCTGGTACGACGTCACCGCGATCACGACGGCGCGCGAGCGCAAGCTCGACGAGGTGAAAGCCCAGGTCGAGACGCAATGGCGCAACGACGAGATCGCCACGCGGCTGAAAGCCAAGGCGGCCGAGATCCTCGACAAGCTCCAGGGCGGCGGCACGCTCGACAGCGCCGCCGCCGCCAATGGCGTGAAGGTCGAAACCGCCGACGCGCTCAAGCGAAGGAAGCCGACGCCGGCGATCTCGGATCGCATGATCGATACCGTCTTCCACACCGCCAAGGACGCCTATGGCAGCGCCGAAGGCGACACGCCGACGCAATGGATCGTGTTTCGAGTGACCGATATCAACACACCGAAGCTCGATCCCAACGCGGCCGACATCAAGCAGGTCGATCAGGGCATGGCCCGTCAGGTCAGCGACGACGTGTTCGGCGAATACATGGCGTGGCTGGAGAACGAGCTCGGCACCAGCGTCAACCAGCAGGCGCTGGCCCAGGCGCTGGGCAACGGCTCGTCGGATACCAATTAATTCTTCGGATCGTCGGCGGATGCAGATCGAGCCCTCGGCGGAAAAGTTCGCGGCCCGCTATGAGGCCGGCGAGCCGCAAGTGGTGTGGACCACGCTGGTCGCCGATCTGGAAACGCCGGTCTCGGCCTTCCTGAAAGTCGCCGGCGCGCGGCCGATGAGCTTTCTGCTCGAGTCGGTCGAGGGCGGCGCCGTGCGCGGCCGCTATTCGATCATCGGGCTCGATCCCGACATGATCTTCCGCGTCGACGGCGAGCAGGCCGCCGTCAACCGCATGCCGCAAGGTGATCCGGCGGCGTTCGCGCCCATGGCCGAGCCGCCGCTGCAGGCGCTGCGCCGCTTCGTCGGCGAAAGCCGCATCGCACTGCCGGCGGCGCTGCCGCCGATGGCGGCCGGCGTGTTCGGCTATCTCGGCTACGACATGGTGCGGCTGATCGAGGAGCTGCCGTCCGACGCGCCCGACCCGATCGGCATTCCCGACGCCATCCTGATCCGCCCGACGCTGGTCATCGCCTTCGACGCGGTCGAGGACTCGCTCACCGTCATCACGCCGGTGCGGCCGCAGGCCGGCGTCGCGGCCAAGGCGGCGTTGGCGCGCGCCGTCGAACGCCTCTCCGCCGTGGTCGATGCCCTCGATCGGCCGCTCGACAAATCGGCTCCCCCTCCCGACCCTCCCCCGCAAGCGGGGGAGGGTCGGGTGGGGGGCGGCCCGCTCGACGTTGAGCCACGCTCCAACACCGCGCCCGACGAGTTCAAGCGCATGGTGCTCGCCGCCAAGGACTACATCGCCGCCGGCGACATCTTTCAGGTGGTGCTGTCGCAACGCTTCGAGGCGCCGTTCGCGCTGCCGCCGTTCGCGCTCTACCGCGCCCTGCGCCGGGTCAATCCGTCGCCGTATCTGTTCTTTCTCGACTTCGGCGGCTTCGCCATCGCGGGCTCCAGTCCCGAGCTGATGGTCAAGGTGCGCGGCGGCGCCGTGACCATCCGCCCGATCGCCGGCACGCGGCGGCGCGGCGCCACGCCGCACGAGGACGCAGCCCTCGAAGCCGAGCTGATCGCCGACCCCAAGGAACGCGCCGAGCATTTGATGCTGCTCGATCTTGGCCGTAACGACGTCGGCCGCGTCGCCGCCATCGGCTCGGTCACCGTCACCGACCAGTTCTTCATCGAACGCTACAGCCAGGTGATGCACATCGTCTCCAACGTCGAAGGCGCGCTGCGGTCCGACCGCGACGCGCTCGATGCGCTGGCCGCCGGCTTTCCCGCCGGCACCGTCTCGGGCGCGCCGAAGGTGCGCGCCATGCAGATCATCGACGAGCTGGAGAAGGAGAAGCGCTCGCTCTATGCCGGCTGCGTCGGCTATTTCTCGGCCGGCGCCGACATGGACACCTGCATCGTGCTGCGCACCGCTTTGGTCAAGGACGGCACCATGTACGTGCAGGCCGGCGCCGGCATCGTCGCCGATTCCGACCCGGACTTCGAGCAGCAGGAATGCATCAACAAGGCCAAGGCCTTGTTTCGCGCCGCCGAGGAAGCGAGACGCTTCGCCTCGGCCGCCGGGCGCGGGCAGTAGCGGCCGGCGGCCCCGCTACTTCACGTCGGGATAGAGCCCCGACGCCTTGACCACGGCGCGGCCTTCGGCGCGGTCGGCCAGCAGCTCCTTGGCGAACTGCTCGGCCGATTCCAAAACCGGGGTCAGGCCGCGATTGATCAGGAACTTCTGCTGAAAATCCGGCTTCGATTCCACGGCGACGATCGCCTTGTTGAGCTTGTCGACGATCGGCGGCGGCGTACCGGCGGGCGCGAAAATGCCGAAGAAGGTCGCCGAGATGTGCTCCTTGTAGCCGACCTCCTTGAAGGTCGGAATGTCGGGCGCCAGCGGCGACCGCGCGTCGCCGTCGATGGCGAGGCCCACGATCTTGCCGTCGCGGATGAACGAAACCAGATTGCCGATGCCGAAGATCGCGATCTGGGCGGTGCCCGTCAGCATGGCGGTGACGGCGTCGCCGCCGCCCTTGAACGGGATGCGCACGATGTCGGTGCCGTGCTTCTTGTTGAATTCCTCCATGAAGGCGACCTTCGACAGCGACGGGGCCATGTAGTTGAAGGTCTTCGGCTTGGCCTTGGCGGCCGCCGCGAGCTCGTCGAACGATTTGACGTTGAGCGAAGCGCTAACCGCGAACACCTGCGTCAAATAATAGGGCCGCGCGATCGGCACCAGGCGCTGCGCCGGATCGAAATCGGACGGCTGGATGATCGGATTGATGACGATGGTCTCGCCGGGAAGGATGCAGATGGTGTAGCCGTCGGGCGTCGAGTCGGCGCAAGCCTTGGCGCCGACCGTGCCTTCGGCGCCGACGCGGTCCTCGACCACGATCGAAGTGCCGAGCGCCGGACCCAGCTGCTCGCCGAGCGCGCGCATGAACAGGTCGCTCAAGCCGCCCGGGCCCTGCGAGGCGATGGCCTTGATCGGCCGCGACGGATAGTCGTCGGCGACGGCGGACTGCAACGCCAGCAACGATACGCCCAGGGCGAGAGCGAGCGTCCACCGGTGCATGACTTCCTCCTTCGTGGAATTTTCTATTTCGCTTCGGTAACAATGCCGCAGGCAGCCCCGCCGCGCGCATGCGGCGTAAACGCGCAGCGGCACGACGGGAGAGCGCTTTGTCCAATTACCCGATGAAGGTGGAAAAGGGAATTACCGTTGCCATGCGCGACGGCATCCGTATTTCGCTCGCCGTTTACCGGCCGGACGCGCCGGGGCGCTTTCCGGCGCTGTTTGCCGCCTCGCCCTATCAATACGAGATGGACGAGGTGCCGGCCTATCCGCTGTTTCTGTGGCGCGAGACCGGCCCGATCGAATGGTATGTCGGCCAGGGCTACGCCTACGTGCATGCCGACGTGCGCGGCGCGGGCCAATCCGAAGGCGAATTCGAGTTCATGGGGCCGAACGAGCAGCAGGACTATGTCGAACTGATCGCCTGGATTGTCGCGCAAGCCTGGTGCAACGGCCGCGTCGGCGGCATCGGCCAGTCCTATTACGCCATGGCGCAGTGGCTGATGGCGACCTTGAACCCGCCGGGACTCGCCTGCATCGCGCCCTATGACGGCCTGGTCGACCAGTATCGCGGCTCGAACTATCACGGCGGCATCTACTGCTCGTACCGCTCGGTCTGGTACACGTCGCTGCGCGCCGACAACCAGCATCGGCTCGCCGGCCGCCACGGCCGGCCGCCGATGACATTCGATCTGGTCGGCGAGATCATCAATCATCCGCTCGACGACGAGTTCTGGCGGGTGCGCTCGCCCTACTGGCGGCTCGACAAGATCAAGTGCCCGGTGCTGTCGATCGGCCACTGGGGCAAGATGGGCCTGCACCTGCGCGGCAACATCCTCGGCTACGAGGAGCTCAAGGCGCCGAAAAAGCTCGTCGTCACCGGCGCGCGCAACACCTTCGAGGCGCACCGCATGTTCGACGAGGTCGAGTTTCACGCCCGCGAGCTCAAGCCGTTCTACGACCTGCACCTCAAAGGCGCCAACAACGGCTTCATGGAGAGCGAGCCGGTGAAGCTCTTCGTGCGCGGCGCCAATGCCTGGCGCGCCGAGGAGGCTTGGCCGCCGCAACGCACGACGCCGGTGGCCTATCATCTGCGCAAAGGTCCGTCGGGCAGCGTCGCCTCGCTGAACGACGGCGCGCTGTCGACGGACAAGCCCGGCGCCGGCGAGGCGCCGACCAGCTACACCTATCCGGACTGGCAGTGGATCAACGGCACCGCCGTGATCGGCCCCGACGGGCGGGTCGACCCGGCGCGGCGGGTGTTGACCTTCACCAGCGCGCCGCTTGCCTCCGATCTGCAAGTGATCGGGCCCATCGTGCTGAAGCTTTACGCGGCATCGACCGCCATCGACACCCAGTTCATCGTCAAGCTCACCGACCAGCATCCGCAAGACCAGGCGGCGCGAGACGCCGGCGAGCAGCCGGCATTCACGCCGGTGTCGAAGGGCTGGCTCAAGGCCTCGCATCGCGAGAAGGACGCGGCGCGTTCGACG
>Ga0335081_10017848_pt1 | contig 11482 bp, 11 predicted proteins | sample Lox_Sample_35_FD_206713 | JGI IMG/M metagenome (GOLD analysis project Ga0335081, IMG submission 206713) | Soil microbial communities from Loxahatchee National Wildlife Refuge, Florida, United States - Lox_Sample_3.5 | ecosystem: Environmental > Terrestrial > Soil > Wetlands | place: USA... | reverse complement strand
GGCTTGGGCGCCGTTCAACCACCACCAAGGAATCCACATGCTGCAAAAAGAAGGTCTGTTCCGCCGCCGCGACGAGACGTTTCCCCCCGCGCGCACGCCCGCCGCAGCGGCGCCTCAGGCCACCGCGCCCGAGCGTGCAGTTCCGCCCGCGCCCGCGCCGGCCCCGCACGCCGACGCCGCCAAGGCAGCGGGCAAGGGCGAAGCGAAGCTGATCGTCGGGCCCGACATCAAGATGAAGGGAGTCGAGATCACCGACTGCGACACGCTCGCGGTCGAGGGCCGCATCGAGGCCACGCTCGACGCGCGCGTGCTGCAGATCGCGCCGCAGGGCATTTTCAGCGGCACCGTCGCGGTCGACAACGCCGAGATCCACGGCCGCCTGGAGGGCGAGCTCACGGTGCGCAAGCAGCTCGTGATCCACGCCACCGGCAAGGTCTCGGGCAAGATCCGCTACGCCAAGATCAAGGTCGAGGAAGGCGCCGAGCTCGGCGGCGAGATCAGCGTGCTCGAGTCGAACGCGGCGCCGCTGCGCGCCGCGCGCCCTCTGGGAGCCTAGCCCGGCCTCTGGTGTAAGCTGCGCGCGCAGATGGACTCGCGCGCAGCAGCCGTTCCGGTCGGCCGGTCCGTGGAGCGCTGGTCGCTCGCGGCCGCGCTCCTCACCATGGTCGTGTGCCGGCGACACCTGCGCAAATCCTGGCCGCGGCGCGAGGACCTGCCGCGCTTCGCCGCCTGCGGCCTGGTCGGCCACACCGCGCACGTCGGGCTGCTGACCTGGGGCATCAGCCTGTCGACGCCGTTCTCGAGCGCGCTGGTGCTCACCAGCGGGCCGCTGTTCACGGTCCTGATCCCGGCCTTGGCCGGGGCCGAGAAGCTGCGCGCGCGCCAGTTCGGCGGCGGCCACCCTCCGCCGCGCGAGACGGCGCAGCCCGACACGCCATGAGCGCCGCCGCCGTGGCGCGCCGCTCGCTGCCGCGCACCGTGTGGGCGCTGGGCTTGGTGTCGCTGCTGATGGACGGCTCCTCCGAGCTGGTGCACGCGCTGCTGCCGCTTTACATGACCTCGGTGCTGGGCGCGAGCATGCTCGAGGTCGGCCTGATCGAGGGCATCGCCGAAGGCAGCGCGGCGATCACCAAGGTGTTCTCCGGCACGCTGTCGGACTGGCTCGGGCGCCGCAAGCTGCTGGTCGGCCTCGGCTACGGCCTGGCGGCGCTGTCCAAGCCGCTCTTTCCCCTGGCAACCAGCATCGGGCTGGTGGCCGGGGCGCGCTTCATGGACCGCATCGGCAAGGGCATCCGCGGCGCGCCGCGCGACGCGCTGATCGCCGACGTCACGCCACGCGAGGCGCAGGGCGCCGCCTACGGCCTGCGCCAGGCGCTCGACTCGGTCGGCGCGGTGCTCGGTCCGCTCGCCGCCGTGGGGTTCATGGCGCTGCTCGCCGGGAGCCTGCGCGCAGTGCTGTGGGTCGCGGTGGTGCCGGCCGTGGCCTGCGTGCTTTTGATCGTGTTCGCGGTGCGCGAGCCCGGCGGCGTGCGCGCGGCGAAGGCCAAGAGCCCGCTGTCGAAGGCGATGCTCGGCCGGCTCGGCGCGCGCTACTGGCTGGTGGTCGGGCTGGGCGCGGTGCTCACCCTGGCGCGCTTCTCGGAGGCCTTCCTCGTGCTGCGCGCGGCAAACGTCGGCCTGGCGCAGACCTGGGTGCCGCTGGTGATGGCGGCGATGAGCCTGGTCTACGCCCTGGTCGCCTACCCGGCGGGGATCGCCGCCGACCGCGGCCGGCAGCGCGCGCTGATCGGCTGGGGGCTCGCCGCGCTGATCGCGGCCGACCTCGTGCTCGGCGCCGCGCACTCGGCCGGCGCGGTGTTCGCCGGCGTCGCGCTGTGGGGCGTGCACATGGGACTGACGCAGGGCCTGCTCTCGGCGCTGGTCGCCGCCGCGGCGCCGCCCGAGGCGCGCGGCACCGCGTTCGGCGTGTTCAACCTGGTGACCGGCGTGGTGCTGATCGGCGCGAGCCTGCTCGCGGGCTGGCTGTGGCAGGCCCACGGCCCGGCGGCGACCTTCTACGCCGGCGCCGCGTTCACCGCCGTCGCGCTCGCCGGGCTACTAAGCGCGGCGCGCCCGCGCTAGAATCCGCGCCCTGACGCCGAAGGCGGGGGGATGGAATGTCGGGCGCGCACGTCGAATCGCATGCAGAGCACAACAAGGGCATCGCGCTGCTGATCGCGGTGCTGGCGCTGGTGCTCGCGTTCTCCGAGACGCTCGGCAAGTCGGCCCAGACCGCGGCGCTCGACGCCAACATCCAGGCCTCCAACCTGTGGTCGTTCTTCCAGGCCAAGACCATCCGCCAGACCACGCTCAGCACCGCGGCCGAGCAGCTCGCGGCGCTCGCCGCGGGCGAGGCGGCGAACAGGCAGGTCGAGGCGTGGCAGAAGATCGTCGAGCGCTACCAGTCCGAGCCCGAGACCGGCGAGGGCCGCAAGGAGCTCTCGGCGCGCGCGAAGCAGGCCGAGCAGCGGCGCGAGCGCGCCATGGCCGCCTACCACCACTACGAGCTCGCCTCGGCCGCGGTGCAGATCGGGATCGTGCTCGCCTCGGCCTCGATCATCACCGCCATGCCGGCGCTGGCCTGGATCGCCGGCGCGCTCGGCGTCGTCGGCGCGGCGCTGTGCGTGGCCGGCGTCTGGTTCCCGGCCGCGCTGCACGTGCTCTAGCGCACCGGCTGGCGCGAGGCAAGAAAGAAGCCGCCGGGACGAACCCGGCGGCTGATCAGACCGCGCCAAGCCGCGCCGCTCAGTGGGCCGCGGCCAGCTCCGCCCCCAGTCCGGTCTCGGAGCGGACCTCCTGCAGGTCGAACGCGGCGCGTTCCTTGGCCGCGCTTTCGCTCTTGTCGGTCACCGAGGCGACGTAGGCCACGATGAGCGCCGCCGGCAGCACGACGAAGGTCGGGAAGTCGTAGGGGAAGATCGCCGCTCCCATGCCGAGCACCTTGGTCCAGACCGTCGGCCCGATGATCAGCAGGCCGATCGAGCCGAAGATGCCGACGTAGCCGCCCCACACCGCACCGCGCGTGGTAAGGCCCTTCCAGAACACCGACAGCACCAGGATCGGGAAGTTGGCGCAGGCGGCGATCGAGAAGGTCAGCGCGACGATGTAGGCCACGTTCTGCTTCTCGAACGCGATGCCCAGTATCACCGCCAGGATGCCGAGCCCGATCACGCACAGCTTGGACACCCATACTTCCTGCGCCTCGGTCGCCCTGCCCTTCATGATCACGTTGGCGTAGATGTCGTGCGACAACGCCGAAGCGCCCGCCAGCGTCAGCCCCGAGACCACCGCGAGGATCGTGGCGAACGCGACCGCGGCGATGAAGCCGAGGAAGAAATCGCCCCCGATCGCGTGCGACAGGTACACCGCCGGCATGCTGCTGCCCCCCTTCAGCGCGAGGACGTTCTTGGTGACGTCGACCACGTACAGCGGGTTGTTGGCGACCAGCACGATGGCGCCGAAACCGATGATGAAGGTCAGGATGTAGAAGTAGCCGATGAAGCAGGTGCCGTAGAGCACCGACTTGCGCGCGGCCTTGGCGTCGGTCACGGTGAAGAAGCGCATCAGGATGTGGGGCAGCCCGGCGGTGCCGAACATGAGCGTCAGGCCGAGCGAGATCGACTCGATCGGGTTCGCCTTGGCGCCGATCGGCACCACCGACTTCATGATCTCGAGGTGCTTGGGATGCGCCGCGACCGCGTCGGAGAACAGCTTGCCGAAGCTCCAGCCCTCGTGCGCCATCACCCCGAGCGCGATCAGGGTCGCGCCGCCGAGCAGCAGCGCCGCCTTGATGATCTGCACCCAGGTGGTCGCCTTCATCCCGCCGAAGGTGACGTAGGTGATGATCAGCGCGCCGATGATGATGATCGAGACCTTGTACGAGATCTGCGGCACCAGCGTGTGCAGCAGCTGACCCGCGCCGACGGCCTGCCCGATCAGGTACCAGATCACGACGATCAGCGAGCCGATCGCCGCCATGGTGCGCACCGGGCCCTGCCTGAGGCGGAACGAGGCGACGTCGGCGTAGGTGTACTTGCCGAGGTTGCGCAGCCGCTCCGCAATCAGGAACAGGATGATCGGCCAGCCGACCAGCCAGCCGACCGAGAAGATCAGGCCGTAGAAACCGTTGAAGTACACCAGCGCGGCGATGCCGAGAAACGAGGCCGCCGACATGTAGTCGCCGGCGATCGCCAGGCCGTTCTGCAGCCCGGTGATTCCCCGTCCCGCGGCGTAGAAATCGGTCGCGGTCTTGGTGTGCGTCGCTGCCCAGTAGGTGATCCACAGCGTAATCGCGACGAATACGATGAACATCACCACCGCGTGCCAGTTGACCGAGGCATCCGGGCCGCCGTCGGCCGCGCGCGCCAGGTCCGCCGCGAGCAGCATCACCGGCGCCAGCAAGGCCGAAGCCACTGCGCTAGGGGTTCTCATTTCGAGGCCTCCTTGATGATTTCCTGGATCAGCGGATCGAAAGTCCGGTTCGCGCGATAGACGTAGATACCGGTCAGCAGGCAGGAAGCGAGGATCACCCCTACGCCGATCGGCATGCCTACCGGGATCACGCTGTCGGCCGCGATCGGCTGGGTGAGAAAGCCGGGCGCGAACGCGATCAGCAGGATGAAGCCGAAATAGATCACCAGCACCAAGACGGTGAGGGTCCACGCGAGCGAGTCGCGCCGCTTGACCAAGCGGTGGTATTTCGGATTGCTCTGGATCTTGCCCGTCATGAGCTCAGACATGGAAGCCTCCGCTTCCCGCGCTACGCAATGCACGGTCGAACGCCGACCGCTTGCAGCTGGCCGCACGAATCATGATTGCCCTCTCCCCTTGTGGTTGGCGCCGCTCCGAACCCGACAAGCAGCGGCGGCATGCAGCGACGGCCCCGACCTTGCGCAAGGCCGACGCAAGCATGTGCGCCACACTAGCGCAGAAGTCTTGCGCCAAACTGACGTCAACGCGCCTCGTTGACCGGCGACAAGGAACGCGCGCCGGCGCTCAGACCGCGTCGAGCCGAAAGTGGTAGCGCAGCATCGAGCGCAGGCGCCGCACCGCGGCCAGGGCGTCGTTCAGCAGCGCCCGATCGAGGCTGGTCAGCTGCTCGGGGCTCACGCTTCCCGAGGCCGCATGCCCCAGCTCGATTTGGGCCAGCGCGGCCTTCAGGCGCAGCTCGAGCAGTATGTGCAGCGCGTCGTTCAGCTCGGTGCCCGCCTCGCGCGAGAGCCTGCCGGCGCCGACCAGGGCCTCGATCCGGTCCACCGTGCCGCTGGCGCGGACGTGGCGCTCGAGCGCGAGGCTGCGCACGCCGTGCACCAGCGGGAAGATGGCGGCCTTCTTAAGGTCTATCTCGCCGCCGCGCGGATGCAGCAGCCGGCTCAGCCAGCCGCCGCCCTCGGCGAAGGCGTCGATCGCGGAGGCGAAGCGACGCAGCTGCGCGTCGCCCTCGGCCACGCGGGCGAAGATCTCGTCGCGCAGCGCCTCGAGCAGGGCCGCGTCGCCGCACACCGCGCGCGCGTCGAGCAGGGTCGAGAGTGCGACCAGGCCTTCGGATTCGCCGGGCAGCAGCCAGCGCTCGAGGCTGCGCACGAACCCGTGCAGCGGCTGACGCCACGTCGGGTTGCTGAGCATGACCCCGCCCGGGCACTCCGGGTAGCCGAAGCGGCTCAGCGCGTCCGAGAAGCGCTTGCATATCGTGTCCAGGTCCGGCGGCGCCGCGTAGCCGTCGCGCAGCACCAGCCCGTTGTCCTGGTCGGTCTTCAGCAGCTGCTCGCCGCGCCCTTCGCTGCCCATCACGAACAGGCAGCTGTTGGCCACCAGCTCGGCCGGCGCGACCAGCTGCCAGGCGCGCGCATAGAGCTTGGCATTGAGCTCCTGCACCAGCCTGGTCAGCAGCGCCAGCTTCGCGCCGCCGCGATAGAGCCTTGCGACCGCGCCGTCGATCTGCAGCGCGGCCTGCTCGAGCACGGCGAGGTCGCCCGCCTCCATAATGCGCAGCGCGATGAGGTAGGAGTGATTCGACAGGAAGCCGAGCAGGTCGAGCTGCTCGAGGATCCCGCTCGGCTGGCCGCCCTCCTCGACCACGACCCGATGCACCCTGTGGCGGATCATCAGCGCCAGCGCCTCGAACAGATGGTCCCCTGGACCCACCGTCACCAGCGGAAAGCTGGCCAGCTCGCCCACCGCGAGCCGCGCCAGCGGCCGCCCGTCGAGGATCGCGCGCTGCAGGTTGGTGGTGGTGAAGATGCCCAGCCGCACGGGCCCGGCGGCGGCGTCTCGCACCAGCGTGTTGGTGACGCCGCGCGCGCTGAACATGCGCACCACGGCGAGCACGTCGGTGCGGGCGTCGACGATGTTCGCCGGGCGCAGCTGCGCGTCGCGCACGCGGGCGCTCATGAGCGACTGCAGCTCGTGCCGCCCGCCGCGGCCCGACAGCGCGCCCAGCTTCTCGGACAGGTCGGAGAACAGCAGCGCGCCGAAGGTGGCGTTGGCCGAAATCAGCTCGTTCACCACCTGGCCGGGCAGCTGGTGGAGGACGACATCCTCGGCCGCAACGAAGCGGCTGCTCGCCTTGCCGGCGACCAGGCCGCGGCCGTCGAAGCAGTCCTGCGGCCCCAGCACCGCGACCGCCTCCTCGCCCTCGAACTGGCGCACGTAGCCCTGGGCGATGACGAACAGCTGCGTCGGCTTGGCGCCCTGCTCGAGGATCGTCGCGCCCTGCGCGAAGCGGGCGACCTGCGCGCTCGCGCGCACCCGCTCGCGCTCGGTGGCGCTCAGAACGTCGAACGGCGACGCGTCGAAATTGAACTCGTGCGGCATGCGGCTAGAACTCGATCTGGGTGCCGAGCTCGATGACGCGGTTCGGCGGCAGGTGCAGGTAGTCGGCCACCGCGCTCGCGTTGCGCGCCATGGTCGCGAACAGCCGCTCGCGCCACAGCGCGATGCCGTGCGAAACGCTGAACGTCTCGCGCACCGCGTACAGCGGGCTGGTGCCGATGTCGCCGTAGACCACGCCGAGCGCGGCGAGCATAAGCGCAGCCTTGCGGCCGCGGCTCTCGTTCGCCATCCTCAGGTCCGTTGCGCGGCCTTCACGGCGCCGATTGTACCGGGGCCGGGGCGCCGCTAGCGAGGCGGGGGCGATAGCAACATTACGCAAGTATTTGCGTGCCCGGCCAAGGCAGCGTACATTGCTTCGCATGGCGCGCAAGCCGCGTATCTCCGCCGACATAGTGAGCCTGATGGCCCGCGGCAAGCGTCACGCATGGACGCTCGAAGATCTGCACGGATCGCTCGCCCGCACGGGGGCACCGATCGATTTCTCTTCCGTGTTTCGAGCCGCCGAGAAGCTGACTGCGGACCGTGTCATCGAGAAGGTGGTGCTCGAAAGTGGACGCGCGCGCTTCGAACTGGCGGGTACGCACCACGACCACCTGTATTGCAGCAACTGCCAGCGACTCGTCCCATTGCCTTGCGTACTACGGCCCAGAGACTTGGCCGAGCTTGAGTCGCACACAGGGGTTGGCATCACCGGGCATCGCATCCTTTTCAGGGGCGTCTGCAGGAAATGCAGGTCCGCCGCGCAACGCCGGGGGAAGTCGGCCTGATGCCGGTTCGTCGGTCGCGCGTGGGTTTACTGGCCATTCTTGCGTTGCTGCTCGGGCAAGCCGGCGCGCAGCTGCACGACCTCGCGCACCTGAAGCACGACCTCGCGGTGGTGCGCTACGGCGAGCAAAAGACGCCGCCGCTCGGCCATTCGATCGAGGTCTGCGCGGCCTACGCGGTGATCTGCCACAGCGTCGGCCATTCGGGGATCTGGCACATCCTTGCGGCAGGCGCCCCCGCGGTGCTGCCGGTCCTGTTCGTCTTTTTCCTGCCGCGTGCGCTGCGCGTCGAGTTCGACCCGCGCGCACCGCCTGCGCCCGCCTCCCTCTAGCTAGCTGACGGCGTCCGTTCGCGGAGGCCCGCTCGCGCGCGTGCGCGCGATCCACAACCAGGGAGTCAGGGACATGTTCTGCTCGTATTTCAGAAATGCGATCTTTCTGCTCGCGGCGTTCGCCGTCATGAGGCTCGCCGCCGCGGCCGCGGTCGACCCGGGGCGGGTCGAGGGAACGGTGCGCGACGCCTTGCAGCGCCCCATCGCCGGCGCCTCGATCCGCCTCGAGACGTCCGAGGGCAAAGCCGTGGCGCGCACCGTCAGCGGCAAGGACGGCGGATTCGTTCTCGAGCGCGTGGCGCCGGGCGTATACGCGGTGATCGGCGAGAAGGCGGGATTCGTGACCGCGACCGCGGTCGTGACGGTGGGCGCCGCGGGAGCGTCCGCCGATCTGACGCTGGCCTCGAAGGCGCCGCTCAATCTGGCGCTCACCGCGCAGAAGCTGACCCAGGCGCGCAGCGAGATCGAGTCGCGCATCGGCGCAACCACCTACACCCTGAGCAGTCAGGCGGTGGACGGCCAGCCCGGCGGGCGGGACATTCCGCTCAACCAGACGCTGCTGCAGGCGCCGGGCGTGAGCCAGGATTCGTTCGGCCAGATCCACCTGCGCAACGACCACGCCAACATCCAGTACCGCATAGACGGCGTGATCCTGCCCGAGGGCATCAGCTTCTTCGGCCAGAGCCTGAGCTCGCGCTTCGCCTCGTCGATCGATCTGATCACCGGATCGCTGCCGGCGGAATACGGGCTGGTGACGACCGGCATCGTCGACATCCAGACCAAATCGGGCGCGTTCCAGCCGGGCGGTTCGGTCGGCCTCTACGGCGGCAGCCACGGCTGGCTGCAGCCGAGCGCGGAATACGCCGGCTCCGCGGGCAATCTCAACTACTACGTCGCCGGGGATGCGCTGCACAACGACATCGGGATCGAGAATCCGACCGCTGCCAGCAATCCGCTGCACGATTCGACGCGGCAGCGGCACGGCTTCGCCTACCTGGAGAACATCCTGGACGCGAGCAGCAAGGTCAGCCTGATCGCCGGCACCTACCGCGGCAGGTTCCAGATTCCGGACAGCCCCGGCCAGGCGCCCGCGTTCCAGTACGGCAGCCGGACCGACTTCGATTCGGCGCTGCTCGACGAGAGCCAGCAGGAGAGCAACGATTACGCGGCGCTGAGCTACCTGAAGTCGACGCAGAGCTACGACTACCAGGTTTCCGCCTTCGCCCGCTCGAGCAGCCTCGCCTACACCCCCGACCCGGTCGGCGACCTGATGTTCTACGGCCTGGCGCAGAACGCGTCGCGCGACGATACCGCGCAAGGCATCCAGGCCGACGTCACCTACCGCGCCGGCGGCGGCCACACGCTGCGCTACGGCGCGCTGGTCAGCTCGGAGCACGCCAGCTCGAACACCGTTTCGCTCGTCTTTCCCTGCCTCAGCGCGGACTGCAGCAGCGTCGGCACCAGCCCGCTGTCGATCGCCGACGCCAGCAGCATCACCGGCTGGACCTACAGCGCCTACCTGCAGGACGAATGGAAGCTGCGCCCGACGCTGACGCTCAATTACGGCGCGCGCCTGGACGTGCTGCGCGCCTACACCGACGCCAGCCAGCTCAGCCCGCGCGTCAACCTGGTGTGGAAGCCGGATGCGGCCACCACCTACCACGCCGGCTATTCGCGCTATTTCACGCCGCCGGCGCTGGAGCTGATTTCCGGCGAGTCGATCGCCAAGTTCGCCGGCACGACGGGCTATCCCGGGGGCTACACGCCCGCCGCGCCGCCGCTGGACGGGCCGATCCTGCCGGAACGGTCGCACTACCTCGACGTCGGCGCGGACCGGGTGTTCCTGCCCGGCCTGAAGCTCGGCGTCGACGCGTATTACAAGCGCGCCGAAAACCTGATCGACGAGGGCCAGTTCGGCGCGCCGATCATCCTGTCGGTGTTCAACTACGCGCACGCCAACGTCTACGGCCTCGAGTTCACGGGCAGCTACGACCGCAAGCCCTGGTCGGTCTACGGCAATCTCTCCTTCGGCCGGCAGCGCGCGACCCAGGTGAGTTCGCAGCAATTCAATTTCGCGCCCGACGATCTGGCCTACATCGCGAACAACTACATCTACACCGACCACAGCCAGTGGATCACGGCCTCGGGCGGCCTGTCCTACACCTGGCTCGGCATCCGCTTCAGCGGCGATCTGGTGTACGGCTCCGGGCTGCGGCAGGACAGCGACGATGTCCCCAACGGGGCCACGGTGGCGCCCTACACGCAGGTAAACCTGGGCCTCTCGCATCGCTTCAAGGACGTGGCGGGCGGGCCGATCGAGGCGAGCCTCAGCCTGATCAACGCCTTCGACCGCATCTACCAGATCCGTTCCGGCAGCGGCGTCGGGGTGTTCGCGCCGCAATACGGCCCGCGGCGCGCGATCTATGCCGGAATACGGAAATTTTTCTGAGCGCGGTGGCGCACCAAGGAGCGACAAATGCACGACATGACCGAGATGCTGCAGGCCGTCCACGTAGGAGGCGCCTGGCTCTATCCGATCCTGGCGCTGGCGCTGATCGCGCTGGCGCTGATCATCGACAAGCTGTACGTGTACTGGCGCTACGGCAGGCTGGCGGACGACCTGATGGACCTGGTCGAGACCTACAACTTCGACTGGAAGGCGTTCGAGGCGCGGCTGCTGCGCCTGCGCGCCGGGCACTACTACGGGCGCTTCTTCCAGGTGATCGCCGCCAACCGGCTGAAGCCCGCGTGGTGGGTCGAGTCGCGCGCGGCGGACGAGGCGAGCCTGATCGAGAGAGCCTTCGGGCGCGGGCTGTGGGCGCTCGAGACGATCGTGACCGCCGCGCCGCTGCTCGGGCTGCTGGGCACGATCTCAGGCATGATCGGGGCGTTCCGCCTGTTCGGCGCCAAGGGCCTGGTCAACCCGGGGGCCGTCACCGGCGGCGTCGCCGAAGCGCTGATCGCGACCGCGTTCGGGATCTTCGTCGCGCTGGTGGCGCTGTTCGGCTTCAACTTCCTGTCGCGCCTGCAGGCCCAGGTCATGGACCAGATGGAGCGCCTGGGCACGCGGGTGATCGATCGCATCCGCCTCGACCAGCAGGAGCGCGCCGGTGAAGCTGCGTAAATCCCGGGCTTACCGGCGCGGGCGGATCGAGATCATCCCGATGATCGACGTGATGTTCTTCCTGCTCGCCACCTTCATGCTCGCGTCGCTGGCGATGCAGAGCCTCGATTCGCTGCCGGTCAACCTGCCGCAGGGCACGGCAGAGCGGATGCCGCTCGCCCAACCGATCACCATGACGGTCACGCGCGACGGGCGCATCTTCCTCAACCGGATCCCGGTCACGCCGGATACCCTGGTCGCCAGCCTCAAGCCGATGCTCGGCTCCGGCGACCAGGTGATCACGGTCGCTGCCGACGAGGCGGCGCCCAACGGCGTAGTCGTGCGCTGCATGCTGCTCGCGCGCGAGGCCGGCGCGCAGCGCTTCCTGATCGCGGTCAGGCATGAGTGATGAG
>Ga0335081_10017847_pt1 | contig 11482 bp, 10 predicted proteins | sample Lox_Sample_35_FD_206713 | JGI IMG/M metagenome (GOLD analysis project Ga0335081, IMG submission 206713) | Soil microbial communities from Loxahatchee National Wildlife Refuge, Florida, United States - Lox_Sample_3.5 | ecosystem: Environmental > Terrestrial > Soil > Wetlands | place: USA... | reverse complement strand
TAGATATTCTGGATCTGATTGACAGTGGTAATCACCTGTAGACGGAAGGCAACGTCGGAAATTTCCCGGTTGTTTTTCGAAATCTTGATGAACCGTGTGTTGGGAAGAAATCCGAACCCCGAAAGCAGGGGCTGGCTCAGTGTGGCTCGAAAATTCTGAGCCAAAAGTGGACTCAGAGTGGTGAAGTTGGAACTGGTCGTCGTACGTGAGTTGTTGAACCCAACGGAGAGATTCGTGCCCCACTGAAATCCTTGTTGGTAAGCTAAATCCACGGTGCTGGTGTTTGTGGCAGTGGTGGGGTTCGCAAATGCACTGGCCGCAATCGAGTGATTCCTATCCAGCTGCAGTGTCCCCGTCAAAACCGGGTCAAACGACGGTACCGGTGCCCCCACGCCGGTCGTCGCGCTGACCAGCCCTCCGAATCCCGTACCCGCCCCTCCGATTCCGGTAGTTGTGCCACCCGGACCTCCTCCGGTCGACGTCGTGCCAACGCCAATGCCGGTGCCGCCCGGGGTGCCTTGCACGACGCCGGTATTTACACCGAGGGTGGCTGCCCCGGCTTTCGCCCGCCACACATCAGTATCGGCAATATTCAAGTTGTACCGCGAGATCGCAATGTCCAGGTTGTTTTCCAGCGCCAATGCCACTGCGTCCGCCATCGACAAATAGACCTTTCCATCGCGCATCAACTGATCAATTCGCGGAGTATTGGAGAGCTTGGGCAAGGCGACGTCGCGCGCCTCGTACGGCGCGAGAAAGTTTGGAAATGGATTGCGCGGTTTCGAATATGTCGTCAAATCGAACGCCTGCGACGACGATGGCATGGCCTTTTGCGCCGACGGCGCATTGGGAACGGATTGGCTCTCCTGCGACCACGCCGCTGGGATCATCATGATGACCGCAATCACACACGCGGTCGCGCGCTGCAGCGCGCTTCCGAGATTAGTACTTGTCATTCGATTCATCTCCATTTATCAGGCCTGATAAAAACTGACGGGATTGTCGAGACGCTTTGTGATACGTAGAACGCCAGGCCGGAGTTCCTTTGAATTCTCAAACTGGTTCATTGGTGAGTAAGTGAAATAGTATATCGGACAGCTCTCCCATGACTCCGTGATCTGGCGGTAAAACTTTGTAAACACCGGCTTTGCAAATTGATAATGATGCCGGTGCCATGCTCAAGGACGCGAAAAAGTCGTGCGCAATCTTCGCCTAGTGCTCTCCTATGACGGCTCCGAGTTTGCCGGCTGGCAAGTGCAGCCCGCACTCGCCACCGTCCAGGGGGCTCTCGCCTCTGCCATTGGACGGCTGAGTGGCGAAAATGTACTGCCTCAGGGCTCCGGACGCACCGACGCAGGTGTGCACGCTCTTGCCCAGGTGGCCACCTTCACCACCGACTCGCCTATCCCCCTCGAAAACTGGCTGAAGGCGCTCAACGAGATTTTGCCGCCAGCGATTCGCGTGCTTGAGGTGACCGAAGCTGCCCCCGAGTTCCATGCCCGCAAGTCGGCCCACGCCAAAACCTACCGCTATCGCATCTACCGTGCCGCGATCTGCCCGCCATTTCTGGCGCGCTACGTTTGGCATTATCCCTATCCGCTCGATGAGCCGGCGATGGCAGACGCCGCGTTGGCCGTTCTGGGCGAGCACGATTTCACCTCCTTCGCGGCTGTCGATCCGGAGCGGAGAGATCTTGCTGATGCGGACAAAAATCTTAACCACGGGGAACCCTTCGACTTCGCTCAGGGCAGGCTCCGAGGAACACAGGGGCAGGCTGACAACGTGCGAACAATTTTTTCTTCGGCGTGGAATCGGGAAGCGGATGAGTTCGTCTACACCGTGCGCGGCGACGGATTTCTGCACCACATGGTCCGCAACCTCGTCGGGACGTTTGTGCTGGTAGGGAAGGGAACTCAGAAGCCGGAAGATATGGCACGTATTCTCGGCACCCGCAAGCGTTCCGCCGCCGGTCCCACCGCCCCGGCGAGCGGGCTGTATTTGGTGAATGTCGAATACGCTTCTTAGCAATCAGCAATCAGCATTGAACCCAGCACTTGGCACTTAGCATTTGGCCGTCGAGGTTTGTTTTGGAATCCACATAACTACGCACGCCTGAACGCTGAATGCTGAGTGCTGAGTGCTGAGTGCCGGGAACTGCACGGCCAACTGCCAACGGCCAACTGCCAAGTGCTAGCTAGTAGCTAGAAGCTGTTCTACACTTTCCTTGCCGATGCCCACCGACCTCCAGCTCGCGGTCTCGCGGATCACCTCGACCAACCCCGCAACGGGCGAGGTCCTGGGCGAGTTGGATTGCGCCGGCCCGACCGACGTTCACGCCGCTGTCGCTCGCGCCCGCTCCGTCCAGCCGGAGTGGTCCTCCTGGGGAGTTCGCAATCGCGTCAAAATCCTGCGCCGCTTTCAGCAGATCCTCCTCGCCCGCAAGCATCACGTCGCCCGCCGCATCACTGAGGAGGCGGGCAAGCCCTACGTCGAGTCGCTTTTGACCGAAGTGTTTGTCGTCCTCGACGCCGCGCGCTTCCTCGTCGAAAACGCATATTCCTTGCTGCGCGATCAGGACCTGCCCTATGGCAACCTCGCAGTAAAGCCGAAGTCCGGACGCATCCTCCGCCAGCCCTATGGCGTCATCGGCATCATCTCGCCGTGGAACTATCCATTTTCGACTCCAGCCAATGAAGTGCTCGCCGCCCTGGTGGCGGGCAATGCCGTCCTGCTCAAGCCCTCCGAGTTCACCCCGCTGATCGCTCTCGAACTGCAAGCCCTTCTGCGCGAGGCAGGAGTCCCCGAAGATACCTTCCAGGTGCTTCCCGGTGAGGGCCCGACCGGCGCCGCTCTCGTTAACAGCCAGATCGACAAGCTGATTTTTACCGGCAGCGTTCCCACCGGACGCAGGATCGCCCAGGCTGCCGCCGATCGCCTGCTGCCCGTCGTCCTCGAACTCGGCGGCAAAGATCCCATGCTCGTGCTCGACGATGCCAATCTCGATACGGTCTCCAGTGCCGCCCTCTGGGGAGCCTTCGCTAATGCGGGTCAGGCCTGCCTTTCCGTCGAGCGCTGCTATGTGCACGAGAAGATTTATGCGGATTTCGTCAGCGCTTGCGCCGAAAAAGCCCGCAAGCTCCGCGTCGGAAACGGCATGGACGCCGCCACTGAAATCGGGCCGATGATCAATGAGCGCCAGGTGCGCATCGTGGAGGCGCACATCGAAGATGCACTCGCCCGCGGCGCGCGCCTGCTCGCGGGAGGCTCGCGGCTGCGTGACCTTGGTCCAACTTTTTTCGCGCCCACCGTTCTCGCCGATGTCGATCACAGCATGCGGGTGATGCGCGAGGAGACCTTCGGCCCGGTCTTGCCCATCGCTCCCTTCCGTAATGACGATGAAGCCGTGCGTCTGGCCAACGATTCCGAGTTCGGCCTTGCCGCCAGCGTCTGGACGCCGAATCGCACCCGTGGTGAAAATCTGGCGCGCCGCATTCAAGCTGGCACGGTAATGGTGAACGATGTCATGTCGTGTTTCAGCATCGCCGAGGCCCCGCATGGCGGCATGAAAGCCAGCGGTCTCGGCCGTACCCATGGTCGCTGGGGCCTGGAAGAGATGGTGCGAATGAAGCATCTCGACTCCGATCTGCTTCCACAGATGAAGAAGGTCTGGTGGTTCGGCTACGGCGGAGATTTCGCCCGGCAGATGGAAGCCTTTCTCGACATGCTGTTCGCCAGTCCGCTGCGATACCGGATGAGAGGAATGATTAATTCATGCCGCGCGCTGTGGCGCAGACGGCTGTGAATTCATCGCCGAGACGCCGAGATCGCCAAGAAATGACTTGAGATGGGGGAGTGGGTCGGACTGCTGTGAACTTTGCTGTACCTGTGCTGAAGAATGGCCTGAAGAGAATTGTGAATGACTTTCCCAACTCGGCGTTCTCGGCGTCTCGGCGGTGAAAAAACAATATGACTGATTCGAAAATTCTCCTTCGCCACACTCTCGCCACCCTCGCCTATCGCGGAGGCAAGACGATCCGCAACGCGCCGGCCAGCTTCGCAACTTATGGCGGGCCCGACACCTCGCGCACACCGGTGAAGATTCTCGCCCACATCGGCGATCTCATGGACTGGGCGCTCTCCATGGCTGACGGCAGCAAAAAGTGGAACGATTCGACGCCGCTTCCCTGGGACCAGGAATGCCAGCGATTTTTCGTCTCACTGAAGAAGTTCGACGATTATCTCGCTTCCGACCAACCGCTCCAGGCGCACATGGAAAAGCTCTTTCAGGGTCCGATTGCCGACGCCCTCACCCACGTCGGCCAGCTTGCCATGCTGCGCCGCATGGCAGGCTGTCCCATGAAAGGCGAAAACTATTTTGTCGCGGAGATCACCACCGGCCGCGTCGGCCCGGACCAAGGCCCACCCCGCAAAGAGTTCGACTAGGATTCTTGGGGGCTAACTGGTCCGACCCGTCATGCGCTGGTCAAGATGCGCGAGCACCTTCGGCCAAGCTTGTTCATGCCGATTCTTCGACTCTTCATCGGGGAAACCCGCATGCGTCAAACGGAGTAGTGTGCCTTCACCCTTCGGCGTCAGTTCAACCGTGACGACCGTCTCGGCGCCTTTGGTTGCGCCAGTGACCCAGGTTAGTTCCACATGTCGATCGCGATCCAATTGCAGGAACCGGCCATAGTGGGCGTGCCGCGCTCCTTCGAAATGAGTCTCGAAAAAGAAAACACTGTCCACCTCGCCCTTCATCATTACTGAGCCCGGGACGGCAAACCAGCGATCAAACTGCTCCGTCCATGCTCGGAATAGGGCACTGGGTGAGGCCATCATCGCTCGCTCAATGGTCAGCCGAAATGGCCTTGATGAAAGATCCGGCATGACAACGACGCTTGTCATAAACTCCTCCGTTCGATCGTGTTCCATCCTCCCGAAATTCGCGGGTGGGAATGTTTCGTTAGCTTCGCCAATCCCGCTGCCAGTTGGCCCACGGCTCACGCGCGTAGCTCTTGGTCTTCTCTAGCACCCTAGGTAGAATAGAAGGTAAAGATACTCAAGTCTATCCGATGGAGATTGCCGTGGCCGCAAGCGAACCGGTCGCAACGCCCGCAGGAGAAGTCCCCCAGCTTCAGAATCACAAAGTCAAACTCAAGAAGCCTGGCCAGCGCGCCTGTAATGAGAAAAACGACAAGGGCAAGTTCTGTGGCGGACATCTCAAGCGCTGGTTCTACACCGCTGACGTGCTCGAGCAGGAATGCGGCTGCGCCGAGAAAGCCTGGGGCGCCGATCGCGAAGTCTACCGTTGCGAATTTTGCCAGACGCTCTACCTGCCCAACCCCGATGACCCGAGCGGCATTAACGTAGCCGGAGAAGGGCAGCTTTCGGTTTTCGGGATCACCGTGCCAGCGAAAGAAGAGAAGAAGTAGAACGCTGTTCGTCGTTCGCTATTCGTCGTTCGCAACTTTCATCTTGTGGGGCGGAGAGCGTCCTGGCTTTGATGTTGGAAAGTGGGGCATCCCTTATCGGTGGAATAAGTTCATGATCTTGAGCGCTGGTGCGCGCCCCTGCAGTGTATTGCCATCGAGGAATCGCGAACGACGAATCGCGAACCCCGAACAGCCAACGACTGACGACTGACGACCGACGACCGACGACTAAAACCGACGATTGACGACGAACAATGAACACCTCCGACCTTATCTACGACTGGAACCAGCTTTACCCGCAATCTCTCCGACTGCCGGGTCCGGTTCTGCTGAATGATGAGACCCTGCGCGACGGCTTGCAATCTCCATCTGTCCGCGACCCCAGCATCGAACAAAAAATCGAAATCCTTCACCTGATGGAAGCGGTCGGCATCAACTCACTCGACCTCGGACTCCCCGGCGCCGGTCCGCGTGCCGTCGAGCACGTGACCGCTCTGGCGCGCGAAATCGTTGGCCACAAGTTGAAGATCAAGGCCAACTGCGCCGCCCGCACCCACGAAAACGACATCCGCCCCATTGCGGAGATCGTCCAGAAAACCGGTCTTCCGATCGCAGCCGCCACTTTTCTCGGCTCCAGCCCAATCCGCCGTTATACCGAAGGCTGGTCCGAAGACTTTCTCCTCCAGACCACCGAGAAGGCCATCAAATGCGCCGTCGCGCTCGGCCTCGAAGTCATGTACGTCACCGAAGACACCTCGCGCTGCGATCCCGACATGGTCAAGCGCCTCTACTCGACCGCCATCAACTGTGGTGCTCGTGCCATCGTTCTCTGCGATACCGCCGGACACGCCACTCCCATGGGTACGCTCGCCCTGGTGAGGTTTGTCATCGAAGAAGTAGTGAAGCCCTCAGGCCAGAAAATTCGCGTCGACTGGCACGGGCACTGCGATCGCGGCCTTGCCATCGCCAACGCGATGGCAGCGCTTGTCGCCGGCGCCAACTGCATTCACGCCACGGCTCTCGGCATAGGCGAGCGCGTCGGCAATACTCAGATGGACCAGATGCTCGTCAATCTCAAGTTGCTCGCCATCTCGCCTTGGGATCAGCAAGACCTCACGAAGCTGAAGCACTATTGCGAGGCAGTTTCCGCCGCCACCGGCGTTCCCATCCCTGTCAACTATCCCGTGGTCGGAGACGACGCCTTCCGCACCGCCACAGGCGTCCATGCGGCCGCCGTAATCAAGGCCTACAAGAAGAAGGATGTCGTGCTCGCGAACACGGTTTATTCCGGTGTTCCCTCGCACGTCTTCGGCATGGAGCAGATCATCGACATCGGCCCCATGAGTGGAAAATCCAACGTCCACTTCTGGCTCGAAAAACGAGGTTTCCCTGTCGACGATGAACTTGTCGAGCGTGTCTACCGCCGCGCCAAATCCAGCGATCACACCCTCACCGAAGCTGAAATTTTGGAATGCGTGAACGGATCAAGCCATCAGCCATCAGCCCTCAGCCATCAGGAAAAGCACTGAGTCGCCGCCGCGCCGAATGGTTTCAGAGGATCACTGTTATCCCCTGTGTCCCCTGCCCCGAAAAAAGGGTTTCCTCCGTGCGCCCCTGAGCCTGCCCTGAGCGAAGTCGAAGGGTACCCCGTGGTCAAAGGTTTTCTGCTTACTCACCCGTTTTCATATTTCGATGTGGTGCAAAGTCCCATCTCCGACGGTGGTCAAGCTTTTCGGGCGAAATATGGAGGGGGCCGATTCCCCGGCGCGCTTCCAAACTCCGAACTCCGAACTCCAAACTCCGAACTCCAAACTCCGAACTCCAAACTACGAACTACGCCCTACGCTTCCATCGGTCCACCGTAATCATCGTCGCCACCCAGATCGTCGCCGTCAGATATCCCGCCATCACATCGGTGGGATAGTGCACGCCAAGATAGATCCGCGAAATGCCGATGCCTAGTACTAGCAGCGCAGCCGCAATCCATACCACAATCCGCAAGGCCAACGAGCTGATGCGATCAGCCAGCAATCCGGCCAGCACGCCATAGAAACAGAACGAATACAATGCGTGTCCGCTGGGAAAGCTGTAGGTATGCGGTACCGCTCCGAAGTACGGTGTAGGACGCGGCCGGTGGAAAGCAAGTTTCAGCGACACATCCAGGACCGTCGCTCCCGCTAGCGTGATGAGCAACCAGATCGTGGCTCGGCGCCAGCGAAAACAAAGAAAGACAATGACCGCGACAATCGCAGCGTAAACCAATCCCGGCCCGCCGATGTAGGTCAAGGCGAACATGACCCGCGTCATTTCCGGTGAGGCATGGCTGTGGATCGCCGCCCGCACGGCCAAGTCGAAGTTCCGCGAGTGCTGATCGACAACGCTATCGGCGATCCAGGCAAACAGGAAGGTTGCGATCACCGCGACCGTCAGGCTGCCCAGGATCGCGGCTTCCACCACTCGAATCGGCTTCGGCGCAGTTTCAAGTTCCGGAAGAGGCGGGATCTCAGTCATCTCAACGGTCACCTCAAGCTATCACAAGGCATGAACGTACCTGGCAATCAGCCCATCGAGCTTGCTCAGCAGCGCATCATTGCCCTGGCGCGCATAGGTGCGGAGCCGTTCCCGAAATCGCGGCAGGTTGTCCAGAAACGATTCGATGCCTTCCCGGTTTATATCCTCGCAATAATCGCCATAGCCCAGTTTCTTCAGCCAGAACGCATTGAAGATCTGCTCGAACTGGTGCTCGACCGGCACCGCCAGGTAAGGCTTGCCAAGATGCAAGGCCTCCGTCACCAGTGAGAAGCCGGCATTGGCAATGATCGCTGCCGCACTCGTGAGATCGTTGAGGAAGCCATCGGAACTCGGCCTCTTATACACAATGTTCCCCTCCTTACCTTCGCGTTCGAAACCGTAAGCGATCACCCGCCGCCCGATGCCCAACAACAGTTTTGCCAGCGCCGGAGAGGGCGAGGTGACATAAACCAGCACGTGATCGCCATTCACCGGGCGTGCTCTCAGCACGCTCTCCCGCAGGATCGGGGGGAACAAGAAGGTATTCGGTTTGGTCAAGATTGCCGGGAAGAATGTAGTGGCAAGATAAGCGTCCGCACGCGGCACCATGAAGCGAATCACCATTTTCGCCGCCCCCGCATCCCGACGGCACTGCTGTGGGTAAGTCACGTCGGTATTGGTCAGGAAATGCTGGTTGTCGATCGAGATCACCGGCAGCCTCCGGCGATGTGCCACGTGACACGACAGCGGCTCAAAGTCGGTGATCACCAGATCGATCCGCCGCTCCTCTACCAACTGCTTGAGTCGTGAAATGGCGGAAGCTGTGCGCCTTGCCCCAAGTAGGTTCTTCGCTATCGTGCGTCGGTATCGCACCTGATTATTCAGGTACGCCAGTCGCCAGCCGTGAATCTCGGTAACTTCAAAGTCCTTGCTGAGGTTAGCCAATCCGCGGTCGAAAGAGACGATGTGTACCCTGTGGCCCCGTTGCAGGAGATGTGCAATCACCTCTTTTGCGCGTGTCGAGTGCCCGGATCCTTCACCGTTTACGCCGTACAGAATGCTGGCCACTGGCCTGAAGTATAGAAGAAATTCAGATCGGTCCGCAGAGGCCATGCGAAGTTCCAGGCGGCCCGCCCGTATGACTGTCTACCCTGTGTCCTAAGTCACTGACATCGATCCAGACATTTCCATACGCTGAGTTCGACTCTGCCCTTCTGACGCGTGACTTCTCTAGCTCAGAAGGAACGCTGCAGTCCGGGCATGGCCTCATCTGCGGTAGGAGGTTTTATGGAGCAGAAGCAGAAACCCGTTAACATCACTGTCAACATCGAGCCCACCTCCCTCAAGAGGATTGTCGAGAGTGGCCGTTTGGCTGAGTTTGTTGACGCTTTTTCCACTTTGGTTTCGGCCCACATCCAATCCGAGATCATCAACCACGTTGCCACTGGCACTGTCGGCGGTCTGACCATTACCCGCGGCTTTGACGATGAGCCGGGTTATGGCAACGGCCCCCACCACTGGCCGTATCCCAAGGGCATCTTCGAAGACGTTCTCCGTGAACGGGCGAAGTTGGAGGCCACCACCCTCGTCCAGAAAACGCTAACCAAAACAGCGGCATAACTTCATCTCGGGAGGCGTGCGCGCCAGTCGCGCTTCGCCTCCTGGGTCCGCCACAACATGCGCATCTTGGAAAACAGCCTCGCTTCGGCAACTGACGAATCGGGAGTTCTGGTCATTCATCTCCTCGATCGTTGCAACCTGCATTGCCGCCACTGCTATATGAGTGCAGTTTCGACCTCGGGCAACTCTCTGCCCGCGGATCTGGTCTGCCGAGCGCTTACCGAGGCCGAATTCCTGGGCGTCCGCACTGTGCACCTCACCGGTGGCGAACCATTCTTATATCCGGATCTGCGCGGCGTCTTGGCATTCGCAGCTCAACAACGCCAATTTCAGCTCTTCGTTTCAACCAACGGTACGCGCATCGGCCCTGAGGAAGTGCAGTGGATGAAAACCGCCAGAGCCGGAGCCCAGATCAGCATTGACGGACCGGAACAGTACCATGACCGGTTTCGCGGCATGCCCGGCGCCTTTGCCCAGGCCTGTCGCGCTATCCGGTTGTTAGTCAGTGAGGACCTGCCGGTTACAGTAGTGGTGACCATTACACGCGACAATCTGGATTGCCTTCCGTGGCTCGCGGAATGGGCATTGCGCCATCACGTCGGAAGAATCAGCGTACAGCCGCTGCAGGCCCTTGGACGCGGCAGCGCCATCGCCGATTCCAAATTGTCTGAGCAGCAGGTCTGCACTCTATTTGCTCGCTTATCAGATCTCGGCCATGCGTACGCGAATACCAGCCTGCGCTTCAGCCTTCACTATAAAGCGCGAGGTTTTCTGCTGGAGCATCCTTGTGCCGCCTATGTCTGCAATGGCGCCGGCTGCCATCGGCTTGTTTCCAAGGAGATCAAGCGCCTCATCATTCGTGAAGACGGAACCGTCTTACCTGAGATCGCCACCTTGAACCCCCGTTTTGCGCTTGGCAATATCAGCGACGCGCCTTTACCCGACCTGGTGAAAAAATATTTCGCCGATGGATATGTTGACTTCCAAAATTTTTGCCGTGCGATTTACAGGGAAGTGATCCCGGCCAGTACTTCACCCATCATTCCTTGGGACGAGCTGGTTTCGGAAAGAAGCTGGAATCTGCAATAGGGTCCCTCGGCTGACTTGTGCCTCAATATCCGATCAACATTAGTAGCGAGTCCTGCCCGCCCCTACTCCGGCTCCCTCGCCAGTTCCGGACTCGGTACCGCCTCGCCCTCCAATTCCTTGTGCCGCTGGCTGCGCTGCTGGTTCAGCATCTTTGCCGCGACCGCCAATTCTTCCCGTCCTTCCTTTTCCCGTCCTAGGCGCACCAACACTTGTCCGCGGAGATACCGCGCCCCGGCATCCTCTTTGTCCAGCCGGATGATCTCGTCCAGCTGGCTCAGTGCCGCCGCATAGTTTCTGCGATGCTCTTCGATTTTGGCCAGCCCCATCCGCGACTTGATCAGCCGCGCGTCTAACTTGATTGCCTGCCGGTAATTCTTCGCCGCCTCATCTTCGTCCTGCATCGTCGCATTCACGTTTCCCAACTCTTCATACGTGAATGCCACGTCCGGCTCGAGGGCCAAGTCTTTCTGCAGCTCCGCCCGCGCCCGCTCAAAATCCTGTTTCTTCTCATACGCCAGCCCCAGATTGAAGTGAACGAACGGCAACTTCGGATCGCCCTTTTCCGCCGCCTCCAATTCCCGCACCGCGTCGTCATACTCGCCACGCTCGACGTGCGCCTTCCCCATCAAGAGGTGGAACTCCGCCGTGTTCTGGCCAATCTCCACCAGCCGCGCCCCTGCCTTCTCGTCGAGCGCGGCATTCTTCGACTTGTACGCGGCGATATCCAGTACATACAAATAATTCAGCTGATCGGACGCCTGCCCCCACAGCGGCTCCAGCGCGTTCACCGCATCCTGCCAGCGATCGTTGAAGAAATAACAAAGTCCCAC
>Ga0335081_10017846_pt1 | contig 11484 bp, 5 predicted proteins | sample Lox_Sample_35_FD_206713 | JGI IMG/M metagenome (GOLD analysis project Ga0335081, IMG submission 206713) | Soil microbial communities from Loxahatchee National Wildlife Refuge, Florida, United States - Lox_Sample_3.5 | ecosystem: Environmental > Terrestrial > Soil > Wetlands | place: USA: Florida... | reverse complement strand
AGTGTTCTACTGCACACTTGAGCGCATCTGCCTGGACAAGCTGACCCTGATAAATGAAGTCGTCGAAAGAATCTCCCAGCCGGAAATGTGCGCTCTGGAAACGCAGTAATCTCTCCGTCCCTTCAACCTGTTTATTGTGATGTTCCATCACCACAGATTGCGCAAACCGGTCCGGGCTGATCGTCACCTCTTCGAATGTACGCCTGTTTGCGGGTGCCTGGAAGCCAAACTCCGTCACAAACCGGGCCCGGTCCCTCTCGTACTCCGGGTAATCTTTCCAGTAACTCCACACCATCCATTGGTGATGGTTGCCGTTTGATTCATCGTTCGGAAATCCCGATCCAAACGGCGAGCTTCGCCAGTACGGCCGGGTTCCATCCAGAAAAGCACAAGTCCGTGGAAGTACCTGCCGGAAGATAATTGATCCGATCATATCATCCGGAGTTTTTCCGGGATGCTCGGTGCAGAAGAGCCATTCGCATTCATTGTTACCGCACCACACAACGATGCTCGGATGGTTCCGGAGACGGCAGACCGCCTCTTCGGCCTCCGTCCTGACCTGATTCAGAAACCATGGACGGTCAGGATATTCTCCGCACGCAAACATGAAGTCCTGCCAGACCATCAGTCCCAATTCATCACACAGATCATAGAAGCAGTCGTGTTCATATATCCCTCCACCCCACACACGGATCATGTTCATATGCGCATCTCTCGCCATTTGCAGAAGGGCACGATACTTCTCCCCGGTGATCCGCGGAATGAAAGAATCTCCCGGAATCCAGTCGGCACCTTTGCAGTAGATTTTCACTCCATTTACTTCAAGCACGAAGGAACGGCCTTCCGTATCCCGCTCCTGAAGGAGTTTCACCGTTCGGAGTGCAAACTGAGTTTCCGCCTGATCCACATCCTCTCCATCGTGAACAAGCGTGAGAAGCGCAGTATACATCGGCTGGTCGCCGTAGCCGTTCGGCCACCACAGCCGCGGGTTCGGGATGGAGACCTGGAATCTGACCGCCCGATCGCGGACACGAACATCCTTCTCGATCGACGACCCATTACCACCAATGTATGCGCGGACACGGAGCGGGCCGGAGCCGTATCGATCAATATTCGCCGTGACTTCCACGACCGCGGTACTGTTGTCGAGCGAGACGATCTTCACGAAGGGATTGCTGATCTTCCAGCCAGAATGCGCCCGCAGCGATATGCTCTTCCAGATGCCCGAGGTTGTGAGTTTTGGTCCCCAATCCCACGAGAACGAATACTGTGCCTTCCGGACGTACACGCGGTGCGGTTCGAGCGCAACGCGAAGCGGTCCGTATTTCTTTTCAATACTCTTTGAGCGGATCGTTGGCGAGTCAAACAGGATGTTGATTGTATTCTTCCCGCGGTGCAGGAATTTCTTGACGTCGAACCGGTGCCCGACGAACATATTATCGGTTGCCCCCACGAACCTGCCGTTAATACAGATGGTTGCATATGTATCCAACCCGTCCGCCGCGAGCAAGACGTAATCCTGCTCGAGGTATTTCGTGGAAATCGTGAAGCTTCGCGTATACTCCCATTGAAGTTCTTCGACCCACTGCACGTCGAGCTCGTTCGTCCGATAAAACGGATCTCGGATAATGCGGTTAGACATGAGGTCGGTATGCACAGTTCCCGGGACTTTTCCGTTCATCCAGCGCAGGGCATTGCGATGTTCTGCCGGCAGTCTCTTGTATCGGTCAATTGCGCGGAACTTCCACGTTCCGTCGAGAAGTATGTTTTTCATGTTCGAACTGTTATCGGATCAGGACGAGTTTCCGGGTGAACACCTCCCTGGCGGAAGTGAGCTGGCAGAAATAGACCCCGCTCGGTACGTTCGTCGCATCCCAAACCGCAGAATAAAATCCTGGTTCTCTGGCTTCATCAACAAGAGTTGCAACAGTCTCACCGAGAAGATTGAAAATCCTTACGGAAACCACCTCTCGGTTTGGTATACCAAAACGAATAGTCGTTGTCGGATTGAACGGGTTCGGATAGTTCTGTTCGAGCTGAATTGTTGTCGGAATCTGAACTGTTGAGTTCGGTGCAATGCCGGTGACGAGTCCCGCCAGCTGCTGGATTTCCGGCACCGACAGCCCATAATTATACACCCGCACCTCATCGAGTACACCCTGAAAATCATAATTCTGGTCAGTGGGAAGATCTGAACCGATGGACAAGTCGATGCTCGTCGTCGGCATTGCCCCTGAAAATGAGGCGAAGGCGTCGAGATTGCCGTTGAGCCAGACTTCCATATCCGATCCATCATAGACGGTTGTCACATAGTACCAGGTATTCAGCTGCAGCTGCGTGTCGGAATCAAGGTCTTTCACGGTGCTCAGGTTTCTGACCGTCCAGCGGAGATGATTGTTCGTGATGGAAATTTTCCACCTGTTTGTCCAGTTGCCGTGGGATATGGGATACTGTTCACGAGTGAACAATGCACCTACCTTCATCCAGAATCCCACACTGATCGATTGCTGAAAATTCAGGAGGGAATCCGACTTCACATCCATGAAACTGGAAGTGCCGTTAAATGCGTATGCACTGGACGGCGTGCCGGCATGATCGGCAGCAAGCGCTGCACCATAATTTGAGACGGTTTGATTGTATCCGCTGGCATCATTCACATTTCCGGAAAACGGCAAATAGAGGACGAGCTGACCATGCTGAACCTGCGTGAAATCTCTCACTTCAAGGCCGATGCTGTCGACAACAGTGTTCCCGTGACCGTCGTTGACAGAGCAATAGATAACATCATCCCCGGCTGATCCTGGAGCAATCCAGGTGATATTCGGTCCGCTTCCGGTGATCGTTCCACGGGTTGAGCTCCAAAGATAGGTCAATGTGTCTCCCTCAGGATCGGTTGCCAAGCAGGAAACAGTACTCGCGGAATCGAGATCGACCTTCCGCGGTGTGGCGGTGAGTTTTTGGATTTGCGGAGGTTGATTCAGGACGGCGACGACAGAAATGGAAATCCCGGCAGTATCGAATCCTCCCTTCCCGTCGCCGACGATGCAGGAGATTGAATCTGTTCCAATCGTATTCGGAGCAACCCACCGCATAATGGCTCCCGATCCTATCACGGTACCACCCGACACCTGATAGAGATATGACAGTGTGTCCAGATCAACATCAACAGCGGTCGAATAGACGGTAATCGTGTCACCCCTCAACACTGTCGAGCGGGATGCTGCAAGTGCCTTTATCCTTGGTGGGTGATTCGTTACAGAATTACCGGAATGATAATCGATGACAACACCATTCACCAGCATCTTTTCGAGTTGATAGGTGATCTGTCCGCCGGACGGGACAATCACAATAACCATCGAGCTTGTCGCCGGCAAGGAGAGACTTGTAGATCCGGTCACTCCTGATTGTACGAACTGGTGTGAAGCGGCATCATAGAGATCATGAGATCCCGAACCCGCATCGACGGTTATCAGGCGCGTCGAATCGAACGGGTTAAAATACAGGAAGCTGGGATACGCCAAGGCGTGGTAGTAATCGGTCTTCAGAAGATCCAGTTTCAGGATTCCGGACACATCGGTCGTGTCGATGATTCCCGCAAGGATCCCGATGTGCGAAGATCCGTAGAGCGTCAAAGTTGTCGCACCCCAGTCGCCGCTGATTGCATCTCCGGTGCCGTACGGGCTTGTCCCGCCGTTAAATTGCCGCAGTGCTTCGTGCGCAATGACAGAGCCGGAATCATATTGCTGTGCCCAGGAGTAACTGTCCTGATTGACCGCCGGAAGGGATTTCGGGTAGAAAAGCCGCGAGGCGTTTGCGGCGTTCAACACCCATTTCCCGATCGAGTTTGCGAAGCGGGAATCATATCGAACCATCGGGACAAGTGCACCGATCTGCTCGAACGTATTCATGGCAAATGCGTAATTATTCACCCCGTTCACTTCACCGATCAAGCCGCTGCAATCGTATCCGCCCCAGTTCCCGACCATCGCACCCCAGGAGCGCAGGGGTCCGACATTGAAACACCAGTTAACCATTTTTTGTATGTCATACGTCGTCCCCAACTCCGCGTTCATGCGAGCGGCAAGGTACGTTCCGTACGAAAGCTGGAGTTCGTATGCGGGATTACTCGAGAGTCCGTTGAGAAATTCCATCGCCCATTCCGCCCCCGCACGATATGCGGGATTGTGTGTCGAGGTCCATGCCTGATAGAGGATCCACCCGATCGCACCGGCTGCCTCGGGTTCGTGCACGCCGGTATTTTCCGGCGTCATTGTCTGCAGGTACCAGCCGCGGTGGTCCATATTCGGAACCTGCCAGGGAGTTACGCTTCCTCCCATTGTTTGTGATGCGAGGAGCCAACGGTCAGCAACCGTCGTGAATTGTGAGCCGAAGACGCCCGTGCCGGGATAGAGCCAGTTGAGCTGGTAGAAGAAGACATTCGGCATTGTCTCATACCACCAGTCATCGCCGGTATCATCCACCGGATGGTTTTTGTAAACATTTTGTTCAGGGCGTTTGTTGAACCATTCCTCGCACATGAGAGGCCAATTGTAACCGTTCTGGTTGGATTTATCAACTCCCGCCAGCGTCGCACTGATGACCGCCGGCAGACAATTTATCGCCTCTGCAGATGCTGGGGCTGTCGTTCCCACAACCGTGTTCAGTCCGAAACTGTTCTGTGTCGGATAGTTTACCGTGGAAGTATTCAGCCAGACCAGCGGGAGATATGTTCCGGTTCGGTTGAAATCAAAAACGAGCGAATCATATCCGCGTGCAACCTGTTTCCAATCCCGCATGAGATAGGGGGCAGGCATATTCGGCATTTGATCGATTCGGGGGATGGAAATCTGTTGTGAATACGTGACACTGCACATGAACACCACTATGAAAACAACGGCCATGGGAAAGCAGAAGTAGATTCTCATGATTATCGATTCCTCATGCGAAACAGCTTGCTCTCCTCCCCTTCGAGAACGGAGAACGTTCCCCTGCGGAGATCAAGAATTACCGACACTTCATCCCCGGCAGAATCTCCGAATGTCGCAAATTCGTGTTCCGGTGTTTTTCGGACGTGCAGCTTTGAGAAATGGAGATACGGACGGGTCTGAGGATAAAATCCCAGATCGACGAGTGTCCAAAGCGCTTCAATCGTTGATTCAGCCCCCGAGTTCTTGTTGATCGTGGCAGAATCTCTGATCCCGTCGAAACAGATTCCCGTCGCGGAATCATACATCGCCGCATGCGCGGCATTGTCTCCGAACAGCCAGGATGCCGCCAGCCCTGCCATGACGCGATAGTTGGAGTTTCGCGTCGCATCGTATAGCCGCAGCAGACCGGAAACCATCGGGCGTATCCCGTATGCAATCTGATCGAACTCTTTGACCGAGGTATCGGACGAAATATCGATTTCCTTCCGGAAACCCTCGATGAGAAGCCGGCTGAAAAATCCCTGGGCTTCCAGTTCTCCGGAAGAAATCATCCTCCGATCACGAAGAAGTTTTCCTGCCACGGCAAGAGCTGCGGTCTGGTCATTTCCCCACATATGCCACATTGTTTCCCATGAGCGGTGGAGCCCATAGGGGGCCGTTTTCAGATTGCCGTCCTGCATTGTTATCAGGCCCTGTGCGAACTTGCGAATATAGGTCCCCACGTTCCGATCATGCGTCGCCTGATAGTATTCGGAAAGCCCGAGTATGAGCGCGGAGGTAACGTCTGAACCCGAACCGTAGAGCAGCCATTGCGGCACACGGTAGCCCTTGACGGCCTTGAATGTATTATAAGATTTCAGGAGTGAATCGATATGTGGAAACGTTCGGACAATACCAATCCGCAGTGAGGCAGCCAGTACGCTATCACGGTTCCTGAAAACACGGTACGCAGCCGACAGGCACCACATCCCTCTTACCCCCCACCAGCCAAATGATTTGTAACTGGTGCGGCCGTCGGCATTAATAGAGTGATCGGCATGGATGAAGTTATAAAACATCCCATCAGTTGTCTCCATGTGCTGAACGAACGCGATCAGTCCCCGCACATGGTTCAGAGCTGAGGTATCACCGGTCAAATCGAAATAGCGGATATAGAGGAGGGCTGCCCGAGCCGCATCGTCCACGCATGCAATTCCCTCTTCTCCCGATTCCGCCGCGGCGGTCCATTGATACGAGGGATAATTTGAATAAATGTGTACGATGTCCACTGAATCCCCGGCCAGCAAGATCCTTTCCGTAAGGTTCTGCAGATGTTGAAAATTTATTGGTACCGCGTTCGGCCTGCCATAGCCAACGCTCACGAGGAACAGAAGCGACATAACGACTCTTTTGGCTGATCTCAGCATGCGCGAATTTTCAGGAATTGTTCGAGCTCCTTCTTCGTCGGAATCGCATCGATTGCTCCTTGCCTCCCTGCCGTCAGTGCGCCGACGGCATTCGAGATTCGACAAATCTCGTACCATTGCGGCAGGTCTATTTCCCAGAGATCTCTTCCCGCGGCAGCGATGCCGGTAAGCAATCCGGCGAGGAACGCATCACCGCATCCTGTCGTATCAACGGATTTCACCTTAAAAGGCGGAACGAGACCACTCCCGCGCGGCGTAGAGAAAAAACAACCATCCGCTCCGAGCGTGACAACGACGACATCAGGTCCAAGTCTGTGCAGGGCGTCAGCTGCCGGCCTGAGAGAGCGGGCACCGCTCAGGAAATACGCTTCTTCGTCGTTCAATCGAAGGATATGACAACTTCGGATCATTTTCCGGAGAACGGTTTTCGCGGAATTCTTCGAATCCCAGAGAGAGAATCGAATATTCGGATCAAGACAAGTAATTCCCCCGGCATTGATAACGCCGTGCGCGGCTTGGAGGGTGCGAGACCTTGACGGCTCCTTGAGGAGTAGAAATGAACTGAAGTGAACGATCGCTGATCGTTTCAATTTTTTCAGTATGGTCCCCCGGTACTGCAAATGAGTATCGGCGGGATCTTTTTCCCAGAATTCGAACGAACGGCTTCCGTCCTTCCCGACCGAAACAAATGCCAGTCTCGTCTTCAGGTCTTTGAGGAGCTGTAAACCCGAGACATCAATTCCATAGCTCGCTAATTTCTGACTGAGAAAGAGGCCGAATGGATCATTTCCGACTGATCCAATAAATGCCGCAGACCCGCCAAGCTTCGCGATCCCTGCACAGACATTTGCCGCGGCTCCGCCAGGTCGACGCAGGAATTCTGGGGCATCAACAAGTGAAGCCGCAGGATGCACTGCGAAAAAGTCTATAATCGCTTCCCCCACACACGTTATCGTGCTGTTCCTGCTCACAACCAGGGTTGAATGATGCTTTTTGTCGTTTTCCCTTCACGGAGAGCGGCAAGAGCTTCATGGACCCCCTCGAGCGGGAAGTTCGACACCTCAAGTTCGTTTGTTCCAACTGCCCCCGAAGAAAGGGCATCAACTGCCCTCGTGAAAGTATGGGGATTGATGTACGATCCTACAATCGTTAGCTCTCTGAAATATATTTCGTTCGGTTCCATGGATATGGTTTCACCGACCGGGCAGACCCCAAAGAACTCCACAGTTCCGCCCCGGCGGGCGAGAGCGATCGCCTCTTTCATCGTCTGCGGTTTTCCCACACATTCGATGACGACATCTGCACCGGGTTCCGACATATTTCGAACTCCATCCGGCGCTTCGGAAGGTGAAAATGCAAAATCTGCTCCCATCTTTAGCGCGAGTGCTCTCTTTTGGGCATTTGGTTCAATTATTCCTATTTGCGATGCTCCCGTTGATTTTACAAGCTGGAGCATAAGCAATCCAATAGTCCCTGCTCCCATAATCACCACCGATGCTCCCGCCTGAAGACGCGTTTTGTCGACCCCGTGAATAACACACGAAACCGGTTCGATAAATGCCGAATTCTGCATCGAGAGCGTGGAGGGAACTTTGTAAATCTGGGTCTCAGGAACGATCGAGTATTCTGCCATCCCACCATCGATGTCTACGCCGAGGGCAAGCAGATTCGTGCAGAGGTGCACTTCACCTCTCGTGCAATGGAAACACCTACCGCAGGAGATATTGGGGTCAACCGCAACGCGATCTCCCACAATGAGATCCCGAACATTCTTCCCTACTTCCTGGATAACTCCCGCATATTCGTGCCCGAGCACCACGGGAGGAGTCGAACGCGACTGTCCGGCAACAATGTGAATATCCGTGCCGCAGATCCCACAGGCCTCAACCTTCACCAGCACTTCCGTGGGTTTCAGTCTCCGGAGATCTTTCGACACGACATTCAACGAATTCGGCTTGGTGTAGAGCGCTGCCTTCATTCATTTCACTTAAAGGAAATCTGCAATTGCTGATCACGCTCTGATGCGGTGAAGTAGATCTCATATCCATCAATCCCTTCGGGAGTCTTGCAGGGATGAATTTCGGTCACCTGCGCTCCATCGACAAGGACTTCCTTCGGTGAAGTCGATGAAACGACAACAGCGCGAACCCTGTGCCCCGCAAATGATGAAATCCTGCAGTCGAGTGTCCCCGATTTACCCCATCTCACACTGCTGAGAATTGCATCGATCGATACAAGGCTCGGAAATTGTACCGAACCAAATGATCCGTACACTGCCGCCGGACATTGCTCTCCCACAGGCAACACTGTTGTCGGTAAATGCGATTTGCCCCAGCCGAGATTTCGCAGGTATTTTCCGCCCGACGTGATTCTCACATTCATCTTCTTACCGAACTCCAGAGTGTACGATGCCCTCGGCGTAACCATCGGCAGCATTCCCGAGAGAGAGAGATTCCAGACATTTTCCCGCAGACCGTAGAGGTTGTACAGCGTCTTCAAAAAGAATCCGCCCGCCCACATGAACGACGGCTTATCAATCATCCCGTATTGCTGCGATTGCGGGTCGGCATATCGGTATTCGTACATTGCCGGCTGACCATTCGGGCTGTGCACGATGCCATCGAGGGTCATCGTTCTCTTGACAAACTCGATTGCCTGATCGGATTTTCCCATCGCATTCAACGCCAGGGCATACCAGGCGCTTGAGTGAGGCCAGACGCCGCCATTGATATAGAAATATGGCTTACCTGCTTCTTCGCCGGCAAATTTGTAAAAACTGATGGTGGCCGCTGAATTAAAATCCGGAGGCGTCGCGGTCCGCACACCAAGACTCGAATCAACGAGCTCACGTGCGGCAGTCGAAATCAGCTCCATTGATTTCTCCTGATCGAGCAAATTAAAAACCACGGCGAGCAACGAGCCCATGTAATAATGTTTGTCCTCCGTTTCCCCGTTATAATTCATCAGATAGTTCGTCTGTTGATCCCAGAGTCGCACCGTGAGAGCTGATTGCATTGAATCTGCCAGCGTTTCGTACTGGACCAGATTATCAATGTCCCGATTCAGGAGAGAGGATATGAAGAGGTATTCCCTGAGAGCACGGATGGTCAGAATTGTGGTGTAAGACCTCGCACCCTCAAGATGACCAATGTCCCACCAGTCAGGCCGGAATGCATGCATCAGGTGATCAGATTTCACCTGTGTGAGGACCTCCTCCAGACTCTTTGAGACGAGGGGATACAGAGAATCACCGGAGGCGGTATCCAGAGAATGACGCAGGTACGCCGCTGTCGCAAGAATAAACCACAAATGGTTCCAGTTATCCGGTGTGCAATATTCCGTCTTGAATCCGTCATCTCTCCAATAATATGCATGAGGAATGATACCGTCTTGTGCGTGGGAAGCGATATAAAAAAGGTCTTTCTTTACACGCGAGAGGTCGAAGTTCACCGCCGCAAGATCGGTCATAAGGACGTCGTGCGAGAAAAAGAAATTGTATTCCGCGGGACACGGCATCGGCACGACTTGCCCATCAAGATAGTGTATGTTGGCGGAAAGAATGGCTTTCGACCAGAGTGCCGATTCATCGAGTGACCGATCTCCAGTGGAAAATGTCGATTCGTGTCCGGAGATTTTCTCTATGAACTTATTATATCTGGCAACTTCATCGTCCCACGACTTTTCCAGGTAAACGGTCTTCTCCGAGACTTCATCTTTGCGGCAGCTGCCGATTATCTGTACCACCTTCATCGCCTTCTTTGCACCGAGATCGGCACGATACTCCGATACAATCAGCGCCTGACGCCATCGTCTGGAATGATCTCCATCCGGGATTGATACGGATTGCGCAGCCCAGGCTGATGTTCCGGAATCCGTCACTGCAAGTTCGTTTGCGTCAAGCAGAACATGAATTGGTCTTTGTCCGGCATCCTCCACAAAGACTGAAGCATTCTGAGCCGCCTCCGACTGATAATCGATCTCAGTCGTGCCAGACTTCTGATCATAAGAGCTCCAACCGGAGTCCACTCTCGCGTATGTCTGACACGTCCGGAGCGTCGATTTCAGGTGAGAGTAGAGAACAATCGTATGCGCGGAACGGGAGAGGTTTGTAATCGTCATGGTCCGCACAAAAGCGGGCTCGTTCATACAGAATTCATAAAGAATCGAGAATTTCAATCCCTCTTCAGTTCGTGTAAATTCAACCCGGTGTGGACTCACGACATACGACCATGGATCTCTCCCGACCCATCTCTTCGGACCGCCGTCGACCTGCAGACCGAGAGCCATAGGCAACGATTCGCCGCGTTTCCAGTAATCCGTACTCAAGTCGATGCTGTTAGCGATAGGATAATAAAAACTGATGCGTGAAGGTAACGGGCGGCTCGAATGAAACTCCACACCCACAAACGGTCCGCCAACCTCCACCTGACCGTAGTGTCCGTCGAAGAAATACTTGAGGGGTTTCAGATATCCTGTTTGGTCCTGCGCAATCGAAACCTGAGAACCCAGGACCAGTATGGCAAGTGCAAGAAAAAATGTTCCCAGTTTCATACCTTCTCCATCACCGACTCAGTATCTGAGACTCGGATGAGTATGCCTTCATTTCGGTTCAGGGAAACCTGACGTCTGAAGATACGGCCGTGATCCCGGATTTCCACGTTGCCCTGAGTCTTCTCCGCTGAAACGGCAAAAAGGACTATCCCGTCCGATAACCTGAAGCTCATGGCAGCAATTATTTGGTTGTCAGACCGCACATCCAAGAGTTCACCGACGCGCAGCGGATAACGGCTTGTCACGTGCTCGCTGCAATAAAGGACACCCTCGAAGAGCAATGCCGTGATGTGTGATCCCCGCCAGGGAAGGTCCTTCACGGCTATCCAATTCCACGAAACGGGAATAGCTGGTGATATTTCGATGGCACCTGTTGAGGGCTTTACACCAACAAGACCTTCGATGGCGAGCCAGAGATAGGTTGGCGGCATCCAGGGGCTCAGCGACATCCCCCTGCTCGCAAATGTCTCCCCGTGAAGCCGTTCTGGGAATTCACCGGGGACGACATTTTGATACTCTTTCAGATTGTTGATCTCCGGTAAACGGTAGATATTGTGCATTCCTTCAACCAGCCGCTCCGGTTCGTCGTGACGAATGCA
>Ga0335081_10017845_pt1 | contig 11484 bp, 6 predicted proteins | sample Lox_Sample_35_FD_206713 | JGI IMG/M metagenome (GOLD analysis project Ga0335081, IMG submission 206713) | Soil microbial communities from Loxahatchee National Wildlife Refuge, Florida, United States - Lox_Sample_3.5 | ecosystem: Environmental > Terrestrial > Soil > Wetlands | place: USA: Florida... | reverse complement strand
TGCGCCCGGGAAGTTCTCCACCATGGTGCTCGAAGTCGGCGCCCGCGCGCTCACCAAGCACGCCTTGAACGTCCATTGCGGCCACGACGATTTCTACGCCGCGCTCGACACCGGCTGGACGATGGTCATTGCCAAGGACGCCCAGCAGGCAGCTGACCAGGCCATCATTCTCCGCAAGGTCAACGAACTGGCGCTCAACCCGGGCATGAACATCCAGGACGGCATGTTGACCACGCATTCCGAGCGCACCTATCTCGCGCCGGAAGCCGATCTGCTCCGCGAATTCCTCGGCGCGGTGGACGACACCATCGAATGTCCCACGCCCGCCCAGCGCGAATTGTTCGGCCCGAAACGCCGCCGCGTGCCGGAGATGATGGACCTGAAAAATCCTATTCTCCTCGGTCCGGTTCAGAACCAGGAACATCACATGAACGGCATCGTCGCGCGCCGCAATAATTTCAACGAGCCGATTCTGAAATTTATCGAAGACGCGTATGCCGAATTCGGCCGGCTGACCGGACGCCATTACAGCTTGGTCCATCAGTACAAGTGCGATGATGCCGACACGGTGTTCGTTTCGCTCGGTTGCGCCGCCGACAACATCGAAGCCGCGTGTGATTACTTGCGCGAAAAGCGCGGAGCCCGTGTCGGCTCCATTCACATCAACGTCATCCGCCCGTTTCCCGAAGCCGCCGTTATCAACGCGCTGCGGGGTAAGAAAAACGTCATCATCCTCGAACGCACCGACGAAGGCATGGCCGGCGACAACCCGCTGGCCCGCGACATCCGCGTCGCGCTCGGCAAAGCCAACGAAGCCGCCAAATTCGGCGGTGCTTTGCCCGGCCTGACGCCGGAGGAAACGCCCCGCATCTTCCGCGGCAGTTACGGCATCGGCTCGCGCGATTTCCGGCCCGAACACACGCTGGGCGCCTACGAGTTCGCCATCGGCCAGACCCGCCGCCAGGACGGTGCCAGCGCTTCCGGTGGCGAGACCTATTTCACGCTCGGCATTGATCATCCTTACGCCGTCATCAGCAAGGAAACGCCGTCGCTCCTGCCCGAAGGCGCCATCGCCGTGCGGTTCCATTCCATCGGCGGCTGGGGCATGATTACCACCGGCAAAAACCTCGGCGAAATCGTCGGCGAATTCGGCGACCTCATCAAACACCGCGATGCCGAGTACGACGCCGACGGACGGCTCAAGGAAAAATTGTTCGTGATGGCCAATCCGAAATACGGTTCGGAGAAAAAAGGCGCCCCGACGAATTATTACCTCACCGTCGCGCCCGACGTCATCAAGGTGAATTGCGAGCTGAACCACGTGGACGTGGTGCTCTGTTGCGATCCGAAGGCGTTCACGCACACGAACCCGCTGGAAGGCATCAAGCCGGGCGGCTGCCTCGTCTGGGAATCCAGCGACACGCCGGAAACCGCGTGGCAACGCATCCCGTCGCAGCACCGCCGGTTCGTCAAGGACAACGATATCCACGTTTACATCCTGCCCGGCTTCAGCATCGCGAAAAAGGCGACCAACAAGACCGAGCTGCAACTGCGCATGCAGGGCAATTCGTTCCTCGGCGCGTTCTTCCGCGTGTCGCCCTTCCTCCGGCAGAACAATATTTCCGACGAAACCTTCCACGCGACGGTCAAGAAACAGTACCAGAAGAAATTCGGCCGGTTCGGCGACGACGTCGTGGCCTCGAACATGACCGTGATGACGGAAGGCTTTTCGCTCGTCCGGGAAATCAAATACGGCGAGTTCAACGAACCCGACCGCTCTTCGATGCGCAATCCGCCGGTGGCGCCGCTCGAACACGAGCCGTTGATTCCCACCGCCGGCTGCGGCACGGCCTGCGGCACGGGCATCCCCGCGCCGGCGCAGCAAACGCCGCGGTACACCTTCCAGACGCTGGGCAAATTCGATTCCGAATTCCGCCACGGCCTCGGCTATCATCAGCCCGCCAGCGCGCTCGCGTCGCTGGGCGTGATGGCGGCCGGTTCGGGCGCGACCCAGTCGAAGTACGTCGCCCGCCGCGAGACGCCGGTGTACATCGCCGAGAATTGCACGCAATGCATGGAATGCATCACCGCCTGCCCGGATACCGCCCTGCCCAACATGGCGCAGGACGTGGCGATGGTCCTCAAGACCGCCGTGCATTATTACGTCACCGATCCCGCCGAGCGCTCGAAACTCGCCAGTGAATTGAAAGGCATCGAGGAACGCGGTCGGGTGAAGATGAACGAATCGGTCAAAGGCAAGACCAACGTGCCGTTCAAGGATATCATCCGCGCCGAAGTCAACGCACTGACCTCGATTGGCGAACACACCAAGGCCGAATTCACCGGCATCATTGATAAATTGCCGCTGGCGTACTCGAACGTGCCCGCCATCTTCCGGTCGGTTGAAGCCAAGACGCCCGGCGGCGGCGGGTTGTTCTCCATTTTCGTGTCCGACCTGTGCAAAGGCTGCGGCGAATGCGTGCAGGTCTGCGGTGATCACGACGCCTTGCGGATGACCGCCGAGACCGAGGAGCTCAACGCGAGCCTGACCACCGCGCAGATTTTCTCGCGCCTTTTGCCCGATACGCCGCAGAAATATCTCGGCCTTTACAACGACAACGATGCCGCGGCTTCGCGCGAGGCTGCGCTGCGCAATCACCTGATGGTCCGGCGCAATTACGAGGCGCTCGTTTCCGGTGACGGCGCGTGCGCCGGTTGCGGCGAGAAAAGCATTTTGCGCGCGGCGGCGTCCGTCACCGAAGCTTACATGCGCCCGTTGTACCACAAGAAAGCCGACCGCCTGCGCGCCAAGGCCACACGATTGGAAACGGAGGGGCTGGCGAAATTGCAGGCGTTGAAGCAGCGCGACGAAGCCGAATATCACCTGTTTCGCAAGGCCGTTCAGCACACCATCATGGGCCTGGGCGGCGAGGACGACGACGACACCGCCAAGCGCGTTGCCGATTACGAAGCCAGGCACGGCACCATCACCGACGAACATATCATCGGCGGCATTGTGGCGGTGATGCGGCAGGACGCGTTCAATCACCGCGATTTGCAGGCGATTGACGGCCGGCGCACCAACGGCATGAGCGTCATGTTCATGGGAGCCAGCACCGGTTGCAACACCGTCTATGGCTCCACCCCGCCGTCGAATCCCCATCCGTATCCATGGATGAACTCGCTGTTCCAGGATGGCGCGACGATTTCGTGGCTGCTCAGCGAATCGCTCATCGTCAATCACGCGCGCCGCTCGGTCGTGCCCGAACGCCTGGCCGACGCGTTGCTCGGCGGTGGCCGCGGCGCCTCGCCGCAACCGGGTGGCGCCGGCGCCTCGCCGGCAGATTCCCCCGATTACACCGACACCATCATAACCCCGGCCGATTTGTTCTTGCTCACGCATCTCGACGACGCGTTGATGACCGACCAGGAAATCCGCGAATTGCCGAAGGTCTGGACCATCGGCGGCGACGGCGCGCTCGGCGACATCGGGTTCCAGAACGTGTCCAAGGTCATCCTGCAGAACCGGCCGAACGTGAAAATGCTGATGCTCGACACGCAGGTCTATTCCAACACCGGCGGCCAGAACTCGGATTCCTCGACGATGCTCGGCGGGTACGACATGAACCAGTTCGGCGTGGCGTCGCAGGGCAAATTGATTGAAAAGAAGAACGTCGCCGAGGCGTTCACCAGCGGACACGGGTCGCCGTTCGTGGCGCAGGTCTCGATGGCCAACGCGGCCAAGTTGTACAAGGCGATGCTGGACGGGCTCGAATACCGAGGCACGGCGTTTTTCCAGGCCTACACCACCTGCCAGCCCGAGCACGGCGTGCCCGACAACATGAGCGCCGACCAGGCCAAGCTCGTGCGCGACGCGCGCGGCATGCCGGAGTTTGTGTTCAACCCGCGCAACGGCGAGACGGCGCAGGAAGCGTTCGATCTCAAAGGCAATCCGACGCCGAACCGCGACTGGTGGCGGACGAAATTCAAGGCCAACGGCGAGGAATACAATTTTACTGTCGCCCACTGGGCCATCACCGAAGCCCGCTTTCGCAAGCACGTCAAAGCCATCAAAGAAGAGGAAGCGCGGGAATTGATACATCTCGACGACATGCTGCTGTTGATTACGCAGGATGACGTGATTTACCGGCGCGTGTTCGACCGAAACCATCGTTCCTACGTCCCGAACTTCGGCTGTTACATCAAAGCCGACGTGAACGGCCAGACAAAGTATTTCGCGGTGAGCCGGCAAATGGTGTTATTCGCGGTGGAACGCCGGAAAGCCTGGCGCATGCTGCAAAGCAAAGCCGGCGTGGCGAACAAGGATTATCAGGCGCAGAAGGCATTACTCGCGAAGCTGGACAAAGGCGAACTCCAGCTCGCCGATGTGCAGTCAAAAACGAAGGAACTATTTGAGGCCGAGTTGGCCAGGCTGAATTGATGGTGGGGTGGCGGTGCTCCGCCGCCTCACCGACCTGGTTGCGGAGAATGGCGGCGCAGCAGCGCCGCCCTACCAATATCATCTTTGCGTCGATTCGGCGTCAAAAACGCATCAGTTACCGTGCTGAACCTATACGAGGCCGTCCGTGCGAATCCGGGCATCAATAAGCTCGAGATCGGTGACTTTCTTTTTGCCGAATACACATGCGGGGTGGGCGATGAGCGGATTGGGATTTGGGCGCCCACGGATTATTTGGTCAACGTGATCACCGGCAAGAAAACCTGGTACACCTCCGACGGCGTCTGGGCGGCGAATCGCGGTGAAACCTTGTTCTTCAAAAAAGGCGCGGCCACCATCAACCAGCATTTCGAAGTGGATTTCTGCCTGCTGATGTTTTTCATTCCCGACCATCTCGTCCGGGCCACCGTCCGGGAAATCGCCGGCAGTTTGCCTCCCGTTCCGCCCAACGTCGCCTCCATCCAATCCGCGGTGCGGGTGGAGAACGACACGGCGCTGTCGGCGTTCTTTCAATCCATGCACACCTATTTCTCCGGAACGGAAAAGCCGTCCGAGCCCCTGTTGCGATTGAAATTGAAGGAGTTGATCGTCAGCATCCTGACCAGCGGCCGGAATCCCGTGCTGGCCGCTTATTTCCGGGCGATGGCCGATTCAGAGGCGCCGCCGATTCCGGAAATCATGGAGGCGAATTTTCGGTTCAACCTTTCGCTCGACGAATACGCGAAGCTGTGTCACCGCAGCCTGTCCTCGTTCAAGCGCGATTTCCAGGCTTGCTTTGAGGAACCGCCGGGCAAGTGGCTGCTCCGTAAGCGGCTTGATTATTCCGCCGCCTTGCTTCGCACGTCCCGGAGGAACGTCACGGAGATCGCGTTTGACAGCGGGTTCGAAGACGTTTCCCATTTCAGCCGCGTGTTCAAGGACCGGTTTGACGTTTCGCCGGTTACCTATCGCGAGAAACTTCTTTCCGCAGTGTAGGGATTGAAATCCTGGTGGGGCGGAGCTGCTGCTCCGCCTTTTGTTTTGGCTGCGCGGCAGCGCAGCCCTACCGACTGCCTGACCCGCTCAGTCAAAAGATTGAACCGCGCAGCAAAGCGCGGCCCGCCCACTTTTCGTAGGTTGGCTTCATGATAACGCTTGAAGAAAAAGCCATCACAACGGAGCCAACGCATTCGAGTTGGCTGGAACAGATTCACGAACTGGGCCGGGACTTTGAAACCCGGGCCGCCGAGCACGATGAGGAAGACTCGTTTGTCTTCGAGAACTACGCGGCGTTGAAAGAGCGCGGTTTCTTCGGCGCGCTGGTGCCCGAAGCGTTCGGCGGCGGCGGCGTTTCGTTTTCCACCATGGGCGAACTGCTGGGCACGCTGGCCGGGTATTGCAGTTCGACCGCGCTCGCCAGTTCAATGCACCAGCATCTGGTCGCAGCGACGCTTTGGAAATTCCGCCACGGCCAGGGCGGCGAGCCTCTGCTGCGCAATGTCGCCGCCAAACAATTGGTCCTCATCAGCACCGGCGCGAATGACTGGCTGGAATCCAGCGGCGAGGCGGTCCGCGCCGACGGCGGCTACCGGGTCAAGGCGACGAAACCCTTTGCCAGCCAGTCAGCGGCCGGGGATGTGCTGGTCACCAGCGCGCCGTATCACGATCCCGATGCCGGCTGGCAGGTCCTGCATTTTCCCGTGCCAATGAACGCCAGCGGCGTCACAATCCTGAACGACTGGCGCGCCCTGGGAATGCGGGCGACCGGAAGTCACACGGTCAGGTTGGAAGGCGTTTTCGTTCCAGAAACGAGCGTTGGTCTGCGGCGTCCCCGGGGCCAATTTCATCCCTTCTTCAACGTCGTGTCCGCGGTCGCCCTGCCGCTGGTGATGTCCGTGTATGTCGGCATCGCCCGGAAAGCGGCGCAACTGGCCATCGTGGCGGCGAAAGCGCAGAAACGTCCCCGGCCGCACCTTGCCGGCGCCATCGGCGCGATGATGAATGAACTGACATCCGCCGAGGTGCATTTGCAGGACATGTTCCGCATTACCAACGATCTGGATTTCAAGCCGGAGGACCGGGTCGGGCGTGACGAGTTGAGCCGGAAAACCAACACCGCGAATGCGTGCATTGGCGTCGTGACCAAAGCGATGGAGATTGCCGGCGGCATCGGGTTTTACCGGAGTTTTGGATTGGAACGACTCTTCCGGGATGTCCAGGCGGCGAAATATCATCCGTTGCCGCAACCGGACCAACAACAGTCCCTGGGCGAATTTCTCCTGCGTGCGGCGGAATCACCGGCCCGCGCATGACGTGGGCCAGCCACAGCGAACCCGGCCATCAACACCCTGGTGGCCCGGGTCGCTGAACTCGGAATGGAGTGTCGGGCCTCTGGCTCGAAGTCGGCCATAGCTCCAGAACCACAAATACATTTGTCGTGCTCGAACTGAGACCCGCTTGCGAGAACTGCAACCGGCCTTGCCGCCGGATTCCACGGAGGCGATGATTTGCTCGTTTGGATGCACGTTCTGCCGTTCCTGCGTCGAAAAAATCCTGGGGAATGTCTGCCCGAATTGCGGTGGCGGCTTTTGCCCTCGCCCAATCCGGCCGAAGACCGACTGGAAAAACGGCGACTACTTGGGATCATACCCGGCCAGCACGACCGTCAGGCATCGTCCTGTTGATTCAGGCAAACACAAGGAATTCGCGGCCGCCATCAAATCCGTCCCGCCCGAACAGCGTTGACGCCGAGCTTGCCAAGCTGAACTGACCGGATTTAACCGCAGAGAACGCAGAGGGCGCAGAGAGAAGGACTTTGAGCTCTTTGCGGTTAATTCGCTGTCCGCGTTTAGCCTTTGCAGTCAGCCGTTTTCCCGACACTCCCCCACTACCGCCCGCCGTCAGGCTTTCCGACCGACTGGATGATTTCCGTGCCGTCGCTCAACACGTACTTCACCCGGGTGAATTTGAACGGCTTGCCCCTCACGTCTTCTTCGTAAGTCCCCAGCGTCTCACCTTTGTTTGCCGCCATCACCTGCTGCCACGCGTCAGCGTCGGCAGCAGTCAAATGGCTCTTTTTGAAACCTGCGGGTTGACCTTCAGACTGCGTCACGACCGTTCCATCGGGCAGTGTGTAGGCGTATTTCTGCAAATTGACGGGTTTTTCATGGACCTGGACCTGGGCGCTGCCAAGGAACTTGCCCTTCTCCAGCCACGCCAGTTGCCACAATTCGTTTCGTTGCTTGTCGGTTAGAGGCGCTGGACCCGGAAGCTCCGTATCCGCTTCGGACCGGCTGACGACTCTGCCGTCGCTAAGAACATAGCGCCAGGTGAGCATCCGCTCCTTGTGCCCCCCGAACTCCACTTCGACAACATTCATAATCTCTCTGCGACCCTGTTGGCGCAGGCCGTCAATTTGCTGCCGGTCAGATTCCGACTCGTCGGCGCCTTCACCGATGGTTTCCGTGCGCCCGTCCGCCAGGACATATTTGTAACAGAATGTCCTGGCCCAGGGATTGCCGTTCACGGTGCTGTAAATAACCGTCACCAGTTCGCGGGCGTTCCGTTGTCGTAACACGTCAATTTCCTCCAGGTCCTTGCGTTTTTTTTCGATGGCGGCGGCGTCCATATTGCCGGCGCCGGAAATCATAACCGAACCGAGCGACGCGTGGTTGGTTCCCCCTTCGTTCGGCGGGCTGCTGAACAGGTAGGTGCCCTCCCGGATTTTGCCCTCGAAATAATAATGGTGCACTTGAATAACGATTTCCGCCGCCAGGGCTCCTGCCCCCAGCAGGCCCAGCAGAATCACGGCGGTTTTCCACCAGCGGCCGGGGCCTTTGCCGGCGCGACCGGTCTCGACGCGGGACAGTATCTGAGCGCGCAATTGTCGCGCGTGCCCGTCGGACTGGTATTCCGGCAGCACAATGCCTTTGAGAAACGCTTCAATTCGTTCGTCGCCGCTTTTCATTAATTCGCCTTGGTTCATGGCAAGGTCAGGCCCGCCCGGACCAGGGGTTCCTTTAACTGGGCCAGCGCCCGGTGCAGCAGGGATTTGACGGTGCCTTCTCGTTTATTGGTGATTTCGCAAATTTCGGAGAGAGACCTGCCCTCGAAATAGCGCAGGACGATGACGGTGCGATACTTCTGTCCCAGCTCAAGCAACGCCCGTTGCAACAGCCGGTAATCATCCTGCTCGGCCGCGATTGTATCCGCAGAGGAAACCGCTGACGGCAACTCGGGGTCAACCGGGCTGCCGTTAGCAGCCGACCTTCGCTTCTGCTTCCGGTAATGCATGCGCAGTTCGTTCGTGGCGATGCGGTAGAGCCATGCGCGAAAGGGGATGCGCCGCCACCGAAAACGCCCCAGATGGCGGAAGGCGGAAAAGAAAACATTCGAGGTGAGATCCTCCGTAACCGCATGGTCGAGGGTGCTGTGATACACATACCGAAAAATCTCCGGGTAATATTTATCGAACAACTGCCCGGCGGCAGCGGTGTCGCTCCGGGCGGCCAGAACCAGGGCCCGATCCTCTTCCGTTCGGCCGGCGAACACCGAGGCCCGGTCCTCCTCCGCCCTGTCGGTCGGGGTTCCGAGGCTCATTGTGGAAGCATCATTGGGCATTGCCGGTCCGGGTTCATCTTTCAGTAAGTATAATGCTCCCGAAGGCAAAAAGGTTGCATTTTTCGGTCAATTACTCCGAACTGAACCGCAAATCGACGCTGAAAAACGCTGATTTGGTGGGCGGCGCTGCTGCGCCATCGCCATCAGAAAGTAGGAGACGACGTGAGGAGTCTCTGATTGGTCTGGTGATCGAGAAGATTTGAGACTCGTCACCTCGTCTCCTACATCGAATACGAAGACGAATTGGAAATCGAATGGTGCAGATTCAGCCTTCAGCCTTTGGCCTTTGTGTTCAACAGATTTGTTGGCCAATTGGGGCGGAACGGACTATCTTGCTGCCAGTTAAACGGAGGTCCAAATGAGAATTCACGTTCATCAACTCACGATGCTGGCAGCCGTGGTGGCTGCGTTAATCCTCATGCCTTCGGGCGCCCGCGCCCAGGCCGGATACGTGGACCCGAGTTTCCTCAACGGCCAGTCCGGCCCCAATTCGTGGATCTGGGCCCTGGCCGAACAGTCCGACGGCCGGTGGCTTGTCGGCGGACAGTTCACCGGCTTCAACGGCCTGCCCGGCGGCGAAGTCGTCCGGTTGAATGACGACGGCAGCGTAGACACCAATTTCACTTTTAACATCACAGCCGGCGACACCACCGTCCACAGCCTGGCCGTCCAACCCGACGGCCGCATCCTCGTGGGCGGGATGTTCACCGGCATCAACGGCGCCGCGTGCGTGCGCATCGGCCGCCTGAACGCCGATGGCAGTCTGGACACGAACTTTGTCGCCTCGGCCACCAGCAGCCAGTCGTTCATCACCGTCAGCCACATCGGCCTGCAAACGAATCTGCAGATCGTCATCGGCGGCTGGTTCGAAACCGTGGACGGAGTCGGGCACACTAACATTGCCCGGCTCAACCAGAATGGCAGCCTGGACTCCGGCTATAACGCGTCCATTGACACCCCGCCCAACGCCTTGCTGGTCCAGTCCGACGACAAAGTCCTGATCGGCGGCGCCTTCAGCACCGTGAACGGCCAGTCCAGCCCGCACCTGGCCCGGCTGAACACCGATGGCACGCTCGATACCAACTTTATGGCCACGGCGGACGGAAACGTGGATGCCTTCGCCCAGCAACCGGACGGCAAAATCATCATCGGCGGCAATTTCACGCACGTGAACACCGTGGCCCGCAACCACATTGCCCGGTTGAACACCAACGGCACGTTGGATACCACCTTTCAAAACGGCATGGCCGGAGCCGACGGCTACGTGGGTTGCGTGGCTTATGACCCGGCCGGACGCGTCCTGGTCGGCGGCCAGTTCAGTCACATGAACAATGCCGCCCGCAACTGGCTTGCCCGGCTCAACGCCGACGGCAGTCTGGACACGAATTTTTTGGCGACCATTGATAACTACCTCGAGCTCGTGCAGGTGCAGCCCGATTCGCGGGTCATGATTGAAGGCAGTTATGTAACCACCGTGAACGGGCGCAGTCGGAATCGTTTGGCGCGGTTGCAGGCCAGCCTCGCGCCCGTCATCAGCCGGCCGCGGACCGCGGGCGGCCTGTTTTCTTTCGATGTGAATGCCGTGGCCGGCCAGACGTACGGCATTGTCGCGGCCACCAACCTGACCGGCCCGTGGATACCGATCGCCTCCACCAACGCGGCCTTCGACAATTTCACCTTCACCACCAACACGGCGCAATTCCCCAACCGTTTTTTCCGGGCGTATCGTTGACCGTTCAAATGGAATCCGCCCGATGACCGCGCCAATCGCGTCAGGGCGGCAATGTGTTCCCCGGAGAGCGCCGGGAATTATCTCAGCCGCAGCCGGCAAAAGCCGTAATCCACCACGTCCGGCTCCGGCAAATAATCGGTGGGGATGAAATAGCAGACCAACCGATGATCGTCGCCGGTTCGGGAATCCGCCAAACCCGCTTCGCGCAGCACGTGCAGATGTTTGCTGGCGATGTCGAAGTCGCGTTTCGTTTCCGTGGCCAGGTCGGTCGCCGTAATCTGCCGGCCACCGGCCATCATCAGGATTGCCCGCCACCGCATCGGATTGGACAACGCGGAAAAAGCAGTGACCGGGTCAATCGACGAAACGGGCGATGTCGGCGGCGCAGCTTTGGAATCCGAAGAAGTACTGATACCCGTGGGAACGCCCTTGCCATCGTTCATGGCCGGAACACTGCGCCTCGACGCGGACTCTCGCAAGTGCAAAGTCGGAACAGAACATCGGGCATCCGAAGTTCGGAACATCGACGCCGGCATTTTTAGTCGGGCAATCGAAGCAAAAAGGTCCGGTGTCGGACAAAAAGGTCGGGGATTGGATGCAAAAACCATCGACGTCGGAACAATTTATCGGGAATTGGATACAAAAGCATCGACGCCGGAACAAAAGATCGGGGAATCGAAGCAAAAAGAGTCGG
>Ga0335081_10017844_pt1 | contig 11484 bp, 8 predicted proteins | sample Lox_Sample_35_FD_206713 | JGI IMG/M metagenome (GOLD analysis project Ga0335081, IMG submission 206713) | Soil microbial communities from Loxahatchee National Wildlife Refuge, Florida, United States - Lox_Sample_3.5 | ecosystem: Environmental > Terrestrial > Soil > Wetlands | place: USA: Florida... | reverse complement strand
ACACCGATCAGCGTCGCGCCCGCGCGCCCCGCCTCGTAGACCTGGAACTCGCGCGCGTGGCCGAAGTGCTCGTTCACGCGTCCCCCGCCTCGCGTCGCCACCGCCACGCGGACCCGCAATGCTCCGACGGTTGCCGCGCGTTCCATGGCGCGTGCGCGCGCCCGCGCGCTCTCACTTCGCTGCCGCGCCGCCGCGCGCCGGTGAAGTTCTCGAGCAGGCCCACCATCGAGGTCGGGGACTCCGGAGAGGCGCGAGAGCTCGAACTCCGCTCGGCGGTCCTCGCCGAGCAGGCCCACCGCGTCTGCGCGGCACTGCCGACAGTGGCGCATGACGAAGGTTCCGCCGCATGCCCGCTGGACCGCCTCCAGTTCGGCCGCGGTGGGCCCACGCTGCCCGGCGAGACCGTAGTGGGTCCCGTGCTCCGGCGCCGACACGAGCGGCATCACGTTGTAGATGAAGCAGCCCAGGGAACGAACCCTCCGGCAAACGAGCGGCAGATGCGCATCGTTCACGCCTGGGATGAGCACCGAGTTCACCTTGACCAGAATCCCCCTCGCGGCGAGGAGCGCGATGCCCTCCAGCTGGCGCTCGGAAAGGATGCGCGACGCCTCGCGGCCCAGGTATCGTTTCCCGCGAAAGTCGATCCAGGGATAGATGCGCTCGCCCACCTCAGGATCGATCATGTTGACGGTGACCGTGACGTGAGTCACCCCCGCCGCCGCGATGGCCTCCACATGCTCCGGGAGCGCGAGGCCATTCGTCGAGAGGCAGAGCTTCATGCCGGGGAGGTGGCGGGCGATGAGAGCGCAGGTGCGCAGGGTCGGCCCGGGGTTGGCGAGCGCGTCGCCCGGGCCCGCGATGCCCACCACCGACAGCTGCGGGATGGCCTGGGCCACCGCCCTGACCTTGATGAGCGCCTGCTCGGGCGTGAGCAGGGCGCTCACCACTCCCGGCCGATTCTCGCTGGCGCAATTGAACTTGCGGTTACAGTAGTGGCACTGGATGTTGCACGCGGGCGCGACCGGGACGTGCATGCGCGCGAAGTGGTGATGGGCCTCCTCGCTGTAGCACGGATGGTCTTCCACCTTGGCCGCGATATCGGGAGGAAGCGCGCTGCCGCTGCCCGCGCAGAGGTGACCGTTCCCGGCTCGTTCCACCGGGAACCGAGCGTTGGCGAGCGCGCTCGCAGCGCGATGGGCGGTCGTCATCTCGCCCGCCCGATCGTCGCCGTCGCCTCCGTCTCCAGCTGCGCTCAGTGTGCGGTGCAAGGAGCCTCCGCGTGCAAGAGGTTTGCCGCCTCGAAGATGAGCCGCGCCGTTCCGGCGTAGCCGATGCTCGCCTGTTGCGGGCCGCCCAGCCGATCGAACACGGGGATCCCGGCGCGCAGGAGCGGGATTCCAAGGCGATCGGCGATCGCTCGGCCATGGGAAGTGGTGATGAGCAGGTCGCATCCCTCGGCGCGGGCCTCCAGATCCCCGAGGTCGCCCACCACGACCTCGCGCGCGGGGATGGCGGACAGGATCGGCGCGGCTGTCGTCGCCACGGCCGCACCGATCTCGCACCCCATCTCCGCGAGCGTGGAGGCGAGCGCGAAGAGCAGGTCGGGATCGGCCCCGATGGCGATGCGGCGGCCGCCGGTAAAGAAGTGGGCATCGAGCATGGCGTCCTCGAGCCGGGCGCGCTCGCGCCGCAGGCGCGCGGGCGCCGTCTTCCCCGAGATGTCCGAGAGGAGCGCCACCAGCCGATCGACCGCGGCGAGGCCGGTCGCGCGGTCGAGCACCTCGCAGGGCACGCCGGTGCGAGCGGCGAGCGCCCTTGCGGGCCGACCCATGTGTTCACCCACCGCGATCGTGAAGGCGGAGCGCCCCATCAGGCGAATGGCGGCGAGCGGGGTGCCGCCCAGCGTATGGGGCAGGAATTCCTCCGGCACGTGGCCATCGAGCGAGCCCGACAGGTCCGGCAGCACGATCGGCTCGAGCCCGAAACCGCGGGCCATATCGGCGAGCGCCTCGGCATCGGCCGGGGACAGGTGCGCTCCCGCCAGGATGTTGACCTGTCGCCCATCCCGCTCGCGCGCCGGTCTTGCCTCGACGAGTTCCTCGACCATGCAGGTGACCGCCGATGCAAAGCCGTCGGGAAGCGCGCCCGAGAAGTCCGGGACCGATACCGACACCACCGCGGCTGAAAAGTCCGGGTGCGCGATCTTGAAGTCGCGAACGATGCTGCGCAGCTCCTCGCCATTCGTCTCGGTGAGCGCAGTCGAGCACAGACCGATCACCTCCGGATTTGCCCGTTCCGCGAGCGTGAGGAGCCCCTTCGCGACGTTCTCGGCCCCCCCGAGGATGGCGCTCGCTTCCGAGATGGCCGTGGTCTGCATCGGGATGGTCTCGCGGAAGTGACGCACGAAGAGCGCGAGACCGAACGAGGTGCAGCCCTGGGCGCCGTGCAGCATGGGCAACGCGCGGTCGAGCCCGAGAAACGAAAGCGCCGCGCCGATGGTCTGGCTCGTCTTGAGCGGATTCACGGTGCACGGTTTGCCCGGCCTCACGATGCGAGCCATCACCCTTCCTCCTCGCGGGCCCGGTCCCATGGGGCTCTGCGCCGCACCTCGCGGAAGACCGGGCTCGAGAGCTCCCGGTCGATCTCGCGGACGAGGGCCACCATGCCGTCATAGCCCGCGTAGCCGCGGTGTCGCTCCTGGTTCACGTCCACGAACGGCACCTTCGCCTTGAGCGCCACGAACTGCGATCGCCCGCCCGCGAGAAGGATGTCGGCCCCGCCCTTTTCGAGGAGGGCATACATCTGCCGCCCCGGCAGGTTCTCGAAGGTGTTCGCGTCCTCGCCCATGAGCGCCCGGATGCGGGCGCAGTCGCCCTCGGTGCTCTTGCGCACGGAGGTGCCGACCACTTCCATCCCGATCTCCTGCAGCGCCGAGATGACCGACCAGCTCTTCACGCCGCCCGTGTAGAGAAGCACCCTCTTGCCGGCGAGCCGCTCCCGAAAGGGCGCCAGCAGGGAAGACGCGCGCGCCTCCTCCTCGGAGATGACCTGCTCGGCCCGCGCGAGGAGCTCCTGGGGCGCGCCGCGCGCCACGAGCAGGCGGGCGAGACCCCGCAAGGCGTCGCTCGTGTCCGAGATGCCATAGAACGAACCCTCGAGAAAAGGGATGCCGAAGCGCTCCTCCATGCGGCGAGCGAGGTTCAGCATGGCGCGGCTGCACACGAGCAGCGCCGCGCGCGCCCGGTGCGAGCCGGCCACATCGCGGTAGCGGCCATCGCCGGAGATGGTGGCCAGCAGCCGGATCCCGATCCGGTCGAGGACCGGCTTCACCTGCCAGAGCTCCCCGGCCACGTTGTACTCCCCGATGATGTTCACATCGCACGGGGTCAGCCGCTCCGGCTCGACCGTGCCGATGACGTGCTCGAGCAGCGCCTCTCCGGCCAGCTTGTTGCCCAGGTTCTTCGACCCGGCAAAGCCGGGCGACTCGACCGGGATGACCGGCAGTCCGTACCGCGCGCTGGCGGTCTTGCAGAGCGCGGGCAGGTCCTCGCCGATGAGGGCGGTGACGCAGGTGGCGTAGACGAAGATGGCCGAGGGGTGGTGCTGGTTGGCGATCTGCCCGACCGCGGCGAGAAGCTTCTCCTGCGATCCCATCACGATGTCCGGCTCCGAGAGGTCGGTCGTGAAGCCGGTCCGGTAGAGGATCGGGCCGGAGGAACCGCTGTTCCTGCTCCCCCAGGAGTTGCCCTCGCACGCGATGGGGCCGTGGACGAGGTGCGCGACATCGGCGATGGGCTGAAGCGCGATCTTCGCCCCGTCGAAGGCGCAGCCGCCCGCCATGGCGCCCGGCTGCAGCTGCTTGGTGCATCCCTTCCTGCGCTCCCCCGCCGGCTTGGCGCGGTTCTTTTCGCAGGCGGGTTCGTCCACAACCAACGCGATCTTCTTCGCCAGCATCGCCCATCCTCCGATGTTGCCGTCGGGTGCAGTGTCCCCCGTCGCGCTCGGGGTCCTGGTCGAGGCGCCTCTCAGGCCAGCAGCGGCTCGAACGCGAAGGCCTTCTTCGAGCAGGTCCTGCCGCAGGCCTGGCAACCAATGCAGTTTTCCGGGTTCACGACCTTCATGAACATCTTGGCCGACTCGTCCTCATCCACCTCTCGCGGCGCGAGGACGTCGTGCGCGCAGATCTTGAAGCAACGGCCGCACCCGATGCATACCTCGTCGTCGATTGATTTGACAAATTGTGGAACCCATTCCTGCTTGCCTCTGGTCAATCCGGTGATGTACGGCATAGCTCGCCTCTCCTTGGGGTCACTTCGGGTCCGTCGACGCCTCTTTCTCTTTCAAGGCTCTCCTGAGCCACGGGGGAGGGGTGCCTCTCAAGACCTCCTGGAGCTTGTCGATGGCCTCCGAGATGGGCACCGCGGCCTGGGTCTTCAATGGATGGATCCTGCGCGCGATCAGCTTGGCCGCGGCGGGGCCTCCGATCTGCACGGTGTAGACGATGGTGCAGCCATCGATGGCATTGGCCCGGGCAGTGGTCTTGTCCTCCTCGTCGCCCGTCCCGATGGGACTCACCGCGCTCAGGAACTCGGCCGTTCTTGGCCCAACGTCCCAGATGAAGTAAGACGGCGCCATGCCGAAGTGCTGATCGATGACGACCCCGTCGGCGCTCGCAAACGCAACCTTCATGGCATCCTCCACGAGAAGGGCTTGCTTGTGGCCATCATTGCCTATCTCATCATCTCGAAGTGGCGGTCGTCGCAGGTATCGTCGACGATCTCGATGAACTTGTTGCAGATCTCGGTCACCATGTTGATGGCTCCCTGATAGCCGGCGATGGGGTAGCGATGCTTGTTCACGCGATCGAAGACGGGGAAGCCGAACCGGAAGAGCGGGATCTTGGCGTCGCGAGCGATGAACTTACCGTGAGTGTCGCCGATGATTGCATCCACCTGCTCCGTCATGACCAGGCTGCGCAGGTGCCACAGGTCCCGGTTCATGTAGGAATGGCAGCCCTTGCCAAAGGGCGAGCTGTCGAGGAGCCCCTGGATCTCGCGGTCCAGCTTCTTTGACCCCTTGCTGCACAGGATGTGGCTCGGCGTCGCGCCCATCTCGAGCAGGAAGGAGACGTAGCCGAGGAGCAGATCCGGATCGCCGTACACCGCGAACCTCTTGCCGTGCATGTACTGGTGGGCGTCGGTCATGGCGTCCACCGCGCGGCCGCGTTCCGCCTTGAGCGATTCCGGCACGGGCTTGTCGAACAGCTCGGAGATCTTCATGAGGAAGGCATCGGTCTTGGCGATCCCCATCGGCATGGGCAGCGTGACGTGCCTCCCCGCGTACTGTTCCTTCACCCACGTCATGGTTTTCAACGTCGCGTAGGGTCCAACGGAGAGCGTGGCCTTGCCGTTGATGGAATCGGCGGCCTCGCCGAGGGGCGTGCCACCTGGGTAGAGCCGGTAGGTCCCGTCGTTTGGCGAGTCGAAGACGTCGGAGATGTCGGCAAGGAAGGCGTGGGGAATGCCGAACTCGCGAAAGACGTGCTTGTACCAGCGATAGTTGCCGGTGTTCGCGTCGAAGCCGGCGAGGAAGTTGAGCTTGCCGGTGCATCGACCTTCCACCGCCTTCCCCTCGGTGAGGGCCTGGAGGATCGCGAGCACCATGGCGTCATAGCCGTGAATGTGCGAGCCAGTGAAGCTGGGGGTGTTGGCGTAGGGCGCTGGGAGGTCCTTCGGCAAGAACCCCTTCTGCCGCGCGTTCTTGATGAAGGCGGTGAGATCGTCGCCGATGATCTCCGGCATGCACGTGGTGAAGACGGCGAGCATCTTCGGCCGGTAGAGCGCGACCGCATTCTCCAGGCCCTCGTGCAGGTTGTTCTGCCCCCCGAAGACCGCGCCGTCCTCGGTCATCGCCGAGGAGACCGCCGCGGCCGGCTCGCGGAAGTGGCGGTTCAAGGTGGAGCGGTAGTAGGAAGCGCAGCCCTGCGATCCATGGACGAAGGCGAGGGTGCCCTCGAAACCGTGCGCAGCCAGCTCGGCCCCGAGCGGTTGACAGGCGTGGGCCGGGTTGACGACGAGCGCCTGGCGGGCGAAGTTCTTCTGCTTGTACTCCTCGGTGTTGATCCATTCTGCGACGCGCTTCTCCTCCTCGGGGGAGATCTCTGTCACAGGCTTCACTACAAGATCGAGTCCGTTCGCCATAAGCCTCTCCCGCCGCGGGGACAAATCCGTCCCGCGCGGACGGAACTCCAATCGCCGTTGAACCTCTCAGAAGGGAGACTTCACGAGCTTCCAGGTCGGGCTGTTCACGGCCATGTCGATGTCCCGCGCGAAGATGGGGAACCCCATGTACCCGTGGTACGGACCGGAGTAGTCCCAGCTGTGCATCTGCCGGAAGGGAAGGCCCATCTTCTGGAAGACGTACTTCTCCTTGATGCCGCTCCCGACCAGGTCCGGCTTGAGCTCGTGCACGAACTGCTCCATCTCGTGCTCGGAGGCATCGTCGTAGATGACCGTGGCCTCGGGCATCTCCGGCCCGGTCCGCTCGTAGTCGTCGCCGTGCGCGAACTCGTATCCGGAGCCGACCACGACCATCCCAAGGTCCTCGTATGCGGCGACGGTGTGCCTGGGCCTCAGGCCTCCCACGTAGAGCATGACCTTCTTGCCCTCCAGGCGAGGTCGGTACTCGTCGACGACCTTCTGCATGAGCGGATCGTACTTCGCGATCACCTTCTCCACGTTCTCCTTGATGCGATCATCGTAGCGCTCCGCCAGCATGCGCAAGCTCTGCTTGATCTTGGATGGCCCGAAGAAGTTGAGCTCGATCCACGGGATCCCGTGCTTCTCCTCCATCACCTTCGCCATGTAGTTCATGGAGCGGTAGCAATGGATGACGGCGAGCTTCACCTGGTGCGTGGCTGCGATGTGCTCGAGCTGCCCATCGCCGGTCCAGACGGCTTTCACATTGAAGCCGCACTCCTCGAGGAGCGGCTTCGTCGACCAGGCGTCGCCGCCGATGTTGTACTCGCCGATGAGGGCGATGTCGTAGGGCCCGGGTGGATCGGGAAACTCGCGCGTCTCGATGATGTAGTCGCGGATGGTGTCGTTCGAGATGTGGTGTCCGAGCGACTGGGACACGCCGCGAAATCCCTCGCAGTTGCAGGGGATGATCGGGAGGTCGAGCTCCTTCGACATCCTCTTGGCGACCGCGTTGATGTCGTCGCCGATGAGGCCGACCGGACACTCGGAGAGCACCGAGATGCCCTTGGCGAGCGGGAAGAGCTCCCTCGTCTCCTTGAGAATGGTGGCGAGCTTCTTGTCGCCGCCGTAGACGATGTCCTTCTCCTGAAAATCCGAGGTGAACTGCATGGCGAAGTTCGAGACGCCGTTGATGCCCGTCATCAGATTTCGCCGCGTTCCCCACGAGTACCATCCGCATCCGACCGGTCCATGGGACAGATGGACCATGTCGCGGATGGGCCCCCACACCACGCCTTTTGCCCCGGCGTAGGCGCAGCCCCGAGCGCTCATGACGCCTGGAACGGTCTTTCGGTTCGACTTCACGCAGGCGCTGCAGGAGGAGGGGTCGTTCGGGGCCAGATGCGGCGCCCGCTTCTTGCGCCCCTTCTCCGGGTAGGCGCGGAGCGCGTTGTCGATCATCGCCTGGGTCGACTCCCTGGTGATGCCGGGGACCTTCTTCACTGAATCGGACATGCGGTCTTCCTCTCGAAGGCAAGGGCTGCGGGGACGGTGTTCCGGGGAAGGCGATGCCCTGCGGGGCGTAGCTTGCCCGTCGTCTTCTGTCGAACTGAAGTTCTCCTGGAGTCGTTCTCGCGGGGACTAGGCCACCGCCTCGCTCACCCCGACCTTGGACTCGTCCTCGTCCGTGATGACGCCGTACTGCATGAGCAGATCCTCGAGCTCCTCCATCTGCAGCGGCTTGGGCACGACCAGGAGCTTGTTCTCCGCGAGCTTCCGGGCGAGCTGCCGGTATTCCTCGGCCTGCTTGTGGTCGGGCGAGTACTCGATGACGGTCATGCGGCGCAACTCGGCGCGCTGCACCTGGTTGTCGCGCGGGACGAAGTGAATCATCTGCGTGCCCAGGCGCTTGGCCAGCGCCTCGATGAGCTCCGCCTCGCGGTCCGTGTTTCGGCTGTTGCAGATGAGACCGGCCAGCCGGACCTTGCCGGAGGTGGCGTACTTGAGGATCCCCTTGGAGATGTTGTTGGCCGCGTACATGGCCATCATTTCACCGGACACGACGATGTAGATCTCCTCCGCCTTGTTCTCGCGAATGGGCATGGCGAACCCGCCGCAGACGACGTCGCCGAGGACGTCGTAGAAGACGAAATCGAGGTCCGGCGTGTAGGCCCCGTTCTCCTCGAGAAAGTTGATGGCCGTGATGACGCCCCGCCCGGCGCAGCCCACTCCCGGCTCGGGGCCGCCCGATTCGACGCACTTCACGCCGCCGTAGCCGACCTTCAGGACATCGGAGAGATCCAGGTCCTCGACGGTCCCGCGGTCGCGCACCAGATCCATGACCGTCGTCTGCGCTTTGGCGTGGAGCATGAGGCGCGTGGAGTCGGCCTTGGGATCGCAGCCGACGATCATCACCTTCTTGCCCAGGGAGGCGAGCCCCGCGACCGTATTCTGGGCCGTCGTCGACTTGCCGATCCCGCCCTTCCCGTAGATTGCAAGCTGCCTCATGTCAGCTGTCTCCTTTCGGTTTGCACTCGTGACTGGCTCTCGAGCAAGTGGTGTGCCGGAGGGGACCGACAGGTCCGGGCCATGCCGCAGGCCTCTTTTTCAGCGGAAGAACGGGGCCGCACGCGAGCAGGTCTGGATCTCGACAACCGTTTGTCCGAAACCCGACAAACGAGTCTCGAACACGACAGCGTCGGTGACCGCGGACACGGCCCGCAGCCTCACGATTCGGGACGGAAGAAGGGCAGCGGGGACGCCAGACCGAGGCCGGCGAATCAGAACCGCTCGACGGGGATCTCGTACTTGCGCACGCGATACCGTAACTGGCGCTCGGTCATGCCGAGGAGGCGAGCGGCCTTGGCCTGCACGTAGCCGCAGCGCTCGAGGGCCCGGCGGACGCGCGTCGCCTCGTCTCCATCCGGCGCGGACAGCGGCGGCGGGGGCTGTGCCGACCAGGCGACGGCGCCACCGGTCGGGCTGGCCGCACCTCCGACTCGCTCGAGCAGGCAACTGGGGCTGCCGCTGCGGACGCAGTCCATGTCCGCCGCCCTGAGGAGCGGCCCGTCGGTCGAGACCACCGAGCGCTCCAGGCAGTTGCGCAGCTGGCGCACGTTCCCCGAGAAGCGACACCTCGTGAGCCGCTCCAAGGCGTCGGGGGCGAGGCGAACTTCTCGGCCGTTGTCGCGAGAGAGCTCGCGCAGGAAGTGTTCTGCGAGCGCGGGAACGTCATCGCGCCGCTCGCGCAGCGGCGGAAGCATCACCGTCACGACCGAGAGGCGATGGTACAGGTCGAGTCGGAACTGTCCCCGGCGCACCGCATCCTCGAGGTCGCGATTGGTGGCCGCGACGAGGCGCACGTCGACCGTGATGGTGCGCCGGCTGCCCACCCGCTCGAACTGGCGCTCCTGCAGAACCCGCAGGAGCTTCACCTGGGCGGCGACGGACAGCTCGCCCACCTCGTCGAGGAAGAGCGTGCCGCCGTCGGCCAGCTCGAAGCGCCCCTTCTGCGAAGCGGAGGCTCCGGTGAACGCCCCCTTTTCGTGGCCGAAGAGCTCGCTCTCCAGGAGCGACTCCGGCAGAGCACCGCAGTTGAGCGCGATGAAGGGTCGCCCGGAACGTGGGCTCGCCTCGTGGACGGCCCGCGCCACCACCTCCTTGCCAGTGCCGCTCTCGCCGCGCAGGAACACGGTGGCGCGGCTTCGCGCAACGCGCCCCACGCGCTCCATCACCTCGCGCATGCGGCGATCGACCGCGACAACGCCACCGCGCAACGCTTCCGCGACCGGGTCTGACTCCAGCGCGGCGTTCTGGCGCGGGTTCTCGAGCTGCTGGAGTCGCACGCGCACGCCGGCCATGGCGGCGACCAGCCCAAGGAAGCGAACGTCGCGATCGAAGGAGACGGGCCCGGCGCGGTGACGGCGATCGACCGTGAGGACCCCGACGGTGGTGCGGCCGTGAGCCACCGGCAAGCCGATGAGGGCGCGGGGGTCGGTCTCCAGGTCGCGCCAGCTGCCGGTCCGGTTGAGGAAGAGCGGCTCGCTCCCAATGTCTGGAATGACCATGGGAAGGCCGCTCTGGAAGATGCGACCGATGATGCCTTCCCCCGGCCGCAGGCGGCCCTGGATCCGCTCCTCGTCGGCCATCTCGGGGGCGGCCTCGATGAAGACCTCGCCCGTCACCGGGTCGAAGAGGGAGAGGGTACCGTTCTCCATACCCAGCGACAGACGCAGAACGGTCAGGGTCGAGGTGAAGGCCCTGTTGATATCGGTGCCGAGCCAGAGAACCTTGCTGATCTCCCGCAAGGCTTCCAGCTCGAGCGCAGCGCGCTGCTCCATCTCGACCCTGTTGTAGCAAGCGCGGTGCCACTTCGCGATCGCCCTGCCGTGCTTCTTGCAGTGGAGCGATGGCGGCGACAGATCCCGCCCGGGGCCCCTGCTGATGTAGATTCGGGCAACCGGTCCGGAGAAGTGCCTGCCGATGCGGCAACGGGAGGAGGGACAGCGGATGGCGAGCGGGGGTTGCGGGTCGTTCAACCTGTGCAATCTTCCCCCTTGGGTCATCGGGTCGCGGCACTTCAACGACAACCCGCAACCGATCGAGATCCAGGGCGTGCGGGAGGCCAACCGCTTCCTCTTTCGCGTCCTCGACGCCATCGACGATCCGACCGAGCGGGCGAGGCGCTTCGATGGTTACCTGTCGGTGAAGTTTCAGCTCCACCAGTGGCAGGAGCAGTGCACCGCCACCGCGCGCGCCAGCATCAAGAACAGCTACCTGCGCTTCTTGCGCGGCTGGGGCGTCGACTCGAGCTCGATCGAAGGGGCGGTGCTGAAGGGGTGGGTGGAGAGTCGGATCGGACTGCCGCCCAGCTTTCATCGGGAGCCCATCGGCGAGCTCGAGAGCGAGTCCTACTATCGGTACGCCCTCGACCGCATGAAGGGGCATGCCCGCACCAACGCCATCCAATCGCAGCTCGATCTCCTGTACACGTACACTCAGTACGAGCTCGGGCGGCGCTGGCCGGGGGAGCGGTGGTTCAGGCTCTACCGCGGCCAGCATGATGCGGAACGGGCGACCCTGGAGCGACTCGGCTCGGGTGAGCTCATCGTGCGCATGAACAACCTCTGCTCCTTCACCGACGACCCGGAGCGCGCCTGGGAGTTCGGGTCGACCGTATGGGAAGTGCAGATACCGCTCGCTCGCGTCTTCTTCATGAGCGCGCTCTTCCCGCGAAGCATCTTGAAGGGCGAGCGCGAGCATCTCGTCATCGGCGGCGAGATGCGCG
>Ga0335081_10017843_pt1 | contig 11484 bp, 10 predicted proteins | sample Lox_Sample_35_FD_206713 | JGI IMG/M metagenome (GOLD analysis project Ga0335081, IMG submission 206713) | Soil microbial communities from Loxahatchee National Wildlife Refuge, Florida, United States - Lox_Sample_3.5 | ecosystem: Environmental > Terrestrial > Soil > Wetlands | place: USA... | reverse complement strand
GCCGGCGGGGAAGAGTGTGACGTTCCGGTTCACACCCGCCCTCGAGGGGTGTTACAAGTTCTTCTGTGACAAGAAGCTCCTCTTCTTCCACAGTCATGAGGAGAAGGGGATGACGGGAATACTGGAGGTGCAGTAAAATAGAGAGTGGAAATTAGAAAGTGGAGGGTGGATTTTTAATCTACTTTCTACTTTCTACTTTCTAATCTCTACTCTCCACTCTCCATTTTCCGTTCTCAGGAGCGGCTGACGCGGAAGGCGGTCCGCAACGACGCGACCAACGGAAGGTGGTCCGACCCCTTGGCGGTCCAGTGCGTCGCGGCCACGTGGGAGGCGATCGGCGTCAGGCTGGCGGCATAGATATAGTCGAACCGCACCCCCGGCAGCCGGGCGTGAAAGGTCGCGGACCGGCCGTTCCCCACAACCTCGAACACGTCGGTGAAGCGGCTCCGCAGATGGTCCGAAACGCGGCTTCGCGGCATGGTGTTGAAATCGCCCATCAGGAGAATCGGTTCGTGGCCGCCATTGGTGTCGATGATCTCCCGGGTCAGCCGCTTCACCTGGACCATGCGCTCCTGAGGCAGCAGCCCCAGGTGCGTGACGTAACAGCGGAGCATGCCTTTCGGGGTGATGAGGTGCGCCTCCAGGCAGGTCCGTCCGGGTTGCGACCAGACGGTGAGGTTGTGGTTCTTCACAAATGTCGTGGGCCAGCGCGTGAGCAGCGCGTTGCCGTAACGGCCCTGACGGCGCGTCCCGCCCATAAGCGCGTGCATCCCGAGCTGGGCGGCCAACCATTGGGCCTGGTTGACGTACCCGGTCCGCCACAACCCAAAATCGACCTCCTGGAGTGCAACGACGTCCGGGCGCTCGTGCTCAATCGCCCGAACGATGGTGCGAAGGTCATAGCCGTCCCGTCCAAAGCCGCTATGGATGTTGTAGGTCATGGCGCGAAGGTGCATGTACATACCCTAAGGCAGGATGGCTCCTTACTCAAGCGACACCGCCGGCAGGCGGAGCAGGGAAAACATGCATGGGAACCGCCACTATTTTTATTCAATCATATCTATAAGTTTATCATTATAAATATATGTATACAAGCTTATAGTATAAAGCTATATTAACGGTCACACATACAACCCCGCGCACTGCCCGGAGGCCCAGGCCCATTGAAAGTTATAGCCGCCCAACCAGCCGGTCACATCCACCACCTCGCCGATAAAATAGAGCCCTTTCACCCGATGGGATTCGAAGGTTTTGGATGACAGCTCATCGGTATCGACTCCCCCCTTCGTGACTTCCGCCACGCGATAGCCGCTGGTGCCGGAGGGGACCACCTCCCAGCGATGAAACCGCGCGCTGATCGCGGCAATCTCTTTTTTGCTGTATTGGGAGACTGGTTTGTTTTTGCCCACCAACTCCAACCATTGTTCAGCCAATCGCCTGGTCAACCGCTCACCGATCAGGGTTTTCAGTTCCGCCTTGGGCCGCTCCTGCTGCCACTGTTTAATCACTTCGGTCAGATCGCACTCTGGCAGCAGGTTGATGGCGATCGGAGCGCCCGGCTCCCAATAGTTGGAGATTTGGAGGATGGCCGGACCACTCAACCCCGTGTGGGTGAACAGGATCGCGTCTCGAAAGTGCTGGTCACGACAGGTGACCACGGCGTCGGCTGAAGTTCCGGACAACCCCTCGATCTCCTGTAAATCCTTTGAGTCCAGCGTCAGGGAGACCAGACCCGGCCGGCAGGGCCGGATCTTCAGGCCAAACTGTTTGGCGATGCCATAGCCGAAATCGGTCGCGCCCATTTTCGGGATGGACAACCCGCCGGTGGCAATCACCACCGATTCGGCCTCATAGCTCCCCAGGTTGGTCTGGAGGATGAAGGTCCGCTTTCCTCCGACGTCGACTCGCCTGTCAATGTTCGCCACGCGGCAATGGGTCTTGATCTTCACCCCGCCGGCCCGGCATTCGTCCAACAGGAGATTCACGATCGAGGTCGATTTGCCGTCGCAGAAGAGCTGGCCCAGTTTCTTCTCATGATAGGGAATCCCATGCTTTTCCACCAGCGCGATGAAGTCCTGCGGGCCATACCGATTCAACGCCGATTTGCAGAAATGGGGATTACCGGAGAGAAAATTCGACGCGTCGACCGAAAGGTTGGTAAAGTTGCAGCGCCCCCCGCCTGAGATCAGGATTTTCTTCCCGATCTGATCGGCGTGCTCCAGCACCAGCACGCGGCGGCCCCGCTGGCTCGCGGTCAGCGCGCACATCAGCCCGGCCGCGCCCCCACCGACGACGATGACGTGGAATTGTTCAGTGGGATGCATGGGTGTGAGGCGGAGAATGGAGTATAGAGAATGGTGCGTGGATTGTCACCTACTTTCTACTTTCTACGTTCCATTCCCCATTCTCTTTGCGATTATTCGCTGCAGTCGCGTATAATCCTGCCCCATGCCGCCTGTCGCCGCCCGCCCCCGATGCCCCTGGCCCACGGATGATCCGCTCATGGTCGCCTATCACGACAATGAATGGGGCAAACCGGTGCATGACGACCGAAAAATCTTTGAATTCCTGATTCTGGAGATCTTTCAGGCCGGCCTGTCGTGGCGGACGGTGTTGCACAAGCGCGAGCAGTTTCGCAAGGCCTTCGCGGGATTCGATTACCGCAAGGTCGCTCGCTTTACGAATCGAGACGTCGCCCGTTTACTCAAGGATGCCGGGATCATCCGCAACCGGATGAAGATCGAAGCGGCCATTGCCAACGCGCAGCGCTATCTGGAGGTCCGGAAGGAATTCGGCACCTTCTCGCGGTATATGTGGTCGTGGGTCGACGGCCGGCCGATCTTGCATCGGATTAGAACGCTCAAGGACTACCCATCCTCTACCGACGAAGCCATGGCCTGGGCGAAGGACTTGAAACAACGCGGTTTCAAATTTCTCGGCCCGACCGTCGTCTACGCCCACATGCAGGCGGTGGGGATGGTCAACGATCACTCGGTCAATTGCTTCTGCAGAAAGAGCAAATAAAAGCACTAACACAATTGGAATGTGACAGTAGAGAGCGGACTGTTCATCCACTCTCCGCCATCCCCTTACGCTCCTCGACTCCACGGAAGTGTCCGAACGGCGAATCCTGCTCGTCCACGCAGCAAATGAAAGATAAATGAACCAAAACAGAGCCGCCCGACGCTCAATGCGATGACGGCGATCGCAAAGAATCCCTCCAGAAAATAGGCCGGCGTGGTCCAGCCCAGAGCCAGACAGGCACCAATCAAAACGGCGAACGTCCCGGCCATCCCTTGCGAGAACCGTCGAGGCGCCGGCGCGGGAGTCAGGCGGAACTTCCCGCCAGCCGCACGGTAGAGCGCATCATAGGGATTCAGCCGGGGGAAGAGCGCCCCCAACCAGAGCGAGGCGGAGAGCGCGAAGAAGAGCCAGGGCAACTGGAAGACAATCCCCAGGACCAAAACGATGGCGACGATCTTCGGCTGAAACGTCAGCGCCGAGAACTGGGTCGCACACCTCTCCGGCTTCGGCGCATCAAAACCCTGCTGAAGGATGAAATTCCGTTTCGAGGCGTTGTTCATCGTCTCCCGTGCCATGACTGAGGCCACTCTATCAATTCCGCCTGGCGCTGGCAAGTCGCTCAGCTTGTCCAGCTTCTTCGGGTCACCTCCTGGTATAACAGCCATGATCCCAAGACGGCCTCGTTCCTTGCTATAGAACACGCAGTGCGTGTAAAGTGAAGGCCTCTCCAGGAGGACCGCTCCATGTGGATGCGCTTCGCCGTCGTCTCATTGATCGTCTTCCTTGCTCTTCCCGGTTTCGCCGCCGATCGAACCATGCCGGCGGCCAACGCGTCGTTGCCCGAACAGCTCGTGGACGACTTCGCCGCGTTGAACGGCCACCTACCCCGTGTGCGCGTCAACCACGCGAAGGGCGTCGTCGTCGAAGGCACCTTCATGCCGAGCGCATCAGCGGAGACCGTGAGCACGGCCGCGCACTTTCAGCAGCAGGCGCACCCCATCCCCGTCACGATCCGCTTCTCAGACGGATCGGGGATGCCGGCCGTGCCCGACACCAACAAAATCCCGCGCGGCATGGCGATCAAGTTTACGCTTCCGAACGGCGCCAAGACGGACATTGTGGCCCTTTCATACGACGGCTTTCCCGTGGCCACGGCGGAGGAGTTTAACGTGTTTCTTCGGGCGATCGCGGCAAGCGGTCCCAACGCCCACAAGCCCACCCAGCTCGATACGTTTCTGGACGCGCATCCGGCTGCGAAGGCGTTCGTGACCGCCCCAAAGCCGCCCCCGGTCAGTTTCGGTACCCTCGCGTATTTCGGCATCAATGCATTCAAATTTACGAACGCGAAAGGAGCCGTCACGTACGGGCGGTATCAGATCTTGCCCGTCGCCGGCACACAGGTGCTGACCCCTCAGCAACTGGCCCAGAGGGGCCCCGACTATTTGATCAATGAAATCGGCCCGCGGCTCCGCAAAGGCCCCGTCAAATTTGTCCTCTTCCTGCAGGTGGCGGAACCGGGCGACAAGATCGACGATCCCTCGGTGGCATGGCCGGAGAGCCGGAAGAGGATCACGCTTGGCACCATCACGATCACCACGCCCACGAAGGACAGTCACACGGCGGACACGCTGCTCTTTCTGCCGGGCGCCGTGACGGCCGGCATCGAACCGGCCGATCCGATGATCGCGGTGCGGTCGGCGGCCTATCCGATTTCATTCGCCCGCCGGATGACACCACAGTGACCTGACCGCTTCGAAAGGAGTCCAGCCATGGCCAAGGGTTTAACGGGAATGAAAATCGAGATCAGCCAGGACGGGCCGTACGTGGTGACAGGAGGAGTTCCGCTCGCCCCGCAGACGATCGGTGTGAACGCCGATGGCGAATCGGTCACATGGCTGGAGGGCACGCACTATCCCCGACAGGAGCGCTACGCGCTCTGCCGCTGCGGGCAATCCCGGACAAAGCCCTATTGCGACGGCTCGCACTCGAAAAGCGGCTTCGACGGAACGGAAACGGCCGACCGCTCCCCCTATCTGAAGCAGGCGGAGACGATCGAGGGGCCCGTCATGAACCTGACCGATGCCGAAGGCCTCTGCGCGTTCGGCCGCTTCTGCGACCCGAACGGCCGGGTCTGGAACATGGTGGCTGAGACGGACGATCCGGCGGTGCGGGCGAATTTCATCCGGCAGGTGGGCGATTGCCCCGCCGGACGGCTGGTCGCCTGGGATAAACAAACCGGCAAGGCGGTCGAACCTCATCTGGAGCCCTCAATCGGCCTGGTCGAGGATCCCCAACGGGCGTGCAGCGGGCCGATTTGGGTCAGGGGAGGCATTCCCATCGTCGGCGCCGATGGTGAAACCCACGAGGTCCGAAACCGTGTGACATTATGCCGGTGCGGGGCATCGCAGAACAAACCATTCTGCGACGGGACGCACGCGGCGATCCATTTCAAAGCGACCTAACGGACCGGCTCCGGACTCCCTTTCTTTCTTCCATTATCCAATTGCGGTACAATGGCCCTGCCTGTGTTGCCTGCCGGTCCAGGTCGGGTTCGACCATGACGCCATCCCGATTGATTGTCCCGCTCTGCCTCGCCGTCGCATTCGGCTCCATCCTTTCCTCCCCGCTCTCCGGCGTGGCGTTGGATGACATCGATGCGACGATTCGAAACCTCCAAAATCCCGATCCCGTCGTGCGCCGGTCGGCGGTAAAAGAACTGGCCACGCAGCACGACCCCCGCGTGGTGGCGCCGTTGACCGCGGCGCTGAATGACCCCGATCCCGAGGTCAGGACACTGGCCAAATCGGCCTTGTCCGGATCGTCCGATGCGGCCGATTCGCCGCAGACGAAAACGGCTGAATTGTCATCCGACGGCGTCCAGCGGGCGGCGATCACCGTGGACAGCTACTCCTTCAAGCCAGACCATTTGTTCGTCAAACGGGGCGTGCCGGTGGAGCTGACGCTCACGAGCGTGACGTGGCTCGTTCCCCATAACTTCGTCATCAATGACCCGGACTCCGGCTTGAAGATCAGCCAGGAGGTCCCGGCGGGGAAGAGCGTGACGATCCGCTTCACGCCGAATCGGACCGGGCAATTCAAGTTCTTCTGTGATAAAAAACTGCTCTTCTTCCCCAGCCACGAAGAAAAGGGGATGACGGGCACGCTGGACGTGCGTCCATAGAACTTTGGAGCTGCGTATGCAGACGCTGTGGAAAGCGCTGATCGGGATCGCGATCGCGCTGGCGCTCATTCTGGCCGGCGGGCTGTGGTGGCTGTCCCGGTCGCTCGGCCCGCTGGCGGCGTCGGCGGTCCGCACCTACGGCCCCGAGATCACCGGCGTCTCCGTCCATCTCGATGACGTCTCCATCACCCCCTTCAGCGGAACGGCCGAACTGCGCGGCCTCGTGGTCGGAAATCCCGAGGGGTTTCACGCCGATCATGCGCTGTCCTTAGGTGAGTTGAGCGCGGCCGTCAGCCTTCGGTCACTGCTCGGCGATGTGATCGTCATCAAGCGGATCGTCATCGTCAAGCCCGACATCATCTACGAACTCGGTCCCGGAGGCAGCAATCTGCAGGCGATACAACGACACGTCGACCGCTACGCGAAGTCGTCCGGTTCCGCGCCCGCGAAAGCGGCTGCCCCAAAGAAGGAAGGCGGCAAGAAGCTCCTGATCCGTGATCTCGTCATCAAAGATGCCACGGTGCGGTTGCGCGCCGCGGTGTTGCAGGGCAAGGCGCTGACCGTTCCCCTCCCCGATCTGCATCTGCACGACATCGGCAAGGAATCCAACGGCGCCTCCGCCGGCGAAGTCGTGAATCAAGTGCTGCGCGCGCTCACGAAGAGCGTGACCGGCGCGGTGGCGCAGGCCAACCTTGACGGTGTGGCGGAGGAGCTCCAGAAGCAAGCAGGCGCGGTCGGAGGTCTCCTCAAAGGGCTGCTGAAGAAGGAGCAATGAGCCGCCGGCTTGCGGCGGAAGTTCAACTCTCACATCTTAATACTACGCCCGCTTGATTCTGAATGCCGTCCTGAACTCCGCGACCAGCGGGAGGTGATCCGATCCCCTGGCGGCCCAATAGGTCATGGCCACGTGCGAGGCGATCGGGGTCAGGCCGGCGGTGTAGATATAATCGAACCGCACCCCCCGCATCCGCGCGTGGAATGTCGCGGCACGGCCGTCCCCCACAACCGCGAAGACGTCGGTGAAGCGGTGCCTGAGGTGGCGCGAGACCCGGCTTTGCGGCACGGTGTTGAAATCCCCCATCAACAGCACCGGTTCGTGGCTTTCGGCGGCGCCGACGATCTCATGGGTCAGCCGATGGGCCTGGGCCATCCGCTCCTGGGGCAGCAACCCCAAATGGGTGACGAAGCAGCGGAGTGTGCCGTCCGGAATGGCGAGGTGCGCCTCCAGACAGGCCCGCCCAGCGTGCGGCCAGACGGTGAGAATGTGATTCTTCACATAGGTCGTGGTCCACCGGGTCAGAAACGCGTTGCCGTACCGGCCCTGGCGGCGCGTCCCGCCGATGATCGCGTGCATGCCGAGCTGATCGGCCAGCCATTGGGCCTGGTTGACGTAGCCGGTGCGCCGCAATGAAAAGTCGACCTCCTGCAGCGCGACGAGATCCACGCGCTCGAGCTCGATCGCCCTGACGATGGCGTTGAGGTCATAGCCGTGCTCCCCAAACCCGCTGTGAATATTGTAGGTCATGGCGCGAAAGTGCATCGTCCTCTACCCTAGGCGAGGCGGGTTCAGGAGTCAAGCGACCCGCGCACGCTCGATCCCGACCCATCCCCCTCCTATTCCCGCTCTCAATCACAGGCCGGCGGATCACACATCAACGCCGGGCCGGCGGTCTATTGACTAATCTCTACAAGTGAGGGGATAATTTGCCTGCGTGCACTGTCGCGTGAGGACCTCGCCTTGATCATGGCGCGTCGATCTGCGGCCTCCTTTTGTCGGACGAGTTCCGGGGCGCCTGTGTTCGTCTTCCCTTCTTCATGCGGGCGGTTGGGACCGGTTCATGGACACGGCATCCGTTCGTGAGGTGTCGATCATTATCCCGGCGTTCCTGATCGGCGCGGGCATCGTCTTCTACACGGCCGTTCAATCCGCCGTCGTGGGGATCACCCGCCGTCCCCGCATGCCGCTCTATTTCGCGTTTGCCGGCGCCTGCCTCTGCGCGGCGCTCTATCAGGTGGCCACCGCCGCCTATTACACGGCCGAATCGACGGCGGCGGCGGCGGTCGCGCTGCATTGGCAAGTCGCTTCGGGCTGCCTGTTTTTTCCCATCTTTTTCCTGTTTGTGGCCCACTATACAGGGCAGCGCCGGATCGCGCCGTGGCTGATCTCGGTGAGCGCGCTGTTCGCCCTGCTCCTGCTCATCAATGCGGCCCTGCCCTACAGCCTGCGTTTCTCAACGCTGGAACCGGACGGCATGCTGCGACTGCCATGGGGGGAACGGCTCGCCATGTTCAAGGGCGAACCCGGCGGCTGGAATGGGCTGATTCGGCTGGCGGTCTTGGCCGTCTTTATCTGGGCCGCCGCGCGGTCGGTCATCCAACACCGGCGAGGAGAACGGCGGGCTGCGTGGTTTCTTCTTGCCTATCTGGCCATTCAGTTCGCGTCCTTCCTCTATGGCGGCTTGATCGATTGGGGTGTGATCCGATCGGTCTATCCGGCCGGATTCGCGTTCCTCAGCCTCGCCATCCTGATGAGCATGAGCCTGGGGCTGGAAATCCAAGACCACGCCGACAGTCTGGAACGGGCCGGCCGGGAATTGCGCAGGGAAATCGAGCGGCGAAGCGATGCGGAGGAAGCACTCCACGAGAGCGAACAGCGCCTTCGAAAACAAAGCGAGGTGCTGGTCCGTCTGGTGACAAGCACTGCCTTGGAAAGCGGTGATCTCAAGACGGTTCTCAGCGAAATCACAACAGCCGCCGCCGACACCCTCGAGATCGAACGGGTGAACGTCTGGATCTATGATGAGAATCGATCGATGATTCAATGTCTCGAGATGTTTGAGCGCAGCACGGGCGTCCATTCCGACGGCCAGACACTCAAAGCCAAGGATTATCCTGCCTACTTCAAGGCGCTGGAAGAAGGTCGGACGATTGCGGCAGATGACGCCTTCTCGGATCCAAGGACCAAAGAATTCTCGGACAACTACCTGTCAGTGCATGCCATCACATCCATGTTGGATGCACCCATTCGAATCGGGGGCCGGATGGCCGGAGTCATTTGTCACGAGCATATCGGCCCGCCGCGTCACTGGACAGTGGAAGAGCAAAACTTTGCAGGGTCACTGGCGGACGTTGCGGCTCTGGCCATCGATTCGCACGAACGCAGAAGAGCCGAAGCGGCCCTTCGCGACAGCGAAGAACGATTCCGCCGATTGTCCGAAGGCCCCTTCGAGGGGATCGCCATCACCGACGGAGGAATCTTCCTCGACGTCAACGAACAGCTCTCGCGGATCTTCGGTTACACGCATGCGGAATTGATCGGCATGCCCGTCTTGCAGTGCGTCGCGCCGGAGTCCCGCGAACTGGTGATGGGCAGGATCCAAGCGGCGGACGAGACGCCCTACGAGCACCTGGCGCTCAGGAAGGACGGCTCGGTCTTCCCCGTGGAAGTCTATGGACGGCGGATCCCGTACAATGGGCGGACGGTCCGCGTCACCGCGATCCGCGACATCACCGAACGCAAGCGAGTGGAAGAGTCGCTCCGGCGCGCCGCGGAGGAGGTCAGACTGCTCAAAGACCGGCTCGAGGCCGAAAAAATCTATCTCGAGGATGAGATCAAGATCGAGCACAACTTCGAGGAGATCATCGGCGTCAGCCCGAACTTTGTCTCCATCCTCCACCAGGTCGAGCAGGTCGCCTCCACCGACTCGACAGTCCTGATCCTCGGCGAAACCGGCACCGGCAAGGAGCTGATCGCCCGGGCCATCCATAACATCAGCCCGCGCGCGCACCGGACGCTGGTCAAGGTCAACTGCGCCGCCCTGCCGGAGCATCTGATCGAAAGCGAGCTGTTCGGCCACGAGAAGGGCGCCTTCACCGGCGCGCATTCCCGCGTCATCGGGCGGTTCGAGCTGGCCGACGGCGGCACCCTGTTTCTGGATGAAATCGGTGAGCTGCCGTTGGGGTTGCAGGTCAAGCTGCTCCGGGTGCTGCAGGAGGGAGAATTTGAGCGGGTGGGAAGCGCCAGGACGCAACGGGTGGACGTTCGTGTAATCGCAGCGACCAACCGGGACCTGGCCGCAGCCGTCAGCCAGGGCACGTTTCGACGCGACCTGTACTTTCGGCTGAATGTCTTTCCGATCACGGTGCCTCCTCTTCGGGATCGGCGTGACGATATTCCGCTCCTGGTGAAACATTTCGTCGACAAATTTGCCGGCCGGATCGGAAAGAAAATCGACCAGATATCCAAGCGGTCCATGGAACGATTGATCGACTACCACTGGCCGGGCAACATCCGCGAACTGGAGAATGTCATCGAGCGGGCCGTCATCCTCAACCACGGCCCCATCCTGGAGATCGAGGACCAGCTTGAGGGTCGACCGGTTCGACCGCCCCAGCCCGATCGCGCCCCCACGCTCAAGGAGCACGAACAGACGATGATCCGCAAAGCCCTAGAGGAATGCCAATGGGTGATTGAAGGTACCCACGGCGCCGCGGCACGACTCGACATCCCCCCCAGCACGTTGCGCGACCGGATGCGGAAATACGGCATCGAGAAACAGCAAGAGCAGGCCTGAGCCGATGCCATCCGTGTTGTATTCAATCTGAGTGCTCCCTGCGCCACCCGTTGCCCACGGAGGCCACGGCATCCGTGGATTCTCATCGATTCCGTGGGAGCGTCGTCTGGCGCAAACTAACCGGCAATCAACTGCAACCTCTCGTCGTTGTTCGTCTTTTCCACAACGGCGCCATCGTCATTCAAGGCTGGTATCAGGATTGCACTCTACAACGCCCGTGGACGCGAGAGGCGAAGTGGACAGGCGATCCTTTCAAGTAAATGAGGGTTGGCACGCACCCGAAGGGGGCACGATGGATCTCTATGCTGTCGCAACCAAGCGCGCGATTCCAGGCATTATGGTTTTGAATCACCGTAACCAACTGGAGTTTATCAATCACAGTGCCCTGGAGTTCATTGCAATGGTGAACGAGGGGACGTCTTCCCCACGGAGAAAACGCGCGCCTCGCCTCGTTTCGCCAACCGTCATTGCCGAACTATACGACCACATCGTCAAAACGACGAGATCACCCTCCCCCTCTTCTGATCATGGTGACCACCGCGGGCCCTGCAAGATTGTGCTGGTGCCCACGCAGGAGGCCATATTCTGCTGCCGCGGTTTTTTCATAGACGCGCACCAGGACCCGCTCAAAAAGACCTTTCACATCATGATCTTGATCGAACGAATGAGTCCGGATCGCCATGGGGTCGATTTGGAAAAGCTCCG
>Ga0335081_10017841_pt1 | contig 11484 bp, 8 predicted proteins | sample Lox_Sample_35_FD_206713 | JGI IMG/M metagenome (GOLD analysis project Ga0335081, IMG submission 206713) | Soil microbial communities from Loxahatchee National Wildlife Refuge, Florida, United States - Lox_Sample_3.5 | ecosystem: Environmental > Terrestrial > Soil > Wetlands | place: USA: Florida... | reverse complement strand
ATCTGCCTCGTCTTCGAGGTAGCCGCCGGCCGGATCACCAGCAACCACGCCTACTACGACCAGATGACCCTCGCCGCCCAGCTCGGCCTGCTGCCCGAGCCCGCACCCGCGAACTGAGCGGGCCAGCAGCAAGTACCACGGAACATCCCGGTCCCGCGCACCGGCCGCCGGCTAGCCGAGGGTCACGGCGCTGGCCGTGGCGTGGGTGGCGAGGTGGTACCGGCGGCGTCCCAGCTCAACGGCGGCGCTGCCGTGACGCGGGGCGGGCGGCTCAAGTCGGCGATGACGGCGGCCGCCCCGCCGACGAACACGCCGTGACCCGGTCGCCACGAACCACCTCTAACCCATCGATACGAACTCCGTTAGCCATGCGAGAGTGGTGTGGTCGTCGAGCCCTGCTTGCGGGCCGATGACTGAGGCGAGGACGACTAGCCCGTCGGTGCCGGAAGGCGGCGTGTGCCGCTGGTACAACTCGCGGAGGCGTTCCTTTTGCGGAGACCGTCGAGCTGGGAGGGGATGACCGCAGCGGCACGCTGGTCGGCGGGCCTGGTGAACTGGGCGTAGAACTTCAGAGTCGTCGAGCCCTCAGCGTGGCCGAGGCGCCCCGCAACTGTGGTCAGGCCGGTGCCCGCGGCCAGCAGCTCGGTGGCGGAATAGTGCCGCAGTTCCTTCAGCGAGCTGGTGATGCCGACCCGGCGGGCGTACCGGCGGTACCGGCGGGTCATCGTGTCTGGGTTCCACGGCGCGCGGCCATCCGGGTCAGGGGAGAACGCGAAGGCGTCCTCGGGCACCTGGACGCCGAGGGCCCGGGCCTCGGCGCGGCGGCGCTGGAAGCGCTCGCGGAGCAGCGCGCAGGTCAGCAGATCCAGTGACAGGACGCGGCCCTCGCCGTCCTTGGGTGCCTTCTCGATGTGCACGCCCTGCTTGACCAGGTAGTTGCGGGCCAGGCGGACCTGCTGGCGGGCGAAGTCGAACCGGTTCTCGCGCAGCGCGCTGACTTCGCCGCGGCGGGCGCCGGTCGTGATCGCGGTCCACAGGTACAGGCCGAATTCTTCGTCCTCGGCCCGGACGAGGTTGAGCAGCCGGGCGGCCAGCTCAGGGGTGGGCGGGTCCGGATCGCGCTTGCGGGGGTGCGGCGGCCTGGCGTTCTCGGCCACGTTGCGCTCGGCCCACTCGTAGCGGACGGCCAGGTCCAGGGCCGAGGAGATGATCGAGTGGATCCGCAGGATGGTCGCGGGACTCATCGGCTTGCACACGTGCGGCCGGCACCGGGCGTCGCACATGTGAGGCCGGGTGGTCCGGTGGTCACGAAGCGGGCCGCACCGCTGATCACACGAGTGCTCGCCGTCCGCATGGTGCTCGGTGCGCGGCAGCCTTCCGCACAGCCGCGAGCACTTCTTCAGCGCCGTGTACAGCGCGTCGAGCGAGTCGGCGCCGAGCTGGCGGATCTTGACCTCGCCGAGCGCCGGCCCGATGGTGCGGCGGACGTAGCCCTCGTGCGCCTCCCGGGTGGATACCTCGAGGTCGGCCACTCCCAGGTACTTGTCGAGCGCCTGGCCCGCGACATAGGCCTCTTTCCCGCGTTCATCGACGTGCTCGTCGATGAACAGCACCCGGCCGCCCCCGGCCAGCAGTCCCCGCAGCAACTGCCAGAACCGCCCGAACCGGCTCGCCGGCACATGCGAGAGCCACGCCGAGAAGGAGATCACGTCGAACCGGGTCGCCGGGTCCCCACGAGAACACGTCAGCAACCTCAAAGCTGACATGTGCCGACCGCACGCGGTCCCGGGCGATCGCCACCATCTCCGGCGCCGCGTCAATGGCCGTCACCGTGTCGGCCCACCCCGCCAGCGCCTCGGTCCACAACCCAGTCCCGCACGCGATCTCCAGCACGCTCCCGGCCGGCCGCATCCCCGCGGCCAGCCGCGCGATAAGCGCACGAGCCGCCGCGACGTCCTCGCCGTACGCCGTCACGTGTGGCGAGAGCGGATGCGCAGGTCAGGGCGGTCCTCGGTGAGGTGATGGCGCAGTGCCGCAGCACCATCGTGGCATCCGGTTACGTGGCGGCGCTGTCGCCGGAAACCAGGGCGAACTGCTGGTCGTTGGCGGAATCCGCTGGTCATGAAGGGTGGGGCCGGATGCAGGCGCTGCTCGGCTCGTACCGGTGGGACTGGGCGGAACTGCGGGCCAAGCTGCCCGCGCTGGCGGCGGCGTGGATTCCGGACGCCGAGGATGACCTGATCGGCCCGGGCATCGCGATCGACGAGACCGCGCAGCTCAAGCACGGGGACGCCGGCGTGCGTGGCGCCGCAGCACGCCGGGTGCGCCGGGCAGGTGGAGAACTGCGTGACCACCGAACCGATGACCTACGCGTTACGAGGGGCACGCGCCCCGGCCGCGCACGCGCTAGCTGCACCGATAGCACGGGCAATCGCACCGGCGGCACTCGCAGCGCTGGGATTACCCGGCGACCCGGTCCACGAACCGGTCCACGTCTGACGCCCTTACGGGCCGGTCATCTTGCTACCGTGCGTTACTTCCCTGAGTGCTACCGTGCCCGCAGGAGCGGGAGCCGGGAAGAACGTCAACGATACCGCCTGGGCCGATCGCGCCGCCGCAGAGGCGGAGATCGAGACTTCCCGGCGGCGGCTGCACGAGCAGGAGAACCGGCCCGGCTAGCAGAGGCGGGGGCTATCGCCCTATTGCCGGTAGCAGGTGGCCAGGCCCGTTCGGCTTCGCCTTGACTGAGGATCATGCCGCGCACCGACGCCCGGCCGCAGCCGCGACCGCGAGTCCCGGATCGCACCGGGACGGCGGACCTGCGCGTGGCCGTCTGCCCCGGTTCCGCGCTGGTTATCGAAATCTGCGGGGAGATCGACATCCAGTCCGCCCCCGAGCTGCGCGATGAGCTGCTGCGGGTGATACGCCGTTACGGTCCGCGGCTCGCTCTCGACCTCGCGGGCGTGAGGTTCATGGACTGCGCCGGGCTCAACGTGCTGCTGGCGACCCGTCGCCGTGCCCGGCTGGAGCAGGGTTCGGTCCGGGTCGTCCGGGCGTCGCCGCAGGTGCTGCGGATAATCTCGCTGCTCGGCCTGGCGAAGGAATTCGCGCTCGGAGGACAACATGTCGGATAACCAGCGCGGGCATTCACGAAAGGTTGCGTGAAATGGGCCAGCGATCCGAGACCGGCCGCTCGCGGTGGGGCCAGAAGTTGCGGGGAGGGTCTCCGGTTGCCGGGCGCGACGAGCTGGTCGCCGACGCAGGCCCGGAGGCGCAGGCCGGAGATAGCATGGGGCTGCCAGCTGGTTCCGCGATGGCCGAGTATCCGGGTATGGCGGGCCAGCCTGCGACCAGTCCGGTAGCGGCCGGTCAGCTGGCCGTCACCGGTGTTCCCGCGCGTGGAGTGGTTGCGGTGGCCGGCCATCCAGGGCATGGGAGACGCCGCAAGCTGTGGTACGTCACGCTGCCCGGCTGCTGGGGCGCCCTGATTCTGGCGTGCTTGTCCTTCGCCCCGTCGCTGCTGCCGCGCGGCGGTCTTCTTCAGGGAGTTGTTACCGGCATCACCGCGGCGATCGGGTACGGGCTGGGTGTGTGGGCCGCGTCGATCTGGCGCGCGTTCGCCGACCGGGGCCCTCGGCGCCCGCGGCGCTGGGCCTGGACCGCCTTCGCCGTCAGCGCGGGCGTCCTGCTGGCCGTCTCGTTCGGGTTCGGGCAGTACTGGCAATACGACATCCGCAAGCTGATGGGCGTGACGACGTACAATATCCCGCTCGTTATCGTCTCGCCCGTCATCGCAGTGGCGGTGTTCTGCCTGATCGTGGCGATCGGGCGCGGCCTTCGCGGCCTGTACCGCTGGGTGGCGGGCCGGCTCGGCCGCTGGATGGGACCGCGGGCGGCACGCGGGGTCGGCTGGGCCCTGGTCGTCGGGCTCACCTACCTGGTGGTCAGCGGCCTGCTGCTGCAGGGCCTGGTCAACGTCGCCAACAGCGCGTACTCGCTGAAGGACCACAAGACCGCGCCGGGCGTGCGCCAGCCCGCCACCAGCCTGCGCTCGGGCGGGCCGGGATCTCTCATCGGCTGGGACTCACTGGGGTACCAGGGCCGCAGTTTCATCGGCACGGGCCCCACGGCGGCAGGCATCGAGAGGGTCACCGGCCACCTGGCCATGGAGCCGATCCGGATCTACGCCGGGCTGAGGTCCGCCAGCGGCCTGCAGGCGCAAGCCTCGCTGGCGGTCAGGGACCTCGAGCGTGCGGGCGGTTTCGGCCGCAAGGACCTGCTCGTGGTGACCACGACGGGCAGTGGCTGGGTCGTCCCGCCGCTGGCGGACAGCTTCGAGTACCTCAGCGACGGGGACAGCGCGACCGTGGCGATCCAGTACTCATACCTGCCGTCCTGGATTTCCTATCTGGTCGATAAATCCAAGGCCCTGGAGGCGGGCCAGGCGCTATTCGACGCGGTCTACGGCACGTGGGCCAAGCTGCCGCCCGCTCACCGCCCCCGGCTGTTCGTCGGCGGCGACAGTCTGGGGTCGTTCGGCGGCGAGGCAGCCTTCACCGACGCGCAGGACATGGCCAACCTCACCTCCGGGGTGCTGTTCTCCGGGCCGCCCAGTTTCAACACCCTGTTCGGTGACTTCCGCGACCACCGGCAGCCCGGCAGCCCGGAGGTCCAGCCCGTCTACCAGGACGGGCGGATCGTCCGGTTCGCCAACGATCCGGCGACAGGCATCCCCCCGAAGAGCCCGCCCTGGAACGGTACCCGGGTCTTGTACCTGCTGCACCCGTCCGATCCGGTGGTGTGGTGGAGCCCGGACCTGATCTTCAGCGAGCCGGACTGGATCAGCCAGCCCCCCGGCAGGGACGCGCTCAGCGCGATGTTCTGGGTGCCTTTCGTTACCTTCTGGCTGGTCACCGCGGACCTTCCATTCGCAGCCAGCGCTCCAGCCGGCCACGGCCACGGCCACGTATACACCAGCGAGTTCGTGGACGGATGGAATGCCGTCCTGCGGCCGGCCGGCCGACAGGACGCGATCGAGGCCGGGCTGGCCCGCCGCCACCTGGGCCCGGAGCCGAACCCGGCGCGGATGGTGCTGTTCGACCTGTCCAGCTCCTGGCTGGAGGGCCGGTGCTGCCCGCTGGCCGCCCGCGGCTACTCCCGGGACGGCAAGAAAGGCCGGCTTCAGATCGAGTACGGGCTGCTCACCGACCCGTACGGCCGCCCGGTCGCAGTGCGCGTCTTCCCCGGCAACACCGGCGACCCGGCCGCGTTCACCGGCATCGCACAGGTGGTGCGGGACAAGTTCGGGCTGGCCAGCATGGTCATGGTCGGCGACCGCGGCATGATCACCAGCGCCCGGATCGCCGCGCTGAACCAGCAGGAGGACGGCACGCCGCCGCCAGATCCCTACGGGTGGATCACCACGCTGCGCGCCCCGGCCATCCGCAAGCTGATGGAAGGCGACGGGCCGCTCCAGCTGTCCCAGTTCGACCAGCAAGATCTCGCCGAGATCAGCTCGCCGGACTTCCCCGGCGAGCGGCTGGTCGCCTGCCGCAACCCGGTGCTGGCCGCCGACCGCGCCCGCAAGCGGGAGGACCTGCTGGCCGCCACCGAGAAGCTGCTCGCCCCCCTCACCGCCCGCGTCCAGGCCGGCCGGCTGGCCGGCGCCGCGGCGATCGGCGTCGAGGTCGGCAAGGTGATCAGCAGGTACAAGACCGGCAAGCACTTCACCGTCACCATCACCGGCGACAGCCTCACCACGGCACGGCGGCAGGACCAGATCGACGCCGAGGCCGCCCTGGACGGGTTCTACGTGCTGCGCACCCCCGTCCCCGCCGCCGAACTGGACACCCCCGCCGTGGTGGCCGCCTACAAGAACCTCAAGTACGTCGAGCGGGACTTCCGCTCGATCAAATCCGACGACCTGGACCTGCGCCCGGTGTTCCACCGGCTCGAAGAACGCGTCCGGGCCCACGTGCTGATCTGCATGCTCGCCTGCTACCTCACCTGGCACCTCCGCCGGGCCTGGGCCCCGCTGACCTGCACCGACGAGCACCCGCCCGCCCCGGGCAACCCGGTCGCCCCGGCCCGCCGCTCCGCCGCCGCCCAGGCCAAAGCCTCCGCACAGCACGACCCAGCCAGCCAGCCCTACCGCAGCTTCCGCGGCCTGCACGGCCACCTGGCCACCCTGCCCCGCAACCAGGTCCGGTTCACCGGCGCCACCGCCAACGTGCCGATGCTCACCGAGCCGACCAGCACCCAGCGCCAGGCCTTCGACCTGATCGGCGTCCCCATCGCGCTCACCCTGAAGTAGTCAGAACAAAACCAGCCAGGCCGGCAAAACGCCACGTCAAATTCAGAAACGCTAACCCAAGCCGCCGTAACTTCGGGCTAGCCCAGCGGCCTGATGGCGAGGGTATGGCCGAAGGCCAGGCCCCATGCGCACGAGGCGAACCTCCCGCCATCTCCGCAAGCTGCGGACTGGGACCTTTGCCTCTACTGGCTGATTCCGCGAACGGATCTGATGGGAACATATGTAAAGCGGGTGAGCGGTATGGCGAAGATCAAGGGCGAGATCATCATCGACCGGCCCGTAGACGTGGTGTTCGACTACGTCGCTGACCAGGGCAACGAACCGCAGTACAACCCGCAGATGGTACGGGCGGACAAGATCACGCCAGGTCCGGTCAGGAAGGGAACGCAGTTCCGTTCGGCGGTGGCATCCAGGGGGCACACGGCCGAGATGCTGATCGAGTGCACCGGATACGACAGACCGAGGCTGTTTGCCTCCTCCACCACCATGCAGCAGGCCGACATCAGCTACACGCTGACCCTCGAGCCCGCGGCCGGAGGCACTCGGATGCGGTGGTCGGGGCAGGTACGGCCCAAGGGTGCCCTCCGATTGCTCGGCCCCATGATCACCTGGATGGGAGTACGCCAGGAGCAGCGGATATGGGCGAGCCTGAAAAGGCACCTGGAGGCAGCATCAGCGGGAGCGCGCAGAAGCTGAGCAAGCTCGGATCGGCCTGGACGGGGCGGAAACGGCGGTCCGGAGCGGTTCACCCGCGGACAGAGCGGACGACATTCGACCTGGACGCACGCAGGTTGGCCCCTTCCGCGAAGTAACCATCTGAGCAGGATGCCTGACGTTAACCTCCATAACGACCGGATCCGGCCGCCTGCTGACCATGGGCGATTCAGCACACGGATCAGCCGGTTCGGCAGGGCACCGGGTGGCCATCTTGACAACCAGGTTTCCGGCCATATCGGCGGGTCATTCCGCATTTGACCGGAACCTGATAAGGCCCTTCGAGATCTCAGCCGCAGATGCCGGTATTCCACTGCGGCATTCTGTGCTCAGGATTGCCAGGCACGATCGGGCTGGCCACTCACGGGCCGCCGCTATTGCGGAACCATGAGGTATTCCTCGATGAGGAACCATGGCCCATCACCGGTCGTCATCTCGTTGCGCCAGGTGATGACATCCGGATCGGAGGCGTCCCAGGTGAAGCGCAGGCGGATCGGGGCATCCTCGAGGGATTCGAATACCAGGCGGTCGCCGTCAATATGCCCGCGGTACACGGCGGCGTGACCGTAGTTGTCCGTCATCACGGCCCGGTACTCGCCCTGCTCGGGGGCCCAGCCGGACACCCAGTGCAGCTGCCACTTCAGCACGAAAGTGCCATCTTCGAGGAACTGGTCCTGCTCGCAGTCAAGGACGATCCAGCGGCCGTCCTGGATGGCGCGGGCTCTGCAGCGGCCTACCGCGGTCATCGCAGGCGTGCCTGGGCCCATCCCGCCTTCGTGAATCACGCCTTTCCAGGTGAAATCCCGATAGAAGCGGTCCAGTGCCTCCATCTCCGGCCCGGCCGCGATGGGCCGGGGGACTGTCGCCGTATCCCTACCGGCACCTGTGCCGTCTGGTCCTTGGCCGTTTGCGGTCATGTCCTGAACCTCCCCACATGGCCCTGCGTGCCGCGCTCGCGGTCGGCACCTGTCCCGTGCACTGAGGGCCACGGCCAGGCGATCATGCCCGGCCCGCTGCTCCCCTGCCCGCAACGGCCGGCCGCGTGCGCCCGGACCTTGGTGTCAGGCTGGGCCGAAGCCGCGGGGCATGAGTGCCCAGGTGACCGGGTCATGGCTGCGGCCGCGGCAAACGCCAGGCGAGCACCGTGACCGTCCCTCCCACGATCGCGAATACCGCCTCCAGCGGCTGGAAGCCGAGCCAGGCCAGTTCGGCGGCCTCGAAGCAGACCAGCCCCGCCCCGGCGGCCATCGACAGCTCGCGGGCATGCCAGCCGCCGCGCCACTGCCACCATCCGGCCGGCAGGAAGCCCCCGCCGACCAGCCCGGCCAGCAGCACGCCCGGTACCCGCCAGTCATTGAACGGAGTCCCGGCCAGCGCGGCCGGATCCGCGCGCAGCAGTGACCCGTCCGGGGCAGCCGCCAGCAGCACGCCGCCAGCCAGGCCCGTGGCCCCGGTCGCCAGCTCCAGCGTGACCAGGGCACGGTTGGCCGCACCGGCCCGCCGCATCGCGTGCGGCCGAGCCGCCGTGCCGTGGCTTCCGGTCGGCGCGGCTGTCCTCATGCCCCGACCGTGCAGGATCCTGATGAGCCCGATCAGGGCCGAAAGTCCCGATCGGGGTCCTGCGTGCATTAACGGGCAGCAGACGAGCGCCACCAGACGGCTGGACACCAGCGGCACCGATCACCTCCATCACGATCACGTCCGGAAAACGACCCAGCGCCAGACGGGCTCGGCAATCAGGCCGTGATGCAGACCCTTGGGATTGCTCCTCCGGCGGCTCGGTGACCTTGGCTTTCCGCCAGGACCTTTGCCATGGCCAGCGGGACATCCGGCCCTGCCTGGCCGGCTGGCCAGTGCGGAGGCTGGTATCGCAAGCGTCATCAGGGAGTGAAAGAGGTGGTCACGATGGCTGCCGCGCAGGCCTACCCGGTCCGGGTGGACGCGTCGCTGGACGTGCCGTTGTCCCGCTGGCTGTGGCTGGTCAAATGGGTGCTGGTGATCCCGCACTACATCGTGCTGGCCTTCCTCTGGGTCGCGTTCGTGGTGCTGAGCGTGGTGGCGATGGTGGCGATCGTGGTCACCAGCCGGTACCCGCGGGCCATCTTCGAGTTCAACGTGGGCGTGCTGCGGTGGACCTGGCGGGTGCAGTACTACGCGATCGGCGCGTTCGGCACGGACCGGTACCCGCCGTTCACCCTGGCCGACGACCCGTCCTATCCGGCGCACCTGGAGGTGGAGTACCCGGAGCGGCTGTCCCGGGGGCTGGCGCTGGTGAAGTGGTGGCTGCTGGCCATCCCGCAGTACATCATCGTCGGCGTGTTCACCGGGTCGGGACTGTGGGCCGCGTGGCAGCTCGGCGGCCACGACAGCGGGTGGGGCGGTTCCGGGCTGATCGGCCTGCTGGCCGTGATCGCCGCGGTGGTGCTGCTGGTGACCGGCCGGTACCCGGAACAGATCTACGACTTCGTCCTCGGCCTGAACCGGTGGGTGCTGCGGGTGGCGGGCTACGCCGGGCTGATGACCGACAAGTACCCGCCCTTCCGACTGGACATGGGCGGCCACGACCCCGGCACGCTGACCCTGCCGCCGGCTCCCGGCTCGGCGGCCGGGGACGCGCCCGGGGTGACGGACCTGCGGCAGGCGCACCCCGGGGGGCCGGGCGGGTGGACGGGCGGCCGGATCGTCGCCGCGGTCGCCGGCGCGGTGCTCGTGCTGTGCTCGGTGGGGCTGCTCGGCGGGGGCGGCTGGGCGCTGTGGGCGCAGGCGAACCGGCACGGCGGCTACGCCGACCTCGCCACCGCCAGCTACAGCGTGCCCGGTTACGCGCTCGCCAGTGACACGATCGGGCTGCACCTGGCCACCGGCGCTGCCTCCGACCTGCTCGGCACGGTGCGCATCCGCGTTACCCCGGTCAGCGGGACCGGCCTGGCCTTCGTCGGCATCGCCCCGGCCGGCGCGGCGGCCCGCTACTTGGCCGGCGTGGACTACGCGACGGTCCGCGGCTCGGCCGGCCATCGCGGCACCTACACCGAGCACGCCGGGTCCGCGCCCGCGGTCCCGCCCGGACAGGCGGGTATCTGGACCGCGCACGCGGCCGGGCCGGGCACCCAGACCCTGACCTGGGCGGTCCGCAGCGGCGACTGGACGGTGATCGCCATGAACGCCGACGCGTCACGGCCAGTGGCCATGACAGTCAACGTCGCCGCCACGCTGCCCGCGCTGCCCTGGATCGCTACCGGCCTGCTGATCGGCGGCATCATCGTCCTGGCCGGCGGTGTCCTGCTGATCGTGGTTCCGCTGCGGCGGGCGTCCACCCACTGACGCCGCCGCCGGCGCGGGCGCATGGTGAGCCTTGGGAAGTGAGCGATGATGACGGTCCAGGATGCGGATGTGCTCCCGCCGCGAGGTGAAAACACCCTGTCACGGCGCCGGTCACCGGTGCTGCTGCCGGCTGTAGTGGCTACCGGCGGGGTAGCATCCGCGATGCTGGCCGGGCTGGACGGCTCTCCTGGGTGGCGGGTGGCGCGGGTCCTGGCCGTGGTCGCGGTGACCGCCCTGGCCGTCTGGCTCATCCGCTTGACCGGGCGGGTGACCCAGGCCACGACGGCCATTCTGCTCGGAACCGCGGGTACCGTAACGGGCGCGGGTATCGCCAGCGCGCACCTGGCCAAAGCCGGCCTGGACGCGGCCGCGATCCTGGCGGCCATCGTCCTGGTCACCGGCCTGTTCCTGCTCGGCTGGGGCGCCGCCGCGCTGGTCCGGGCGATCCCGGGCGGGTGGCGGCTGCTGGCCGTGCCGGTGGCGCTGGCGCTGCTGGAGTTCGTGCTGCTGCCGCTGACCGTGGCGGTGAACGCGGCCAGCCGCCCGCCCGGCCCGCTGGGAGCCGCCACCCCGGCCCGCTACGGATTGGTCTACCAGGATGTGGCGTTCCGCACCGCTGATGGCGTGCGGCTGTCGGCCTGGTTGATCCCGGCCCGTAACGGCGCCGCCGTGGTGCAGCTGCCCGGCGCCGGGTGCACCCGCACCGCGGTGCTGCCGCAGGCCGCGGTGCTGGCCCGGCACGGATACGGCGCGCTGCTGGTCGATACCCGCGGTCACGGCCGCTCGGCCGGGCACGCGATGGACTTCGGCTGGTGGGGTGAGCCGGACCTGGCCGCGGCGGTGTCGTTCCTGGCCCGGCAGCCCGGCATCCAGGCCGGCCAGATCGCCGTGCTCGGGGAATCCATGGGCGCTGAGCAGGCCCTCGCCGCCATGGGCAGCGACCCGCGGATCCGCGCCGTGGTCGCCGAGGGCGCCACCGGCCAGCAGCTCGCCGACCACGGCTGGCGGCCGCACGACGTCACCGGGATAATCGACCGCGGCATGGAATGGGTGCAGTACACCACGGCCGGGCTGCTCAGCGGCGCCCCCAGGCCGGCGAGCATCCGCGATGCCATCGGCGCCGCCGCCCCCCGCCC
>Ga0335081_10017840_pt1 | contig 11485 bp, 4 predicted proteins | sample Lox_Sample_35_FD_206713 | JGI IMG/M metagenome (GOLD analysis project Ga0335081, IMG submission 206713) | Soil microbial communities from Loxahatchee National Wildlife Refuge, Florida, United States - Lox_Sample_3.5 | ecosystem: Environmental > Terrestrial > Soil > Wetlands | place: USA: Florida... | reverse complement strand
GGAGCGCGTCGAGCATGTCCTTTACGCGCCGGTAGTCGGGTCGGAAGTCGTGCCCCCAGTCAGAGATGCAATGGGCCTCGTCGATCACGAGCAGACCGACCGAGGCGGCGAACAGCGGCAGCATCTCCTCGCGGAAGCGGGGATTGTTGAGACGCTCGGGGCTGATCAGCAGCAGGTCGATCGTCCCGGCCGCCAGCCGGTCGCGCACGTCGTCCCACTCGTCACGGTTGGTGCTGTTGATCGTGTGCGCCCGCAGCCCGAGGCGCTCGGCGGCGGCGATCTGGTTGCGCATCAGCGCCAGCAACGGGCTGACGATCAGCGTCGGTCCGCCGCCCGCGTCGCGCAGCAGCGCGGTCGCGACGAAGTACACGGCCGACTTGCCCCAGCCGGTTCGCTGCACGCACAGCACGCGAGCCCGGTCGACGACCACGTCCTGGATCGCCTCGAGCTGATCGGCGCGGAACTCCGCGTCCGGATCGTCGGTGAGAATTCGTAGCCGCTCCAGGGCGGCCGCGGGAATAGCTTCGGCGTCGGTGTTCAGCACTACGGCACCAAGAGTCGCACGCCGCCCGGAGATCACCCACCAGGTAGCTAGGGTCGTAACAAATGCTGCATGTCCACCGAGCCGAGCGCGCGGACCGTCTCGCCGACGGCCTGGCCGACACGCTGCTCGCGCCGCTCGAGGATCCGTTTGCCCCAGACGTGGTGGCGGTGCCGACGCGCGGGATCGAGCGCTGGCTGACCCAGCGTCTCTCGACGCGCCTCGGCACCACCGGCGACCGCCAGGACGGCGTGTGCGCGAACGTCGATTTCCCGTTTCCCGGGCGTCTGATCCAGGGAGCGCTGGCGTCCGCGACCGGGATCGATCCCGACAACGACCCGTGGGTGGCGGAACGCTCGGTCTGGCCGCTGCTCGAGGTCGTCGACGCGTGCCTCGGTGATCCGTGGCTCGCCACGCTCGCGCGCCACCTCGAGGGCGCGCGCGGCGACCCGGAGGACCCGATGCGCCGGTTCGGAGCCGTCCGCCACATCGCCGACCTGTTCGATCGCTACGCGGTGCACCGGCCCGAGATGGTGCAGGCCTGGGTTGGCGGCGCCGGCGGGTCCTGGCAACCCGAGCTGTGGCGGCGGCTGCGGGCGCGAATCGGAGCGCCGAGTCCCGCCGAGCGCCTGAAGCCGGCCTGCGAGCGAATCCGCAACGACCCGGGACTGCTCGACCTGCCCGCCCGGCTGTCGCTGTTCGGGCTCACGCGAATCCCGCGGTCCTACCTCGACGTGCTGGCCGCGATCGCAGACCATCGCGAGCTGCATCTGTTCGTGCTGCATCCCTCGCCGTCGCTGTGGGAGACCGTCGCCGCGGAGCTGAACGACTGTCCGCCGATCGCGAACCGGCGCGACGATCGCACCGCGGCGGCTCCCGCCAACCGGCTGCTCGCGTCCTGGGGTCGCGATGTCCGCGAGCTCCAACTGGTGGTCGCGGGCGCCGGTGAGAGCATCGACCACCACCACGGGCTGCGCCCGGGCGAACCCCGGACGCTGCTCGCGACCATCCAGCGCGACATCCGCGAGGACCGCCAGCCACCCGGCCCCCCGCTCCCGGGCGAGCCCGACGTTCGACCGGCCCTCGACTCGGCCGACCGAACCGTCCAGATCCACGCCTGCCACGGCCGCGCGCGCCAGGTCGAGGTGCTCCGCGACGTGGTCCTCCACCTGCTCGAGGACGACCCGACGCTCGAGCCGCGCGACGTGATCGTGATGTGCCCGGATATCGAGACGTTCGCGCCGCTCATCCAGGCCACGTTCGGCTCTGGGCGCCTCCCCGACGAAGACGAGGACGAGCCCGAGAACGTCGACCAACGGCTGCCCGACCTGCGCGTCAGGCTCGCCGACCGCTCGCTTCGCCAAACGAATCCGGTGCTCGGCGTCGTCAGCCGGCTGCTCGCGCTCGCCGACCAGCGCGCGACCGCCTCACAGCTGCTCGACCTGGCCGGCCGCGAGCCGGTCCGCCGGCGGTTCGGCTTCGACGACGACGACCTGTCGCGGATGCAGGAGTGGGTCGCCGAGAGCGGGATCCGGTGGGGGTTTGATGCTCCCCATCGCGAGCCGTTCAAGCTCGGCTCGCTTCACGCGAACACGTGGCGGCGCGGTCTTGACCGGATGCTGGCCGGCGTCGCGATGACCGAGGACGACAGCCGGCTCGTGCAGGGCGTGCTGCCGCTCGACGACGTCGACAGTGGCGCGATCGACCTCGCCGGCCGCTTCGCCGAGTTCGTCGAACGCGCGAAGGCGGCGGCCGACGCGCTCACCGAACCGAAACCGGTCGCGCGCTGGGTCGACGCGATCGCCCACGCCGCCGACTCGCTCACCGCTACCAGCGAACGCGAGTCCTGGCAGCGGCGCGAGCTGCAGCGGCTGCTTGGCGACGTGGAAGCCGAGGCCGGCGGCGGTATGTCAAACGGCGGGCCCTCGAGGGACGGCGTCTCGACCGACGGCCCCGAGCTCGAGCTCGCCGACGTCCGCGTGCTGCTCGCCGACCGACTCCGCGGCCGCCCGACGCGCGCCAACTTCCGCACCGGCCACTTGACCGTCTGCACGCTCGTTCCGATGCGCTCGGTTCCCCACCGGGTCGTGTGCGTCCTCGGGCTCGACGACGGCGAGTTCCCGCGCCGCACCCGCCGCGACGGCGACGACCTGCTGCTGGCCGAGCCGCATGTCGGTGATCGCGATCCACGCACCGAGGACCGGCAGATGCTGCTCGACGCGCTGATGGCCGCGACCGAGCGGCTGATCGTCACCTACACGGGCGCCGACGAGCGCACGAACCTGCGCCGTCCCCCGGCAGTTCCGGTCGGCGAGCTGCTCGACATCGTCGACCGAACGGTCCGCCGCGAACACGGCTTGCCCCGCGATCAGATCATGATCCACCATCCGCTCCAGCCGTTCGATCCGCGGAACTTCGTCCCCGGGAAGCTCGTGTCCGGAAGCCCGTGGAGCTTCGACCCGCAGGCGCTCGCCGGCGCCCGGGCGCTGAGGACGCCCCGCACCGTCGACGAGCCGTTCCTGCCGGGTCCGCTCCCGGCCCGATCGGACACCGTCATCGAGCTCGACAACCTGGTGCGATTCGTCGAGTCGCCCGTCCGCGCGTTTCTCCGCGACCGGCTCGGGATGAGCGTCAGCGAGTTCTTCGACGAGGTCGAGGACGAGTTGCCGGTCGAGCTCGACGCACTCGGCAAGTGGGGGGTCGGGCAGCGGTTGCTCGACGGGGTGCTGGCCGGCGCCGACCTCGATGCCTGCAAGAACGCCGAGCTCGCGCGCGGCACGCTGCCGCCGGGCCACCTCGCGCTGCCGGTGCTCGAAGAGATCGGTGCGGTCGTCGCGCAGCTCGCGAGCGCGGCGAAGGCGCTCGGGGCCGAGGAGTCGCCCGGGTCGCTTGACGTCAATCTCGCGTTGCCCGACGGGCGCACGCTCGCCGGGACCGTTATGGGCGTCTACGGCGACACCGTCCGCGCGATCTCGTACTCGCGCGTGCGACCGCGGGATCGGATTCGGGCCTGGGTGAGGCTGCTCGCGCTCACCGCCGCACGCCCGGAGCCGCCGTTCGAGTCGCTGGTGGTCGGGCGGGCGCGCGCCGGCGCCTACCAGGCCGACGTAACCGTGGCGAAGATCCCTCCGGTCGGCGAGGACCGAGCGTCGCGCAGCCGAGCGGCGCTTGAACAACTCGCGGTCCTGATCGACCTGTACGACCGCGGCATGCGCGAGCCGCTGCCGCTGTCGTCTGACGCATCGGCCGCCTACGCCCGGGCTGCCGCGGGCGGCCAGGACGGAACCGACGCGGCCGACAAGGCGTGGACGAGCACGTTCGACTACCCGAAGGAGGACCGAGCGCCGGAGCACGTGCTCGTGTACGGGCGCGAGATCTCCTTGTCCGAGCTGCTCGCACCGTCTCCGAGGGAGGACGAGAATTGGTACCCAGACGAGGCGAGCCGCTTCGGCGTCTACGCGCGCCGGCTTTGGGAGCCGCTGCTCGCCCGGGAGGCGGTCGACGACCGATGACCGCGGTCTCGACGTACACCGACTTCGACGTCTGCGGCCCCTTGCCCACGGGAGTCACGGTGCTCGAGGCGAGTGCCGGAACCGGCAAGACCTACACGATCGCCGCGCTGACCGCGCGCTACGTCGCGGAGGGGACGCCGCTCGACCGGCTGCTGCTGATCACGTTCACGCGGATGGCGACCGGTGAGCTGCGGGATCGCGTCCGCGAGCGGCTAGTCGGGTGCGAGCAGGCGCTGTCGGAGATCCTCGCCGGTGCTCCCGACCCGGAAACCGACCCGGTCGTGACACTGCTCGCGTCCGGCTCCCCCGACGAGCTGCGCATCCGGCGCGACCGCCTCGCCCGTGCCGTCGCCGATTTCGACGCCGCCACGATTGCGACCACACACGGCTTCTGCCAGGAGGTGCTGGCCGAGCTCGGTACGGTCGGAGATCTCGACCGCGAGACCGCGTTCGTCGAGGACGTGTCGGACCTACTCGAGCAGGCGCTTGACGACCTGTACGTCCGGCGGTTTCACCGGCGCGAAGCAGCCCGGTTCAAGCGTGCCGAGGCGCTCAAGATCGCGCGGGCGGCGGTGGACAACCCGATGGCGGAGCTCGAGCCGCGCGACGAACCGACCGAAAGCACCGCGGCCATGCGCTACCGCCTGGCGAGAGCGGTGCGCAGCGAGCTCGAGCAGCGCAAGCGGCGGCTCGCGATCATGACCTACGACGACCTGCTGACGCGGCTGAACGAAACGCTTGGGGGTCCGAGCGGCCCGGCCGCGCGCGCTCGGCTCAGCTCGCGGTTCGACGTCGTGCTCGTCGACGAGTTCCAGGACACCGACCCGATCCAGTGGCAGATCCTCGATCGCGCGTTCGCGAAAGGGGGCGTGACGCTCGTGCTCGTCGCGGACCCCAAGCAGGCGATCTACGCGTTTCGCGGCGCCGACGTTTTCGCGTACCTCAAGGCGGCCGAGATCGCCGGGACGCGCGCGACGTTGCGCGAGAACCGTCGCGCCGATCAGACCCTGATCGACGCCTACGACGCGCTGTTCGGCGGCGCCAAGCTCGGTGACGAGGGGATCGCGTACCGGGAGGTCCAGGCCACGCTCGCGCACCGGACGCCCCGGCTGACCGGCGCCCCGAGCGACGCCGCGCTGCGCGTGCGCGTCGTGTTGCGCAAGGAGCCGAACATCGACTTGACTTACAACGGGTTCGCCGCCACCGACTCGGCTCGCGAGCACATCGCGCGCGATCTCGCGGCCGATATCGTGGCGCTGCTGTCCTCGAGCGCCGAGATCGAACACCGCACGCCCGACGGAGAGCCGACCCGGCGTGAGCCGATCTGCCCGCGCCACATCGCGGTGCTCGTTCGCACCCACGCGACCGCGGACCTCGTCCGCGACGAGCTCGACCGCGCAAACGTGCCGGCCGTCATCAACGGGGCCGGCAGCGTATTCGGGACCAGATCCGCGCGGCACTGGCTGGCGCTGCTGGAAGCCATCGAGCGACCTGCATCGCCGGTCCGGGCTAGAACTGCTGCTTTGACTCCTTTTCTAGGGTGGACGGCCGAACGGATCGCCATTGCCCCGGAGCAGGAGTGGGAGGAGGTCCACCGCCGCCTTCACCGTTGGAGCCGGATCCTGCGCGACCGCGGCGTCGCCGCGCTTCTCGAATCGATCACGGTCGGCGAGGACCTGGCCGCTCGTGTTCTCGCGGTCGGCGACGGCGAGCGCCGGTTGACCGATCTGCGCCATCTCGCGCAGCTGCTGCACCGCGCGGCGAGCGCCGAGCGGCTCGGGGTGACCGCGCTGCGCGGATGGCTTGCCGAGCGCGTCGCCGACGCCGATCGCGACGACGGAGATGAGGAAGAGCGCGCGCGGAGGCTCGAATCCGACGCGGAGGCGGTCCAGGTGCTGACGATCCACCGCAGCAAGGGCCTCGAGTTCCCGATCGTGTACTGCCCGTTCCTGTGGGACCCGACGTGGATCCGCTCGAAAGAGCCGGTGGCGTTCCACAACCCCGCCACCGGCTATAAGCACACGGTCGACGTTGGGCTCGAGGGGCGCACGTTCAAGCGACACTCCGATCAGTACGTGATCGAGCAGCGCGGCGAGGACCTGCGGCTCGCGTACGTCGCGCTCACGCGCGCCAAGCACCAGGCGGTGATCTGGTGGGCCGGAACCAGGTACAGCTGCAATTCGCCGCTCGCGCGCCTGCTGTTCGCTAAGGGCGAGGACGGGGTGGTCCAGGCGTTCGGTGCCTCGACCCCGGCCGACGCGACCGTGGTCGAGCGCTTCCGGGAGCTCGCCGCGGCCGCGCCCGGGCGGATCAGCGTCGAGCGCTCGACGCTCGGGATGCCGTCGGCATGGAGCCCGCAGATCGACGCGCCGGCGGAACTCGAGGCGGCCCGGTTCGACCGCCGCCTCGACCTGTGGTGGCGGCGGACGTCCTACAGCGACATCACCGCCGAGGCGCACGACCCGCTGGTCGCGAGCGAGCCGGAGCGCCCGGTCCTGAACGACGAGCCCGAGACGGTGACGCCGGTGGCGATCGGGGGCGTGGTACGTCCGGAGCTCGAGCGTGAATCGCTCTTGGAGGCGGCCCCCGTGGGTGTCCAGTTCGGAACGTTCGTCCACGCCGTGCTGGAGGCGACGGATTTCGCGGCGCCGGATCTCGATGCAGAGCTCGCCGAACGGGTGGCGGGCGCGCTGTCGCGGCGGGCGCTCGACCTGGGTGAGCCCGATCGGGTCGTTGACGGGCTCCGAGCGGCGATCGAGACGCCGCTCGGGCCGGTGGTCGGCGGGCTTCGGTTGCGTGACGTAGCCCGCGCGGACCGGCTCGACGAGCTCGAGTTCGAGCTGCCCTTGGCGGGCGGCGACGCGCCGACCGGCCGGCTGACGCTGCACGCGATCGCGAGCGCGCTCCGCTCGGGCCTCCCGGCTGGCGATCCGATGGCGGCGTACGCCGCGCGGCTCGAGGACCCCGCTCTGCGTTCCCAGGTGCGGGGCTTTCTCACCGGCAGCATCGACCTCGTGATCCGGCTGGACGGGCCGCGATTCGCGATCGTCGACTACAAGACGAACTGGCTCGGCCCCGCCGGCGAACCGCTGACGCTCGCCCACTACCGGCCCGAGGCGCTCGCGGCGGAGATGAGCCGGGCGCACTACGCGCTGCAGGCGCTGCTCTACACCGTCGCGCTCCACCGTTATCTGCGGTGGCGGATGCCCGGCTACGAGCCCGGGCGCCACCTCGCCGGCGTGCTGTACCTGTTCCTGCGCGGCATGGCGGGGGACCCCGACGCGGGTGTGTTCGCATGGAGGCCCCCGGCCGCGCTGGTGGAGTCGCTGAGTGACGTGCTCGATGGGAGCGCCGACTGAGCGCGCTCGCCGATCCGTTCGAGGCGCGGCGGGCCGTCGGGGCAGTCGGGCTGCTGCGCGAGTACAACGACATCGGGGTGCTGTCGGCGGCCGACGTGCACGTCGCCGCGCGGCTGGCGTCGCTCGTCGGCGAGGAGAGCGAGTCCGTGCGGCTCGCGGTGGCCCTGGCGGTCCGCGGCCCGCGGCTCGGCCATGTGTTCATCGACCTGGCAACGATCCGCGATACCGCCAGCGTCGAATCCGACGAGCCGGTCGATCTGTCGGCGCTCCCCTGGCCTCCGATCGAGGAGTGGATCGTCGCGGTGTCGGGGAGCGCGCTGGTCGCGGTCGGCGAGGACGGCGCGGGTTCCGCCGATGCGAGGCCGCTGCGGCTGCTCGGAACCCGGCTCTACCTCGACCGGTATTGGCGGGAGGAGCGCGCGGTCGCCGCCGACCTCAACGAGATGACTGGGACCGGCCGGCTGCAGGTGATCGCCGGCGGCCCGGGTACCGGGAAGACGACGCGAGTCGCTCACGTGGTTGCGGAGCTGATCGAGCAGGCGGTGGCCGCGGACGCCCGCCCGCCGCTGGTGGCGCTGGCCGCGCCGACCGGCAAGGCGGCGGCGAGGCTGCAGGAGGCCGTCCATGAGGAGACCACGAGGCTGGCGGTCGGCGAGTCGGTGCGACAGCTGCTGATGGGCCTGCGCGCGTCGACGCTTCACCGCCTGCTCGGGTGGAAACCCGGAAGCCACAGCCGGTTCGCGCACGACCGCGGTAACCGCTTGCCGCACGACGTCGTGATCGTTGACGAGACCTCGATGGTGTCGCTGTCGCTGATGGCGCGACTGGCCGAGGCGGTGCGTCCCGAGGCGCGGCTGATCCTGGTGGGCGACCCCGGGCAGCTCGCGTCGATCGAGGCCGGCGTCGTCCTCGGCGACATCGTCGGGCCGGGGGAGGGCCCGGGCATCGTCGTGCTCGAGCGGGTGCACCGGTACGGCGGCGGCATTGCCAAGCTCGCCGGCGCGATCCGCGGCGGCGACGAGGACGCGACGGTAGAGGCGCTCGGGGCCGCGCCGGGCGAGATCACCTGGCTTCCGGTGGACGCGCACGAGACCGACGCCGGCGTGGAGCTGGTCCGCGACCGGGCGGTTGCGGCGGGACTTGAGGTGGCGACCGCCGCTCGGGTCGGAGCGGCTATCGAGGCTTTGGAGGCTTTGGGGCGTTTCCGGCTCCTGTGCGCCCACCGGAGGGGTCCTTACGGAGTGAGCGATTGGACCTCGCGGATCCGGGGCTGGCTCGCTCCGGACATCGAGGACATCGAACAGCGCGACTACGTCGGTCGGCCGCTGCTGGTGACCGAGAACGATTACGAGCTCGGGCTGTACAACGGTGACACGGGCGTGATCGTCGAAGGCCCGGGGGAGCGTCCCTCGGCGGCGTTCGAGCGCGGCGGCGAGGTCCTCCGGTTCAGCCCGCTGCGGCTCGGCGCCGTCGACACCGCCTACGCGATGACGATCCACAAGAGCCAGGGCTCGCAGTTCGACACCGCCGCGGTGCTGTTGCCGCCGGCCAGCTCCCGCATCCTGACCCGCGAGCTCCTCTACACCGCGGTCACCCGCGCCCGCCGCGAGCTGATCCTGGTCGGGACCGAGGAGGCCGTGCGGCAGGCGGTGGCGCGCCCGGTGGCGCGGGCTTCCGGGTTGCGGGAGCGGCTATGGGGTGGAACCGTGTCGCAGACGCGGCCCCGTCGCCCCTGACAGACCGGGCGGCGGGTCCGCAACTCACCCAGGTCCACCTGGGCGTGGTTCCCCAGAACGGGCTCTAAAGCCGGTTGCAAGGGATTCTTGTGAAGTGACCGTCCCCGCAGGTTCTTGCGTCGTATTCGCATTCGAGCTGTCCATCTGACGTATAGAGCAAGCGTGCGTTGTCTTGACACGCCGGTGCCCGCCTGTCGAAGTGGGGTGAGGCAGTTTGAGAGCCCTGTTACCTTGTCGGAGTGGGGCCGGTCCTTGAGCTGGGGTTGCTCGGACCTCTTGAGGTTCGGATCGACCATGGTTCGCCGGTCGCACTGGGCGGGTTAAGACAGCGGGCACTGCTTGCAGTCCTCTCGCTTCACGCCAATCAGGTCGTCTCGACAGACCGCCTGATCGACGAGCTTTGGGGTGAACATCCACCGCCGACTGCCGTTCACACGGTTCAGGTATTCGTGTCCCGGTTGCGCGGCGCGCTAGGACCCGCTGGGGAGCGTCTCCTCACCCGCCCGCCCGGGTACGTGCTGGAGCTTGGCGCGGAGGAACTCGATTCAGCGCGTTGCAAGCGGCTCTTCGACAGCGGGCGTTCGGAGCTCCGGGCCGGAGACGCCGCCGCCGCCGCCGCGCTCCTTCACGCCGCTCAGACCCTCTGGCGTGGTCCCCCGCTGGCTGACTTCACCTATGAGCCGTTCGCTCAGGCGACGATTGCTCGGCTCGAGGAGCTACGGCTGAGCTGCCGGGAGGAGATCATCGAGGCTGAGCTGGCGCTGGGAAGGCATGCGGAGGTCGTATCCGAACTCGAGAGCCTGGTGCGCGAGCACCCCCTCCGTGAACGGCTGCACTGCCAGTTGATGCTCGCCCTTTATCGGTGCGGACGCCAGGTCGAGGCGCTGGAGGCGTTTCAGCAGGCTCGTCGGATACTCGTCGACGAGCTCGCGCTCGACCCAAGCCCGGCCCTGCAGCAGCTCGAGCAGCAGATCCTCCGCCAGGACCCATCACTCGATGCCCCGGCGCCGAAGGCCGAGATCCGGCAGGCTCCACCCGCCGAAGGACAGCCAACTGGCGCGCAAATGCCCGCGGCGACCGATGATGCTGGAGCCGCCAAGCTCCTTCGGAAGACGGTCACGGTGCTTGTGGCCAGACTCGAGCTCGCGATCCGGGCCGATCCCGAGGTGGCGCGCACACGGATCGCGATCGGGCGAGAGGAGGCCGAGCAGATCATCGGTCGTCATGGAGGCGTGGTCATCTCAAGGTTCGGTGGAGAAGTGGTTGGCGTGTACGGCCTCCCTGCGACGAGGGAAGACGACGCGTTGCGGGCGCTTCGGTCAGCGCAGGAGCTTCTGACTCGGATCGCAGAATTGGGCGTGGCGGAACCCGAAGCGCTGGTGGTACGCGCGTTCGTGGATACTGGCGAGGTCGTCGGTGAGGGGTCGGGAGACCTATCGGGCGACCCGGTCAGCAGCGCCCTCGAGCTCGTACACGCTGCAAACGTGTCGGAGGTGCTCTTGAGTGATACGACCCGGCAGGTTGTATCCAGTGCAATTCAAGCCGAGCCCGCCCTCGGTGGGTCCGCCTGGCGGCTGCTGCGGCTTGTGGCCGACGCACCCATCCTGCGCCGAGCCTCCGCGCCGATGGTGGGTCGCTACACCGAGATGGCCACCGCCCGTACCGCGTTCGACCAGGCGTTACGCAGCCGGAATGCTCACCTGCTGACCGTGCTCGGCGAGGCCGGCATCGGGAAGTCTCGACTCGCTCAGGAGGTGGTCGATGAGCTCGGCGCCGACACGACAGTATTGACCGGGCGGTGTCTTTCGTACGGCGAGGGCATCGCCTTCTGGCCGTTGCGCGAGGCGCTGACCGAGGCTGCGGGCGGCGAGTCGCGCGAAGCGATTCGCGGGTTGCTCGACACCGCGGACGGCGCCGACGACGCCGACGTGGTCGCCGACATCGTCGCCTCGATGCTCGGTCTCGCCCCTACTGAGAGTGCCGGTGAGCAAGTGCCGTGGGCATTCCGCCGCATGTTGGAGGTGATGGCCAGTGACCGTCCGGTGATTCTCGTGCTCGAGGACATCCACTGGGGAGAGCCGCCGTTGCTCGATCTCGTCGAATACCTAGTCGAGTGGCTGACCGTACCGGCGCTGTTCGTGTGCCTCGCGCGTCCCGAGCTACTCGACAACCGGCCGGGCTGGGGTGGGGGACGCCAGCGCGTGAGCTCTGTGCTGCTGGCGCCGCTGGAGGAGGCAGACGCACGTCTGATGCTCGAGCAGCACCTGGGAGACGAGCGCTTGACCGCGGCCGAAACCGCCGAGATTCTCAAGATCGCCGAGGGCAATCCGCTGTTCG
>Ga0335081_10017839_pt1 | contig 11485 bp, 9 predicted proteins | sample Lox_Sample_35_FD_206713 | JGI IMG/M metagenome (GOLD analysis project Ga0335081, IMG submission 206713) | Soil microbial communities from Loxahatchee National Wildlife Refuge, Florida, United States - Lox_Sample_3.5 | ecosystem: Environmental > Terrestrial > Soil > Wetlands | place: USA: Florida... | reverse complement strand
AATCTCCGGGCGTGGCACCTACAAACCACGAGCCGAGTGATTTTCCGCGGTTGAATATGATTAGGGTTGGAACTGTCATGATGCCGAACCTCTTGACAAGTTCCTCATTCGTGTCTACGTTGACTTTGACTACCTTCACCCTGGACTGATACTTCGCCGCGAGTGCATTGATATGGGTATTGATCGTTCTGCAAGGTCCGCACCATGGAGCCCAGAAGTCTGCCACGACAGGGACTGTCGAGTCTTCCACCTGCTCCTTCCAAGTCTTGATGCTCGAATCCGCTACCAATTGACTGGGCATTTGTAAGAAAGTACTCTTGCATGGGTATAAACGAATGCCCATGAGGGCGCGTTCGGTTTCTAATTGCAAAAGATGCGAATCAGTTAGAAAAGTTGTATATATTTCGGACAGACCAAAAAAGTCGGGTTTCACCAAATTGAAGACCGAGGGCGCCATTCTTGAAGGCCAAGACCTAGTGAAGCGATTCGGCGCTCTTGTCGCAGTTAATCACGCAACCCTCGCCGTCCGGAGGGGCGAAATCGATGTTCTGCTGGGAGAGAACGGCGCGGGCAAGAGTACCTATCTCAAATCGCTTAATGGGTATCTCAAACCCGATGCAGGTTCGGTTTACTTCGAAGACCGAAAGGTGAACTTCACCTCGGCCAGGGATGCGATTCGAAGTGGAATCTACACTGTATACCAGAGGTCATCGCTGATAAACTCCTTTTCAGTTGGCGAGAATCTAACCCTGGCGTTCCCTGGTAAGTCAATCTCCGATTTCAGGGAGATGCTCAAACGGTACGAGTTAGCAGTTGATTTGAACAGCAGGGTTTCGTTGTTATCCTCAGGAGTCAAGCAGAGACTCGAAGTAACAAGGGCACTAGAAAGCGAAGCAAAGGTCCTGCTGCTTGACGAACCAACCTCTGTGCTCGCTTATGAGGAGCGCGATGAATTCTTCAAGGGTCTCGCGAGGTCTGCCAAGGAAAGAGGAATAGGGATTCTAATCACGACGCATAAGCTGCAGGATGCAATCGCCTACTGCACCAGGGCGACTGTCATGCGGGCAGGGCGAGTTGTCATGCAGAAATTGGTCAGCGAAACGTCGCTAAACGAGCTGACAACGGCCATGTTCCAGACTGCAAGCAAAGGCGCCTTCGAAGTCACAGAAGAATTCGGGAAAACCCGGCCCATGAGCGAGGCTCCGCGCCGCGGGGAGAAGTTCATGGACATTGCAGGCCTTTCCGTTGCTGCCGATGGGAGACGGCGTGGCGTAGCCAGTGCGTCGTTCACATTGTACAGGGGTGAGATTGTGGGCATTATTGGAATTGCAGGAAACGGGCAGGTAGAACTTGCTGAGGCAATTTACGGCATCAGAAACCGCTCTTCGGGAACCATACGTGTCCTAAGTCCCAAGGCAAAGGAGGGGTCCGAGCCCGACCTTGCCAGAATTGGATATGTTTCAGACGACCCTGTTCAGATTGGACTCGCCTTGGACCTCTCCATAAGAGAGAATTTCGGAATAAGCTTGCTCAATCAGAGCTCGAAGACACCGCTTGTCGATTGGAAAGCACTGGAGAAACTGAGTCAAGAAGGGATCAGGGGACTCGAGATCAAATGCGACTCCCCCGGCGTGGTGGTCCGTGAGCTCTCCGGAGGCAACATTCAGAAGGTAATAGTTGCTCGAGAATTCGCCCGTAATGTCGACCTGCTTATCCTCGTCCACCCCGGAAGGGGACTGGACGTTCATACTACCTCTTTGCTATACGATAGAATCATGCAGCTTGCGCGAAACGGAGTTGCTGTCCTCCTCATCTCAGAGGATGTCGACGAAATATCTCTGCTGGCAGACAGAATTGGCGTAATATTCGAAGGGAGGCTGTCGGAGGTCAAACCCAAGGACCAGTGGTCAAGGCAAACAATGGGTGCAATGATGGTTGGGGTCAAGGCGTGAACGCAAGCAAATCGTCCGAGACTCGAAGGCAAACATTGAACGTTCTGCTCTCCATAATTATTGTACTCCTGGCGGTCGTAATTGGCGCTGTTCTGGTGTTCTCAAGCGGCCAGAATCCAATTACCGCGTACGCTACAATTTTTTCATCGACATTTGGAAGCACTAGTGATTTTCTTAACACGTTCGAGTTAAGTGCACCATTGATTCTGGTGACGCTAGGTCTTCTACTCGCTTTCCGGACTTCCTTTTGGAATGGAGGGGGTGAGGGCCAGATGCTCCTCGGTGGCCTTGCCGGAATCGCAGTCACACACACGCTCAATCTGGGCAACAGCTTCGTGATGATTACGGCTGGCCTGGTGTGCGCCTTCCTGGTGGGGGGCGCCTGGGCGGCACTGAGTGGCGCCATGAAAGTCTGGTTTAACGTAGACGACATTGTTTCGTCCCTTCTATTGTCAGTCGTGGCTTCATATCTGGTGTCCTACCTGGTGAGGATTCCCTTCCGCAGCCCGAATTCGGCCGAATCTGCTATCATCAGCTCAATCTCGATACCAAATGCCGCAGTCTTCCCGACATTGTTTGGTCTGAATACATCGATTTGGTTCGCACTAACGGCCGCAGTAGTCATGTACTATGTCCTGTCGAGGACGAAATTCGGTTTCATGACGAAGGTGATTGGAAGTAACAGGCAAACGGCAGCGGCATACTTCGGGAAATCGCGGACAAATTGGATGTTTGTACTTGTGACTTTCTTGAGTGGTGGAATAATTGGACTGGGAGGGATGGTCAATACAACTTTTACTTCCAATATCATTGCAGGTGCTTCCGGTGGCGCTTACTCGGCCGCTGGCTTCACGAGCAGCTATGGGTTCATAGGAATAGCCATCGCATTCCTAGCCCAGCTTAATCCCATCGCAGTCATTCCGGGCTCAATCTTCTTCGTGGCTCTCGTGACGGGTGGATTAGGGTTGTCCGTTCAACTCCAGATACCTGCCTCCCTCACTGTCACAATAAGTGGAATGGTCGTGCTAGTCTTGTCGCTTCGCGAGACAATAGTAAAGCGACTTTCGCGGTTTGGACAAAGGCCGTCGATGGTAGAGCCGACAATACCGGAGAGGGGCTAAGTTGGCACTCGCAGATCTAGCTTCTCTTCTGTTGGGAACGTCCATCTTCCTAGCTGCTCCGATTGCATACACGTTTTGCGGTGTGATGTGGGCTGAATTGTCAGGAGTCTATGTATTCGGGATTGAAGGAATCATGCTGTTAAGCGCGATCGCTTCGTTCCTAGGAACCGTCGCCACTAACAACATAATTATCGGAATAGTCCTAGGAGTGATGACAGCGGGAGCGCTTGGCCTCTTGACGGCCTACCTTGAGGAGGTTCTCAGCGCCAATCAGGTGATCTTCGCAATAGCGCTTCTCATTCTGGGGCCGTCACTCTCCAGCTACATCTACACAAGCTACATTACACTGAACAGCCTGTCGGCATTCCAAACTACAATCAACACGCTTCCGGCCCTGCCCGTTCCATTACTTTCGGAGATACCATTCCTTGGCCAGTTCTTCAATCAGTCAGCCTTGGTTTACTTGATGTATGCTGCTGTGATTGGGACAAATTATTACTTCTACCACACGAAACAGGGCCTCCGAGTGCGCGCAGTCGGGATGGACCCGATGGCAGCAGATACCCAAGGGATAAACGTGCGTCGGACCCGCGTCATTGCTGTGACGATGGCCGGAATCTTGGCCGGCTTTGGTGGTATGATCATGATACTTGGCCAGTCAGGGTTTTGGATTAACAATGTGACTGCAGGCCGAGGGTTCCTCGCCATTGCATTGGTAAGGGTCGGGAACTGGAGAACCACAGTTACCTTTGCAGCGACGTTCGCAGTCGGATTCCTCTTTGCAATTTCCTCGTACCTACAACAATACTTCGCCGGTGTGGGGGGAACAACTTTTCCCTTCGAGGTGTTCAACGATTTGCCGTACGTTTTCGCCATTGCAATCATTGCGATTTCGTACAAGTGGACCCGAAGCAACCAGCCAACTTCCCTGGGGATTCCGTATCATCGTGAGTAGTGTTTTCGAGCGAAATTCAGACCATCCAATGTAGACCAGTCTGATCGGTTCCGTTATTGATAGGCCTGGAACAAATGACCTTGGTTCCATTTCGAAGGTGTGTAAATCTCTGGATCTTGAACCAGTAGCCCGACAATGGACGGGTCTATTTTCAGAATCGAAAGCGGCTGGAAGTTCGCTGGATGAAAGTTTCCAATTGTGGCCACGCCGAATCCCCGGACGGTCTGTTCAGGCACGAGCCCGACGCTTTGGTACTCTTTCCAAGCGAACGTTCTTTCGACGGGGGACGGTGCGAAATACCCTGGATAAACGGTTGGGTAGAGATATTTCTGGAAATTTGTGTCAGCCTCAAAGACGTCGTCGAGCTGAAGATACCCCTGCTCCGTCAAAGGGAGGCTCGGTGAGTCTAACAGGGCTGGGTGTCTGTCCCTGAAGGACTTCATGGTGTTCAATCCGACGGAAAGGGCTCCATATGGTGTCAGCGACCCGAGCGCTTCGAGATTGTCAGCCGCACTGAAGCAATACTGAGGGACCTCTTGGGTATTGTAGAAAATACATGTCTCCCCTGCTTCTGCATCGAAGTACCCTTCAGGACATGAAGGTCCGGAACAGAAGGTCATTCCTGAATTCGCAATGGTTACTGCTGCAGAAATGCTCTGCTCAGTTAATATGCTCGTCGTCGCGGGATCCATATCCTCGAGTTGGTCTCCAAAGTTCGTGGCAAAGAAAGCAAACCCTTCACGAGCGAATTTGCGCTTACCATAGGTGCCTGGAGATAGCAGGTTGTCCTCCTGAAAGTACAGAGTCATCGTCTGCCCCTGGATTACCTCGGGTCCCTCGCTATATCTGAGATCCGCCATCTTGAGCAGTCTCGGGTCGCCATCTTGAATGTCGACAATCCAAGGAAAGGAGAAAACGGCATTTGTGTGAGCATGTATCCAGAGAAGATTCGGATACTGCAGAGCTAGTGACGCCGTGTCTTGTGACGAGAGGCTATTGGCGACCAGTGCGGCCGTAGCCGTCGGAACAGATCCCCCAATGAAGGCCCTTACTGAGGGCGATAGATTGTTCCAAGACTGAATGACTTTAGAGACATAATCGGGCGACAAGCCCAGGTAATCGATAGCGAACGCCGCTCTGTCACCGTCTTGACCAAACGGTGACGCCGCGTCTTCCAGCTGCTTGCGTTCAACCGAACTTAGGTACTGACGAATGGGCGATTGTGGGCCGATGAGGTACGAGCCGAGAAGGATGGATGCAACGCCGCCCACAGCGGTCAGTCCTAGAAGCTTTAGCATCCTCCTTCTGGATTTGTCCACCTTCCATTTCTCGGAATTCTCAATTTAAGAGTTTAACACACCGAACGTGGATTCTCCTAGCCGCGAGGCATCGACATAGGGGAGGTTCCTCGCCCAGTTGAAGATGCGTGGTGAACTCGGCTTCACCTATGGAGAATCTCGGCCGCCTCGAGTTTCTGTTTCAGAAATCTCTCCGAATCTAATGCCGCCTTGCATCCGTCGGCAGCGGCTGTGATTGCCTGTCGATACCGGAAGTCATGGTCGTCACCAGCAGCGAATACTCCTCGTACACTAGTCTCGGTCTCATTAATGATTTTGATGTACCCTTTGGGGTCGAGCTCAAGCTGTCCTCCGAAGACCTGAGTGTTTGGGTCGTAGCCGATTGCAATGAATAGGCCATCCGCCTGCAGTTCCGTCTCCTCGCCTGTCTTTGTATTTCTCAGCCTGACACCTCTAACCTTGTCTTCGCCGATTACTTCCGATACCGCGGAATCCCACAGGAATCCGATCTTTGGGTTCGAGAAAGCTTCCTTCTGAAGTGTGGCATTCGCCCTTAACTCATTCCTTCGATGTATAATGAGTACTGAACTTGCGAATTTCGCCAGGAAGGTCGCTTCTTCCAGCGCCGTGTCACCTCCTCCCACAACTGCGACCTTCTTGTTCTTGAAGAAGAAAGCATCACAGATGGCACAGTTAGAAACGCCCCTGCCCATCAGCCTCAACTCGGAAGGGAGGTTCAGCCGCCGCGGGTTGGCTCCTGTTGCGAGTATGATGGAGAGAGCCCTGATTTGCCTTGATGCAGTTCGAATCATGAAGGGGTACACCCGAAAGTCCACCCTTGTCGCGTCCTCCTGGATTAGCTCGGCCCCCAGTCTCTCTGCCTGTGCTCTCATCCTCTCCATCAAGTCAGGGCCGAGTACCTGTTCGGGGAAGCCCGGGAAGTTCTCTACTCCGCTTGTCATCATCAATTGCCCCCCGTACCTGCTTCCCATCACGACCAGTGGCTGAAGGTCAGCTCTAGAGCCGTATATCGCGGCCGTCAGTCCTGCAGGTCCAGACCCAACGATTACCAGCTTTCGGGCGTCTTCTGCCATTCTTGCAAATCGACGAAATCGGCTTTGATAAGCAATTACCCTTTCAATCGTAACCAGGGGAATCCCCGGTTTGAATTCCTGGAGCTAGATTCCTGGAGATATGTGGGCTAGAGGTATGATGGGAGCAAGTTTCGATCTTACCCCGCAAATTAACGCTCCAAACAGACCTCGGGCCGTCGCCGCAACCGGACCGACCCCGCCTTAGGTTTCTGAACGTCCGATAGCTATGCAGATGTCGAAGACATATAGTTGAACCCTGCTTGGCACATGGAAGGCAAGCATGGACCGATTAGAAACCGACACTTATGTGAAAGAGAATCACGACCGATTCCTCGCCGAGCTTCAGGAGTTTCTTGCAATACCGAGCATCTCCACTCTTCCTCAGCATCGAGAAGACACTGCCCGGGCTGCTACCTGGCTATCCGAGCAACTGAGAGAAATCGGGTTCGGGAACGTCAAGGTAAACAAAACCGACAAGCATCCCATTGTCACAGCTGAATGGCTACATGCCCCTAACAAGCCCACGTTGCTCGCATATGGCCATTACGACGTTCAGCCCGTTGACCCGATAAAGGAATGGGATTCGCCTCCATTCTCGCCCACTGTCAGATCGGACAACTTGCATGCTCGCGGAGCGTCTGACATGAAGGGACAGGTCCATGCTTTATTGAAGGCATTGGAGTTCCTCGTGAAAAAAACTGGTAGACTACCCGTGAATGTGAAGATCCTGTTCGAAGGGGAGGAGGAGATAGGTTCTCCGAGTATCGAAAAGTTCCTGAGTAAGAAAAAGGAGTCCCTCCAATCGGATTTCTGCCTTAACTGCGATTCTGGCATACTGGGACCGAACATGCCTTCCTTGACCTACGGCCTTCGGGGACTGGCGTACTTCGAAATTGAGGTACGGGGACCGAAGACCGACTTGCATTCGGGGAGTTTCGGAGGAGTTGTTCAGAATCCCGCCCATGTCTTGGCCGAGTTGATCGCAGGCATGCACGACGCCAGGGAGCACGTCACTCTGCCGGGATTCTACGACAAAGTCAGACGCCTGTCCAAGAATGAGAGAAAAGAACTTCGAGAATATCCGCTTTCAGATGCCAAACTGTGCAAGGCCGCGGGCGTTCCTATGCTCCACGGCGAACGTGGGTTTACCCCGATTGAGCTTTTGGGGGCCAGGCCCTCCCTGGACGTCAACGGCATGTCCTCCGGGTTCGAAGGTGAGGGACAGAAGACGATCATACCTTCGCGAGCCTCGGCAAAGATCTCCACGAGATTGGTTCCGAATCAGACCCCGGACCAAGTGGAAGCCTCGCTGAGAGGCTACATGGAATCCCATTGCCCAAACACAGTAGTCTGGCGGTTGAAGAGAACCGCTGGAGCGGCACCAGCAATCATCAACCGCGAAAGTGCTGGATTCAAGGCAGCGATGCAGGCGTTGGAGATGGTATACGGGAAGAGACCCGTTGTCGGGCTTGACGGCGGAACGGTTCCCATCGTTTCGTTGCTCAAGGAAGAACTTGGTATCGATACAGTCATGTTGGGATTCAACCTGCCCGACGATTCGATCCACGGTCCGAACGAAAAACTTCACCTGCCTAGCTACTTCAGAGGCATCGAGACATACGCAGCTTTCTTGGATATTCTGGGCAGCCGGACCTAGAGGCTAGTGGTCCCTGTTCACTGCAGGATAGTCACTTCCAGGATTTCGTCGCGAAGACCAGGGCCTCGGGCATAGTTCCTTCCCAACAGATGTAGTCGTGTGCCCCATGATACTCGGAGTACTCAACCTCGTAGCCCTTGGCCCGCAGTACGTCTCGCATATCGCGGTTCGCGGTGAGCATGTCAGGCCCAGGCGTAGACTTTTCGAATTGGCCTACCTCGAGATGGAAACGGAGAGGCTTCTTTGGTTCCGATTCGAACCTGCGGACTAGCCACTCATCTTCCTTGTTCGGGTTGTCGGGTATGTCCTTCCAGCTATAGGCCCCAGATTGCACTAACACGTTCTCGAAAAGTTCCGATGACTTGAGGCCAGCGTAGGTCGCACACAGCCCACCGAGGCTCAAGCCACCAATTATCCTCCGTCGCCGGTCTCGGGTGACATTGTAGTTTGATTCAACCCAAGGAAGGAGTTCCTTCGTCAGGAAGTCGACGAAAGGCTGGTAGCAGGAGAGCTCCACATAGCGGGTCTTGGTGTCGATGACGTCGACAAACACGACTACCAATGGAGGGATCACCTTGTCAGCGATCAGGTTGTCCAACATGGTGACGGCCGACATGTACTCCAGGTAGTCGACCCCGTCCATGAGGATCATCAAACCATACCCTTTCGTTTCCTTGGCCGAGTAGGCACTCGGTGTGTACACCCAGATCCTCCTTTCGTTGTGCAGGATGTCGCTCCTCATCCTGCTAGGAGTGAGTGTCCCCTTTGACACGTCCCGTCGAGCGTTGAGCCAAGGTTTTGGTTTAGCCTTGGGGAGTTCGAGAATCGATGCTGGGAAGACCATCTTCTCACCGGTCTCCGCGTTCCTGACGTGGGTCTCGATGAACTTGTGGGGATTCAGGGGGTCTGATTTGTATGACATGAGCCTCTCCTCGATATCGTGAATGTCTCCGAATGGGGTCAGTAAGGCGTTCGGGGCAAGGGCGTAAGTTGTTCTTGCGTCCGCAGGGAGCCTGTATGACTTGTACCAGACGTCCGAGTTTGGCAAGTGCTTCATCATGCTATTCTTGAGGTCTCCACTCACTGCCGGCGCCAGTGGGATGAGGACGTGTTTGGTCGTCCTTTCACTCCCTTTCCAGAGAAACGTGACCAGGAGATGATTCTTGTCGCCGGGGATCTTCTCCACCAGCGGTGCTCCTGATCTCTTGACTTCGGCCCAAAAATCCTCCAGCTTGTTCCTAGCCTCGGGCCCGTTCAGGCTGTGACCCAGCTTTGCTATTCTCGGGCTCTCCATCTAGGTGTATCCTCTCCCATCTACAGGTAGGGCGGATATGCTCCTAGCGGTTTATCACTCAGGTGGGATTTCCTTGAAGACTAGGTCGACTGCGAGTCCCTTGGACTTGTAGTAGGCTCTTGTAATGAGATACATCAGTATGGCCACGATCAACGCTCCTCCGAGAAGCTCGAAAGCCGTAGGCCCAGTTGGTCCGCTCAGTTGCGGATACTGAATCAGGTAATAGGCGAAAACTGAGAACGAAAAGGTCACGAATACTCCCAGGAGGGACAGCATTGGGATTCCACCTATGGTGTGTTTGGAGACCGGCGAGAGTCGGAACAGGTCTTTCCTGGTGTAGGGGAAGACTATCCCTGCGATTCCAACGAAGATGCTCAGCAGCACTATCACAAGGATGAAGTTGACGTTTGCGAAGAAGAACCCGTAGTATAGGCTCAGGAGGAGCCCTAGTGTAGCCAGAATCACGTAAACAATGACCCCCACGTCAGGGACGTGGAATCTGTTGTTGACGTGGGAGAGAGCTGAAGGGGCAGCCCGGTCGAATCCCCAAGCCATCATCACTCTCGACAGCAGGATGCCTGCGACGAAGTAGGGGAGTATTGCCCATGCGAACAATCCTATGACAAGGAGGGCACCAACGACTACGTTCCCGTTCAGCAATATTGCCACGAAGTACGCGTTGAAGGAGAAGGGAACGCTGTACGAACCGGTACCGATGAGATACTCGATTGAATTGAGGAAATCGCCCCCTAGGACGTTCTGAACGAGGTAACCGCCTGCGGCCAACACTACGACAATTAGCAATGCCCCGATGATGGCTGAGTAATACATCCCTTTCCGTGGGCCTCTTATCTCACCACCTACGTATCCGCCAAACTGGTAGCCATTCACGGCGAAGATTGCATACACAACCGCCAGCCCTGTTGCGCCCCCGAACAGGATTACTCCTGGGTTCGAGAACCCACCGCTAGCTGCGCTTGAAATCACGCCTGAGTACGTTGAGTTGTATTGCGAGAAATAGGAGTTGTAAGTCGAGATGAATTGGGCATGCGAAGAAGTTGCGAATATGACGAAGAACAGCACCACTGAAATCATGCCGATCACCCATGCGCCCAACTGAAGCCGCAGGAAGACTCTGAGAGGCAAGATTAGTACGACCAAGGTTAGAAGGATGGTGAGGAGCCCAAGGATTAGGATGTAAGTTGACGACCCGAGGGCCGAGCCTGCGTTGATCAGCCACGAGTTCCCTGTTAGGATTCCGAGAGTTCCTAGACCTGGCCCGAGGATGCTACCGTAGATGAAACTGGTTGCAGCCCCCACGAATGTGCCTTGGAAGAATACCCAGACCCCGCTGATCGCTATCGCAACAACAGGATGAATCGCCCTGGAAATCCAGACGTAGTCTCCCCCTGACCTCGGCATCGACTCCGTGAACCACGTGTAGAGAAGACCGAGACCCAGTACGAATGGGAGCGCCGCGATGACAGATACCCCGATGTTTGCCCCTGGAAGAATCGAAGGAACGGCAACGAGTGTCAACGCCAATGACACACCGTAGCTAATTCCGAACGTAGTCAGCATGAAAGTATCCATTGAGGAGAATGATCTGACAATGCCAGTTGCTTCTCTAGCGAAAGGAGTCGTCATCTTGTGGGGCTCTTCCGTCGGTGGACCTGAAGAGTCGGTCACACTCTTTCGGTCCTTGAAAACTGCCATCTGATTATTTAAGGGGTGGCCGCCAGAATGCTCGTTAATTCATTTCGCTCTGGAGGAATTTAGAAGACAGGACCCCCGTCAACGCATGACTGCTGTACATGATATAGCTAAATGCGACCAGACGAGCGAAAGAGTGGTCGCAGTAATTGGTAAGGTTGCGCCGGGAATTTGGAGAGCGTGGAGAGAAGACGAGCATCCCGATGCCGCCTCCAGTCCCCTTCCCTAAGCGTGGGAAATCTGAAAGTGTCGTAGTAAATTCCCTTCAGAAGAAACTCGGCCAGAACCTTTACCAGTCAGAGAAGAACTTCGGAATAGTCTACTCGGGAGCACCCCATCCACTAGTGAGAGTGATACAGGAAATCGCCGAAGGAACCTACATCGCCGATTGGGAGCAGGAG
>Ga0335081_10017838_pt1 | contig 11485 bp, 12 predicted proteins | sample Lox_Sample_35_FD_206713 | JGI IMG/M metagenome (GOLD analysis project Ga0335081, IMG submission 206713) | Soil microbial communities from Loxahatchee National Wildlife Refuge, Florida, United States - Lox_Sample_3.5 | ecosystem: Environmental > Terrestrial > Soil > Wetlands | place: USA... | reverse complement strand
TTCCACTCGCGCAGGTCCAGGATGGGGTAGCCCACTAATTGGCCGGGCCCGTGATAGGTGACGTCGCCGCCCCGGTCGGTGGGATGGAACGAAATGCCCGCGCGGCCCAGAACCTCGTTCGAGGCCAACAGGTTTTCGACACGCCCGTTGCGTCCCAGCGTGATCACGTGCGGATGCTCGAGCAGCAGCAGATGGTCGGGTGTGGTCCCCAGCTTGCGTGAAGCGATGAGCTGTTGCTGCAACTCCAGCGCCTTCCCGTAATCGATGCGCCCGAGTTCCCGCACCACGCACTTACGCATTGATGGAAAGACCGTACACCGCGTTAAATGCCTCGCCCATCGCTTCGTAGAGCGTGGGGTGCGCGTGGATGGTTTGCATCATCACCTCTACGGTGGCTTCGGCTTCCATGGCGGCGACGGCTTCACCGATCAGCTCGAAAGCCTCCGGGCCGATGATGTGGACGCCCAGGATTTCGCCGTGCCGTTCGTCGGCAACCACCTTGATGAACCCTTCGTGGTGGCCCAGGATAGTGGCCCGGCTGTCGCCGGCGAACGGGAAGCGGCCGATTTTCACCTGATATCCCTGCGCACGCGCTTGTGCTTCGGTGAGTCCCACGCTGGCGATGCCCGGCTCAGTGTAGGTGCACGCCGGAATGCGGTTCTTATTGATCGGCACGGCTGGCTTGCCGGCCATGTGAGCCACCGCGATCATGCCCTCCCGCGTCGCCACGTGCGCCAGTTGCGGCGTGCCGGCCACCACGTCCCCGATAGCGTAGATGCCCGGTTCAGCGGTTCGCTGGTTTTGGTCAACCTTGATGAATCCGCGATCCAATTCGACCTTGGTATCCTCCAGGCCGAGGTGATCCGTGTTGGGCTTGCGGCCCACGGCCACCAGCAGCTTCTCGGTCTCCAACTCTTCCTGCTTGCCATCTTTGGTGGTTAGAGTAAGCTGCACGCTATGCCCGGTCTTGCGAATATTCTCTGCGCGCGCACCGGTTTCCACGCGGATCTTCTGCTTCCTGAAATTGCGCTCGAGCTCCTTCGAGATCTCTTCGTCTTCCAGCGGCACCGCCCGCGGCAGCATTTCAATCACCGTGACCTCCGTGCCGAAACGGTGAAAGATGGACGCGAACTCCACGCCCACCGCGCCCGCGCCGATAATAGCCAGGCTCTTCGGCACGCTGGTCAGATTGAGAATCTCGATATTGGTGAGGATGAATTCTGAATCGGGATCGAGGCCGGGCAGCATGCGGGCTTCCGAACCGGTAGCGATGATGACGTTCGTCGCCTCCAGGGTCTGCAAGCCCGAGTCGGATTTCACTTCCACCTTGCCGCCGCCCTTGAGCGAGGCGTAGCCCGTGATGCGTTCGACCTTGGCTCGCTTCAGCAGCATCTCGACGCCTTTGGAATGCTTGCTGACGATGCCGTCCTTGCGCTCCTTGACCTTGGGGTAATCCAGGCGTGGATTCTCACACTGAATTCCTTCCTGATCGGCGTGGACGAAGCGCTGCCAGACTTCGGCCGTCTGGAGAAGGGATTTGGTCGGGATGCATCCCACCAGAAGGCACGTGCCGCCTAGCCTGGCCTGTTTTTCGACGAGCGCTGTTTTCAATCCGTATTGGCCGGCGCGGATGGCTGCGGAGTAGCCGCCGGGACCACTCCCGATCACAATGAGATCATAAGGCACTTTTTTTATTCTACCCGTGTCACCGCGCGCAAAGCCGGTGCGTCTACTATTGGAAGAGAAGATATGAAATGGCTGCTCTTTATACTGATGCTGGCGCCGGGGGCGGGATTCGCCCAGACGAAAGCGCCGCTTCAGAAGAAAGCCGCGCCGCCGCCCGCGGCCAGGTGGCCCATCGCAAGCCTCGCGGTAGAAGGCAACCACAGCTACACGCGCGAACAGATCCTCGCCATCGCGGGCGTGAAGGTCGGGCAGGTGGCGGGACGGTCGGAGTTTGAGGCCGCAAACGACCGGCTCAAGGCGTGCGGCGCGTTCGAAACCGTGAGCTACAAGTTCGAGCCGGCAGCGAGCGGGAACTCGTATGTCGCCACTTTCACCGTCACCGAAGTCGAGCAGGTATATCCGGTGCGGTTTGAGGAACTGCACGTTTCCGAACGCGACCTGGTGGCGGCGCTGAAAGCGAAAGACCCGTTGTTTGCCAAGGCAACGCTGCCAGCCACGCAGCCGGTTTTTGAGCGCTATGTCAAGTGGGTGCAGGACTACCTGAAGACGAAGGGAATCGACGAGAAAATCGTAGGGAGCGTGATGCCAGACCGTCCAGGTGAGTACGCCATTGTCTTTCATCCGGCGCGCGCGCTGCCCGCGGTGGCGCTGATTTCCTTCCGCGGCAACCAGGTGGTGCAAACCCAAGTGCTGCAAGATGCCGTCATGAGTGTCGCAGTAGGCATACCTTACACCGAGGACCGTTTCCGCGAGGCGCTGAACAACGCGCTCCGGCCGGTTTATGAAGCACGCGGCCGCATCCGCGTGGCCTTCCCCACGATCAAGACCGAGCCGAGCAAAGACGTGCAGGGTGTGAACGTGATGGTGACGGTGGATGAAGGTGACAGCTATTCGCTGGGCAAAGTAGCCATCGACGGGCCGACGCCGCTGAAGCCGGACGAACTGCTGAAGGCCGGCGATTTCAAGACCGGCGACATCGCCAATTTCGACCGTGTGAATGAAGGACTGGAGCGCATCCGCAAGGCGCTGCGGCACGCTGGCTACATGCAGGCGAATGTCACTACCACGCGGCGGATTGACGACACGAAGAGGACCGTCGACGTGGCCGTGATTGTGGAGGCCGGGCCGCAATTTGTCATGCGAAAGTTGACCATCGTGGGGCTGGACCTGGAAGGCGAAGCCGAGATCAACCGGATCTGGGGATTGAAGGAAGGCAAGCCATTCAACCCCGATTACCCCGACCTGTTCCTGAACCGCGTGCGCGAGGAGGGCCTCTTCGACAATCTGGGCAAGACCAAAGCCGACTACAAGATCAACGAGCAAGACCACTCCGCCGATGTGACGCTGACGTTCAGCGGCACCGGTCCCGGTACGAAAGCCGGAAGGCGAGGCAGGGGCGGCGACTAGCGTGGGACGGACCATCGTCTTTTGTGGTCCGTCGTCACTCACCTCTCCCCAGCTTCCACAAGATCTGCCGCAGCATCCCCAACAGCACCGGCGCATCACGCGATGCGATCTCGAGGCGGCGCACCAGTCGCCGGATCTTTTCCTCCGTGGAACCGGCAGTCACAGGGTTCAGGTACCCGCTCGCGTTCAGCGCTTCGAGCAACATGGTCGTGATCTGCTCGTTCTCAGCCGCTGTTGCAGCGGCGATCCGGGCAGGCCGGGCGTTCACCGCTTTCGGATCGCGCGCCAGTTCATAGACGCAAAGCGCCACAGCCTGGCCGAGGTTCATGGAAGGAGTCGCTTCGGCGGTGGGAATGCGCAGGAGCCAGTGACAGTGGCTGAGATCCTGGTTGGAGAGCCCGGACTTTTCGGAGCCGAACAGCAGCGCCACGGGCGCTCGTGCCAGGGCCCGTCGAATAAGACGCGCACCGTATTCCAGCCGTCGGATGGGGTGGTGCAATTCCCGGTGGCCTACCGATGTGGTGCCCACCACCAGCCGGCAGTCCGCGATGGCATCCGCGAGGTTCGAATGTTCCTCCGCCGCTTCTAGCAGCGGCGCTGCGCCGACGGCCGAACGCGCCTCACGAAAGGCCACGTCATAGGGGTTGACGACACGCAGTTGGGCGAACCCGAAATTAGCCATCGCTCGCGCGGCCGCCCCGATATTGAGCGGGTTGCGCGTCGAAACCAGGACCACGCGGAGGTTGTCTTTCCAGTCGGCGGCGATGCTTCGATCGTAGCGCAAGGCTCTGGACCGGCCGCAGGCGCAGAGGACAGGCTACCTCCGCATCAGCCTGAGCTACCATGGATCAATGCAACCTATCCAACCCGAACAAGCTCATTTCCTGCTCCATGCTGTCTATCTGCCGGGGCTCAAGAACGAGCACCGCATCACCAAGAGCATCATTGAAGCCATACCGACGGACAAAGGCGACTATCGGCCGGACGCAGTCTCACGGGGGGCACTGGATCTGGCCTGGCACATCGCCGCCACCGAAATGCGGTTCATGGATGCTGTCTCCGCAGGCGAGTTCGATCTCAGTCCGCGGCCTCGCCCCGATTCAATTAAGAACTCCTCGGATCTCGCAAGCTGGTACGTAAGCAACTTCGAGCCACGTTTCCAGAACCTGGCGAAGCTGTCGAATGAACAGTTGCTCAAGATCGTGGACTTCCGTGGCATCTTCCAGTTGCCCGCGGTCATGTACCTGGACTTCCTGCTGCATCACTCGATCCACCATCGCGGCCAGTTGTCCGCGTACCTGCGGCCGATGGGAGCCAAAGTGCCCGCGATATACGGCGAAAGCTATGACTCCACGGAGGCCCGCAAGGCGGCTTCGCAGGGCGCCTGAAGCTCCCCCGGCAACGCGGCGTCAGTTCTCTGTCGGCACCCGTTCGGCGTGGTCCACGATTAGAATCTCTACCGGCGCTTTGCGCCCTTCGAGCTTGAGCTCCCATTGCTCCTGGAGAGCCGCGGGGAGCGTTGGCCCAGAAAGGTTATCGGCGCCCACGGGGGCGTCGCCTTTGCTGTCTCTTGAAGCCCGGGGTTCCGGGACCCAGTCTAAGGTCAGGTCGTAAAAACCCTTCAAGCCTGTCATGTCAACCACCGGAAGGTCCATGCGCCGCGCCGGAAATTCGGCCAGGAAGTCCATAGAAACGCATTTGCCTTCGTAGTGGTTGTTGTGGCTGTTTCTGGTCGTGCGAACCGCAGGCCGCCTTTTCTTTGAATTTGATGCCGCTCGTCGCTACAACCATCCCATAAACCGGGAAGGTTTTCTGGTCGCGGTGCGCGGCCAGTTTGAACCGGTCCGCAAGCATCTGTTTCATCATGGACCGTAGCGTCTCGCTGCGCTTTTCCCTGTCCGTGGGCAGCCCATCCGGAAACTCCGCGGCGATATCGAACCGCTCCGATGCGAGCCATTCCGGGCCCTCCACCTGGTATCCGTTCAACCCATAAGCCTGCGCGATCAGTGTTTTCAGGGGGGCATTGGTCGCCGTAAGCCTGCCTTGATCGCTCCGTTGGACACGGATTTGTTGGGCTTGACGGAAACCGCTTCGAATTCCTGGCACGGCGCAATCGCTGTCGACGCCGCCATCAAAAAGCAAACGAACACCCCTCGCATATCGCTATTTTGACGGGTCCGAATTCGGAACGGTTAGCAACTAATCCCGTCATCACGGTCGCGGCAGCCCGGCGAGCCCACATCGAGACCAGTGGTTAACCGGCGTCCCAACGCCACCCGCGGTCCTACAGCTTCGTCGCCACCGACTTCGCTTGCAGGAACAGCAGCAGGTAGTCCGGTCCGCCGGCTTTGGAATCCGTGCCGGACATGTTGAATCCGCCGAACGGATGTGCACCCACCATGGCGCCGGTGCACTTGCGGTTGAAGTACAAGTTGCCCACGTGGAAGCGGTTCTTGGCCTCACGCAGGTGCTCGGGCACATTCGAGTACACGGCGCCGGTCAGCCCGTATTGCGAATCGTTCGCGAGTTCCAGGGCGTTCTCGAAGTTCCGCGCCCTGGTCACGGCCAGCACGGGGCCGAAAATCTCCTCCTGAAAGATGCGCGCCTTGGAGTCGATATCCGCGATCACTGTCGGCGCGACGAAGTAACCGCCTTCCGGCGCAGTCCCGCCGGCGACCAGGCGGCCCTCCCTCTCCCCCACCTCGATGTAGTTGACGATGCTCTTCTGCGCGCCGGCGCTGATGACCGGGCCCATGTAATTGCCCGGATCGTCCGCCGCGCCGACCTTGATGTTCTTAACCTTGGCCGCCAGCTTCTCGAGAAACTGATCGTAGACTTTGGCGTCCACGATGGCGCGCGAGCATGCCGAACACTTTTGGCCCTGGTACCCGAACGCCGAGACCAGCACGCCGTCCACCGCTTTATCGAGATCGACCTCGCCGTCCACGATGATGGCGTCCTTGCCGCCCATTTCGGCGATCACGCGCTTGATCCAAATCTGGCCGGGCTGCGTCTTGGCGGCCAGTTCGTTGATGCGCAAGCCGACATCCCGCGAGCCCGTGAACGCAACGTAGCGGGTCTTGGGATGTTGCACGACCACGTCGCCCACGGCCGCGCCGCTGCCGGTCAGGAGAGTGAAGGCGGATTCGGGAAAGCCCGCTTCCAGCAGCGCCTCGGCGAACTTGGCGGCTATGGTGGGAGTTTCGCTGGAGGGCTTGATGATCGCGGTATTGCCCGTTACCAGGGAAGCGATGGTCATGCCCACCAGGATGGCGAGCGGAAAGTTCCATGGCGGAATCACGATTCCCACGCCCAACGGGATGTACAACATCTCGTCCTGCTCGCCGGGGAGCTGGGTCACCGGCTGCGGGCCGGCAAGCCGCTGCATTTCGCGCGCGTAGTATTCGCAGAAATCGATGGCTTCGGAAACGTCGGCATCGGCCTCGGGCCAGGTCTTGCCGGCTTCGTAAACCAGCCATGCGTCAAACTCGAGTTTGCGTGAACGAATGATGCGTGCGACGTCCAAGGTCATGCGGATACGTTCTTCAGCGGGCGTAGCAGCCCATCTGGGAAAAGCGTCGTATGCGGCTTCCACCGCGCGGTTAGCCAGCTCCGTAGTGGCCCGATGGTGCACGCCTACCACTTCTTTGGGGTTCGACGGATTCACAGAAGACAGCTTGTCTCCCGTGGCGGTCCATTGGGCGCCGATGCGCAATTGATATTCACGACCGAATTCGGAGCGCACCTTCTTGAGAGCTTCCTCCATGGCCTTGCGGTTGGCCGGCTGAGAGAAGTCGACGAGAGGTTCATTGTGAAATTGGGTAAGAGTTGCGGTTGCCATTCTCCACTATAGTGGCGCATCAGCCGGGGGAATTTCAAACCGATTCGGCGAGCTCAAAGCCCGCGAGGGAACGCCCCCTCAGGCTGCGAGGGGCGGCGCAGCGCAGTCTCTCGCGCTCAGCGCTCCGCCCGTGCTTGTTATCCTAGCTTTTCTGGTGTTCTGGTACTGGCTCTTAGTCGCTCCGGCGCTGCTGCTGGCGTTCTTCTCGCTGCGAGGCGAGCGCAAACGCGCCGCGTATGTGGCGCGGCGTCTTTCGGAATCACCGGAGCAGCTTCCTCCAGCCAGCGTCATCGTCCCGCTGAAGGGTGAAGACGAGGGCTTGCGCGAAAACCTCGCGGCGCTGGCATCGCTGGACTATCCCGACTACGAACTGTTGGTGGCGGCGCATTCCGCGTCCGACATACCCCCGAGTGTCTTGCCTCGCAAAGCCAAAGTTGTGCTGGCGCACAGCGACGACCCGGCAACCGCCGAGAAGGTCCGGAACCTCGTGGCTGCCGTGCGCGCCACGCGCAAGCAGAGCCAGATCTTTGCCTTCGCTGACTCCGATGGCCGGGTGACGCGCCGCTGGTTGCGCGCCCTGGTAGCGCCACTGGCCGATCTGGGCGTCGGCGCCTCCACAGGGTATCGCTGGTTCACTCCCGCACCGCCCACGTTCTGGACGCTGATGCGCAGCGTGTGGGATGCGGTTGCCGGGGGCCGCTTGGGACCCGGCGACAACCCCTTCGCGTGGGGCGGCTCCATGGCCATCCGCAAAGAGACATTCTTCGATGTGAAAATGCTGGAGCACTGGAAGAACACGATCAGTGACGATTACTCGCTCAGCGCCGCCGTGCACGCGGCGGGATTAACCATCGCCTATGCGCCGGGCGCCCTCGTGCCTTGTTTCGAGCATATCTCCGCAAGCCGCCTCTTCGCGTGGATTCGCCGCCAGATGCTGATCACCCGCGTCTACAGACCAGGACTGTGGTCGCTTGCCCTCATCGCACACATTTTTTACTGCGGCGGCATGGCGGCGTCCGCAATCGCCTCCATCCGCGGCAACCGCCTGGCGGAATGGGCCCTCATCGCGCAACTCTCACCGGGCATGTTGAAAGGGCTCAACCGCGCCACCTTGGCCAAGGCCGCCCTGCCGGAGTGCGAAGCCTGGTTCAAGCGTCATCAGTGGGTGCATGCCATCTGGGTGCCGCTCGCCACCTGGATCTGGCTGATTGGGCTGGTGTCGTCTGCCTTCGGAAACACCGTTAGTTGGCGCGGGAACAGGTACCAGCTGAGACGCTTTAGCTCGTAGCCGGCGGCGTCACCTCGCCGGCTCTTCGTTTCCGATGTCAAACATCGCTTCGAGGTCGTGCTGGCTGTATGCGCGGAACGCAATCAGGGTATTCGTGGCTGAGATGCCCGGTATTTTCTGGATCCGTCCCGTCACCAGCTCGGCCAGGTCGTCGTGCTGCCGCACGCGCGCCATCGCGACCAGGTCATACGGTCCGGCGACGGAGTAAGCCTCAGTCACGCCCGGCAGGTCGATCAGCGCTTGCGCCACCTCTTGCGTTTGTCCTTGCGCTGTATTGATCAAAACGATAGCCGTGATCATGCTTGTCCCTTGGGTCTTGACTGATTCTATCCCACCGGGGAGCGCTGCGCCGGATCAGCTCTCCAGTTCCGCAGGCATCGCCTCGTCGATGTAGCACCACACCCAGGTCTCCCCTGGTTCGATGGAGCGGATCAGGGGGTGCTTGGTCGCGTGAAAGTGCTTGGTCGCATGCTTGTTCTTAGAGGAATCGCAACACCCCACGTGACCGCACGTCAGGCAAAGCCGGAGGTGCACCCACGTGTCGCCCGTTTTGAGGCAGTCCTCGCAACCCTTCTTATTCGTGTGTTTGATCTTGATCTGATCGAGATGTGTGCAGGACCTCATCGGGAAGGGAAGTAGTCAGTATATACCCAAACCTGGCGCTCAGCCCCTATCGCGGCGGGCGTCGCGAACTCGCGTCACAAGTGTTCCTCAGCGGCTTCAATTTCACGCACAAGCGGCAACTCGTGCCAGCCTACCGAAGCTCGCGGTGCCCGGTTGGGTCTGTCTGCCCGTTGCCGCCTTCCGCCGGCCTAACCGTTGATGCCGTGTCGTGCTTCGGTCCCAGGCCTAGCGCGATCAGCGAGAGGGAATTGATCTTGCCCGTAGACTCGATGTTCTGTTCCGCCTGGAACTTCTTCAGCGCGTCCACGGATGCCTGGTCCCAAGCGCCGTTGGCCGCTTCGGGCGCGAGGTATCCTTTGGCAACCAGCGCGTTCTGGATTTCGCGGTAGCGTTCCGGCGTCGGAACGGTCTGCCGGTTGCGCCAGGTGGTGCGCACGGGCGCCTTCTTACCGCGTCGCGCCGCCGCTGTAACGGTTTTGGCCGCCGGCTTTCTGGCCGTCGTCACAGACTTACGGACCGGCGCTGCGGGAGCCCTGCTTATGGCCTTCTTAGCTGTCGATCCAGTGGCGGATTTCTTGGTCGTCGCCTTCTTTGCCGAGGACGCGGCCGGTTGCACACCCCAGGCGAGCACCCCGATAGCCAAAGCGGCCGTGCAAGTCAAAACCGTCCGCATGCTCGTGTTCCAGTGTACCAAGGCTCGCGACCATAAAAATGGCGACCGGGGAGACCCCGGCCGCCTGGAAAGCAGGGACACCTGAGGCTGGTCAGTCAGCCTCTTGGCGTTATCTTGGCGAGTTCGGAAGCGTTCCCGCCAGGAATGTGGAGGTCCAATCGGTGCTTCTGGGGCCGCTGCGGCGCAGAACGCGGAACATCACCGGCTCGCCTGGCTTCAAGGAGGATTGAATCTTCTTGACATCCTCCACCGAGTTCACAGGCTGCCGGTTGATCGACAGAATTACGTCGCCGCGCGCAAGGCGAACGTCCTCGGCGAACGAATTCGGCTCGACGTCGTTCACCAGCACGCCGCCCTTTTCGTTCAGGCCCATGGTCTCACGCTGGCGCTCGGTGAGAGGGACAATGGTCATGCCGAAGCTTACCGCGGTGCCGTCGGACTTGTTCTGCTCTTCCTGGTTCCCGCCGCCGAACTCTTCGGGGAAGATCTGCGCCAGGTTTCCGACCACGACCTTATAGTTGCTTCGCTTGCCGTCGCGCAACACCGCGATATCCAGCGTGTCGCCGACACGCGTCGCGGTCACCATGCCGATCAGTTGCTCGCCCTCGTGAATGGGCTTGCCGTTGATCGCCACGATCACATCGCCGGCCTTCAAGCCGGCCTTGTCCGAAGGCCCGCCCGGCGTGACGGTCTGAACGAAGACGCCTTCGCTGGCGCCACTAGCCTTCAACAGAGCCGGCGTTGTCGGGTCGTCCGATTTCTGGAACGTGATGCCGATGGATCCGCGGGTCACCTTGCCGGTCTTGATGATGTCGTTGTACACCGACGCCGCCGTGTTGATGGGAAGCGCGAAGCCGATGCCCTGGTAGCCGCCGGAGCGGGATGCGATGGCGGTATTGATGCCGACCACCTCACCGCGCATGTTCAGCAGCGGCCCGCCGCTGTTGCCGGGGTTGATGGCCGCATCGGTCTGCAGGAAGTGCTGGAATTGCATGGACGGCTCATCCGGCATGGTCCGTTCCTTGGCGCTGATGATGCCCGCGGTCACGGTGGCGTCGAAGCCGAACGGCGACCCGATGGCCATGGCCCAATCGCCCACCTGCACGGCGTCAGAGTTGCCGATCTTGGCCGGCGTGAGGTTGTGCTTGCCTTCCACCCGGATCACCGCGAGGTCGGTAGGAGCGTCCACTCCGATCACCTTGGCCTCGTATTTGTTGGGATCGCCGAAGAACTTCACCTGAATGCGGTCCGCCTTGTCGACAACGTGATTGTTGGTCAGGATGTAGCCGGCGCCATCGACCACCACTCCCGAACCCAGCGCTTCGCCCCGGTTGTTGGGCATTTCGGGAACGCCGTTGCCGAATGGGTTGCCGAAGAAGCGGAAAAAGAAATCCTCGGGTCCGTTGTCACCCTGATCGCCGTTGTCTGGCGTCTGGCGGCGGGACTGCGTGCGAGTGCGCGGGTGGCTGTTATAGGTCACCGAGATGTTGACGACCGAAGGTTCCACCTGTTTGGCGATTTGAGTGAAAGCATTGGACAATTCAACCGGGTTGGGAATGACGAGCGGCGTCGCTCCCGGGGCCTGGCCGTTGTCTCTAGCCGCCTTCACGCCCGAATTGATCAGCGTGCCGAGGACTATGCCAATCGACAGCGTGAACAGCATCAGGGTGAACGAAAGCATTTTCTGTGTGCGTAACTTGTCGAAGAAACTCATGGAACTTCTTACTCCTCCGCGTTCAGTCTGGGATCCTAGCATCCCTGGCTGCCGCATCCACTACTTAAGATGTTGCCGCAAATTCAGCGGTTTCACCTCTACCAACACAACTCCTCCCATAATGAGCGCGGCACCTGCAGCGGCGCGCCGCGTAAGGCCCTCGCCCACCAGGCAGTACGATGTGATCCAGGCGACCACCGGTTCCAGCATGTAGATCAGAGCGGTACGCGTCGACGAAGTGTATTGCTGAGC
>Ga0335081_10017837_pt1 | contig 11486 bp, 14 predicted proteins | sample Lox_Sample_35_FD_206713 | JGI IMG/M metagenome (GOLD analysis project Ga0335081, IMG submission 206713) | Soil microbial communities from Loxahatchee National Wildlife Refuge, Florida, United States - Lox_Sample_3.5 | ecosystem: Environmental > Terrestrial > Soil > Wetlands | place: USA... | reverse complement strand
AGAATTCGCCCGCGGATTGTCGGCTTGCCGGCGGGCGGCGCTGGCGCTCTACAAGAAGGCGCGGCAGGATGCGGAGTGGCTGACGGCGTTCGTGCCGCAGTTGGATATCGTCATCTGGGCGCCCAGGGGCGGCGCGGCCAGCGAGGTTTCCCGCCGGTCGCAGGACGTGTTCGAAAAGGCTGCCGGCAATGACCTCCACCTTGCGGTGGCGCACCTTCCGGCGTCGTTTTTTGCAACAGAACATCCGGAACTGAAGCTGGATCAGGATCGGATCACGTGCTTGCGCAGCGTCCTGATGAAGCCCGAGCATGAGGACTGGATTGATCGGATTTGGGAATTGCTTCGAAAATCCGCCGGTTAACGGTTGTTCACCGGAAAACCTCCACATCCATCGACATCGTCTGAGGATTTTTACTAGAACGGTAACGCTAGTTGTCCGATGTGTGACAGAGATGGCAGAAGTGTTTCGAAGTGGCGTGGGAGCACCAGCCATCGCAACAGGACCCACCGTGCCCGATCTAAAACCAAGTGAGAGAGACCTGCTGGCGCACCGCTCGGTGGCCATCAGCCGTCTGTCGAAACTGCCGCCGTTTCACCCGACTGCTCTGCAACTGCTGGCTGTATCCAGCGAGAGTGACGCTGCCGTCAGCGATTACGAACGGGTGTTCCAGGCCGATCCGGCGCTGGCATCTCATTTATTACGAGTCGCGAACTCGCCGATGTACGGTTTTCAAAATCGTGTGGAGTCCATTCGCCACGCCATCGCGCTGATGGGCATGGACGGGGTGCGATCGTTGTCGTTTACCATCGCCATGGGCTCCTATGTGCGCGGCACGGTGACGACGGGGGCGGTGCGAACGGTCTGGAATCACGGTCTGGCGACGGCGGTGATCGCGGAGGCGATCGGGGCGGCGTTGGGCAACAATATGCCTTTCCTGTACACGGCGGGGCTGCTGCACGATGTGGGACGGCTCGGTCTGATCAGCATCGAGGGCACGCGATACGGGGATGTGCTGACGCGAAAGTATTTCGACATGGAGGAGTCGCTGCTGCTGGAGGATTTGCTGTTCGGCTGCAGCCATGACGATGCCGGGGCATTCCTGGCGCGATCGTGGGGATTTCCCAGCCGGCTGTGCGACTGCATTCGCTACCACCACACGGCGGGACCCGCGGATGGGTCCGATTCCGACGATATTCTGCGGCAGATCGTCCAGATCGCGTGCCACACGGCGCACACGCTGGGGATCGGGGAAATCCCCTGCGCGAACCACAATCCGGTGGTGAGTTCGGAACTACTGGAACGGGTACAGAATGCACCGGGGATGCGACCGGAACGGCTGGTGGCACGGTTCGACCGCATCGTGGACTCCCTCGTCAGCACCGGATCGCACCCGGAGGCGCCTTTGGAGAGACGGCAGGAACGGCTTCGACGGATTTCGTAAGGCGGAGAGCCGAACTACCATCTGCGGCCGTCAGCGGTAAAGGTACCGTGCCTTCCAGGACAAAATCATGAATTGGTAGGCCGAACAGGACTGTTGTAAAGAGGGTAAAGCGCCGATCATTAACTAAAGATGGCGCGAACGGACATCATTCACGGGGACCGTCGCAGCGAACGGCGATATGCTGTCGAAATTCCGCTGCGATACTCGTATAGCCAAAAAGGGGTGGCATACCTGGGAGCGGGGTCGGTTGCGGACCTGAGCCGTAGCGGCGTCCGCTTTGTGACAGACTGTCCACCGCCGGACGGGCTCGACATCGAACTGCGGCTCGCCTGGCCGTTTCTGTTGCAGAACGTATGCCCGTTGGAGCTGATCATCCGCGGGAAGGTGATGAAGACAGAAGCGCGGGGGACGATCGTCGCGCTGGAGCATTACGAATTCCGCACGTGCGGTCCGAGATCGTTCGATCAGGCCAGCGCCAAGGCCGCGGTTTGCAGCATCATGGCGTGAGGCTGACGGGGACCAGAAGCGGGGAAACCGGGCATTCCCAGTCCGAGAACGGTACGGGGAGATTTCCGCTGTAAGAGGCACCGCTCTGTGCCGGAGAAGCCTTCGACACGGACGGTTTCACCGCAACGCCGGACGTGAAAAACCGCCTCCGCGCCGAATTCCGCGGCCGCCGCAGGGAGGGTCCAACCGCCGGACTCGATCATCCTCATTCCACCCTGGCGTTCGAGGACGATGAGGATGTCCTGGTCGCATTCACCATGGAAGGCCGTGTCGAGGATGTCTTCCGCCCGTTGTAGAAATGCTCCCACGAGGAACTTATCGGCTCGGGGAGCCTGATTTTCGGCGGAATCTTGACGGGCCGCGAAACCGCGATTTTAGTTACGTGTCAAAAGTCACAAATCGCAAGTAATTTTGTTTTATTGAATTAGCGGCATAAACGAAAGTATTTGTTTGACGTAGTCCTGGGTCTCGGGAATCTGCGGAATTCCGTTTACAGCATCCACGCGAGACGGTCCTGCATTGTACGCGCCGAGGGCCTTGCCGAGATCGCCGTTATAACGATTCAACAATTGCCTCAACAATCTGGCTCCACCATCCACATTCTGAACAGGATCAAGTGCGTCGACAACGCCGAATTGCGTGGCGGTGGCCGGCATCAGTTGCATCAGTCCCTGGGCGCCTTTTGACGATATGGCACAGGGCTTGAAACCGGATTCCTGGCGAATCACGCTACGGAGAAGGTTGCTATCCAGATTCTCGCGAGTGGCGGCGGTGCTGATGAGCGAATTCACCTGATCCGCGGGAAGAGGATCGCAGTCGGTATAGGCTGCCGGCAGCACCGGCGAGAGGGTGGAGAGCGATGAAATTTGTGGGGAGGGCGCGGCTGCCGTTACACCCATTCTGGCCGGAGGGGACAACTGAAAGAAGCCGTCGCCGACACGTTCTTGCGGGACCTGCTGTTGGATCGAAACTTGTTGTAATTCCAATGACTTCCTCATGGAATCTAAAGCATCAGCTTGAGTTTGAGGATGGGACTGGGAGGTCTTGGGTTGGGCGTGGATGGCCAGCGCCGAAAAGGATATACAAGTGATGGCAATAAGCCGGTTAACGGTCATAGAAACCTTCGAAACAGCGATTTATAAGCCGATGTGAATTGGGAACGCACTATGGGAATCGGACCTGTCCATCGCGTCGATATGGAGTCGTCGGGCACGCAGTCCAACGAGTCTGGCGTGACGTTGTGGCAGATCCTCCAGGCTGTGCGCGCCTTGAACCGGTCCGAGATGCAGGGCACACGCAGAGAACTGCGCATGCGGCGGCTGGCGACGGGACGGATTTTGATCGAATTATTCGATCGGGACACAGGTGAAGTTTTAGGTGAGCTTCCACCCGGTGAAGTTGTACAAATGGCGGCACAATTGCACCACCCGGAGGCGCCAGAGGAATGATGAACAAGACGTGGCGTGAAGCGTATCTGCAAAACCGGGTGATGTCGGCGGAACCGATCGAACTGATCTGCATGTTGTACCAGCGGGCCATCGAACTGGTGGGCGAAGCCAGGCAATGCCTGACGGCCGGCAACATTCTGGGCCGGTCGAAGGCCATTTCGACGACGCTGGAAATCCTGGCTGAACTGGAAGGGTCGTTGAACCATCAGGCCGGCGGGAAGATCAGCGAGAACCTGGAAAGGCTGTACCGGCATATGCGGACGCGGCTGATGACGGCCAATCTCAAGCAGCAGGAACAGCCGCTGGCGGAAGTCGAAGCGCTCCTGAATACCCTCGCCGAAGGTTGGGAGGGGGTGCGGTCGAAAACCGCGAGTTCCGCCGCCGGCACGGCTTCCGAAATTCCGATGGGGTTGAATCCGTGGGGCGTAGTGGAAGAACCGGGGCGAAGCGGAGAAGGCTGGAAGGCCTGAAGCCGAATTCCTGGTGGACTCGCGCATGAGCGTTCAAGGCTGAGGATCGGGATCGGGCTTCACCAGGCCTTGCGAAACCAGCTTGGCCAGGCCGAGGCCTCCGGATTGCGCCATCGCCTGCGCGAAGATTTCCTGGCCGTATTCCATGGCCGAAGATGAAGATTCGTCCCCTCCGGTGCCCAGCCAGCCGCCTTCGGAATCGCGCATCGATTTCATCATTTGGGCGATCAGGAGCGCTTCGAACTGCTGGGCGGCGCCGCGGATCTTCTCGGGGCTGTCGGTGGGCTTCGCCGACGATCCGGGAAGGTTGAGGTTGATCGGGTTTAAGGAACTGGCCATTTAGATCACCTTGAGTTCGGCTTCGAGCGCGCCCGCGTCCTTCAAATTTTGCAGAATGGAGATGATGTCGCGGGGCGTCGACCCGATGGACGTCAGCGCGCGCACCAACTCTTCCACGGTGGCGCCTTCTTTCAGGATGAGATTTCGCGACGGCTCCTGCTTGGTGGTGACGCTGCTCTGCTGGGTCACCTGGGTGGTGCCCTGCGAGAGCGGATTGGGCTGGGAGACGTTGGCGGTGGTCTGGATCTCGACGTTCAGATTGCCCTGCATGATGGCGACGGGGGCGATTTGAACGTCCTTGCCCATGATGATGGTGCCGGTGCGCTCATTGACGACGATGGCCGCGGTGCGGTCGGTTTCGACGGTGAGGGCCTCGAGTTCGGCCACGAACTCGGTGGTGCGGTTCTGATATTCGGCGGGCAGCTTGACGGTGACCCGTCCGGCGTTTTCGGCTTGCGCGACCTGGCCGAAGTGCTTATTGAGGACCTGCGCGACGCGGCTGGCGGTGGCGAAATCGGCGCGCTCCAACTGCAGGTGGACCTGGGCGCCGACGTTGAGCGAGGGAGCCGCGCGCTCGATGATGGCGCCGTTGGGGATGCGTCCGACAGTGGGGTGGTTCTGAGAGGAACTGGTTCCGTTGGCGCCGCCGGCGGAAAACCCGCCCAGGACCAGCGGTCCCTGCGCCACGGCATAAGTCTGCCCATCGGCGGCGTGCAGGTTGGTCATCAGCAGAATGCCGCCTTGCAGCGTCTTGGCGTCTCCCATGGCGGATACCGTGATATCGATGTGGGAGCCCGATTGCGCGTAGGGAGGAAGAATCGCGGTCACCATGACGGAAGCGGTATTCTTCACCTGGATGACGGTGGGATTGACGGTGAGTCCCATACGCTCCAGGAGGTTCGCAAGGCTCTGCGCCGGGAAGATACTCTGCTGGCGGTCTCCGGTGCCGGCCAATCCGACGACCAGCCCATAGCCCATGAGCTGATTGTCGCGGGCGCCTTCGATGGTCACCAGCTCTTTGAGCCGGGTCTGATTGGCGGCGAAGGCGGTGGAGGCCAGTACGGCGAAGACGGAAATTGCAATCAGAGCGCGTCGCATAGGGCAACCTCAGAAGGGAAGCAGTCCCAACAGAATCCGGTACAGGAGATTGGGGCGATGGATGGCGTCGTTGACCACGCCTTTGCCATCGATCTTGATTTCCATCTGTGCAATCTGGTTGGAGTTGATGATGTTGCCGGTGAGGTCGGAGGGGCGGATGACGCCGCGGACGGTGACGGTCTGATGTTCGGAATTGACCATCACTTCCTTGGTGCCTTCCAGAACCAGGTAGCCGTTGGGCAGCACATGGGTGACGCGCGCGCTCAACTGGGCGGTGATGGTGGTGGTGCGGCTGGTGGTTCCCTGCCCATTGAGGGACTGATTACTGTTGAGATTCAGCAGATTCTGCGCGGCTCCTCCGGGGCTCTTGGGGCCGGCCAGGGCGGTGATCTGGCTGTTGGCGGCGGTGGCGCGCGAGGTTTTGGTGGCGCCGGTGGCGACGGCGGAGGCGTTCTCGTTGACGACGACGGTAACCAGGTCGTCCACCTGCGCGGCGCGCACATCGGAGCCCAGCTCGCCAAATCGAGTGGAGGGCGACCAGAGAGATCCGGGCGCCGGCTGGGTGGGCGCGCCGGGCTGTTTGAGGGCTTCCTGCAGATACTTGTCGAGGGCGCTGGGTTCGGCCTCTTTCTTCTTCTTTTTTGACGTGTCGGCCGCGGCGCACGGCAGCGCCAGGATGACGGCGGCGAAGACGGCGATGGCGGATTTCATGAGCATGGCGGATTAGTCCTTGGGATTCTCGATGGATGAGTCGGCGGCGGGCGACGCCATGACGACGGCTTTGCCTTTGCCGGTGACGCGAGCGCGGAAGATGCGATTGCTGGCCGGGTTGCGGACGGCGATCATATCCCCGGAGTTGCCGTCGCTTTCGGCTTTGCCGGTGAAGGCGAGATGAGCGGCCCCGCTGAAGACCTGGATTTCGACCATGTCGCCGTGGTTGACTTCCTTGTGCGAGATCAACAGGTCGGCGGTGATTTCCGTGCGGGCGGAAACGGCGTGGCGCAGGGAATTGCCGGCGATTTGATCGACGGTGAGACTGACGTTTTCGGAAGGGAAGCACTCGGATGGGGATTGGCGAAGCTGGGACGCTGCGAGGGGTTGCGCGGCCTTAAGATTTTCGGCGGCGGTGATTCGGGTGCACGGCGCGAAGACGCGGACACGGGCCCAGATGGGAAATCGATGACCGCTGCCGTAGAGGACGCTGCCGCGCCAGAGCACGGGCGATTGCGGGTCGTGGCCGGCGGGAGCGCCGAGCAGGTCGCGAGGGAATTCGAGTTGACCGGCGGGGACGGGCGAGAGCAGCAGATCGGCGATTTCGACGCGGGCGCCGGGGATGGCGAGAGTTTGCAGCATCGCCTGCACGATCTGGTCGCGGTTGAGAGGCTCGGAGCGCCATTCGAAGCAGACGTCGGACGGGTTGTCGAGCTGGATGCCGTAGCGCCGGGCAATGGAAAGAAGCTCGGCGGCGTGGAAAATGCGGCGGGTTCCCGGAGGCGGGACCGGAGCAATCAGGATCTCGGGAGGCAGCGGCTGGAAAGCGGGCAACGCGGCGGCCAGGTCTTTACCGAGCACCTGGTCCGCCGCCAGGGGCGTGCAGGATTGTGCGGGAGCGAATCGCACGAGGAAAAGAAGGAGAAGAGCTGCGAAGAGGATCGGGCGCGCGACGGCGATGCTGGAGGCCGGGCGGCCAGGGCCGCTTGCCAGCCGGCCGCAGGCTGCCAGCCTGCCCCACAATTGAATCGCGCGCGTCATTGCTTGAGATTGTTGACCTGCTGGTACATGTCGTCGGCGGCTTTGACGACTTTGGAGTTGGCCTCATAGGCGCGTTGCGCGGCGATGAGGTTGATGAACTCCTCGACGATGCTGACGTTGGACTGTTCGGTGTAGCCCTGAAGGAGCGTGCCCAGACCTTCCTGGCCGCCGGGCAAGGCGACCGTGGGATCGCCCGAGGCATCGGTGGGTTGATACAGATTCTTGCCGATGCTGGTGAGGCCGGCGGGATTCTGGAATCCGGCGATCTGGATCTGTCCGGCCTGGGTGGCGGAGATCTGTCCAGGCAGCGTGTAGCTGACGGTGCCGTCGTTGGCGATGGTCACGTTCTGCGCATTCGGCGGAATCGTGATGCCGGGCTGTAGGGCGTTGCCGCTGGAATCGACGATGTTGCCGTTCTTGTCGAGCTGGAAGGAGCCGTCACGTGTATAAGCCAGTTGTCCGCTGGGCAGCAGCACCTGGAAGAAGCCGTTGCCCTGAATCACGACGTCGAGCGGGTTTCCGGTCTGGGTGAAGTTGCCGGGGCTGAAGATGATTTCGTTGGAGGAGGCGCGGGTTCCCAGGCCGAGCTGCAATCCGGTGGGGACGACGGTTTGCGAGCCGGCGGCGGTGCCGGGCTGGACCATGCTCTGGTACAGCAGATCCTGGAACTGCGCGCGGCGCATCTTGTAGCCGGTGGTATTGGCGTTGGCGAGATTGTTGGCGATGTTATCGACATTGAGCTGCTGCGCATTCATGCCGCTGGCAGCGCTGTACAGTGCGCGGATCATGCCTGGGTGACTCCTTGATTTTGGGTGGCTTCCGTAGCCGCTTCCACATTTTTCACTTCGTTCTGGACCATGGTCTCGACCATGGAGAGCGAATATCCATGGGTGAAGAAACCGGCCACCAGGCCGGCGTTGATCATGCCGCCGTCGGACAGCTTGATCATTTCGTTGGGCATGTTTTGCGAATTCACGTTGCCGGGGGTGTTCGCCATGTTGTTGACCGGGACGACGGAGCCTCCGGTCATTTCGGCGACCAACTGGGCAGTCTGCTGGGTGGCGAAATATTGCGGATTGAGGCCGTAGGTGCCGGCCGGCCCGGTGACGGTCGGATTCGAGGCCCAGGGTGACGAACCGAAGACCTGCTGCGCGGTCATGACAGCGTTGGGATCGGTGCCGGGGACGCCGGGGATGATGTCGTTCGAGGAAAGCACCGTGTTGGTGGCGGCGGCGGACTCGGCGGCCGGGGCGCTGGAAGCGGCGGATGTCGGGGAATCGGTGGACGTAGTGGACGATGCAGGCGTGGACGATGCGGAGCTGGAAGTGAGAGCGTTGAGATCGTCCATGGTCATGCCAGGGGGAAGCTGGATGTTATTGGGGCCGTAGTCCCAGCCGACCAGGGTTGGATCGGCGCCTCCGAGGTTCTGGATGAACATCAGGCCGAAGATCCCGTTGACTTCGCTGATGTTCGATCCCGACGACGACGAGGAGGTTGTCGTGTCGCCGGTGCTGGGAGTGCTGTTGGATACGTTGCTGATCATTGTGAGTCCTCTCGGCGCCGGATTACGACCCGACGCGCGCTACTTCCTGAATCGATTTCAAATCCATTTCGCCCGAGATGCCGACGGCTTTCTGGAGCATTTCGAACTGGCGCATGACACCTACAAGGTGCATGGCGGCTTCGGCCACCGGTACGTTGGAGCCTTCCAGCTTTCCTTGTTGGACCTGGACATCGGTGGCGGGCTTGGGCGCATTCTTCTTGATATCGGTGTTCTGAAAGCAGGCGTTGCCGATCTTATTGAGAGCCTGCTGATTGGGAAACTGGACTACCTGAAGCTTGGCAACCTGGACATCGTTCTGGGTGATGCTGCCGTCTGAATCAATATTGAAGGGCTGGCCGGGGGTGAGCTTGATGGGGTTGCCGCTGGTTGCGTCCACGAGCGGATATCCTTCGGAAGTGGTCAAAGTTCCGTCCCGTTGCGTGTTGAGACTGCCGTTGCGGGTGTAGAGTGGACCGCTGGCGCCTTTGACGACGAAGAAGCCGCTGCCTTGCAGCGCAATGTCCGTGGGATTGGCGGTCACTTGGAGCGTGCCCTGCGAGAAATCCGTCCACTGGCGCTGCACCATGGGCAACGCTTCTTCGTCAGTGGCCTCCTCCGGGTTGAAGACTCCGTAGTATTCCGTGTCGCGTTTGAAGCCGGCGGTGCCGGTATTGGCGAGATTGTTGGCGAGCAGGTCCAGCGATTGAATGCGCGATCGAAGGCCGCTGGCCGCCGCGATACCCAAGGAGTCCATAAAACGTTCGCGAGGGGTGGAAGCAAATTCGTGGCCTAAAGACACGGTCGAAAAAAAATGTTCAAAACACGAAGCCGCGCCTCCGATGTGTACCGATGAAGGGGAAGTGCGCTCGTCAAATGTTTGACGAACGCGGTTGACAGTCAAAAGCCTGCCACCGAAACCGCGGATCTATCCGGTTGAAAAGAATGATGGCGCGGGATGGCTGGCGATCTGCATTTTCGCCCGGCGTGACCATCGCTCCGGTTGGCCCCATCGCGGCTCCGCCCGTTTCCTCCACGGCAGTATCCGCAAGGGGAACGTCACGGGGATTCGCGGAGGAGATGAGCGGCGCGCGCGAGGCGGATGAAGACGAGAGCTCCGAGTCACCAGCCCCGACAGGGCAGGGAATCGCTTCCGCCGCACAGACCAGCGCGGCCGCGCAGCAGACGGGAACCAACGCAGCATCAGAATCCGCGATTGCGCTGAATCCGGCGATGGCACGGCTCCCAGGCAGGGTGGGCGGCAAGCTCCTCGCGGGATGGAATCCGGCACCACCGAAAAGCCAAAATCGAAAAGGGCAGCCGCAACTGTCGCCGGACAAGTCCGGGATCAACGAAACGGCGACTGCGCCAGTCGAACTGCACCTGACTCCGCCGCCGCCCACGATGCCGGTCGTGCTGCCGCTGGAATCGTTGAACGCGGGCGCCGGCGCGCAACCCTCTCTCACGGAAGTCCCGCAGAAGACGCAGGCCGCGGGACAGACGACGCCGCCGGCGGCATCCGCCGCGCCGAAATCGGAAATGGCATTTGCGGCGCGCGTGCAGCCGGCCAACGCCAGCTCGGAGACCGTCGGCAGGCAACACAATCCGCAGGAACCGCAAGCCACGGCGGCGGCCTCCAACCTCCGCAAGGCCTCCACGGCCGACACGAATTCGGAAGAGAGTCCGGCGCCGGCCACCCCGGCCCAGGCGCCCGCGGCCGCGGTTGCGGCCGTCTATCAGGCCGGCGCGCGCGCCGCCGAGCCGGCGGCATCGACATCGGCGCCAGACGGCGCGCAAGCCCCGGCGTCCGCCGCGGTGGCCGCCCCGGCGGCTCCCCCGCAACACCCCACCACTCCCTTGCGCGACATCTCGCTGCAGGTCTCACAGCCGGGCGCGGCCAAGGTGGAAGTGCGCGTGATGCAGCAGGCAGGCGAGGTGCGCGTGGCCGTGAAGACGGGCGATAGCGACCTGGCGAGCGGTCTGCGGCAGAACGTCCACGAACTGGTCGGAAGGCTGGAAGACAACGGATATCACGCCGAGGCATGGCGGCCGGGCGGCGCATCGTCGCTGGCCTCGATCGGAATCTCGCAGCCGGCCGACTCGCACGGAGCCGCGTTCCAGTCGCCCGGCGGACAATCGCAATCGCAAAACGGACAATCGCAACAGCAGTCAGGCGGCTCGCAGGGCCGCCAGGGCGGGTCGCAGCAGGATGGCGACCCGCGCAATCAGAATTCCTCGAACCGTCCCCGGTGGGTCGAAGAGCTGGAAAGCAGCGTGCGTTCAACCGGGAATTCGACAGGAGAAAACCATGGCATCCGCAACTAGTCCAATCACCTCATCGAGCCCCACAGATACCAGCAGCGCCGCAAGCGCAACCGGTTTGGGCAGCGCGCCCAGCGAGGACGAATTTCTGCAATTGCTGGTGGCGCAGCTTCAGAACCAGGACCCGATGAATCCCACCGACAGCACCCAGTTCGTCAGCGAACTGGCGCAATTCAGCGAGCTGGAGCAGGTGATCGGGATCCGCGGCGACATCGAGTCGTATCACACGGAGGCGCAACAAGCGGCGGCCAGCGCAGCCGCTTCCAGCACCTCGACAAACGGCGTCTCGAACAGCTCGACCGGCAATACCAGCAACAACCAGACGAATAACAGCACCAATAGTACGCAGAGCAGCCAATAGGAGATCAACATGTTTCCCGCATTTTCAACCGCGCTTTCCGCCCTCAACGCCGAATCGTCGGCAATCGATGTCACCGGCAACAACCTGGCGAACCTGAACACCACCGGCTTCAAGTCGAGCCAAGTGGAGTTCTCGGACCTGATGTCGCAGTCGCTGGGGGTGGGCCAGAGTTCGGACCAGATCGGACTGGGCGTCGGTCCGATTCAA
>Ga0335081_10017836_pt1 | contig 11486 bp, 7 predicted proteins | sample Lox_Sample_35_FD_206713 | JGI IMG/M metagenome (GOLD analysis project Ga0335081, IMG submission 206713) | Soil microbial communities from Loxahatchee National Wildlife Refuge, Florida, United States - Lox_Sample_3.5 | ecosystem: Environmental > Terrestrial > Soil > Wetlands | place: USA: Florida... | reverse complement strand
GGACGCGGGTTTCCCAGAAATTTGCGTCACGGATACAGATTGCGACGTCGACAACTCTTCAGATGAGCCTGCATCGGCTCCCAGCAGTTTTTTTATGGCCGACGCCCTTGGAATCGAGGGCGCGGAAACCGACCGGGGGCTGGCTAATTATCCCGCCTGGGGCGCGTATAGCCGGGTCCTTGGTGGATTGCATTTCCTGAAGATAAAGCACCGGTTTGAAACAGCGATCGATTATAGGGCTGGAGAATTTTTTCACGATACAGCGGACGCATACCCAAGGCGCCAAATTCAGGAGTTAAATGCAACCCAACTGGTGCTCTGGAAGAAAGGTGAGCTTAGTCTAGCGGATTCCATGAGCAATTATGCAGGCGGAAGTTTTGCCTCACCTTGGTTCGGTGGGGCAAGTCTATATAACCTGAACACGGGTGGTGCCGGCGCAGGAATTCCGACAATCTCTGGGACTTCAGATCTTTTCGGGTTAACAAGTTTCGGAGGTATTGGTCAAGGGGAACACTTCACGAACATCTCCGTTGCAGAAGTCAGTCAGTTAGTCTCGCCACGATCTGTCTTTAGTGCGGCGGCCGGGTATGGTATTACGACATTCTTCGATCGTCACCAAAACTTAATTGACAGTACTCAGGCTTCTGGATTACTAGACTATGCCTACGAAATCAGCTCGAAGAGCGAAGTCGGATTGGCATACTCATATCGCACGTTTCGGTTCCCCAAGAATCAAGGTAGCGTTGTGACGAGCTTGCCGGAATTAACCTACAAGCGGCAAATTTCCCCTCGCTTTTCGATCCAAGTGGGTGTTGGTCCGGAGTTTGAAAAAATCAAACAACTCCATATCGTTACTTTTCCGATTGTTTTGCCAGGTGGTTTGCCGGGTCGTGTTTCGATTCCGACAGAGATACATACAAACGCAATCAATGTCAGTGCTTTTGGTTCGCTTTTGTATCGCTTTAGATGGGCGAATGCCGCACTGTCGTATACACGCGGTGTTTCAAGCGGATCCGGTTTCTATGCCGGGGCAAACAGCAATTCGGCGCTGCTGTCTGTATCTTGGCTTATGTTTCGAACCTGGAATGCGGGTTTAACCGCTGGTTACGCGTATCTCAGCCAGGTTGCGCAGACACAAAGCGTTAATCCTACGCAATCGTATCAGTTTTGGTTTACAGGCCTTGCCGTAAGCCGACGGTTATCAAAATCCTGGAGTGCCTTCGCCGGTTATCAGTATAACAACGAGAGCTTTGCCAACACTATTTGTGCTTCTTCTGTGTGCAATCATGTATTGAGAAACTCAATGCTAGTGGGCGTCCGTTGGCGCATGCATCCCATTCGTTTGGACAATGGAAACGGCCAGGATACCCAGATTACCCCTCTTGCCGATCAGCACGATCATTCGCAAGATTCTATCGATCCTGTACGTTATGAACAATAACCGATCCTGCGGTAAAGGGCACACAGGGGAGCTCCAAGTTGATTCGCCTGTTTAACGTTTACTATCCGATTCGCACGGTTATCCTCGTAACAGGCGAGGCCCTGATAGTGGGGCTTTCTCTGTTCCTTGCAACTATCCTTCAATATCAGGAAGACGCATATCTGGTTCTCAATTTTGAGTACGGATATTACAAAATTGTTGCGGTCACTTTGTTTGTGTTGCTAATGGGACATTGGCTCGACTTATATGATCTTGCAAGCTTTGAAGCCAAAGATGACCTTTACTTCCGAATTCTGTTGGTTCCCGGGTTGCTAGCACTGCTCATAGCAGTTATCGGAAGTCTGTTCCCGAGATTCTTGCTTGGAAATCACGTTTTCCTTCTCGGATTGCTAATCGTCACGCTGGCCCTGTTTGCGTGGCGTAGCGCTTACGTCTGGATCGCGGAACATCCATATCTCAGAGAGCGCGTATACGTGTTGGGCGCGGGTGAACGGGCGAAAAAGCTAGTCTCCGGTCTAGCCAAAAGATCGGAACTGGGGATAGACGTGGTCGGATGGAGCGGAGAGGTAGAGGGGGCTCTTACCCGCGAAAGTATCTCTTCTCATCTGCAGGAGATCGTCCGCGAACGAGCAGTACACCGTATCATCGTCGCCATGCAGGACCGTCGCCATACTTTGCCAATGTCGGATCTCTTAAAATTGCGTTTAGAACAGTCGGTACAAATCGAAGATGCGACCACCTGGTTAGAAAAAATCTCCGGGAAAATCGAAGTCGAGCAGCTCTACCCGAGCTGGATCGTCTTTGCCGAAGGGTTTCGCCTCGACGGTTCCTTTCGTTTTGTGCAGCGAGTCCTCAACTTCGTGGCCGGATTGATCACCTTGCTGCTTTCCACTCCGCTGATTCCCTTCATCCTGATTGCAATTAAATCGGATTCTCCCGGACCTGTACTATATCGCCAAAAACGGGTCGGGCGCGGCGGCCGGATCTTCACTTGCTACAAGTTCCGTACCATGCGGGCAGATGCAGAAGCCGATATCGGCCCAACTTGGGCCGACGACAACGATCCGCGCATCACTCGCGCAGGGCGGTTCTTTCGTCTCACGCGGCTGGATGAGATTCCTCAGCTCTGGTGTGTATTGAAGGGCGATATGGCCTTTGTGGGACCGCGACCGGAACGCCCCGAGTTTGTCGAATGGTTAACTGCGGAAATTCCTTACTACAACATTCGTCATATCGTTCGCCCCGGCATCACAGGCTGGGCACAGATTCGATATAAATACGGAAACACAGTTCGGGACGCGAAGGAGAAGCTGCAATACGATCTTTTCTACATCAAGAATGCTTCCGTGGGCTTGGACATCTTTATCATGTTTCAGACGATCAAGATTCTCTTGCTGCGGCGCGGCGCACAGTAACAAGCCCAACTCACGAAACGATGTTGCATCCTTTCTTTAATTTGGAACCTGGAATATACCAAAAATTGTGTTCAGACCGTATGGCTCGAGATCAAACTCCTTCAGACATTTCTTCCTCGCAATATCGAATAGTGCGATGTGGGTCGGCTTCATTACCGTCCCTTCGCGGAGGACAGTCTTTACCCAGCGAACATTCTCGCGGAACAGAGTCTTTCGAATTCTCGTGAAACCCACCCAGATTCTCTTCTCGTCGACAGGAAGCAATCCTCGGCACCATGCTGGGAGAATCTGGCCGTCATGGTCCTGAATCCTTCGTAGGTCGACCACTTCTTCAATCAGCAGGGTGCGACGGTTCACCATTACGATTTTGCCATCTACGCTGGTAAATAAAATCCTATCTCCATGGACTAGGCCATCGTGCGGCTTTTCGACGGCGATCTCGATCCGCTTTCCGGAACCATTCAATGTAACGGCATCGCGCTGGTTAAAACGGGTCACCCAGGTATCGCCTTCTAACTCGAAAACGAAGTTGGGGTGTGACCCGTGCGGCTTGGTGGTCTCTACCTTGCGGTAATCAATATCGCGCGAGAATCGCGCATACGGAGGTTCATCCAGAACGCTCCATTCAGCGACGGTTTTACCCTCAGGAGTGACCTTGATCACCATATCAAGCCCGGTAGAAACAACTAGAAGATTTCCGTCACTTGTCGGCGTCACGTGGTGAACGTCGTTGAAGCAAGGCAAAGAGATGTAGCCGATTCGTTCAAAACTTGGGACCCGGAAGATCAGAACTTCTGTGGTCGTACAGGTGTACAAGACATGGCCAATCAGGGCGCCACTGTGAAAATTTATCGAAGAATTGTTAGTGGCTCGCACTGCCCGCGGGCTTTTGTATTCCAGGCAAGTACGTGCATTACCAGAATCAGCATCGACCTCGAGAATGACAGCTGCCTCGTACCAATGCCATTCCTTGTCGGGATCCTTTATCAAGGCCTTGCGCTGTCGCCCACCCAGAATATAGAGCTTCTTCATGACAGTCGTCTGGTTTCGAATTGCTTGCTACAGTGTGCGCTTTGATAGCACTGTTCGAATAAGTGAAAGGTGCTGAGGCTCTGCTCAAGCACGCTCAAAATCGATTGTTTTTTGACAGTATCATGTTGATGCCATGCAAACACCGCCACAGTGTGCGCGGTAAGTGAAGGCGCAACCACTCTTTTAGCGCCCTTGCGTAATGGACGGAGTTGATGACAACCGAACCAATGCTCCAGGAATTGGCGAAGGTGACATCGCGGTAATTACCTGGAGTCACTCCCCAGCGCCTCTTGTACTGGTCTACTCCCCCTAGAAAATCGTAGCTTCGGATCCCCTCAGATATCAGCTGTCGTAAGACCTCAGATCTTAACACCACTCCCACGCGGTCGGCGGAGTGCCCGGGATCGTAGCCTTCCTGCAGTTGGTAAACTTTGTCTCGATAACGCATTGCAAACTGCACCGCAGTGATCTGAGAATTTAGTTCTAAGATCCACAGTTCCAACCTGTTCTTCGCTAGAAGCCGAAGGCTCAGTCGTTCATAAAATTGACGTCGCTCTGGGTATGCAAACGTGCCGCATTCCCCTTTTTTCTGCCAACGCATCTGGTGCAGACGAAACAGCGCGGATAGGCATCTGGGCAGGTCGTGCTCTTGATTACATCGGTAGACTCGAACTGAATACCTATCCTCCATTCGACGCCTGTAGCGCTGTATATTTTTTCGGTCTTCACTCGAGAGTGTGGACAGATATTGGTCCCAAGCGGGAGGCAACTGGATGGACGAACACTCACGCAGGGCTATGAAGCATGTCCACCGCGAACCGCCTAGCAAGTGCTCAAGACGATTTGCAATCACTGACTCTCGGGGCACAGTGTTCAATCTGGCAATCTGCCACTGGCCTCTCAGCTGCACCAGGTATTCGAGAAACTTGCTGGCGAACTCGATTTCGAATCCGGGCCGGACCAGGAAATCGAGGTTATCCGAATCACCGCTGCCATCTCCTATGAAGCGCAAACAACGCAGAGGCACGATTCGCAAAAAGCGCTCTTTGGATATGTAGAGTGCTGCTAATCCTACAATGTGCGAGTCTGAATCGAAGCCCGCGATGACCTGCAGTTCCTGGGTATTATGAAAACTTTCCCACCACGAGACTAGCCAGTCCCAGCTCGAAAAGATACTGGCCCCAGGGTACAGGTCCATTAGCTCTTCCAAGGATTTCTCTAGTGCCCGAAAATCATCGAGCTGTGTGTAAACCTGAAGAGTCAGTGGTTCCTTAGGCTGTGGCTCACCTGACACTCGCGGCGACAGTCTTGTGGCCCAAGTGACTGGGTCGCAGATAAAGTTCGCGGACTTGTTAGACGATGGCATGTTTCGGGTGCGGCCTACGGCAAGCTCCATGTGATCTCGTCACACGTCTGATTGCGCTATTGCACGAAGCGGTGCAAGATCGTCCATGTAATCTTCGGAAGTGCCACGCTCGCGCACCAGGATATCTTGTCCATTCTCAACCCACACTTCCGGCGGTGATGGATGACTGAGGAATCCCATTGGACTCGCACTGCGTGCATAAGCACCGGATTGAAATATCCCAAGCACATCCCCGACTTCGGCGTGAGCGAGTTGAACCGACCGCCCAAGAGTATCCAGTGGAGTGCAAAGTGGCCCGACAACCTCGACCGTTTCCGTCTCTGGCGCATCAAGTTTGTTGACCATGGCCATTGGGAAGTTACGTTTTACGATCTGCCCGAGATTGCCCGAGGCAGCCAGGTGATGGTTCATCCCGCCATCGAGAATCAGATACTTTTTCCCACGAGAAGTTTTGATGTCATTGATTCGAGCAATGTACACCCCCGCTTCTGCCACAAGGAACCGCCCGGGCTCAAGCACGAATCTCGTTTGGCGAAAACACGATTCCTTTTCGGCATCAGAGATCAAATCGGTCAGACCTCTGCCTAGTTGAACCAAATCGAGTTGGTGGTCGCCGGGGAAATACGGAACGCCAAGCCCTCCTCCAAAATCCAATGTCCGCAGCGAAGTCTTCAGGAAATCTGCGGCATGCTTTGCGATCTTGAGACCGGCGTGGTACTGCGCCAGCAGAAGCTCGTGATCAAGAACTTGGGTTCCAACAAACAGATGGATTCCGCAGAACCGAAGGTAACGATCAGAACCAACCCGTTCAAGCAGCGGTAGCAGCTGTTCTTCATCAATCCCGAAAGGGGCGGATTTTCCTCCCATCGTCATTGCACCGCCGCTCGCATCTCCGGCGGGGTTTACGCGAATGGCAATGCTTGTACGTACGTCGAGCCGTCTACTGATCTGGCTGATGCGGTCAACTTCGAGCGTGGACTCCGCATGAATCTCCCCAATTCCTTCTAAGATCACGAGTTCAAGTTCGGATTCCGTTTTGCCTGGCCCTGCAAACAGAAGGTTTGTGGGTGAACATCCTGCTGCTCTTGCCTGATGGAACTCACCTGCCGAGGCAATTTCCAACGCGCACCCCTGTTCCAAGAAAAATCGCAAGAAAGCGGGATTCGGGTTGGCCTTTACGGAGTACGCGATTGTGAAGTTCTCGGGCAGCACTCGCCGTAAGGCTTGATACTTACGTTCCACTATGCTGCGGTCATAAAGGAAGGCTGGAGTTCCATAGCGGGCAACGAGCGACGAGGCACGTAGGTCTCCAACCAGCAATTCGCCACTTCGATCAGCTTTCCAATGCTGAGTGACAAAGTCGGGAAGGTTCATCGCGGAGCTTCCTGCCTTCGCAGCGAGGGATAATCAATCTTGCCGCTGCTCGTTTTCGGAAGGTCAGCAAGAACCTCAACGAACTTTGGCACCATATAACGCGGCAATTTCTCCTGACAGAGAGAAAGCAGTGCCTCAGTGTCCACCGGCTCGCCATCTTGCGGAACCACAAAAACCTTTACCGCCTGACCCAACATTTCGTCGGGAACTCCAATTGCTGCCGCATGCCGGATCTTGCCACTTTGAAAGAAAACTTCTTCCACTTCGGTCGGGCTGATGCGGAATCCTGACGATTTGATCATTGCATCTCGCCGCCCCACGTAGTACAGGAAACCATCCTCATCCATTTTCACCAGGTCGCCGGAATAGCAGACACGTTCGATATCGCCGAGTTGGGAGGGAAGCAGCGGGTTCGGCTTCAACACGCGATCCGTGGCTTCACGGTTTCCCCAATACCCCAGGGAGACTGTCGGCCCGCGATGTACAAGTTCGCCAACTTCTCCGGCTCGGCAGAGTTGCCCTTGCTCATTGAGCACCAGAATCTCGGTATCGGGAATGGCTTTGCCCATTGAAGTTGGGCGGCGATCCAGTTCCTCAGGAGGTAAGTAGGTGGAGCGAAAGGCTTCCGTGAGTCCGTACATCAGGAAGATTTTTGTTCCAGGCAGCCGTGACCTCAGCGTCGCCAGGGCCGTCTGCGGCATTGCACCGCCGGTGTTCGTGATGTAGCGCAGAGCGGGCGGGGGATTATGCTGTAGCCCCGAACTGGGCTGAACGAGCAGCGTCCAGACCGTAGGCACGCCTGCTAGTCCGGTGATGCGCTCTTCTTTGAGCATTTCCACAATCTGCTTCGCAAAGACGAAGTTGATTAACACCAGGGTCCCGCCCTGCTGGAACGCCGTCATTAACTGGTTTAGTCCGGCATCAAAGCTGAAAGGCAGCGCAGCTAGGATTCGATCCGAATCCGTGATCTCAAGATATGTGGACACGATGGTGGATCCCGCCATTATGTTTGCGTGGCTCAGCATGACCCCCTTGGGTTTTCCTGTTGAACCGGAGGTATAAAGAATCGCTGCCAGATCTTTTTCAATTCCCCAGTCTGCCAGTGCTCCTTCCTTCGCGCTGATCGCCTCTTTGAAGTTATGCCGAGGAAGGCCGGACTGCGGCATCTCTCCATCTGAGCCAACGACTAAGAAACGCAGTGACGGAATCTGGTCCAGTACGGCCGAGAGCGACTCCAGCTTCTCGGCAGTTGTGATCAAAGCCGAAATACTGCAGTCTCGTGCAATGTGAGCGACCTGATCGGGAAACAGAAGGCTATTGATGGGCACGAACACGCCGCCCGCCTGAGATACGCCGAAGATCGACACAACTTGTGCTACGCAGGCGTCCTGGTAAATCCCGACGCGTTCGCCGCGTTTAAGCCCTGCCGATCGCAGGCTCGAGGCCAGTCCCGCAACGCGTGCGCTTACCTCCGCATAGGTAAGTCGCTCATCTCCGTGGACCACAGCTTCCTTATCGGGGTCCCGAGAGGTACTGGCACGCAACATATGATGAAATAGGTAATTCATTTTGCTTTGCTTTAGCTCTCGGCTGGTTGCAAGGCGCTGCCCACGCCGAAGAAACGTTCGACCCTTGGCCGTAGTCGCGAGCCGACAGTGTAAGCCAGTCGTCCCACAGGTCCCCTGAATACGAAGTAGTGATTCAGCGGTCGAGCCTGCTTCGTCCAACGCATTTTCCATTCCTGGTTTTGTCCCGTGGTGTCAAAAACGCGAATTCCGCGTGCACAGCAGTCGCGCACGATCTCCTCAATGATCAGGTGGCCGGGGCTGAATTCCTTGAAGTCTTCGTCGTACGCAACAATCACGGAGTAGTAGCAGGAACGATGGGTGAATCCATATTGCGCGGCTATTAATTGCCCCTTCAACTCCAACATGTAAAGGGTGAAGTAACCGAAGCGGGTAGCCGACTTTGCGATCTCGTCGAAAAACGGCCGCATTTGCTTGCTAACAATCGCGGTACTCTGCTGGCCCTTCCAACCACTCGCTTCCAATTCGTAAAAGCGCTCCAACTGCTTAGGGTCAGCCGTTTCCACACGATAGAAATTCAGCGGTCCGACGTTAGCAAGTTTCCGGCGTACATGCTTCAGCTCTCTCCGCAACCTGGCGTTGACCGGCATCTGCTTCAATAGCTCTGGGTCTGCCGGGATCGGCACGTACGGGCTCGGTTTATCAGCGATTCGAATGGTATGAAACCCATCGGTTGCGGCCATCTCGGCCAGGCGGCTGATCGTGCCTCCCTCCAAGGCATCGCGAAATTGCATCAGGTCCCAATTGTTCGATTTCTTGAGATATTCCCACGTGGCACGGATTGCCGCATCGCCTTCCGGCCCTTCGGGGCATACCGCGTCGAAACGGCCGGCACAAAAGTTGACGGGTACACGAAATTTGCGTAGCGGCATTCTGCTGTGCGTTCCTATTTCACTGATCAACGGCAGCATCAGACGCAAGCGACCATGCAGCCGCGCCGTGATAACCACAACCCGGGCCTTGGGAGCAAAAGCGCGCAAATAGGCTCGAATCCATTCTGGGTGATAAAAAGGCTGGTCGTCGGATGCTTCCGCGCAAAGCTGGCGCCATTCATCCGCCATCCTGTCGACAACCTCGGCTTTCCCCCGGCACGCAGTCACGATCATTGCAGAAGGCGAAGTCTGAACGGTAGAGCTGTGCGCTGCACTAGTCATGGCTGCAATCCCCGCGGCGTTTTCATACAACGGGGGCTCTCCTCGGAAGCAGGCGGTGAACCGCGGGCCTTAGCCTGGATCCGATAGCATAAGCCAGGTATCCCCTTCGACCCGTAAACAGCAGGTGGTGATTAATGGGACGTGTTTCAATCGTCCACTTCATCTTCCAGTCATCATCGTCGCCGGTGATGTCATACACGCGAATCCCGCGCGCGACGCAATCTTTCAGAATTTCGCTCACAATCAAGTGCCCCGGAGCAAATTCCTTGAACTTCTCATCGTAGGCAACTTTAGGTGAGTAGCAACGGTCTTGAAGAACAAGTGCGAAGTGAGCGGCCATCAGCTGTCCATTCCATTCCAGCAGGTAAAGACAGAAATACGCCCGACGCGCGGCGGAGTCGGCAATCTCATCAAAGAACTGTCGCTTTGCAGGATCACAAGCGATAGCGCTACCTTCTTCACCCTTCCATCCGCTCGACTCCAACTTGTAAAAGCGTTCAAGAGCCTCAGGGTCGGCCGCGTCTACGCGGTGGAAACTAAGAGTGCCCCGCTCAGCGAGTTCACGTCGCGCTTGGCGCAGCTTCGTCCGCAGGCGAGCGTTACGCGGCATTTGATTCAGGTGCGAAGAGTTTTCTGGCAATCGCACTTGAGGGTTTGGCCGGCTGGTTTTGTGGATGGTAGGAAAATTATCCGCCTCAGCCATGGCCACTAGTTTGGCAACCGTACCTCCTTCGGGAACGTAATTGAACTGCAGAAGGTCCCACTGGGCACAGGTTCTCAAATACTCCCAGGTGGCGCGAACTGCAGCGTCGCCCTCCGGCCCAGGGTATCGCGTTGCATCAAAGCGAACGCTCTGGAGATTAATCGGGGCGGCCATTTTTCGTACTCGAACCCTGCTAAATGTCCCGACTTCCTCCACCAGAGGCAGCAGTAATCGCAATCGGCCGCCACTTCTGGCGGCGACGAGCGCAACCTGGGCACCCGGGGTGAATGCCCGAAGGTAAGCCCGAATCCACTCGGGCCGATAAAAAGGCTGGTCATCGTTGGATTTCTGGCAAAGATCCTGCCATTCGTCAGCGAATTGATCGATTACTTCCAAACCGCCGCGGTGCGCGCAAACAGTGAACTGAGACGAAAGCGTTTCTACGCTCTGAGATTCAGCGAGTTCAATCATGGTCAAGATCCGATTCTTATCACCAGCTCTCTTTAGCGCATCAGTTCGACCTGGCTGAACGGCCAGCACAGACCGGGAGTTAAGTAGTGGCTGGCCCGTCCGTTCGTCCTTTCATACGCGACAACTCTGGCTGCCCTCTCTCTGGGACGAAATCCCGCACTCTCAAGGACGCGACTCAGTTCACTACCGCCAACGCAGTATGCATAAACACCGTGCATTTTGTTGCGCTTTGCAACTCCGATGACCGCTTCGATCAGCGGTATGCCAGCGCTTTCAAGTTGAGCACCGAAAAGATCCGTGATGGCTATGAGATTGTCGGTCTGATCACGAAAAACGACGAAACCTACAAGTTCCCCCGCGCGTCTAGCTACCAACGTACGAAACTCGTCGTTAAGACTGTTGCGCGTCCGTTGTGCCGACGGAGGGAATTGTCTATAGAGCCACGTCAACACTTCGGAAGAGCGACGTCCCCGTATTACCCCGCTACTCGACACGACTTCATCGAGATGAGAAAACTCCTCTCCGAAATCTCCTCGGAACTCAGAGATTTCTAGCCCCGGTGGGTCATGGCGTGACCTTTGCATCCGGAGAAGCAAATTAGCGGTCGCAATCACAGGCTTTGTCCATGCACCCTTTCCCAGGCTCTTTCTCAAATACTCGTCGCTTCGAAGCGGCAGCACGTAGCGGGTCATCACGCAGTTCGGGTGCATGCCTAATCGGACAAAGGTTGACATTCCCTCGTCATGCGGTGGACAGTCATAGCAGAAGGCAACTTCGCCATGGTCAACGGGATCAAACGTTACACGCTGCAACATTAGCGCTGGCCCCAGGCTCCGATAGCCGGCATCCACCGCAAAAAACATCACCTGACCAGCCAGCAATTGCCGCCCATTGACGTACATCTTCCGTCGGAAAAGGGAAGTGGTTCCCACTGTGGACCCACT
>Ga0335081_10017835_pt1 | contig 11486 bp, 21 predicted proteins | sample Lox_Sample_35_FD_206713 | JGI IMG/M metagenome (GOLD analysis project Ga0335081, IMG submission 206713) | Soil microbial communities from Loxahatchee National Wildlife Refuge, Florida, United States - Lox_Sample_3.5 | ecosystem: Environmental > Terrestrial > Soil > Wetlands | place: USA... | reverse complement strand
CGCGCGCCTACCTATGCTGTTCGACACGAAGGCCCCGGCCACCTGCTCGCGCAGGGCTCACGCGCCGATCCCCCGGGAAACGCCCCCCGGGACATGACATCTTTCCGTGCCATCTCAGTGCTCCTTCCTTCGAACATAGCGGCGCCAGACGGTTGCCTTGTCCGCGCGGATTGCTTCGGCCACGCTGCCGGTGCTCAGGCCGGCACCGAGCGCGTCGAGCACGATCCGGTCGCGCTCGCTGACAGCTCGATCGACCTTGCGCTGGGCGGTTGCCAGTTTGCCGATCCACCGGTCGCCGTCGGGCACGACTTCGTAGCTCGGATGTCGCGGCATCGTCTCCTCATTCCGTTGCATAATGCAATGATATTGCATCCTTGATTCCGTTGTCAAGTGCAACGTTATCCGGACCGCCGGACGTGAAAGCAGAAGCGCCAGACCGGTATGGGAGGCAACCGGTCGGGCGCATGAGCTCCGGCGACGTGGGGGCGCATGGTCGCGCCGGAGCGCTCGGCGACGCTAGGGGACTGTCTCGGTCACCGAAATCTCAGCGAGGACGCGCATTCCGCTCGGCCCACCGGGCGTCGAGATCCCGCATGCTCACCCTGAGCTGGAGCGCGGCCGCCAAGGCGTCGGCGGCCTTCCAGAGAGGGTTCGTTCTGGGCAGCGAGTCGGCGAGTTCGCGCAGAATGCGCGCTGCTTCTTCCTCAAGCCGGGCGACAATTCTCAGGGTCGCGCCCTCCGTGCCACCGGTAGCCCCCCGCCGTGGCGGATATGCCAGGTGTTCAACGTCCTGCGCGAGCAGGCGCTGCGAGACCATGAGGATGACGAAGTCCTCAAGGTAATTCCTGCGATCAACGAGGGGCCAACGATCGGATCCGGGGAGATCGACTACCTGACGTTGCGGGTGAGCATCAGGCAGCTGATGGACGCTTTTTGATTCAGGACGGCCGACGCCGACGCCCCTCCGCCTCGATCTGCGCGTCCCATGACGACTTCTTGCGAATGCGCAAACTGATGTTGTAGTCGGTGTCGTCGCGAAACCGGTCGTAGTGTGCGCGAGTGAGGCGATGCTTCACAACACCATCCACCGTCAGCAGTGCGGCAGATGGATGCGGGCCATCCCAGCCAGCCACTTCGACGAACGATTCGCCGCGAGTCTTCACTGCGAGCTCGAGCGCCGGCACGAGGTCGGTATCTGACGACACCACAACAACGCGGCTGGCACCCTCCTCCATTGCTAAGTGGATGAGGTCGACGGCTAGCCAAACGTCGATTCCCTTCTCCTGAATCTCGCTGCCGCGGTAGCGAAGATCCCGATATCGCTCAATCACGAGGTCGCCGCCGGCATTCTTCCACGCGGCAGTCTGTGATCTCCACGCCGAATACGACCGTTGGTCGCGCGCGTTGTCGGGACGCCCGCGGTAGATTCGCACCTCCTGCAGCTGTCGCCCGAGGGCAATGCCCTCCGCGAGGTGGTGGGCAAGCTTGATCGGGTCGACCGTGCCCGCTATCGAACCGCTGCTTTCGAAACCGAACGCCTCACGGGCGCACTTGTAGATGTTCTGCCAATCAAGCAGAACGGCGACCCAACACGGCGGTGAGGAGTCTGCGGCCATCCCCCGAATATAAAAGCCCCGCCCCCGAATATAAAAGCCCCGCCGTGCCACGCTCGAGGCGTAGGACGGCGGGGAACATTCGCTCGTCAGTATAGACGTATCGGCAAGAACTTGAGGACTTAAAGCAACAAAGGATACAACCGAGCCCGGATGTCTTCGGGCAATCCGCATTCGAGGGCGGCGGGGTGCCAGGCGCCTGACCACAGCGTAAGATCGCGTCGGGAGTCGGGACGACATCAGGAGGGCGACATGGCACGACGGACATTGACGGGCTCGCTGTATCGGGCGGCTCGACTGAGCGCTACCGGACGCGCTGTGCGCACCGGCCGGGTTGGGCGTCGGGCTCGCAACGTGGTTGTAGGCCGCTCGCTGGGGCGAGCGGGATTCTGGGCGAAAATTTGGCGATGACCGAGCACGAGGATCCGCTGCTCGAGGGTGAGATGTCGGCTAGCCGAGTGACGCACGCCGACCGCAACCTCGACCGCGTTGTCGCAAGGGCGGCGTTCGGGAATGAAGAAAACCAAGCCGAATGCCCGATCTGCCGTGGGCGAGCCTGGGACACGCCAAGTGGCGACTTCCGCTTTGGCAGCGGAGTCGGCCCGACGATCTACAGAGGCGAGAGCGAAGGGGAGGTCGAAGGTTGGCTACTTCGAGTCGTGATTCGCGTCTGTAATCGGTGCGGTTTTGTGCGTGCGCACGCCGCTAAACGTGTTGAGGAACTAGCCGCGCGCGCAAGCTTCTAGCCAAGTCGGTCCCATTCACGCCACGCGGCGTAATCGATCGCACTCGGCGTGTCGGGATCATCCGCATACACGCAGCGGGGATCAAAGGAGACCCGGTAATCGTCCTGTCGCTGCTGTTCAAGGGCAAGCTGTGCGATCTCGGCAGCGCGGCCAGGGTCCTCATCGACGCTTGGCATCTGCGCCCTAACGGCAGGGCGAAGTCTCCGGGTTCGTCGGATAGCGTCCGCTCGGTGACGATGCTGTGTAGCGGCGTCTCCAAGCCACGCGTAGTCACCCGGCGGTTTCCCACATGCACGGTCAAAGGCAAGTTCGGCTCTATCTGAAGCCTAACTGAGCGGGACATGGCGGCCTGTATCTCGGGCCTATCGATGTCGCGCCCCGCGGCAGCGAGCAGCGCGTCGAGACGATCGGCAGCTTTCGCCCAACGCCGATTGGCGTACTCATAAGCTTGGAGCGCCGCTGAGTCGCGCCGGATGATTGGCCGCGGCCGGCCCTCCGCCTCTTCGAGTTGTCGGAGCGCCCTGTCCCAACCCTTCAGCGCGCCCTCGGTGTATGGGCGGTGACGATTGCGTGACAGCGCGTCGAGTATCGCCGCATCGCTGAAGCCGTAGTCACGCCAGGCGCGCACCATCAGTGCGAGACGGATACTGCGAGTGCTTGGTCCGACTGGGCGACCACGGCTCGGGGCATGCGGAAAGGCGACGGAGAGGCGCCGTTCGATGGCTTCCAAGGGGGGAAGTTGATTTTTCGGACCCCCACTTTGACGCTCGCCTATATACATGAGCGCTAATGATTTCATAGAGGTCGGTGGCAGCCTCCGAGACAAACGGAAGCGCGCCGGATTGTCACAGCAGACGCTCGCCGGACTTGCGGACTGCTCAATCTCGATGGTTCGGCTACTTGAGCGCGGTTACCAGCCACCGGAGTCGGCAGCTCGAACACGCGTACTGGCCGCACTGGCGTCCTATCAAACGAACGGGGTTACCGCTGGCCACGATAACCCCGTTCACAAGTTCGGCGATGGAGCCGCCGACCATGGAACAGGTTAGCGATAGCTCCCGATGCGCAGTGATCGTGCTCCGCGACCGTCGCGTATACGAGGGACCGACGGAGCTGATAGACGGCTGGGTTCATTGCCAGGCTCGACGTCGCGTCAGGCACGGCGACGAGGTCACGTACCGGCCTGCCAGCGAGCGGTCGTGGCCGCGCCGAGAGGTCCGCGAGATCCGCTGGCTCGATCGGGCAGATGCATGAGCGCGTCAAAACACCTATCCACGGTGGCTGCGGCGGAAGTGACACCGACAACCGCACGATTCGCGTGGGAAGGTCGCATACCGCTCGGCAACGTAACGGTTGTCGCCGGACCGCCAGGACAAGGCAAGACGCAACTCCTGATCGGTGCGTGCGCACGCGCAACCCGCGGAAAGCTCGACGGTGATCTCGCCGGCGCACCAGCCGACGTGCTGTTTGTCTCGGCCGAGGATTCGCTCGAGCACACACTCACGCCCCGAGCCATCGCCGCCGGCGCGGACCTGACACGCATGCACTTCCTACGCGGAGTGAACACCAGCACTTATCAAGGCGACGAGGAGCGACCCGGGTTTCTCGTTCCCGACGACCTTCCACTCCTCGACCAGTGGCTCCATGAGCACACCGGTCGGATTGTCGTGCTTGACCCAATCGTCGCGATGATCCCTGTCTCGCTAAACACGCACCGCGACCAGCACGTCCGACGGGCGCTCGCACCGTTGGCGCACATTGCTAACGAGCGACGCGCCGCGGTCGTCGTGGTGATGCACCTGAACAAGAACGCCGAAGCTGACGCGCTGTCACGGCTCAGCGGCTCGATCGGATTCGGCGGCGCAGCCAGAAGCGTCCTGCTGTTCGCCGCCGACCCAGACGACCCCGAAGGCGAGCAGGGCAACCGTCGCATCCTCGCGCACGTCAAATGCAACGTCGGACCGCGACAACCGTCGATCGCCTATCGCATCGAACCGCGCACGCTCACCACCGCTAACGGTCCCGTACGGACAAGCATCGCAGTCCGCGACGGCAACACCGCAGCCAGCGCCAACGATCTACTCGGCAGTCCGACCAGCGCAAACGAAGCGGTCGCACGCAAGGAAGCGCAAGATTTCCTCCTGACCGAGCTCGCCAGCGGACGGGTAGCGACCACCGATCTACGCTCCCGCGCCGAAGACGCCGGCCTGAACTGGCGAACCGTCGAGCGCGCCAAACAGCAGCTCAAGATCCGCGCACGCAAGCAAGGATCCACCTGGGGATGGGAACTCCCAAACACCGACACCCCTAATACACCCCCTGTCGGTCTTGACGGTGTTGTCGGTCTTGAAGAAAGGAAGGCCGACAAGGCCGACAACTCCGACAGTGAAAACGGGCTGGCGGACTTCAACGCCGACGACGAACTCGCACGAATCGCCCACAAGTTCCCCGACATCAGCGACCACGACGAAGGCACAGAATGACGGCTTCGCGGGCTTCGCGCACTCCTGGTTGCCCGCCGTTCAATTCGCCAAATCAGAGCTTTTCGGCGTTCACGCTTGACGATTTGGCCGAGCGCGTAGCTGAGCGCATTGTCGAGTTGCTGCGCGGTGAGACCGCAACGCCGTGTGACGGCCTGGTGGACGCTCGGACGCTCGCCGATCGCCTTGGCGTCGCTCGAGGCTTCGTGTACGCGCACGCCGACGAACTCGGCGCCGTGCGTCTCGGTGACGGTCCGAAAGCGCCCTTGCGGTTCGACGTGGAGCAGGCGAAGTCGGCGATGTCTTGCTCGTATAGCAAGCGTTCACTGGTCGAGAAACCCGATGAAACCGGGCGATCTGAGCAGCCTCGCAGTCGCACACGGCGTCGTCTGCCAAATGGACTGCCACAACCGGGCTCCGTGTTGCAGATCCGACCGCGGGAAGCGCCATGAGTCACGAGGATCGTGACCGTGCGCGGCTCGAGCGACTAGCCCGCCAGTCCGTCATCCACCATCGCAAGCGCGAAGAACAGCTCGAGCGCCTGCTGGCTGATGTCCTGGTTGCTGTCGACAAGGGTTGTCGTTGTCGGGCTTGCCGTGCGCTTCGCAGCTTGGCTCACGAGCTGTCGGAGGCGTCGTGAGCGACGAACAGCCGCATAAGTTCGCCGCCAAGAGCGAGCAAGGCAGGCAAGCGCAGCTCGCGAACCTGACCGGATCGCGTCCGCCATCACACGGGCTCCGCAGTCGTGTTGTGATGGCACCGTTGCGCGAGCAGGCAGAGCAGTGGGCGCTCGAACGTTGGCCGCAGTTGGACGACACGCGCCGGCATCTAGTCGCGAGCTTGGCGGCACGGGTTGAGCGCGTCCGGATCTGGTCGGATGACAACGACATTCTGATCGGTGGCAGTCGTCGTCCGGTTCGCACGCATCCGGTTGTGGATTCGTGCGACCGGTGGGAGGCGCGGCTCGATCAGATGATCGCCCGGCTGGACGCAGAGCAGCGTCAGGGCAACGACGACCCGCAAGCCGCGATCGACGCCGTACTCGCCGAGCTCCAAGCCGAGAACGAGGCGCAGTCGTGAAGCCAATCAGCCTCAAGCAAGCGGCAACGGACAGGCGGCTGTTCGGCACGGTGCATCCGTTGCACGGTCCGCAGTTGCGGCTGCTCGAGTTGATGGGCGGCGACGCCATGCTCGCCGTGATCGCCGTCGGGAGACAGTCGGGTAAGAGCACCGCGGCGTGTCTGACCGCGCTTTGGAATGCGACCTGCCGACCGGACCTTGACGCCGTCCTGCCGCCGTCAGACGAGCGGTTTGTACTCGTCTTGGCAACCGATCAGGAGCAGGCGCGGCTCACCATCCGCCGATGCGCCGGCATGTTGGAGCGGTCGCCGTTGCGCGCCTTGATCGCTGATGTGACCGCTGATCAGATCGTGCTCAAGATCCGGCGCGAGGACGAGATTCGCCGCGTTGTGATTCGGGCGATGCCGACACGGTCGGCGGGTTTGCGCGGGCCGTCCGCGAGCTTGATCGTCTGGGATGAGGCGGCGCACGCTCAGCGTGATACGGGTGGCCCTGCGGATGAGCGGCAGCTTGAGGCGGCGATGGCTGGCTGTTTGATGGCGTTCGGGACGGCGGCGAAGCAAGTGTGGATCAGTACGCCGAACGGTGAGAGCGGCCGGTTCTTCGAGATGTTCAGGGCTGCCGAGGCGGGCGTGTTGGATTCGGCGGTTTGTCTGACTGCGCCGACGTGGGAGATGCGCCCGGACTTGCCTCAGAGCTATTTCGATGCTCAGCGCGCCCAGTTGGGCGAGGACGGGTTCAGCCAGGAGTACGGCGCTCAGTTCGTGTCGAGCGGCGGCGCGTTTTTCGACTTACGCGAGGTTGTGATGGAGCCCGGTCCGTGCCCGCCGGGGGATGGCCATTCGTGGATTCTCGGCTTGGACCCGGCCTTCAGTTCGGATTCGTTCGGCGTCGCCTTGGTCGGCGTGTCCCGACACGAGCGCGGTGTGTTGGTGTTGGGTGAGGTTGCTGGGATTCAGCCGAAGGGTCGTTTGCTTTCGTTGGAGCGCCGGCGTGCCCGTGAGGACCGCGTGCTTGAGGAGGTGATGGGAGTCGCCTGGGCGTATCAGCCGACGCGCGTCGTTAGCGATCAGCACATGGCTGATGCGATTCGCTCTCGCTTTGGCCGCGAGGGTTGGTCGGTGACGATCAAGAATCTGTCTGGCCCGTCGCAGTCGCAGGCGTTTACGAGTACGCGCGCTCGGCTGTTGGATGGAAGCTTGCGGATCTGGAGTCATGAGCTGCTTCTCGAGGAGTTGCGTCGTGTGCGTGCGCATGACAGTGAGCGTGTGGTGCTGCCAAGGCGCGGGAGTTCGCATTGCGACATTGCCTCGGCACTTTGTCTCGCGACGTTTGAGCATCGGACTGTGTCCGACGCGCCGCCGGTGGAGTACCGGCCGCTGCGTGAAGGGGAGTATGTGCCGCCGTTCACTCACGGACTCCTGACGGAGCAGTTCTGAGATGGCGTGGGGTCGCCGTAAAGGTGTTGAGGGGCCTGGGGTGTCGCCGGGGGCGCTTCCGGTCGACCCGCGCCACCCTTTGCCCCGGGTGAAAAGGGTCGAGATGGCTGACGGCACCACGACGTATGTCGAAGTGCCATCCGTGGCGGGTCCTGAGCCGCCAGGGGTGCCGACGCCACCGCCGAGGCGGCGCGGAACGCTGAGTGACCCCGACAGGCCGAAGCAGCTGGGATACCCACCCTGGTCAGACGACGCTTGGGCATGGCGGTTCTAGTGGAGATGATCGCGCTTACTCTCGATCGTGACCTGGCGGCTCACCTTGCCGTCGCGCTGCGGTCACATCGGAAGCGGCTCGTCGGACTTGGTCACGCGGAACCGGAAGGGCTTGCGCAGCTCGAGGCGATGGCCGTTTCGATCGTCAACAGGCATCAGGAAGCCTCAGTAAGCGCCAACATCCCGGGCGCGCTTGAAAGTGACCCGGATGACCGCAAGTATCTGACACGTGCCGAAATTTCACGAGCAGCGCATGTCAGTCTTTCCACGGTCGACAGATGGATCGCGGGTGGCGGGTTGCCGTCTAGCCTCCACGGCCGCACTCGCCGTGTTGCGCGGGACGACCTCGATTGCTTTCTCCGGAAGGCTGCCTGATGTTCGGTAAGCGTGGCGTCCCGGAAGTGCCGGCAACGGATCCGCTGCTCGAGCTGAGCTTGGCCTCGGTGTCTGATCGTGCGCTGTGTGACGAGTTGCGTCGGCGCGGCTTTGCAGTGATCTGCGCCGGCGCGTGGGAGGGAATGTGCGCGTCGTATCAGGCCGAGATCGAGCGACTGAAGGCGCATCGGCCGACGCCTGCGGAGTGGATGGCAGCAAATGACATGGTCGACGCCACGGAGCTCGTAGGCGAGCTGGCCGAGTATGCGTCCGTTCACCTCCCGGCCGCTGTCGCGTGTGTCGCAGATCTGGGACGTGAGAACGATGGTTTGCGCAGTCAGCTTGATCGTGTTGAGAACGAGGCGAGCGTGATGGCGCAGGTGATCTTGGGAGGCTTACCCAACAACGACAACGAGGACCCTGATGACTGACCCGCTTGACATTCCGCTTTCCGAGCTGAGCGAGGATATTGCTCGGCGCAATGCCATTATCGAACAGGTTCAGGTCCAGCAGGGTGTCAGCTACCCGAAGGCGCTGGAGGCGTGGGAGGGCGCGGTGGCTGAACTGCGCGGTGCTGGGACGGTCCGCACGGCGCTGCGAGAGCTTGGCCTGGACGCGACGCCGGTTGACCGCCGGTTGAAGTACCTGGAGCAGTCGGATGTGAAGGTCGCGGCGACGTACAAGCAGGCGAAGGCGAAGCAGCTCGACACGGACCCGTTCGGCCGGGTGCTGCTGTCGCAGAGCTACAAGAAGAAGCCGAAGTCGCTCGACGCTGACAACAGGATCACTGACCCGATGGAGTTCGAGAAGCGTCTGGTGCGCGCTCGGAAGCTGGACAGCAGTTTCGCCGGCGATGCTGGCCGCGCTCTGTTCAAGGCACAAGACGAGGCGAGCTTGAGTGGTGGCGTGGACGTCTTGCGGACGTGGGAGCTTGCCGCGAAGGAGCAGGCGGCGACCGCGAAGGCCGGGCAGGTGCGTCGCGAGCTTGAGGCCGCGTACGCTGCGCGGGTCGAGCACGATGCGAAGGTGAAGCTTCTCGATGATGAGCAGTCTGACCTGGACGCTCGGCGTCGGCAGCTTGAGCAGCCGCCGGCGGCAAGCCTTCGATTGCTCGACGGCGGCTTGTCAGGAGAGAGGCCGAAGAAGGGTAAGACGTTGGAGGAGAAGTTTGCCGCCCGTGTCGATGAGCGAGCGCGGCGTCTCGGTCTCGCAAGGCATGATCGCATCGTCGCGCTCGAGCAGGAGCATGCCGGGCTGCCGATGCCTCCTGATCCGTCTGCTGGCGCGCCGGCGCCAGCGCCGTCTGGGGTTCATCCCGGCTCGCACCAGTTGCATCGGCGCGTTCACGACCGGATCAAGATGCTCGATCGGCATCCGGAGCGGGATTACATCCGGACGATGGAAGAGGTCCTCGCTGAGGATGAAGGTCGCAAGCTGCTCGACAGTCCGAACATCAAGCACGGTCCGCTGGTTCCGATCGACTGGGACCGGTCATGAGCCTCGCGGTCGCTACGTGGGTCGAACTGATGATCGGCGCGCTGCATGAGGAAGGTGTTGACGGCCATGTGGTCGTAGACGCGATGGAGCGAGCGAACGCCGGGCTGGCGGAGAACATCGAAGGCTGGAGACGTGAACTTGACAACGCCAATACAGAACTGGAGTTCTCACGATGACCGTTACTGCTCACGCCGAAGCACTGCGCTCGGAGATTCGCCGGATCGAGAAACATGGTCACCTCGGAATGGGCTATCCACTAGAGCCGCATGACGTTCAACTGCTGGCCGCTATGACGGCCGCCGCAGACGAGCTCGACAGGTTGAGCGGCGATAACCCGGCGGAGTCGTGATGCACGTCAAAGACCACCTGGACCGCCCCGTCGGCGAACTGCTTCACAGTGTCGGCCCGCCCTCACGTCAGCCTTTGACCCGGGTTTGCCAAGCGTTGACTCTCGCCGGAGAAGCCGAGAACACCGATGCCGGAGTGCTCTTGCTGTCGCAGGTTGCCGAACTGTTCGGTGATCGCACGCCGGTGGACGAGGCGCTTGCAAGCGTGGGCGTGGACGTCGCCACCGTTCGGAAGAAGCTGCGGCCGATCGAGGCGGCCTGGCAGGAGTTGATGCAGGCCGAGGAGATCGAGCAGTTACGGTCAATCGGTCCCGGGCTGCACACGGCGGCCGCGTTCTAATGAGCGCCACTGCGGAGTTCGACGCCGTCGACGGCGGGTCCGTGACTGGCCACAATCGTGAGCACTCGGAGCCGGATGACGATGTTCGGCGTTACGACGTTCGCCAGCGTTTGACCCGTGAGGAGAAGCGGGCCGAGTTCGAGGAGCTGGTCCGTAGCGGGCAGGTAAGGGTTCGCACGGTTAGCACGCCCGACGAAGCGCAGAAGTACGGGATCGACCTCGCGCAGTTGCAGGCGCGTCGTGAGCAGGCAGAGAAGGCCGCGAGCGAGCTGAAGAAGCGGATCGGGCCGTTGCCGCGGGCGAAGGCAGCGCCGGCGGATGCCGCCTTGGTCGCGCAGTTGCAGGCGGCACGGGCGGCTGAACTGGCCGCGATGCCGAGGGCCGTGACGCGGCGCCGGCGGAGGGAGATTGAACAGCCGCTCGACGCGCTGATGTTCGAGGCATTCAAGACGATTGTGGCCTCTCAGATCGCCCTAGTTCTGGAGCTTGACGAGGCGGTCGTGCGGAACCGACTGCGTCGCGCGAGGGGCACTCGGTGAAAGCACTGCCGGTGAGACGGCTGGACTACCCACGGCCCTTACTTAGTCAATCGGGAGGACGATCTCGCTCGAGTGGGCCGGCTGCTCGGAGAACTGAACGAGCGAGATCGGGGCGGTGGCGTGATGGCCGAGACACGACCTCGACAGGCGCCGGCCACCCAGACTGCCGCGGAACCGGGAGCGGCGACGGTGGGCATGCCACGGGGCACGCACGGCCGGGTGCCGCCCGGGAGACACCTCCTCCGTGCCACCGTCGCCGCTCGTCTTTCCTTGTATGGCGGGGCCGGTGAAGACTGGCCGAAGAATCTCAAGCGCGCTCACGGAGGGGTTCGCGAGGATTGGCGGAACCTCAATAAGGCTGCGTTAGCCTTTCCGCATTTAGTCTTGGGACCTGTGCCGCACGTCGAAGCTGCCCACCTGCGTGCGGCCGCAACCCACGACCGGGCTGCCCTGCTCCATGATCAGGCTGCGGAGCTGTTCGACATGATGGGGCTGCCGTCGCTCGCGAGAGGTGAACGTGCCCGCGCCCGGTTGGACCGCGAGGGCGCGGCGGCTGAACTGGAGCGTGCGAAGCTACGTCGCGATCTTGCTTCGCGGCCGTAACAGGCGGACCAAGCGTTGATTGCAAGATGCGAGAGCCGGGAGCCTGCCTGCCAGCGCAGGCTCCCGATTTCAGGCGGCTAGGCTTCCGCTGGCGTTCCCTCACCGAAGACGATGAGGCCGTGCAGGATGTATATGCAGAGCGCGAAGATGGCCA
>Ga0335081_10017833_pt1 | contig 11487 bp, 12 predicted proteins | sample Lox_Sample_35_FD_206713 | JGI IMG/M metagenome (GOLD analysis project Ga0335081, IMG submission 206713) | Soil microbial communities from Loxahatchee National Wildlife Refuge, Florida, United States - Lox_Sample_3.5 | ecosystem: Environmental > Terrestrial > Soil > Wetlands | place: USA... | reverse complement strand
GGCCCGGTCACGGGCCGGAAATGCATAATCACGACACCAATGAGACCTTCATCCCGATGACCGGGACCTGGCGCGCCAGCTGGGAGGACGACAAGGGCAACGTGGAATACGTCGATCTCGGGCCGCTCGACGTCGTGTCGTTCCCTCCGGGCATGATCCGCCGTTTCGAGAACGTGAGCAAAGGCGATCCGAATGCGGAATCGATCCTGATGTTCGTGATCGGCGGCGATGCGCCGAAAGCCGAATTCAGCGACGAAGCCATGGCACGTCTGGACAAGGCGGGCGTGTGGCCGGCGCGGTGATGGCGACGAACCGGCCGCGATGAGCGACGACATTCTGTTTGAACGGCGCGGCGCGGCCGGTGTCATCACGCTCAACCGGGCGCAGGCGCTCAATGCAGTCACGCATGAGATGGTGCTCGCCTTGCGCGCCCAGCTCGACGCCTGGGCTGAGGATGATGCGATCACGCGCGTCGTCATCACTGCGGCCGGCGAGCGTGCCTTTTCCGTGGGCGGCGACATCCGGCATCTTTATGAACTCGGCCGGGCCGACCGCCATGCCGAGGCGCTGCAATTTTGGCGCGATGAATATCCGCTCAACGTTGCCATCAAAGCGTACCGCAAGCCCTTCGTGGCTTTGATCGATGGATTGGTCATGGGCGGCGGTGTCGGCGTCTCGGTGCACGGTTCACATCGCGTTGCCGGCGACCGCTTCCAGTTCGCCATGCCGGAAGTGGGCATCGGCTTTTTCCCCGACGTCGGTGCCACTTGGTTCCTGCCGCGCATGCCGGGCGAGCTTGGTACCTTTTGCGGGCTGACCGGCGAACGTTTTGGGGGCGGTGATGCCGTGGCAGCGGGGGTTGCGACGCACCGCATCGGCTCGGCGCGCTTTGGCGCGCTGCTCGACGGCCTCACCGGCACGGTCGCGGTGGATGCGCTGCTCGCGGCTTTCGCTGAGCCGGCCGTAGACGGGCCGATGATGGCGCGCCGGGCCGTCATCGATCGCCTCTTCACCGGCAATCGCGTTGAAGGCATCCTGCATGCGCTCGATCGGGAGGCTGGTTCGGGCAGCGCCGACGCCGCCTGGGCCGGCAAGATCGCGGCCGTCATGCGCGCGAAATCCCCGCTCAGCCTTAAGCTGGCGCTGGCGCAAGTGCGGCACGGGAAGTTTTGGGATTTCCAGACGTGCATGCGCGCCGAATTCCGCATAGTCTCACGGGTGATCCACGGGTCCGATTTCTACGAGGGCGTGCGCGCTGTGATCATCGACAAAGACAACAAGCCGCGTTGGCATCCGGCGACGCTCGCCGAGGTGAGCGATGCCGAAGTCGAGCGCCATTTCGCGCCGCTGGGCGCCGATGAACTGGTGGTGGCATGAGCGAACCCTACACCACCGACGATCTACAAAGCCTGGAACCGGTGCAGGAGCGCGAAGGGGAAGGCGGCGCTGGTCGCTGGACGCGTCGGCTGGTGCTGTTCCTGCGCGTGATGGCCGGCATTTCGATGCTCAAAGGTCTTTATCACTGGTCGCGCGTCTGCGGGATCGGGGTCGACCCGAGTCACGCCTTCCAATATCAGTCGATCGCCTGGCAAACCGCGACGGTTTTCTTTGCGGTCATCGATTTGGTTGCCGCCGTGGGGCTATGGCTCGCCGCGGCCTGGGGGGCGGTCATTTGGCTGATGGCGATCGCGTCGATGCTGGCGGTGGAACTGTTCTTTCCGCAGGTGTTTGGCGAAAGAGTGTTGGTTAGCGTCACAGAAGGCGTGCTGCTCGTGGTCTATTTGGTGCTGGCGCTGAAGTCGGCGCAGGAACAACCGTCTTGATGAGCGAAATAAGTCGGGGGAGGGCGTCATGGCGCGCATAGGATTTATCGGCCTCGGAAACATGGGGCTGCCGATGGCCCAGAACCTCATCAAGGCCGGCCATCAGGTCGAGGGCGTCGACGTCAATCCGGCCGCGGTCGCCAAGCTCGTGGCGGCCGGCGGCGGCAGCGACGAGACGGCGAAAGGCGCGGCCTCGCGCGCCGACGTGGTCATCACCATGCTGCCAGCCGGCAAGGAGGTGCGCGAGGTTTATCTTGGCTCCTCCGGCATTATTGAGAACGCCAACGCGGGAACGCTGTTGATCGATTGCTCGACCATCGATGTGGAAACCGCGCGGGCGGTCGCCAGCGTGGCGGAAGCCAAAGGTCTCATGATGCTCGACGCGCCAGTCTCCGGCGGCGTCGGCGGCGCTACGGCGGCGACGCTGACCTTCATGGTCGGCGGCAGTGTGCAAGCCTTCGTGCGCGCTGAATCGATTTTGCAGAAGATGGGCAAAACCATCGTGCACGCGGGCGGCTCCGGCAACGGGCAGGCGGCGAAAATCTGCAACAACATGATCCTCGCCGTGTCGATGATCGCGGTGTCGGAAGGTTTCGTATTGGCGGAGAAACTCGGCCTCGATCACCAGAAGCTGTTTGACATTTCTTCGAAGTCATCGGGCCAATGCTGGGCGATGACGAGCTACTGCCCGGTGCCCGGGCCGGTGCCGACCTCGCCCGCCAACCGCGATTACCAGGCGGGCTTTACCGCGGCGATGATGCTTAAGGATTTGAAACTATCGCAAGCCGCGGCCAAGGCTGCGGGTGCCGACACCGCGCTTGGCGCCAGCGCGGAAAGGATTTATTCGGCTTACGTCGAGAGCGGCCAGGCGGCCAAGGATTTTTCCGGTATCATCCAGTTCGTCCGCGGGTGAGTATCATTCCGGGACGCGCGGTGGTGAACGAAATGTTGCCCGGATCAATTCAATTGCAGGTTCAACGAAACGTTCACTGTTGCAAATAAATCTAATCTTTATCGTGTTATTTAAGTCGATTTTAGAATCGCCCCGATAGGGTGCGCCATCCAAAACGGGGAAGACAGGGCCTCGTTATTGGACAGTGGCGACGAAAATAAAACGCAAAAGGGGCGTTGAACATGAAAGCCGTTGTAAAGACGGTCGAGGGCGCTGAACGCGATGCGCGCTTCGATCATATCAGGCCGCTTTATCATGAGGCCTTGACCTTGGTCGAACGGCTGCACCGCCGTCTGCTCGATGTCATCAAGGACGAATTCGACCGCCGCGGTCGCGCCGACATCAATTCGGTGCAGGCGCTGCTGCTCTACAATATCGGCGACAAGGAACTCACCGCCGGCGAGCTGCGCACCCGTGGTTACTATCTCGGCTCCAACGTGTCCTACAATCTCAAGAAGCTGGTCGAGATGGGGTTCCTCGACCACCAGCGCAGCCGCGTCGACCGCCGCTCGGTGCGCATCAAGCTGACCGAGAAGGGTCGCGAGGTGCGCGACGTCGTCGATGCGCTTTACCAGAAGCATGTGCGCACGGTTGAGCAAGTTGGCGGCATCAATGCCGACGAGTTCACCACGCTCAACAAATCGCTGCATCGGCTCGAGCGTTTCTGGACCGATCAGATCCTCTACCGCTTGTAATTGCTTTAAGGCGGAGAAGACGACTTGCCCCGGCCAGGCTCTGGCCGGGGTTTTGTTTGGCCGCGCGTTTGGCCACAATGTCGCCCGCTGGACTCGCTATCGAGCGAGCCGGGCGCCATTCGTCGAGACCGCGATGCCAGGAGTACTTCGCGGCCCCTACGCCACGACGTTTAAGGGCTGACCAGGCGCCCACCGACCCCATATATTGGGCGTGCGAATGCTCCACACCCAATGCTTGGCGCTCTGGGACCGATATGCTATTGCGGGCGCAACCCCGGATATTGGCCAGCAATCGGCGCCGGTTTGCTCGCGCGCCAGGAGATCATGATGTCGGCGACGTCGAGTGCCAAACCGACCGGCGATGCGGAAGCCCTGTTTTCGGTGTCTTTGGCCGCGGCGGATCCTGACATTGCGAAAGCGATCGATCTTGAGCTTGGCCGCCAGCGCGACGAGATCGAGCTGATCGCCTCGGAAAACATTGTCTCGCGTGCCGTTCTGGAAGCGCAGGGCTCGGTCCTTACCAACAAATATGCCGAAGGTCTGCCCGGCAAGCGTTATTACGGCGGCTGCCAGTTCGTCGACATCGTCGAGGAATTGGCCATCCAGCGCGTAACCAAACTGTTCGGCTGCCGCTACGCCAATGTGCAGCCGCATTCCGGCGCCTCGGCCAATGCCGAAGTTTTCTTTGCGCTGATGCAGCCCGGCGACACCTTCATGGGGCTCAATCTCGCTGCCGGCGGGCACCTGACGCACGGCTCGCCGGTCAACATGTCGGGCAAATGGTTCAAGCCCGTGCCCTATGGGGTGCGCCGTGACGACCATCGCATTGACCTGGACGAGGTGAGGCGGCTGGCGAAAGAGCACCAACCGAAGCTCATCATTGCCGGCGGTTCGGCCTATCCGCGGATCATCGATTTTCGCGCCTTCCGCGAGATCTGCGACGAGGTCGGCGCGATGCTGATGGTGGACATGGCCCACTTCGCCGGACTGGTCGCGGGCGGCGCGCATCCATCGCCGTTCCCGCATGCTCATGTCGTCACCACGACGACGCATAAGACGTTGCGCGGTCCGCGCGGCGGCGTGATCCTGTCGGATGATGAGGTCATCGCCAAGAAGCTCAATTCCGCCGTGTTTCCCGGGATGCAGGGTGGACCGCTGATGCATGTCATTGCGGCGAAAGCGGTTGCCTTTGGCGAGGCGCTGCGGCCGAGCTTCCGCACTTATGCCCGCAACGTTGTGGAGAACGCCAAGGCGCTTGCCGAGACGCTCAAATCGCGCGGTCTCGATATCGTCTCGGGCGGCACCGATACGCATCTCATGCTGGTCGATCTGCGGCCCAAGCAGCTCACCGGCAAGGTGGCTGAATTGGCGCTGGGCCGCGCCCATATCACTTGCAACAAGAACGGCATCCCGTTCGATCCGCAGAAGCCGACCGTGACCTCCGGCGTCCGTCTTGGCACGCCGGCCGGCACGACGCGCGGCTTCGGCATCGCCGAATTCCGTCAAGTCGGCGAGATGATCGCCGATGTGCTCGACGTTCTGTCGCAGAAACGCGTGGAAGAGGATTCATTGATCGAAGGCGCGGTGCGCGAGCGCGTGAAGGCGCTGGTCGCGCGGTTTCCGGTCTACCAGTGACGAGGGGGTAGGGGGACGTCATGCGTTGCCCGAGTTGCGGAAGCCTCGATACGCAGGTGAAGGATTCGCGGCCGACAGAGGATTCGGCCGTGATCCGCCGCCGCCGCGTGTGTCTATCGTGCAATTTCCGCTTCACCACGTTCGAGCGCGTGCAACTGCGCGAGCTCACCGTCATCAAACGCAATGGCCGCCGCGTACCCTTTGATCGCGACAAGTTGATGCGCTCGGTACAAGTGGCGCTACGCAAGCGTTCGGTCGATCCGGAACGCATCGAGCAGATGGTGTCGAAGATCGTGCGCGAGCTGGAGAGCATGGGCGAGAACGAGGTTACCTCGGAGACCATCGGCGAACTGGTGATGGAGCATTTGCGCGAGCTCGACGACGTCGCCTATGTCCGCTTCGCCAGCGTCTACCGCAATTTCCGCGAGGCCAAGGACTTCCGCGCCGCGCTCGATGAGCTGTCGAGCGACGAAGACAAGCCCGCAGCGACCGCGCGCAAATGACTGCGGATGTTGCAACGATTGCCGCCGATCCGGCTGCCGACGACGCGCGCTATATGCAGCTTGCCTTCACGCTCGGGCGGCGCGGGCTCGGCAATACCTGGCCCAATCCGGCGGTCGGCACCGTAATTGTGAAGGATGGCGTCATCGTCGGTCGCGGCTGGACGCAAGTCGGCGGCCGCCCGCATGCCGAGACCGAGGCGCTGCGCCACGCCAAGAAAGCTGCGCAAGGCGCAACGCTCTACACGACACTCGAGCCATGCTCGCATCACGGCAAGACGCCGCCTTGTGCCGACGCCATCATCAAAGCGGGTATCGCTCGTGTCGTCTCGGCGCTCGAAGATCCCAATCCCGAAGTTGCCGGCGTGGGGCACAAACGGCTTGCCGAAAAGGGCATCACGGTCGATGTCGGGCTTGGCGCTGGCGAAGCGCGGCGGGTGCATGCCGGCCATATCATGCGCGTCGCCAAGGGGCGGCCCTTGGTGATGCTGAAAATGGCGGTTTCACGCGACGGCAAGGCCGGCCTCGCCGGCCGTAAGCCGGCGTCGATCACCGGCGAGGCGGCGCGCATCCGCGTCTATCAGATGCGCGCGGCGAGCGACGCCATCATGGTCGGCATCGGCACGGTGCTGTCCGACAATCCGCAACTGACCTGCCGGCTGCCCGGGATGTTCGAGCGCTCGCCGGTGCGCGTCGTCCTCGATGCGACGCTGAAACTGCCGCTCTCGACCTCTGTGGTGGCGACGGTGCGCGAGACGCCAACCTGGGTCTTCACGTCGAGTAGGCCGTCGCCCATCGCCGAGGAGATCCTGCGGGAAAAGGGCTGCAAAGTATTTCGGGTTGGCGATAGGGCGTCCCAACTTGACCTCGCACAGGTCCTCAAAGTCTTGGCCGAGGAGGGCATCACGCGCTTGATGGTGGAGGGCGGGCCGAAGCTTGCCGGCAGTTTTGCCGTAGGCGGGCTGGTCGATGAGCTCGCGCTCTTTCGCGGCGAAAAGGCGATCGGTGCCGACGGCATTGCACCGCTCGACGGTATGCCGCTCGACGGCTTCACTGGGCAAATGCAGCCGCGAGGCAGCGAGAAACTCGGGGCCGACACGCTCGAAATCTACGAGCGGGCCTGAAATGTTCACCGGCATCGTCACCGACGTCGGAGAGGTGCGGTCGGTCAAGCCGCGCGCCGACAATCTCCATCGCATCAGCATCGCTTGCCGTTATCCGCGCGCCGAATTGGTCGAGGGCGCCTCGATAGCCTGTTCTGGCGTTTGCATGACGGTCGTCGGCACCGGCGAGGACGGCGGCCGGACCTGGTTTGCGGTCGATGCGGCCGACGAGACGTTACGTGTGACCACGGTCGGGCGCTGGCGGGACGGTTCGCGCATTAATCTCGAGCGCTCGCTCAAGCTCGGCGACGAGCTTGGCGGTCATTTGGTTTCCGGGCATGTCGACGGCCTCGCGCGTGTCGTCTCTCGCGAGGACATGACCGACATGGCGCGCTTTGTCTTGCGCGCGCCGCGCGACCTCTCGCGCTTCATCGCGGCCAAGGGCTCGGTCGCCCTCGATGGCGTCTCGCTGACGGTGAATGCAGTCGATGACGACCTGTTCTCGGTGCTGATCATCCCGCACACGCTTGCCGTCACCACGTTCGGCGCCCTGCGCCACGGCGACGATGTCAATCTCGAGATCGACAGCATGGCCCGCTACGCCGCGCGGCTGATGCAAGCAAAATAGAACCCTTGTTCACGCGCCGCGCGCTTGCTACGACGCCGCTCCAACAAGGACTTTACAGACATGGCCAAGAAAGCAAGCGGCGCGGCAAAGCGCGGCAAAAAAGTCGAAAAGCTGCGCGTGCTGATCGTCGAGGCGCGCTTCTATGAGCATATCGCCGACGCGCTGCTCAATGGCGCCACCCGCGTTCTCGAGGAGGCAGGCGCCGAATTCGAGCGCATCACGGTGCCTGGGTCGCTGGAGGTTCCCGCCGCCATCGCCATGGCCGTCGACGCCGCGCAGGCCAAGCGGGCGCCCTATGACGGCGTGGTGGCGCTCGGCTGCGTCATCCAGGGCGAGACCTATCATTTCGAGCTGGTGTCGAACGAGTCGGCGCGCGGCTTGATGGATTTGAGCATCGACCGGCAACTGCCGCTCGGCAACGGCATTCTCACCGTCGATACCGAGGCGCAGGCGCTCGCCCGCTCGAGCTTTGATAACCGCAACAAAGGCGCCTCAGCCGCGCGCGCGGCTCTGGCGATGATCGCGCTCAAGCGCAAGCTTGCGGGCAAATAAATGGGCAAAAGCGCGCCGACCGCGGACAAGGACGCGCGCAAGGCGAACCGGCGCGGCGCCGCCCGCTTGGCAGCGGTGCAGGCGCTCTACCAGATGGACCTTGCCGGCACCGGTCTCAACGAGATTCTCGCCGAGTTCGAAAGCCATTGGCTCGGCCGCGAGGTCGAGGGCGAACAATATCTGCCGGCCGAGGCCGCTTTCTTTCGCGACATCGTCACCGGCGTCGTGCGCGAGCAGCGCCGGCTCGATCCCTTGATCGACGAGGCGCTGGCGAAAAGTTGGCCGCTCAAGCGCATCGAAGCGGTGCTGCGCGCGGCGCTGCGCGCCGGCGCCTACGAGCTCGACCACCGCCGCGACGTGCCGGCGCGCGTCGTCGTGTCGGAATATGCCGACGTCGCCGCCGCTTTCGTCGAGCGCGACGAAACCGGCATGGTCAATGCCGTGCTTGACCAGCTGGCGCGCCGGCTGCGGGCCGCGGAATTCGCCGCCTAGGCGCGGTGAGTTGCCCCCTTTTAGCGGCGGGCAAGACAAGGCAATCTCGCCCCATGGCCTCAGATCGCGACACGATGTCCGCGGAAGACCGGCTGATCGCGCGCTTCTTTGCCCCGATCGCGACGCATCCTGGCGCGCTCGGCCTCGGCGATGACGCCGCCTTCATTAAGCCGCCGGCGGGCGCCGATCTTGTGCTCAAAACCGACGCCATTGTCGGCGGCGTGCATTTCTTCGCCGAGGATGCCGCGGCCGATGTCGCGCGCAAGGCGCTGCGGGTCAACCTGTCCGATCTTGCCGCCAAGGGCGCCAAGCCGCTTGGCTTTCTCGTGTCGCTGGCGCTGCCGAAGGAGACAGGCGAGGATTGGCTCGCCGGTTTTGCCGAAGGTCTGCGCGCGGACGCCGAATTATTCGGTTGTCCGCTGTTCGGCGGCGACACCGACCGCACGCCGGGACCGATTACCGTATCCATCGCTATGTTCGGCAGCGTGCCCGAAGGCACAATGGTGCGGCGCGCCGGCGCCAAGTCCGGCGACCGCGTGTTCGTGACCGGGACCATCGGCGATGCCGCGCTTGGCGTGTTGTTGCGTAAAGGCGGGACCTGGATGCTCGGCGGCGCGCAACGGGACCATCTCTTGTCACGCTATCTCTTGCCGCGTCCGCGCAACGCGCTCGCCGAAGCCGTGCGCACGCATGCGTCCGCGGCGATGGATGTATCGGACGGGCTTGCCGGCGATTTCGTCAAGCTCTGCCGTGCCTCGCGTGTTGCCGCGACGATCGATGTTGCGCGCGTGCCGCTGTCCGATGCGGCAAAGGCAGTGATCGCCGCCGAGCCGGCGCTGCTGGAGACCGCGCTTACGGGCGGCGACGACTACGAGATCGTCTGCACGGTGCCGGCCGCGAAGGCAGACAGTTTCCGCCACGCCGCCGAGGCCGCCCAAGTCGCGGTCACCGAGATCGGTGCGATTGCGACGGGGGAGGGTGTCCGCTTTCTGGACAATCAAAACCACGCGCTTTCATTCAAGCGGGCTTCCTTTAGCCATTTCTGAAAACGCGGCGACGCGCGGCCGGGTCGGGGTATAATACGCGAAACAATCGCCGGGCAGGGAGACGCCATGGACGACCTCACGGAAAAAAAGGTGCTCGAACAGATGCCGACCGGCATCAGCCCGAACTTCGAGCGGCTGCACAAGCTGTTCCCGAGTTCGGCTTATTTGCGCGCGCAAGCGCCCAAGAACGTGCCGCGCTTTTCCTTCGAATATGGCGACACCGGTGCTGGCGCCGATGTCGGCATCCAGCACAATTGGGCGGCGTTCGACGCGATCAAAGTCGTACCGCGCTATGGCGCGATCACCACGGTGCCGCCGACCCATGTCGAATTGTTCGGTACGCGTTATGCCGCGCCAATCGGCATCGCGCCGATGGGCGGGCCATCGCTGGTGTGGCCGGGGGCCGATCTGATCATGGCGAAAGCGGCGGAGCGCGCGCGCGTGCCCTATACGCTCGGCGTCGCCGGCGGCGCAACAATCGAGGACGTTGCCAAAGTCGCGCCCGACGTGTTTTGGCTCCAGCTCTACCGCTTCTACCAGAACGATCACGCCATCGGCTTCGATCTGATCAAGCGCGCGACCGCCGCCGGCGTGAAGGCGCTGGCACTCACGATCGACGTGCCGGTGCGCACGACGCGCACGCGCGAGAGCTATGCCGGCTTGGGGCGTGAGTTTCGGCCCACCCCGCGCATGATCTACGAAATGGCGGTGCGGCCGAAATGGCTCATGGCGCTGTTGCGCAACGGATACCCGCGCTTCGCCACGATTCGGCAATATTGCAAGGCGGGCGCAAACACTAACGAGGTCATTCGCTTCTCGCGGCAGAACATGGGCGGCGTGTTCTCCTGGGAGGAGGTCGCGCGCTATCGCGACCGCTGGAAGGGGCCAATGCTGGTCAAGGGCATCTTGCACCCGGCTGACGCGGAAAAAGCGGTGTCGCTCGGGCTCGACGGCATTTGGGTATCGAATCACGGCGGCCGGCAGATCGAGGCCTTGGCGCCGTCGATCGACGTGTTGCCGGGGATCGTTGCCGCGGTCGGTCAGAAGGCGACCGTCGTGCTCGACAGCGGCATCCGCTCGGGCCAGGACGTGATGCGCGCGCTCGCGCTCGGCGCCAAGGCGGCCTTTGCCGGCAAGAGCTTTCTGTGGGCCGTCGGCGCGCTGGGCGAAGCCGGGCCGGGGCATTTGATCGACGTCTATATCGACGAACTGCGCTCCTCGCTCGGCCAGATCGGTGCCCGCTCGCTCGAAGAAGCGCGCGAGGCCGTGATCCGCCATCCCGGGGCGTGGCGCTTCGACCGCAACGATCAAACCTGATCTGCGCCCGGGGCAGTGGTGATATTCTGCGAACGCCGGTAAAAGGAGCATCCTTTTCCCAGGGGGCTTCTTGATGTCGGCGGTCGCCGAACCGATTGGTCTGTTGACGGTCAACGATACGCTGGCGCGGCGCAACGCCATGGTGCTGGCGGTGGCGCAGGCGCTCGCCGGCGGCAATAATACCGTCATCGTTTCGACCGCGAGCATCGTCGGCGCCACGCTCGCGCCCGACAAGGGGCTGGCGACGCTGCCGATCACCGCCATGGTCATCGGCATGTGGCTCGGCTCGCTGCCCGTCGGCGCGCTCGCCCGCCGTTTCGGCCGGCGCTTCGCACTGCAGACCGGATCCATGTTTGGCATTTTGTCCGGGCTGATTTCCTATTCGGCGGTCATCGACGGCCGATTCTGGCTCTTGCTGCTTGGCACGTTCTGCGGCGGACTTTATGCGGCCGCGCACAACTCCTATCGCTTTGCCGCCGCCGACACCGCGAGCGAAACCTTCCGGCCGAAAGTGGTGTCGTGGGTTCTTGCCGGCGGCGTTTTCGCCGCAGTCATCGGGCCGCAGCTCGTGATCTTCACCAAAGATCTGCTGCCGCCGTATATTTTCGCCGCGAGCTATCTCGGGCAATCGGCCTGTGCGTTCATCGCCGCGCTGGTGCTGGTCTTCGTGAAGGTGCCGCCGCTGCCGCTGACGCATGCCGAGATGGCGCGGCCGCTCCTCGACATCGTGCGCGTGCCGCGCTT
>Ga0335081_10017832_pt1 | contig 11487 bp, 11 predicted proteins | sample Lox_Sample_35_FD_206713 | JGI IMG/M metagenome (GOLD analysis project Ga0335081, IMG submission 206713) | Soil microbial communities from Loxahatchee National Wildlife Refuge, Florida, United States - Lox_Sample_3.5 | ecosystem: Environmental > Terrestrial > Soil > Wetlands | place: USA... | reverse complement strand
CCACCGCGCGCAGAAATTCCGGATGGCTCGCAATGAACGCCTTCATTTTTTCCGGGTCGGGCTTGTGCGTGTTCGGATCGGGAACTCCGGCCATCATCTGTTCGTAAAACGCTTGCGGATTCTTGAACGGGAAGGCCGGTAGGTGAATCATTGCCGTGCGCCATTGTTCTCCGTCGGGCTGCGTAAACTGCAGCGCCATTGCCCGCACCGACTCGGCGGAATCCGCGGCATACGGATCGCCTCCGCCAATCGAGAAGCGCCCGATCACCGGCACACGCCCGGCCTGGAACACTTCGGCCTTCGAAAGCCGCGCCCCCTGCCCGTTGCCCTCAAAGAAACCTGTGACGCACACGCCCTTGGCGTGGTTGCGGCGAAACCCTGAGTGCACGCCTCCGAACGCCGTTTCGAGGCCATTGGTGAATCGCGCCGGCGTTAGTTTTTTCGGGCTCAGCCACCCTCCCAGGTAGGCGAAGCTCCCCAAAACCGCCAGAACAAGGATGCCGACGCCACCCAACCTCGCCACTGTGTTGCCGGCGTTCGGCTTCGCAACTTGCCTCTCCGTCAATGTGTTTGCGTCATTTGCCAACGGTGTTCTCCAATCCTTAAGTCTCGCGGTCCTTTACTTGCCCCTCAACGGCCCAGCCATTGGTGGGTCAGTAGAGGTCAGGCGCGCTCCGTCCTCCACCAGGGAGGCCCGTCCATTATCAAAAAGAGCGGCAACCCGGCACGACGAGACAATTTGCCATAACCCTTCGATGCCACCCAACCGGGTGAGGATGATTTCCGATCGCAGATTTTTTACAGTGAACCCAGTTATTTCTCTACCCAACTCGGGAGCAATGGGGGATGGGACACGCGAAATACCCACAAATACAGGGACCTGGGACTTCCATAATAGGTCTTTAGTCAAGCGGGAAAAAGCTCCCCCGGCGCGCTCGGGAGCAGCGCGGTGTAAATGCTTTCTGATTCTTCACCGCGTATCTTGACCTCTCGGCCTTGGTTCCTATTCGAGATAGAACCAGACTTCCATTTGCCGGCGCAGCTATATCCGGCTGCCCAGAAGATCGAGTTGGTGTGTACTGCGACGAAAAGCCGCAACAATGTTTCAGTTTTCGTTTCTCGGACTTCAAGGCCAAGCAACTCTGCTTGTTCTTGAATGACTTATATAAGACAGCTCAACTTTGGGAACCGAGTCAAGCACCTTGGTGCAAATGCAAGTAGGTCAAAGTCCGCGCTCACATTTCACGTGGGTGCTATGGGGTACCTTTCCAATTTGCCGACTTACCGGGACTTGACTCCCTGGGACCCACCGAAGAACACTCATCTAGCTGCGACTCGTTTGGCGAAATATCGGTGACCGGCTTGGAGATTGAGAACATCTGGACATGGATATTCATCCTTGGGTCAAGCGCGCTATCCTTTTTCGGATATTTCTTTGTGATTCGACTGGAAGAAAAGCAACGCCGCCGCTTCTTGCTGCCGGAATCGGACGACGAAGCGCGGGCCCGCTACAGAACTGCATGGCAGAAATACCGGAGACTACGTCTTGAGTTCCCTCTCTCCATTCCGGGCTGGCTAGTTTTTGCGATGTTGCTAGGCGGGCTTTTCCGGCTCTTCGGATGGAATCAAAAAATCGCGATGGTTATCATTCTGGCCTACATACCGTATATGTCTGTCGTGGCCGCACGATGGAACTATTGGCAATGCCCTCGCTGCGGCCAAGCGTTCAAGTGGTCGGGTGACCTCTTTTTCCCCAAGCACTGCCACCACTGCAATCTGCCAATGTGGGCGGAGTCACCGAATGCATAAACCACTGGGGTCCCGGCCCTACTTCACCGGTTTGCCGACAAATCAGGCATTGACAACGAACCGTGATAGATTCGCTTCACAATGAACTACCAGACCGTGTTTGAGATTGGACTCCGCTCTTTCCCTTGGGGTGGCCTTTTGCATCCGCTCCCGTTCATTCTCCTTGGACTAATTCTGTACAGGGTTGGTCGGGGCAAACAAATCTATCAAGCCGTTGGAGTCATGGGGCGGCATTAGCTGCTCTCTTTTTTCTGCTGGCTGCTATTAACCTCAGTCCAGATTTCATCGAAGCACAATATGCTTATCGAAGCGGAGGCAGTTCTGTCGCTGAAGGCGTCGTTGAGAATTTTATCGCGGCCCCTGCGTTGGGTCCCGCGAGAGAATCCTTCTCGGTCAACGGGGTCGGTTTCTCTTACAACGCACTCGACCTAACGCCATGTTTTCATAATGCGCCGTTCCGACATGGTCCCATCAACGCAGGTTTAACCGTGCGAATCACGTACAAGGATGGCTGCATTTAGCGTGTCGATGTCCGCCGATGATGGCGGGGTAGGGTTTAGTACGAACCTTACCGGTAAGCCAGGTGGTCTCAATGGCTCGATGCAACACTCAGTTCGAACCCAACTTGCATTGAAAACAAAGGGCAAATCGCTCGCTAGGATTTGAACCACCGAAACACTACCCTGGCTAGGTTTTGACGCAGTACCGCCAAGTAGATCTCTTTGCTCCAGTAAACATTGTCGAAGCAACGCACTGAAAGGTGTTGCATCGACCGTCTGAGCCGGCAGCGCTAACCAGGAAGGTGGGTACTGGCCACGGGGCGCTACGAAGGATCACCGAGGTAGTCTATCGGGCTGGATGCTGTGGTTTTCAGGGTGCCACGAAGAAGAGCCAAGAATAGTTCGCCTGTCCTTTTCGCACATGGTTCACAGTTGCGTAGCGCAAGCTCGGAAGTAGAGATTAGGGAATCCCGTCGTCCGCCGTCTGTCAGAAACTGGTCCAATGCTGCCGACATACAACCACCATCAACTTCGATTTGCACGCTCCAGTGTTCCATGAGTGGTTTGTGCCAAGGCTCCGGTTTCGTCGTTTTCCGAAGCTCCGCTAACAATGCGGTGAGCCAACTCGAAAGGTTTGTATCACGAGTCCAGAAACCGTATTCTCCGTATTTCACAAAGCTGGTGCCCACAGTAGCTGTTCGACCTCCGATGAGATTAGAAGTGTACAGCACCCGAATATGCCAAGCTCCTGATTAGCGCGGAATCTCTAATGAGGCCGGCCGTTGCAAGAGCTTTTTCTTGGGGTGTTGGCCTCCTCCGAGCACACCCGTGCGGTGTTTTGTGTTTCGTTGTTGCTGCGATCCTTGGCCCGCCCGGTGTTTACCCCAGCAGGCTCAGCTTCGTGTCGCTTCATCGTTTCGGTGCTGCCCACCAACCATCTCTTCGGTCACGACAGACCATGATGACTTATGCGAACTCCCTTCCTTCGAAGGGAGGCGGGTAGCCTAACCAACCGGACGGTGACAGTTCGCACCAAGCCGCGTTTCCGGCATCCCCGCATAGGCATTTCCGCTTTGCTTGTGTCCACGATGACAAACGGCAAAGCGGCTCATGGCACCCACAGAATGGTTACCCGACTAGGATTCTTACCGCCCGCTGCCGCAACTGAGCGGCACGGCGTCCACCACGTAGTTCACCGCAAGTTCGCGCCAATATGTCTTGCGGTACTTAAACCAACCGATGTGAGACAAGTTGCCGTTTACCTTGGCGCGCCACACGCCGTGGAACAAGCGGTCATCGTGGTCGAAATCTTCCGCGCTAATACGGTTCACCACAACCTCATGAAACCGCGGATCGGGCAAAAGTACATAGGGCGTGCCCCGATAGTTGCAGTCTGTCGCCTCGGGATAAAACTCGTAGGTCAGAAGGTTTTGTACAATTACCCCGTCAAAGGTCTCGTTCTTCTTTCCCAATAGGTGATGGCCCAAGGCCGCAAGCGCGAGCGCGCCAAGTAAGAGAACGGGAACGATTCGTCTGGCGGCCATTCGGTGCATCATACATCGGGTTACGGCGGCCGGCGCACCCGCCATCCCGCATTCTTGGGCCCTGTTCGCTCCCTAGTATTTTTGTAGCATTGCCCAGTACTCGGTGATCCTTAAGACTCTCCCGAATCCTTTTGAACTCAACGCGGGGGAGATGCGATGGCCCACATTCAACTGCCCGAGGGACTGCCGGGAATTGTTGGCCCACTTGCGTTCAGCCCGGAGACGGCCAAGCCCCTGCTGGAATTAGCGGAAGCTCTCCTCCGCGGACCCAACACGCTCACTTCCGCGGAACGCGAAATGATCGCCGCACACGTCTCGTATCGGAACGAATGCGATTTCTGCCAACTTTCGCACAGCGCGGCCGCAGCCGCCCATCTGAATGGAAACTATGACTTAGTGGAACAGGCAAAAATCGATCCCGAGCGTGTCGGCGTCTCAGACAAGCTGAAAGCGCTGCTGACCATCGCGGGAAAGGTGCAAAAGGGCGGTAAGCAAGTGGCCACGGGCGATGTGGAACGCGCCAAGCAAGAGGGCGCGACCGATAGCGAGATTCACGATACGGTTTTGATTGCTGCGGCGTTTTGCATGTTCAATCGCTATGTAGATGGTCTGGCTACTTGGAAACCGCGCGATCCCGATGTGTACCGCGAAATTGGCCAGCACACGGCCAGGCTGGGTTATGTCGGCAGAGACTACAAGCAACCGCTTAAAGCCATCGCCGCGCTCCACGGCTGCGGCAGGTTTTTCATCCAGCAGTCCAGGTCGTAACGTGTGGCGGGAACTGATCCTTCGCTGTGCAGCTTGCCACTGGCATCCTTCACGCAGTAACTGATCTTCTGCTTGTGAACGTCCAGCCCGATGTAATCCATAGGTTCCATGGGGGAGCCTCCTTGGTGTTCTGAATCAGCCTGCCGCTGAGTTCAGCTTTTCTACACCAAACGCTCCTCCCTTGACCTATTCATTCAAACAAACCAGGACTTAGGAAGCCAGAATGTTCCAATGTGCCTTCTGACTCGGAAGAACTTCCGGTTTGCCCGGTACTTGGGGGCGAACCGGCAATTCTGCCGGATCTTTCAATTTCTGTTTCCGCCGTTCACTGTCTGCGATCTCTGAGATGGCAATGCAGACTGGTCCAGATTGGATCGCCGATAACGACATTTTCTGGCCAATGGAGTAAAATCGCGCGCGAGAGTATGCTTTATGGATATCGAGCTATTCCGGTCTTCATTCCATGGTCAGGTTCTGGAGCCAGCGAATGCGGGCTACAACGAAGCCCGTCAAATCTGGAATGCAAGTGTCAGTAAACATCCGAAGATAATCGCGCGATGCTCTGGCGTCGCTGACGTGATTGCAGCGGTCCAATTCGGACGCGCGAATAATCTGGTCACGTCGATTCGTGGTGGCGGACACAACGTAGGCGGCCGTGCGCTCTGTGACGACGGTTTGGTGATTGACCTTTCCCAAATGAAGTCCGTTTTCGTAGATGAGAAGACCCGTAGAGTTCGGGTACAGGGCGGAGCAACTCTTGGTGACATCGATAGAGAAACGCATGTGTTCGGGCTTGCAGTCCCGTGCGGCATCGTGCCCAAGACTGGTATTGGTGGCCTGACGCTTGGAGGGGGAGTCGGCTGGCTCATTCGGAAATACGGAATGACCATTGATAATTTGTTGTCTTCGCAGGTCGTGACTGCTGATGGAAAGGTGTTGACCGCCAGCACTTCTGAAAACGACGATCTCTTCTGGGCGCTACGGGGCGGGGGCGGTAATGTCGGGGTTGTCACGGCTTTCGAGTTCCAGGCCCACCCGGTGGCAACGGTTTTGGGCGGTCTTCTTCTCTACCCTCGGACGGCGGGCATTGACGTGATCCGCCACTTCCGTGACTATATGGCGTCCGCTCCGGACGAACTCACCGCATATGCTGCTCTCCTTCACGGCCCGGATGGTTCTCCGCTAGTTGGAGTGATTCCTTGCTATTGCGGCAGCGTTGTCGATGGCGAACGCGTTCTGGAACCGTTACGTAAGTTTGGCAGCCCGATCCTTGATGGTGTCCAGCCCATACCCTTTCCCGCGATGCAGTCGCTGCTTGCAGCCTCCTTCCCGGATGGCAATTACAACTATTGGAAGTCCACACTGCAGCGGGAACTGTCCGATGACGCGATTTCTGCGATTGTCGAGCACGCAAATCGGTTGCGTTCCTCACTTTCCTTTGTTGTTCTCGAGTTTTATGGCGGCGCCGCGGGCCGAGTTTCGAGTGAAGCCACTGCATTCCCGCACCGCAATCTGCCGTGGGACATCTTGTTTCTTGCGCAGTGGACCGATCCGACGCAAACAGATGTGCACCGCGATTGGGCCCGATCGGGCGAGGAAATGCTGCGGCCGTTTTCGCAGAACGCACATCTGCTCTCTGCACTAGATTTCGAAGCAGACGACGTCGTCAACACCGCATTCGGTCCCAACCTGCCACGCTTAGCCGCCGTCAAAGAGAAATACGATCCCACCAATCTCTTCCGCCTGAATCGAAAGATCGATTTTGAGGCTCAAGCAGGCGTCGCATAAGTCGAGCAAAGTTCCCCTTCGTCCCGTCTCCGGCCGAAACAGATCTCAATGCGCTTTCGTATGGGCGGCAACCCGCAAACACTCGTAATAGTCACAGGTTGAGCGGCCAAATCCTGATTAACGCTGCCGGCTCAGACGGTCGACGCAACACTTGCTTGGAGTTTACTCGCTGGAGTTTGAAATCCCAGAGTTTTTCCTGGACGTTGATTCAAGCGCAGCTCGACCTGGTCGAGCTGCGCTTGAGTGATGGGAGCTAAGTCGGTCCCTCGCGGGAAGTATTGCCGTAGGAGCAGATTGGTGTTTTCGTTCGTGCCGCGCTGCCAGGGACTTTGTGGATCGCAGAAGTAGACCTGCACATCGGTAGCTACAGTAAACCTCTTGTGCTTGGCCATCTCCAATCCGCGATCCCACGTCAACGAGCGGCGCAGGGTTGCCGGAAGTTTACCAACGCGTTTGCTCAACGCCGTCACCACCACTGCCGTGTCTTTGCTGGGCAGCTTGAATCGGGAAGCCTATTTTTCGTCCGCCGCGCTGGTTCATAGATCGATGACGACATCGCTACTCGGCTGAGAACAGCAGACGAGCAGGTTCCCATCGGCCGGCTTGTCGAGTGGTTCCGGTCCATAGACAACCGCTCCTGAAACCAGACCGCTCTCACAGTTGTGACAAACGCCCGTTCGACACGCCCAGCGGACCGGGACATCGCACGCTTCGGCCAATTCCAGGATGCTCCCGTATCGCAACGCGTCCCAGCGCGCGGATATGCCGCTGCGCGCGAACGATACCAACGGTCCAGTGTTTGCCTCTACGCCAGGAGGATGCGGAGCTCGCGCCACTGCGCCGACTACGCCGGGGGTCATGGACTCGCCGCCATTAAAGATCTCGATATGAATGCGCTCAGGCGTCACACCTGAGGCCGTGAGCCCCTCTTTCATATCCACCATGAATTGGTTTGGCCCACAAAGGTAGATATCCGCGTCTCGTGGCAGTCCGAGTTCATCGAAAACCGATTGGGAGAAGCGACCCGTCGCGTTGAAATCCTCACCCGTTTTGTCGCTGGAGCCCGGTCGGGTGTAACAGACGTAGCTGCTGCCGTTCGCTAGTGCGGCCATCAGGCGGCGCACTTCGCCGGCAAACGGATGATGCTGCCCATCACGCGCGGCGTGCAACCACATGATCCGACGCGTGGAGCGCGCCGCCGCGAGTGCGTGCAGCATCGCCAGAACGGGTGTCGCGCCGATCCCGGCGCTCAGCAGTACGATCGGCCGCTCTCCCGGTTGCAGAATAAAACTTCCGCGCGGCGCGCTGACGTCGAGGCGTTCGCCCACACGGAGATGTTCGCTCAGGTACTTTCCAGCGACCCCATTCGGTTCGATCTTCACGCTGATTCGATAACGTTCCGTGGAGAGCGGGCCCGAGAGCGAGTAGCTGCGAAAAAACGCCCGACCGCCAGCGGGGGGATTCAAACGCACAACCACATACTGACCCGGCAGAGCCATGGCAAGCGGGTGACCTTCGGCGCTCTGCAGGTCAAACGAGAGAACGTCCGCGGACTCGCGATCGATGGAGGTCACAACGAGTGACTGGAAGCCTGGCGAGGCCGGATGGGCCGCCACAGCAGGCGCGAGTCCCGCGTTTCCCGTTTCCGCCCCGTTTTGCTGACTCTGGAGCAGCGCTTCAAACGAGCCACGCCATCCGGGCGAAAGCGCTTCGATTCGCAGCGCGCCCTCCAGACGATCGCGCGGGTGATCCGGCAAATAGAGGAGCGCGTTGATCTCTGCAACGCTCATGCGCTCTGCCGCCTCTCCCACCTTCACGATTTCGTCGCCGGCAGCCACCTCCCCTTCGCGGAGAACGCGAAAATAGAAGCCCGGCCGACCGCTGGATGTGAGCAAGGCCGCCATCCGGGATTCGTTCATCCGAATGCCGACGCGAAAGCATGTCACCCGAGGTTGCGTGACCTCGAAAAGTGCGGTGCCGACCTGAAATCGATCGCCGATGCAGACGGCGTCATCAGCCAGGCCTTCTATCGTAAAGTTCTCACCGAACTGTCCATGGACGAAATCGGTCCTCTTCAGTTGCTCCTGCCAATACCGATACGATTCCACCTGATAGACGAAGACGGCTCGATGTTCACCTCCGTGCCCGGCTAAGTCGCCTTGACCGTCTCCCTCGAGATTCAACCGGCCGACGCGACACCGGCCAGTCACCGGATTCTTCCAGACGCCGGTGTGTACGGTGCGGCCTTTCCACACGATGTCGCGTGGAAACCCCACGTTCACCGATAGAAGTCGAGGCATGTCTTAGGAATCGCTCCCGCGTCGTTTGGTCAATGGGAATTGTCGTTCACTTAGCCGCGGTGCCCTTGCGGTCTGCTGCCCGGGGGATGAAGCCGGGAACGCCGGTTTCGACGACCTGGTTGAATCGATAGCGCGTGGTGATTCCTTTGATCGCCTCCATCGCGCTTTCCGGAAGGGGCGAAACGTCACGGCTTTCGCGGATATGCTCCGCGCTTGTTGAGGTGGTAAGAACGGCGGTGCCTCGCTGCAGCGCCCAGGCGATACAAACCTGTGCGGCCGTCTTGCCTGCCGCGGCCGCGACTTTTTTGATGACTTCGTCATCAAGCAGTTTTGGCTCGGAGGAGTGGCCCAGCACCGCGAACGCCAGGAACACGATCCCGGCTTCTTTGCAGGCCTGAAACAGTTCCCATTGCGGCAGATAGGGATGCGCCTCAACCTGCACAACCGCTGGCCGGATTCTCGCAGATCGATTGATTTCCTCGACGTGCTCGACGCCGACATCCGACAAGCCGATCGCGCGGCACTTGCCTTCGTCGACCAGCCGCTCCATCGCGCCCCAGGTCTCGGCCAAGGTCACGCCATCGTCGTAAATGGTCTTGCCGTTTTCATCTCTCGGATCCTGATCATCGCCCGGTCGAAAGGCAAAAGGTGTGTGCATCAGATAGAGATCCGTGTATTCCAGCCGAAGCCGCTTGAGGCTCGCCTCAAAGGCCGGTTTGACGCGCTCTGGCCGGTGGTTGTTATTCCAGAGCTTTGTGGCGATGAAGAGATCTTCGCGCCGCACCTTTCCTTCTCGCAGCACCCCTTCTATCGCTTCTCCCACCGCCTCTTCATTTCGATATCGCTCCGAGCAGTCGAATTGGCGGAAGCCAGCTTCTAAAGCAGCGCGAGTTGCTCGTAACGTATCGCCAGGATCGGGAATCAAGGTGCCAAAACCAAGGGCAGGAATGGCTCTGCCGTTGTTCATGGGGATTTTTCTGCAACGAAGTTCGGTCTCTTCCTGCATTGGCCCTCCTAGCTTTCGAACGAACTCTTCAGACACGTCGATGCGCAGCTTTTGTTCTGTCGAGTAGCGCTAGCTGGTCGTCCGAAGGTCGCTCTTCCCACGGTCGCGAGTTAGATGTGCATGTTCTAAAAGCGGCTATGTAAATTTTCCGCGACCTGGAGGCCCCATTCGATGGCGGAGAGCGGAAAAAATGGAGTTTACCATCGTCACCATCCGCTACAGTTCGCGCTACAGTGGGCTTTTAGCCTTTTTCTGACCTGGTTGTAAATGATTGAAAGGGATGGTGAACCGGGGAGGACTCGAACCTCCAACCCGTTGATTAAGAGTCAACTGCTCTACCATTGAGCTACCGGTCCACGGGGAAACTCTTATTTTACACATTCTGAATTTTCTTGTCGACACTCCGGCAAAAAATCCAGACGGACCACCGCCACCTCGCCTTCACACCATCCAACACGTTTTGGAGATGAGTTCGCCGGCCTATTTCTTTGCGGCCCGCAGCGCGGCCGTCAAATCCCGCGCCACCTGCTTGGCCCGCGTCAGATCCTGCGGATCAAACGAAATTGCCGACACCCGCGGGTGCCCGCCGCCGCCATACTTCTCCGCCAGCGACGCCAGATTCTGGTCCGCCGTCGCCTGGTTCCACGGATTCGTGCCCAGCGACACCTTCGCCCGCGTCGCCGAAGCGCTGACGCTCACCGAATACACCGCCTCCGGATGCAGTAAGTAGGGGATGAACTTGTTGTACCCCTCCAAATCCAGATCGCTCACGTCAAAGAACACTACGCCGTCTTGCGACTCGCACCGCTCCCGCAAAATTTCGATGGACTTCCGGTGCCGCTCCAGCAGCGGCCCCAGATACTTCGTTACCACCGGCAGCTTTACCATCTCCGCCAGCGGCTTGTACGCCATATCTGCGATCAGCTGCGCGGGCACGCCAGCGTCCGGGGCCGCCTCGATCACCAGCGCCAGTTGCGTCGCCGGCTCCTTCAATTCCGTCGCCGATTCCGCCGTCGGAAACTGCGCGCCGTCGATGATGTCTCCCCAGTGAATCAGATCCGCCAGCGGCTTGGTGTTGAAACCGAATTTTTCCTTGGTCACCGTCGCGATCAGTTTCGTGCACGATTTATAGTCCGGGTCGTAATACATGTGCTCGCCCGGAAAACGCTTGAAATACTCCGCGTCCGCTGGCGTGAGGAACGCGCTCTGGTGGTGGTCAAACCACCACGTCACCTTCGGCGAATTCGAATACTTGAAATCCACGATCACATTCTCGTCGCCGTCGAACAGCCCCTCTTCCCACGGGTGCTTGGCCTTGTGCGTCATCCCGCTGAAATGGAATTCCGCCTTGGGATTGAAATGTTCCTTGTAGAAACGGTAGAAAACCGCCGCGGAAGCGGTGCCGTCAAAACAGCGATCGTGAAAACACAGTCGGACCTTGGTCATAGAAGGCGAAATTGTCCCGTCTCTCTCCGGCCGTCACCAGCGAGAGGAACAAAGCTCTAAAAGATGGACGGATTGCGGACGAAAGTCAAGTGCAAACCGGAGCGGCAAACTAAGCAATGCGAGCGTTTCACATTCCCACAGCGTAGGAACGTTCCCGGCCGATCCCCGGCCTCAGCGTGTAGCGAATCTGATAAAACGCCGCCGCCGCCAGCACGCTTTGCAAATCCCCGTCGTCCAGGTAACGCCGTTTCGGGATTCGCCGGGCCAAAATCGCGAACTCCAGCGGCTCTCTCCGGAAGGGATAGGGATTCAGCGTAAACTCGTTA
>Ga0335081_10017831_pt1 | contig 11487 bp, 8 predicted proteins | sample Lox_Sample_35_FD_206713 | JGI IMG/M metagenome (GOLD analysis project Ga0335081, IMG submission 206713) | Soil microbial communities from Loxahatchee National Wildlife Refuge, Florida, United States - Lox_Sample_3.5 | ecosystem: Environmental > Terrestrial > Soil > Wetlands | place: USA: Florida... | reverse complement strand
AGTAAAGGCGCTGACCGTCAAGCCCGCGATGGACCGGGTGGCGATCTACGATTCGAACCGGTCGCGCGCCACGACCCACGCGAGCGTGTAGTCCCCGTTCCACCGATTGACAGCGGGGCGGCACCAATGATCAGCGTCGAGCGTTTCCCGTCAAGTTGACGTGAGAGTGTTTCACGAGCGATGCGAAGAAGCTTCCTCGAAACCCCGTCTGGGCTGGCGCCAGGGTTGCCGATGGCACCCAGAACCCGCGAAGCGGTTGGCACAATCGAAACATCTCCAAGATCGGCGACTCGCTGTGCCGGCGCCGGAACGACATGGGGCGGGAGCAGCGGCCTCAGTTTGGAGAGTGGTCCTCCGGCATACTCGGAGTTCGGAACTGGCTCTTATCGCCTGAGGCCGCTTCCCAACGAAACCTTCCCTGTCGCAGTTCCACCGCACCCACCGCACCCGGCACGTGGGAGGCCGCCAGAAGGCAGCGGTCGGCGGCGGCCCGCTCGAGCAACTGCCGGCGTGCGCGTACAGTCTCGTCCGGGGCCAAATCGAATGCACTGACCCATTCGGGATGTTCGAACTGCAAGGGGTGGATAACGGCATCTCCGACGTAGAGCAGTTGCTGCCTTCCGGAGGAGATCAGCACGGCCGCATGCCCGGGTGTGTGGCCGGGCGCAGGAAAGACCAGGATGCCCGCCGTGATGTCCGTTGGCCGATCGAGGATTCGCAGGCGGTCTCTGGCGGGCACCAGTTGATCGCGAACGGAGGCCGACATCAGCGGCTCCATTTCGGCGAGGCCGTACAACCGGCCCCGCTCCAGCTTCGCCTGAGTCTCTGCGGCCGTCCAGAACTCGAACTCCATCCGCATCATGACTAAGGCCGCGTCGGGATACTGCCCAATGGCGCCGATGTGGTCCGGGTGCCCGTGTGTCAGGATTATTGTGTGGATATCGTCAGCTGAGAAACCCGTCAGGGCGATACTCTCCGGCAGCTTTCCGGTATGGGGTCCAAGCGCTCCTCCGCCGGTATCGATCAGCACACGGGTTGATCCCGTGTCGACCAGCATTGCCAGATACGGAACAGACATGTGCCCGGGGGGCTTGGCCTCGGGCGGAAGCAGCGTCGCTCCTGGATAAACCAGTTCGCCGTCGGCCAGAGCCCAGCAGTCATAGTCTCCGATGCGGAATCTCTCAGCGCTTTTCACGAGAACCTCGAACTGCCATGGCATAATCCCGGACCGTTGCCAAGGTTCGCGGCATGAGCTGCAATGCCTCGCGTACGTCCATCGGACAGCCATGGGCGTATTCGAGCATCAGTGCGGCGAAACTGCGGCTCATAGGGTCCTTGGCTTCCGCATACTGCTTTTCGAGCGCCTCCTGCGGTACCTTCTCGACCGCGAACGAGCGTCCACTGACGTTTTCGAATACGCGCACCACTTCCCGAGGCGTGACCATCTCGAGCCCCGCCACCGCGAGCCTGCGGTTTTGCGCCGCATGGTTTGTCAGCGAATCTACGGCGAAGCCCGCTACGTCACGGTAGGACACCCAGGACAGCGGCCGCTCGCCGCTGCCATAGAGCGTCACGCGGCCGTTGGCGTAATCGAAGCCCAGTGCGGGGCTGAGCCAGACTTCCATAAAGTAGCCGGCGTGCAGGACGGTGTAGTCCATCCCGCTCCCCTCTACAGCGGATTCCACCTCGCGTTTCGCCCGGAAGAGCGGACAATCGTAATGCAGATCGAGCGGAATCGATATGTGAACAAACTGCCGGATTGCCGCGTTTTTCGCCGCATCAATCAGGCACAGTTGGCCCAAGCGGTCCACCGTTTCGATGGAGTCTCCTTCCTGCCGTGAAAGCGTGGAGGATGCGGTCGTGATCACGGCTTCGATCCCCGCGCAGGCCCGCGCCAGCGAAGGAGGATCCTTCAGGTCCGCGAGCACCGTCGAGGCACCCATCGAGAGAAGCTTCTCGACCTTGTCCGGCGCCGCCGTGGCGCGTACGAGCGCCCGAACCGGGTGGCTCGCTCCGCGCAAGCGGCGGCAGATCTCAGTCCCCAGAAGTCCGGTTGCACCCGCCACGAGAATCATATCGACCTCCTATTCAAGGCACGCCTCGGAGAGAGTCCGGAGAAAGTGCGGGCAGAATTGATTCGCTCGCACTCTCCGGCCGAAGCCGCCGCGCGGACTACTGTTGCTGCCTGTAGCACACAATCCCCGAATACCGCAACACCAGGGTGTTCTTGATGAAATCCGCTATCCCGAAGTAGTTGATCGTGCCGGTAGCGCCTTCGAATTTCCCGGTACCGCCGCTGATGTCGCTGCTGTAATTTCCCCAGGGCACCGCAACAATGGCTTTGTTGGTGGGCACCGGGTAGGTGGGGGTGAGAGTGGCCTGCTTCAGAAGGATAGTGTCACCCGCATTGGTCACCCAATAATGTTGAACCGAGTACGTGCCGTTGGAGTTAAAACTCAGGATCTTGGCAGCCACGCTGCCAGCCAGGTCTCCAAATACCGGCCCGAGGTTGATGCCACCATCGGTGATGGCGCCAATGTTCGTCATGAGCACTCCGCCGACGGAGTCGCACCGCCCGGGCTGCGCCGAGACGGGGAGAGACGCGACGAATGCAATCATCAAAACGACCACGAAGCTTTGAATTCTCATAACCGATCTCCTCTGTTGGAATGCCCCCGGGCAACCGGCGCCTGGTTGCCACAGCAGGCTCACTACAGAGGATGCGCCGCACAAACTCACTCCCGCAAGTGTTCCGTGGTGACCTGGACGTGACGGTCACGTGAATGAACCGGCGTCAAAGGAGCACCAGCTGCACAGATCGTCGTACAGAGGATCGAGGGGTACCCACGACGCCCAACCCGTGCGTTGTTCATATGCCGCGCCGAGCGCGCCCACCGCCTCATCCCGACGGCCCAGCGCCATAGCCACCAGAGCGCGTTCGTGGGCTGTGACAGCGCATTGTTCCAATCGCACCAATTCCACCAGCACCTCTTCCGCGGCGGTCAGGTCTCCACGCGATGCGTATGAAAACCCGAGCGTGCCGAGCAGGTAAGGCAGAAACGACCGGCCATCCATCAGCTCTCGTGCCTTGAGACACGCGTCCAACGACTCTTGGTACCGGCCTTCGGCGGCATACGTCCTCCCCAGCAACAAGAGAGAACGGTAGAACTCGGGATGCCGCGCGCTTGCCCGGCGGCACTGCTCGACGGCCTCATCGAACCGCCGGCTCCAGTACAGAGGGAACCCGACGTCATTCGCGATGGGCGCCGACAGCGGGTCCAGCCGTTCCGCTTCCCGCATCTCTTCGAGCGCCTCACCCAATCTCCGCGCCGGCGCGAACCCGAACATCGCGTGCCAGTGATGGGTTGTCGCGGAGTCGGAATCCGACTCCAGCGCTCTACGGAACGGCTCTTCGGCGGCATCGAACCTGCGCTCATACATGGCGGTTACGGCCGCCAGAGCCGACCAGGCCGAGGCCAATCCCGGATCGATTGCCAGGGCTGTCGTGGCAGCCTCGCGTGCCTGAGGCATGCATACGTGTGGAAGGGCCAGACCGTGCATGTTCATCAGCACATGACACTCCGCTGTCCCGGCCCACGCTTTGGCGGCACGTGGGTCGCGTTCGACAGCCGCCGCGTACAGCTCCAACGCCCGCCGGAACCCGGCCTCAGTGCGCTTGTTCCAGGCGCAGCGCGCCTGGAGGTACAGCATGGCGCCTTCGGCGTCGGTGGCCGACACCGCTGGAGGCGCGCCCGTAGTCAGCGAAGAAGCAATGGCGCCGGCAATTTCAGCCTCGAGTTCCAGAACATCGCACAACGTTCGGTCATACCTTCCGGCCCAGATCTCGCAACCGTCGTCGGCGGAGAGCACGCGGACGGTAATGCGATAGCGATCTCCAGCCGCGCGCACCGCGCCTTCGATCAATAATTTGGCGCCGAGCCGCTCGCCGATTTCCCGGACGTCAGCCTGAGTGCCCTTGAATTGAAAACTCGACGTTCGGGCGACCACGCGCAGGCCCGCGCTGCGAGCGAGCAGATCGACCAACTCTTCGGCCAGACCGTCGCAGAAATATCCCGCAGCGTTGTCTGCCGTGAGATTGATGAACGGCAGAACCGCGACCGTCGTTTGTGTGTTCGCGGCTGCGTCGCGGGCGGCCCCAAAAACCGGCAGGTACGTGCCCGGCCGGTATATGATCCGACAGGGTTCGCTCCGGCCCTCAGCTTCGTAGTACGTCGCCAACCGATCCCGCAGTCTGCGCGCTTGTGCTCGGACGATGGTGTCCTGGCGAGGATCGAACGACACAGGTCGGCCCAGCGCTTCGATGCCAACCGTATACTCCTTCAGAGTCTCACCTCTGTCCGCGAGAGCGGCTTCTACGGTATACCGAAGCAGCCGGCGAAGAGATTCCGCAGCGCGGAAACGGGGGCTCGCTAGAATACGCTCGAGATGCTCCCGCACCGCCTCCGCCGAAGGCGCGGCATCCGACATACGCGTACTGTACCACTGCGCTCCCAGGGCTTCAATTAAGATCTCCGGTGTATGAACCGCTCCGTCCGAATCGTCGATCCGGAACTAATCCACCTAAACTTGTTGTCGCCGACGCGCGGATTGACTGTACCACGCCCCCGAGCGTCACGAGACGCGGCCACTGTGGATTCCGCGCCGCACGCACTGGTTCAAGTAGAGATGCGTGCCTATGATCAGCGTCGCGCGTTTCTCGTCAAGTTGAATCCGAAGCACGTTCCGGCTTTCAGTACCGGCAAAACAATGATTTGCAGTGCCAGACTGGCTCGCTCGATCGGAGCGACGTGGTCAGTCGCATCGCAGGCATGTGAGCGGGTCGATCCGCAAAGCCCGCTGGACCGGTCCCAGGGCGGCGAGGGTGCCGGCCGCTCCGAGCACGGCAATCACCGCCGCGAAGCTGGCTGGGTCGGATGGGCGCAGTCCGGGCACAAGGAAGATCGCGAGCGGCCGCGTCACCAATAGCGCGACAGCCAGCCCGATCCCGATACCTGCGGCCCACAGGCGCGCGAAGTCGGCGAGGACCAGGCTAGTGACATCCTTTGACGTGGCCCCCACCGCGACGCGAATGCCAATTTCGCGGCTGCGCCGCGTGATCGAATAGGCCAGGACACCGTAGAGGCCGATCAGCGACAAAACCAGCGCAAGCGCGCCGATGCTGCCCATCAGGGCCGCCCCCACCTGGGAGGGCAGAAAGGCGAACCCGATGCCGGCGAACATGGTCTCGACTTCGAGGCCGGCCGAAGGCTCCGCTTGCCGCAGCGCCTGCCGCACGGCAGCGATTTGGCCGGCCGGCGCGCCGGTGCTCCGGACTACGAACTGGATGCGCGCCCGATCGTTGCGGATCTGGGCCAGCGGCTCGTAAAGCTGCGGCCGCGGATCCTCCCCGATCGTCATGTTCTTCGTCGCCCGAACCACCCCGACGATGGTATTCACTGCGTTGTCTGGTCCCCAGACAAATGTGGCGCCCAGCGGCTCGCGGCCTCCCAGGTACTGGCGGACGAACACATCGTTGACGATCACCACCTTTGTGGCGCCGTTATCTTGAGGTCCGAATGCGCGACCCCGAAAGAGGGGAATTTCCATGGCGCGGAAATAGTCCGGCGTCACGGCGTTCCAGTTGAACCGCAGGTTTCGTCTCTCGCCGTTATCCACGAAGGTTACGTCCGATCCGAAAATGGTGCTGTCGGTGAACGGAATAATTCGGGCAGCGGCCGCGGACGTGACGCCCGGAATCGCGCGCAGCCCATCCAGAGCGCGGCCGGCAAAGAAACTGATAGCTCGGCTCTCCTTGTATTTGGCCGGCGGCAGGTAGACGTCGGCGCGGATGGTGTGACGGACGTCGAAGCCGGGGCCGAGAGAGGTGGAGCGTGCGAGGTTCTGCAGGAATAACGCGGCCGTGGTCAATACGACGAAAGAGACCGCGATTTGCGCGATCACCAGCACGCGCCGCATGCGCAGCTTGCGCTCCCGATGCATCCCGGCGGAAAGAGATTGCCGCACGGACTGCCATGCCGGCACAAGCCCGCTCGATACCGCCGAGACTACGGCCAGCACAGCCGCGTAGCTGGCAACCCGCCAGTCGGGATCGATGCGGAGGCGGATTGGCACCGGAAACGGCAGCGGGATCGATGCCGCGGCTTTGGCGGCGATGAGCGCGAGAAGAAATCCCAGACCCGCACCCGCGATCGAGAGGAGCAGGCTCTCCGCCAGAAGTTGTTGCAGCAGCCGCCCCCAGCTCGCTCCCAAAGCCAGGCGTGTCGCAATTTCCTGTTGGCGGGATGCGGCTCGTGCCAAAAGCAGATTGGCCACATTCACACAAGCAATGATCAGAACGAGTCCGACAATCACCAGCAGGGCCGCAAAGAAGAGAAATACGGGGACTACCTGGCCATCCGTTTTCAGGCGGGCAATTCCGGCGATTGAGGTGGCATGAAGGTGCTGGTTCAATTGGTCGCCCGGAGGGAACTCCCGATTCAGGCGTTCCCCGAGCGCCGGCATCGCGGCGTTCACCTGCCCCACCGTCATCCCGGGTTTGAGACGCGCGTATGCCGCCAGAATAGTCCCTTCGATATACGTGGGGACGAACACGTCCGGAACATATCCGAACCCGATGAGGCTTCGATAGTCGTCCGGCAGGATGCCGAGCACGGTATAAAGGCGTCCATCCAAGCGGATCGCCTTGCCTACAACCGCGGGATCGCCGGCGAGCCGTGTGCGCCAGAAACGGGGGTTGAGGACAGCCACCTCGTCAGGATCGGATTCATTCCAGCCGCGCCCTAGCGCCACCGGAACGCCCAGCGCGGTGAAGTAGTTCTTGGTCGCCTGCAGCGCGAAGACCCGGCGAGTCTCCGACCCATCGTTGAAATTGACGAAGCTCTCCTCGTTCTCCCCCGCGACGTCCTCGAAGACGCCGCTCCGGCTGAGGGCATCGATGGTGGACGGCTGCATGTGGCTGTTGCCGTCCTGCCGCACATAGACCACCGAGTTTGCGCCGCGGACCGAGGGCTGGCTCAGCAGGAACTCCACTGCAATGGAGAAGATGGCCGTGTTGACCCCGATTCCAAGTCCCAGCGAGACCAGCGCCGCCATCACGAATCCAGGGCTCTTACGCAGCGTGCGTACGGCGAAAACCACGTCGCGCCAGAGATTCTCCGTGCGGTTGAATCGCCATAGGTCAAGGGCCTGTTCCCGGATGAACCCGGCGTTCCCAAACGGAATCGGATTGCCGGCAGCGGACGCCATTTCCCGGTGGAACGCGAGTTCCGCCTCGAGGTCCCGCTCGAGCCGCCGACGTCGCACAAATTTGAGAAAAATACGGCGGATCATCTGGGTTCCCTCGCCAGGACCCGGTCCACTGCGGCCGAGAGCCGTTCCCAGGTCTCCTGCTGTTCGGCGATCAACTTTCGGCCGCGCCTGGTGATCTCATAGTACTTAGCCTTGCGGTTGTTGTCGGATACGCCCCATGAAGCTGAAATGGCCCCATCGAGTTCCAAACGGTAGAGGGCTGGGTAGAGCGAACCTTCTTCCACCTTGAGCACCTCGTCCGAGAGCAGATGGATGGTTTGGGCAATGGCGTAGCCATGCAGGGGACCGCGGCTGACTGCGTGCAGAATCAGCAGGTCCAGCGTGCCCTGAAGGAGCGTGGGAGTCGTAGACTTGGCCATAATTGCTTCCCTTGACGATCTACGGAAGCCAAAACGGAAAAGTTCCCTAGATCATCAAGGGCAGCAATTTAGTTTTGAAGATCAGCACCCGTGCTCTCTTGGCTGGTCCTCCGGGATCACCGGGCCGGCGCTGGTCTGATCGGTTGAAGGGTGCCGAGCCAAGTTATTTTCCTCTGCCGGAGAGAGCGGTTAGCCAAGATCGCGGCTGTTCCATTCCTCCATGATGATGCCTGAAGCCATCAATGCCGGCCCTACGAAGAGCGCTTCGATCGGCAAGTGAGCGCTGTCGAGGCAGGCCAGCCAAAACAAGAGCAGCCCGACCACGATCAGGAATTTGGGCCAGCGCCTGGTGACCCACAGATCGATGCGGTTTGGCTGGGGCGAGCCTTGGCTATTCCTGTTCATCAAAGTCCGGCTCCGCTTCGGGGAGGACATCGCGGGGACTCGCCACCCAGACGTAGAGCGTGGGCAACAGGAAAACGTTGGCTACCATGGCAACCATCAGGCCGCCGACGATCACGATAGCGAAGGGGCGCTGGGAGTCAGAACCGATGCCGGTGGACAGCGCCGCGGGGAGCAGGCCGAGGGTGGCCACCAGGGTGGTCATCATGATGGGGCGCAACCGCAGCACCGCGCCCTCCACGGCGGCGTCCACGACGGTGTGGCCGCGGACTCGCAACTGGTTGATGTATTCCAGCATGATCACGCCGGTCTGCACGCACACGCCGAAGAGCGCGAGGAAGCCGACACCGGACGACACGCTCATGTGGGTACGGGTAAGGAGCAGCGCCGCGAGACCGCCCAAGGGCGCCATGGCGATGTTCGCCAGCATGAGGCCAGCCCACTTGAAGGAGCGGAACATGGTGTAGAGAATCAGGAAGATCACCAGGATGGTGATGGGCAATACGATGGCCAGGCGGCGTTGGGACCGCTGCTGGCTGGCATACTCGCCAGCCCAACTGATCCTGTAGCCTTCCGGCAGTTTCACCTGCTGGCTCACCTTTCGGATGGCCTCCTCGACGGTGCTGCCGAGATCGCGGCCGCGCACGCTGTATTTGATCGCGACGTAGCGTGAATTCTCCTCGCGGTAGATTTCCGATGCGCCATCCGCCTCGCGCACCAGGCAGAGCTGCGCCAGCGAGACGCGCTCGCCCGAGGGCGCCAAGAGGCGGATATTCTCGATGGCTTCCTTGCTATCGCGATACTGACCCTGGTACCGCATCACGAGGTCGTAGCGCTGTTCGCCCTGCAGGACCTGGCTGACGGCGTTGCCGCCGACAGCGGTTTGGATGGCGTCCTGCACATCGGCCACGTTGATCTGGTAACGGGCCGCCTGCCGGCGGTCGACTTCGAGGTTCAGGTTGGGCTGGCCGATCACGCGAAACAGGCCCAGGTCCTGGATGCCGGGAATGTGACTCATCACCTTGACGATCTGATCGCCGCGGTCCTCCAGCAGCTTCAAGTCGGTGCCGTAGATCTTGACGGCGAGCTCGCCCTTGACCCCGCTGACGGCCTCTTCCATGTTGTCGGCGATCGGCTGGGAGAAATTCCAGATGACGCCCGGAATCTTTTCCAACTGGAGATTCATGGCGGCGATCAGTTCCTCCTTCTTCTGGTGAAAGATGGGGCGCCACTGTTCCTTGGGTTTCAAGTCGACGAAGTACTCGGTGTTGAAGAACCCGGTGGTATCGGTGCCGTCATCGGGCCGGCCAACCTGGCTAGTAGAGACGGTGACTTCGGGGAACGAAGCCAGCAAGACACGCGCCTGGTTCGCCAGGCGGATGCCTTCGGTCGGGCCGGTGCTGGGCGCCAGCGTACCGCGCACCCAGATGGCGCCTTCGTCGAGGTGAGGCAAGAATTCCGAACCGATCACACCGCTGGTGGCCAGGTAAGCGGCGATCGAGACGCACACCACAGCGCCTCCCACGGTCAGCCAGCGAGTGTCGATGGCGAATCGCACCAGGCGGCGATACAACCTGGTGGAAAGGATCATCGCCGGGTTGTGCCACTCATGAGTCCCCTCCCCAAACAGGAAACTTGACAGCACCGGCGCCAGCACCATGGAGAAGAGCAATGCTCCGAGCAAGGCGAAGCTGACGGTCCACGCCATGGGCTTGAAGAGCCGCCCTTCCACGCTTTGCAGGGTGAAGATCGGCAGGTACGCGGTGATGATGATGCCGATGGCGTAGAAGACCGGCCGTTGCACTTCGTGAGCCGCCTCGCGGATGCGCGCCATCACCGGTTTCGGTTCGGTGTCGCGGCGTCCCATGTGGCGGACGATGTTCTCCACCATGACGACGGCGCCATCCACCACCATCCCGAAATCGAGCGCGCCGAGGGACAGGAGGTTGGCGGGGATGTGGCGCAGGTCGAGACAGATGGACGCGAACAACAAGGAGAAGGGAATGGTTAAGGCCACGATCAGGGCACCGCGCGCATTGCCGAGGAACATGAAGAGAACGATGGCGACCAGGATGATTCCTTCGGTGAGGTTGTGCAGCACGGTGTGGGTGGTGTAGTGGACCAGGTCGCTGCGGTCGAGGAACGGAACCACTTTCACACCGGGGGGAAGGAGGTAGTCGTTGAGCTCCTTCACCTTGGCGTGAATGCCCGCCAGAGCGCTGTCCGCGTTCGCGCCCTTGCGAAGGAGAATGATGCCTTCGACCACGTCTTCGTTGTCGATGATCCGGCCATCGGGGAGGTGAACGGCTTTCCCGTTCTGCCCCAGGCGGATCTTGGGGCCTTGCGCCACCACGGCGATATCGCGCACATGCAGCGCCGTTCCATTGGTGGTCTTGATGACCGTCTCGGCGATGTCGCTGACATCCCTGACCAGGCCGAGGGCGCGCACGTTGACCTGCTGGAGGCCTTGTTCGATGAAGCTCCCGCCGGCGTTCACATTGTTGTTGGCGAGCTGCTGTTCTGCCTGACCGATGCTGAGCCCGTAGGAGATGAGCTTGTTGGGATCGACGCGCACCTGATACTCGCGGGTGGGACCGCCGAGGCTGGAGACATCGACGACGTTCGGCACGGACTTGAACGCCTTCTCCAGAACCCAATCCTCGAGCGACTTCAGGTCCATCACGTCGTACTTGGGGTTGGTGCTTTTGAGGGTATAAAAGTAGATCTGACCGACGGGGCTCCAATCGGTGCCCATCTGCGGCTGCAGGCCGGGCGGAAGGTTGGCTTGCGAGATCCGCTCGAGGACTTTCTGGCGGTTCCAATCGTTCTCGGACTGGTCATCGAAGATGAGCATCACGCTGGAAAGCCCGGCCAGCGACGTGGAGCGGAGGTGCTCCAGGTGGGGCAGACCATTCATGACGATTTCGATGGGGATGGTGACCTGCTGTTCGACCTCTTCGGCGGCGCGTCCGGGCCACTGGGTGATGACCTGGACGTAGTTATTGGCGACATCGGGGTACGCTTCGATGGGAAGGTTCTGGAACGAGACGACTCCCCAGGCGAAGAGCAGAACCGCCAGAGCGATCACCAGAACACGGTTGTTCAGCGCGAAGTCGACGATGCGGCGAATCATTTGCTGGCTCTTGTGTAGTGGGAAAAGAGCGCGTGCTTTGAACGTACGTCAGGCGTGACGCACACGCCATCTATCTCTTCGCCAAAGGCCGATATCTTTCCGAGACTCGCAACCTGGCGGCTTGGCCAGCGGCGCCTGTAAACTTGACTAAGCCGGCCGGCCTTCTGACTTACCAAACCTATCTTTTGGCCGATAGCCCCTATCTTTCGGTTCAAGGCCTTTGCGGCGGCGACGGGCAGACCTACCATGCTGAAGATAGGAGTG
>Ga0335081_10017829_pt1 | contig 11488 bp, 7 predicted proteins | sample Lox_Sample_35_FD_206713 | JGI IMG/M metagenome (GOLD analysis project Ga0335081, IMG submission 206713) | Soil microbial communities from Loxahatchee National Wildlife Refuge, Florida, United States - Lox_Sample_3.5 | ecosystem: Environmental > Terrestrial > Soil > Wetlands | place: USA: Florida... | reverse complement strand
AATCTTGTTTTGCAAAGTCGTTCGCTTGAGCCCGAGCCGTTCGGCGGCTCCGCCCTTTCCGGCGATTCGTCCGGAAGCAGCTCTTAGAGCCTCGATGATCACGCTGCATTCGGCTTTTCGAAAGTTGGAGAGCGACGTGGCGGGAAAAACGACGCCAAAAGAAATACGAAGCTGCCATGTCGGGACTTCTAGCTCCTCGCCACGCGTGAGAATCACAGCACGTTCGATGAAGTTTGCGAGTTCTCGGACGTTGCCGTTCCAGGCAAAGTTCGTCATGGCATCCATCGCCTGTGTTGAAATGGACTTAATCGGCTTCCGCATCCGCCGGCATAAATTCGAAACAAAGTAGTTCACCAACAGGGGAATGTCTTCGCGCCGCTCCCGCAGAGGTGGAATCTCGACCGGGAACACGTTAAACCTATAGAAAAGATCCTCGCGGAACTTCTCGTCCCGAATCATGGCGCCAAGGTCACGATGTGTGGCTGCAATGATGCGCACGTTGACCTGAATTGTCCTGGCGCTTCCCAGCCTTTCGAATTCCTGCTCCTGCACAGCTCGCAAGAGTTTTGGCTGCAGATCCAGGCCGATGTCGCCGATCTCGTCCAAGAACAGCGAGCCTCGATCCGCCAGCTCGAACCGGCCTTTTCTTTGGATCAGAGCTCCCGTGAACGCTCCCTTCTCGTGGCCGAACATTTCGCTTTCCAACAGTCCCGAAGGGATGGCAGCACAATTGATGCGCACGTAGGAACGATCGCGGCGCAAGCTCAAATTGTGAATCGCGCGTGCGACCAACTCTTTCCCTGTGCCGGTCTCACCGTGAAGCAGGACGGTGGAATCGGTAGGCGCAACGATTGCGACTTGTTCCATCACTTTCCGCAAAGCTGCACTTTTTCCGACGATGCCTTCGAAGCAGTGCTCGGAGCCGATTTCTGGTTCGAAATAGAATTGATCGCAGTTGAGCTTGCCCACGTTGGGAAACCTTGCTCCTGCGAGACCGCCCGGACCGGTAAAAGCAACGCTCGCGCATGCCATACTCGCCTCCCCTCTTTTCGCAAGCTACTGTTTATCCCATATCCGTCTTCCCGGACAACCCCACATCAGGTCACAAAAGCCTCTCTCTCGGAGAGCTCTGAATAACCACATGGAGCAGCAGATAGCGTCCAAAAGGGAGGTGTTTTACTACGATTTTGGGGTGGGCGGATCGATTCGCTTCCATCCGTACAGGCGATTATCCAAGGACCAGAAGCCCGGACCTACCAACGCCGCGGCCGCGGCCATCGTTGCCATGAAGATGTGCGTCGAAAGAGCCCCAAGATCCCATGGGATCGTGCAAAGTTCAAGGGCAGCGACGAGCGTTCCAGCGACCGGCGTCCACAAACCGGCGAGAAGCAGCAGCGCGAGGCCGATGGCAACCACGCATACGGCGATTATTTGGGGGGAGGGCCTGCCGTTCAGTTCTTCAACCACGCGCCAAATTAAGGCGATCCCCACGACCAGGCGTAACAGCAGCAGGCCGACACCGGGCCAACCCCGGGCGAATGTGGAGAATAGACGGCGCAAAACACTGTCTTCATGTTTAGCCTAGGCGACCTGGAATGTTCTCGGAACCCCAACCAGAGTAGATTGGACTACTATTTCGGGTGGTGAGTAGGAGTGGGGTGCTGCGTGTCGATCTCGATAATCCCGCGCTTCACACCAATCATGGCGGCTTGCGTCCGGTCGCGCGCACCCAGTTTGGAGAGAATGTTCTTGACGCGCCACTTCACAGTATCTTCGGCCAGCGACAACTGGTCGGCAATCTCTTTATTCGCGTTGCCGGCTGCAATCAGCCGCAACACACTGATCTCCGCAGGAGTCAAAGCATCGTCCGTGGAGTGCTCGGCGATCTCGAAGGACGCCTCTGGCGAGAGCTTCTTCTTCCCGGCGTAGACCGCTCGTATCGTGTCGATCAGTTCTTCGTGAAATGTATTCTTGAGAAGGTACGCCTGCGCGCCCGCCTTAACCGCCCGAAGGATCTGCACATCTCCGGCGTAGGTCGTCAGCGCAATGATCCTTGCATCAGGAAACTCGCCCCGGATCGCGCTCACTGCATCCAGGCCGCTCATCTCCGGCATCTGCAAATCCATCAGCGCGATGTCCGGCCGATGCGCACGGAACTGCTGAATCGCCTCCCGGCCATTCGAGGCTTCCGCGACCAAGGTCATATCCGCTTGGGTGGCGATCATGGCGGCAATGCCGCGCCGAACTACAGGATGGTCATCCACTGCCAGAATCCGGATTGGGACTGGCTCCGAGCTCACGACTCAACCTTCTTTTTTGAACCCGTATCTTTCTGGGAAGACTTCCGAAACCACCACAAACCCTGACCAGAGCTAGTGTACGCCCGCGATGCCGGAATGGTTAGCTCAATCTCGGTGCCCGAGTCCACTTCGCTCCAGATCGCCAACTCCCCGCCGGCCAGCTTGGCGCGTTCTCGCATGCCGTGCAACCCAAAGTGCCCCTTGCGCCCGTCGCTGCTGAGAACGTCACGGTCAATGCCCCTTCCGTTGTCTCGGACGCGCAGTGTGAATGCTGTGTCGCCATATTGCAGCTCCACTTCGATCTTATCCGCCTGCGCGTGCCGGAAGGCATTGCGTAGCGCCTCGATTGCGATCCGGTAGACTTCATCGCGCAGGAATGGATGCTTTGTTCTCCTCCTCCCTTCCACCATCACTTCGAAGGCGACTGGAGGCTGATTGCTTGCACTGGAAGCGAGTTCTTCTCCAAACGTTCGAATGGCTTCGGCAAGATCATTTTTCTCGGCAACGGACGCCCGCAGCCCCTGGACTGTATCGCGGCCTTCGGTGATCGCTTGCGATGCCTCCCCGATCGCAGCATCCAGCGATTTCTTAATCTCGCCCGGCCGGAGCCGATACGATACCGCTTTGAACTGCAGCAGCAGCCCCTGAAAACTCTGCAGCAGCGTGTCATGCAGGTCACGAGCGATCCGTGTGCGCTCGGCTACGCGCTCTTCCAGACGCATGTTGAACTGCATCGCCAGTTGCCGCACGCGCAATTCGTGGATTCCCCAGATCATCATCAAAAATGCCGCAATGCACGCCCCGCGAAACCAGTTCGTCTGATACCACGCAGGAAGAATCGCAAGGTGTAACGCAACTCCCTGCTCATTCCAAACCCCATCATTATTCGAAGCCTTGACGCGAAACGTGTAGTCGCCTGGGTTGAGATTGGTATACGTGGCAAAACGACGCAGGGCATCGGTGTATTGCCAGTCTTTATCGAAACCCTCCAGCTTGTAGGCATAGCGGTTTTTCTGCGGGGCTGTGAAGTCGAGAGCTGCAAACTCAAAGCGAAAGACCGCTTGGTCGTGGCGCAGCATTACGATCGAGGCGACATTGATGGCTTGCCGTAGCGGCGAATCTTTTGCGCCAATTCTTACCGGCTTGTTGAACAACTCGAACTCCGTGAGCGCAACGGGGGGCGGGGCAGGATTATATGCGACCTTGTCGGGGTAAAAAGCGCTGAGACCATTACCGCCTCCGAAAAACATCCGTCCGTCCGCAGCCTTTGCCTCGGAACGGGGGGAGAAGTCATTGCCCTGCAGACCGTCAAACACGTCGTAGTTGCGGAAGGTCTCTGTTTTCGGATCGAATCTTGACAACCCGTTGATGGTACTGAGCCATATGTTCCCCAGCGCATCGCCTAGGACGCCCACTATGGAATTGTTCGCCAAGCCATCTTTCTCGGTATAGTGGCGCGTAAATCGGCCGGTCTCCGGATCGAAACGGAACAGACCCCTGGGCGAACCGACCCAAAGAACTGCACCATCGGAGTAGATATCTGTGGTCCAGTTCGAGCCCTGAGCGGGCTGGTTCGGGTCCATGAGGTAGGCTGTGAACTTCCGGGTACGCGTATCGAATCGTATCAATCCCCAGTTGTCCGAGCAGATCCAAAGCATTCCTTGCCGGTCGAGCAGCAAGGGACGTATAAACGCAGCCGGCGGGCCAGCCGGGTTGGGCGGGATCGGAGGAAAAAAGTGGGTAAAGTGCCGCCCGTCGAAATAGTCCATCCCGTTGCCATGCACTCCAATCCACAACCCGCCCTCGGTGTCCGGAACCAGACCGCCGATATTGTTATTCCCGGGGCTGTCGGAGTTCCGGGGGTCATGGCGAAAATGCGTAACATTCCGTCCATCCAGCCGGTCGAGGCCACCACCGTAGGTTCCTGTCCAGATGGCTCCGTGGGAATCCTGGGCGACCAGCCGTTCCGGGCCGGGGCTCAGGTGTCTGGTATCGTTGGGATCGGCGCGGAAATGCGTGAAGGTTCTGCCATCGAAATGATCCAGGCCCGCGTCGGTTCCGATCCACAGAGCGCCTGCCTCATCTTCCGCGAGACCCGTAATCGTATTATTGCTCGGGCTGTTCGCATCTTCCGATTTGTGACGATAGGTAGTAAATCGCTCCGTTAAGCCTGATAACCGGTCGACCCCGGTGGAACGCATACCGATCCACAATGCACCCGAAGCATCCTCATACAAAGCGCGCGGGTTGATCACATTACTGCTCAAGCTTGTGGAATCGTCGGGGTCGTGCACATAGCGGGTGAACGTTCCGCGGGCGCGATCCATCAGATCCATGCCATTGTTGGTCGCGACCCAAAACCGTCCGGTTGGGTCCTCGTATGTTTTCGCTAGAGAGTCATCGCTCAGGCTGGCAGGATTCCGCGGGTCGTGCACATAGCGAATAAATGTGCGAGTTTTGGGATCGAAGCGGTTCAATCCTCCCAGGGTGGCGAACCAGAGTCTGCCTTCCCGATCCTGGAAGATGTCGACTACGTCATTGCTGCTCAGACTGGTGGGATCGCTGGGGATGTTCTTGTAGCGTGTGAATCGGCCGGTCGAGCGATCAAGCGCGCTGACGCCCTCATCCCACGAACTAGCCCAGAGCAAGCCGGTCGTTGCATCCACAAGGAGGCACCGAAGATCGGTATCGTTGAAACTAACTGAGTCTTTTGGAGTAGGTGTGTAAGGATCCACTCTGCCGTTGGTCCTATCGAAGCGGGCCAATCCGGCTAGGTTGGCCAGCCAAAGCGTGCCGGCTTCGTCCTCATAAAAGGAATCTATTCGATAGTAGCGCGGATTGGCTGGGTCATCGGGGCGATGCCGATAGTGAACAAAAGAATCTGTATCACGATCATACCGGTCGATGCCGTCATTGGTTGCTACCCACAAAACTCCGGCGCGATCGACATAGATGGTGCGGATCGTGTTGTCCGCAAGGCTACGGTCATCCTGATCATCATGCTTGTAAACCTTGAACGTGTAGCCGTCGTAGCGGTTCAGACCGCCCAGCCACGTGCCAAACCACATAAATCCCTGGTGGTCCTGGACAATTGCCCGCACATCAGAGTTGGAGAGTCCAGCGGCCAACGTCAGATGATGAAAGTGCAGACTCGTGATGTTTCGCGAGGAATCTAATGCGAAAGCCCAACCGCAGCACGCAAGCAGCATAGCCAATGAGAAGGCCACGCCGTTGCCGACTCGCTTCATGAGAGTACATCTTAACCCTCCAGCGACTTCATGTCGCTTCTTTCCGATTCATGGTAGTGGTGCCAGACGAAACCGCATCACTACCCACATCCAGCTAGCGTTGCGCATCCCTCCCGTCATTGCCGCAACGGATCGATCTGAGTTTCGAAAAAATCTTTTATTTGACTTCTCTGAAAGAGGTATCATTGGCCGTTCCAAGAAACAGCCTTTCCGAGGCGCGCCATGGCTCGGAGATTCAGCTCTCGCCTGTCCGTTCTTCCTATTGTTTTGATGGCCGCGTTTTTTCACCGCAAGAGCCGTCCGGCATGCTCAATCAAGAAATTACGATATGCCGGCGGCTTATCGCTTTCGATAGTGGCGCTGTGTTTCTTGTCGGGAGTGAACGCCAAGCAAGTTGCGGCGCAAGCAAGCTCCGCTTCTCTGGCCGGTGTCGTACGAGACTCGTCAGGCGCCGTCATCCCAGAAGCTCAAGTCGTGCTAACGAATACGGCCACCGGCATCGCCACCAAAGCCAGCACAAACGGTTCGGGCGTCTATGCTTTCAACAACGTAATGCCGGGAAATTACTCGATCACCGTATCCAAGACCGGCTTCGCCACAGAAGTCCAGGTGGGCCTGCATATTGTGGTACAGCAAGCCCTCACTCAGGACTTCCAACTGAATCCCGGAATGGTGTCGGAAACCGAAGTTGTCCAAGCGACGGCATTGGCGTTGAATACGGAAAACTCGGCGATCGGCGCCGTTATCGAATCTCAGCTGGTAACAGACCTGCCGCTGAACGGGCGGAATTTTACCGAGTTGCTGAATCTCAATCCAGGCATGGCCCCGGCGAATACGGGGCAGAACGGAAACGGCGGCCAGAGCAATCCCGTCGGCTCGTTTTCAGCTCCCGCTATGCAAGGCGCACAGGTCCGCAGCAACTACTACTTGCTGGACGGCATTGACAACACAGAAATGAACTACGACGTTCCCGCGGTTTTCCCGACAATTGACGACATCGCGGAATTCAAGATCCAGAGCCACAATGACGAGGCGCAGTTCGGCGGCGTCTCGGGTGGAATCGTCAACGTCGTTACCAAGGGCGGCACGAACAGGTACACGGGCGAAGTTTGGGAGTTCCTGCGCAACACGGCTTTCGATGCCGCCAACCCTCTCAGCCTAGTTGCGGAAAAACTGGTTCAGAACCAGTTCGGCGTCAATGGCGGCGGTCCGCTCACTATTCCTCATCTGTACAACGGCAAGAATAGGAGCTTCTTCTTTGGAAGCTACGAAGGTTTTCGTCGCGCTCAACCGGAGGCGGCGGCTACTTATTGGGTTCCTACCACAGTGGAGCTGGATGGCGATTTTTCCAATATCTGTACGGCCGGGTTCAATTTGAGTGAGGTGTGCAACAACCCCGAACAGCAGCTTTACAATCCCTTTACGACCGTAACGAATGGCGCTGGTGTGACCACTCGCCAACCATTCCTGAACAACAACATCGCGAGCGTGTTAAACGCTGACGCCGTTACCTACGCCAAGGCTTATTTCCCAGCTGCACTGCCGACGCAGCTGACCAAATCCGGCGTGCCTTACAACGGCATCAATCCGTCACATATTCTGACGAATATGAATACCTGGAGTGTTCGAGGAGACGAGACGATCAATGCGAATAATTCGGCCTTCTTCCGCATCACAAACCAACTTCAGACGAGTAACCCACTTGCCTCGACTACCAGTTACACGGAAAATCGGAAAGTGAACGGCCAGCAGTACGCGGCAAGCTACGTGCACACTTTCGGTCCATCGTCGGTACTGGACGCTGAGTTCGGGCACTCTGAACTGACCAATGGAGAAATCACCAAAGTCAATGGCGGGAACAGCCAGTCGATCATTCAATCGGCGGGCATTGCAAACAACCTAGCCTGCAACTTTACCGGTGGCTATGCACGCTGCGTACTGCCCGCCTTGAATTTTCAAAACGACGGTACGGGCATTGCCGGCGGTGGTGAAGGAGAGAGTACGACACTGCTCAGCCAAATCTATCAATACCGTGCAAACTATACACAAGCTTTCAGGAGGCATTCTTTCTCGACAGGAATCAATTGGGAGACGAATTACTTCCATGTGATTAACACGAGCGACAGCATCACGTTCTCCGACCAGAGTGTGCAAGATCCGACGAACACATCTTACGGGGGACCCAACTACGGATCGTTGGCTGCGTACCTGATGGGTGTTGCCACACAAGGCAGTCTGCGCGACACGGTTGCTCCGTTGAACGGACAAAAGGGTGTCGGCGCCTATTTTGTGGATAAATGGAAGTTAACGGACAAACTAACGGTGAACCTGGGAATTCGCTATGACGCTCAGCTCAACGGGATTTATGGCGCTGTAAATGGTGGAACTATTTATGTCGGCGACATGGATCTGAACTATGGTCCACTCGCGAAGGGCGACCCTTGGGCCGGTTCCTATGTGCTCCAGAAGGAACCTCCAAGTTGCGCGGCCACCAACAATACGGCGCCCTGCATTCCAGGCGGCTCGTTAGCTTCCGTCATCGCCTACGCCAATGCGAACCCGATTTACCCGGGAGTGGTGACACCGGCGAATGCGATTCAAGTTTCCGGAGACGGCCACGTCTTCAAACCGAATCACAACGGTTGGCAGCCTCGCATCGGCGTGGCCTATCGACTTAACAACAAGATGGCACTGCGCAGCGGTTTTGGCATGTTTTATGATTTGTGGGGCGGCATCAGCCAAAGCATTCAGAACATCGGTGGTACCTGGCCGACGACCGGCCAGATAAAAAGCTCGCCCATCAACGGCCCTGATACCGTTGCCGTCGTGAATTGGCAGAATCCGCTTGCAGCAGGAAGCCAGGGAACGGCCAATCTGCCCGCTCCGACGCCGTTTAACAATCTGCAGTGGTACCGGCAGCCGAATGCAAAGAATCCGTATTCAGAACAGTGGAACGTCAGCTTCGAACGAGACATGGGCTATAAGACGATCGTTTCATTCAACTACGTTGGATCGGAGACCCACAGACTCATAGTTGGCGGTATGTACAATGTAGCGCTATATCCAGCCGCCGGGACGCCCGCCCAGGTCAACGCCCGGGACCCATTTCCGTACGTGAACAACACTTACTATGATCGAAGCATTGGGAGCAGCAGCTATCACGCCTTGCAGGTTACCGCGAACCGCCAAGGGGCCCGCGGCTTGGGCTACCTAGTCTCCTATACATGGTCGAGGAATATCGATACGGCCTGCGACGATTTTTTCGGAGCCAGCTGTTCCACTCCCAATCCTTACGACCTGACTCACGATCGCGCCGCGGCCGGAACCAATGTGCCCCAGGTATTGACTGCCGGTTTCAATGCCATGTCGCCGTTCGGCAAGAATCAAATGTTCTCTACTAATAATCGAGTAGGGGACTACCTCCTCGGCAACTGGGGACTCAACGGAATTGTTACCTTGACTTCGGGTTTGAATTACAACCTTACGGAGTCCGGGAACGCAGCCAACACGTGGGCCCCGGGAGGCAGCGGTTACAACCGGCCCGACCAGGTGGGGAGTCCGGTCCTGAACCGCCGAAGTATTCAGGAATGGTTCAACACGTCCGCCTATCAATTCACGGCGCCGTATACGTTTGGAGACACACCACGCAATTCCTTGCGTGGGGAATCGTATAAGAACGTCGATTTGGCCTTAACGCGCTCATTTCCCATCGGCGAATCGCGCAGCCTTCAGTTCCGGATTGACGCGTTTAACGTATTAAACCATCCGGTGTATGCCAATCCCGACTCCAACCTTGGGGACTCCACTTTTGGCGTGGTAACCAGCTCAAGCGGCCCGTACGGCACTGGGACGCGCAGCATCGAGCGACAACTGCAATTCGCTCTTAAGCTGCACTTCTGAGGCAATTACGAGGAGCCATCCGGCACGACCGTGCGGTACGGAGCACGTATTCTTTTTTGGTGTGAATCTTGTCTATTGACGCGGATCTTGAAGGTGTTTTTGGCCGCAGAGTATGGCATCGATAGACCAAATGCCCGGCCCGAACATGCGCCACGGCGCAGTAGCTGGCGGATGTCCCGACGGGTCAGTCAGCGTTGCCCACGTTTGCCCACCACCTTCCGGTCGGCAGGGTAACTTCCCCTGTAACATGCTGCGCGGCTTCCATGCCTCACAAGTCGACATTGCCTTCCAGCGTCAATTTCGTTTAACAGAAAGAATGCAGCTTCGTTTTCGGGGAGAGTCCTTCAACATCTTCAACCACCCGAATTTCGGCCCCCAAAATCGCAGGTCTGACGAGTTCCCGACTCGGTACTCAACGCAGACCTTGGGAAACAGCCTCGGCTCAGGCGGCGAAAAACTATACCAAATCGGCGGCCCGCGCTCGATCCAACTCGCGCTCAAGCTGCAGTTCTGAATCGTGGCATCATACTTATAAGGAGCCGAATCATGGGCGTGAATTGGAGCAAGGATATCGATCAGACCCTCGCCGCAGCTAAGGAGCAATCCCGCCCCATCTTGCTCGATTTCAGCGCGGCTCCGGCGTGAGGAGCCTGTGCTCGGCTGGATGCCGATTCGTATGAAGATCACAAAAACTGCTGAGTTCATACGCGAAAAACTTCCTTCCGGTAAAGCCCACATCAAAGAACACCCGGCATGGTTCCACCGCTTCGATGCGGTCTGGACGCCGCGCCCGAACCCGTGAGGCCGTGTTGCCGAAACAATCTCCAGCTCAATAGCCAATTAAAACTAAGACATACGCTCGCCAGCATGGATTAGCTCGCGTGTCCTCATTGAAACCTCCGAAAGGGCACGTGCCCCAAGGTGGGCATCATGCCCAAACAGGAGCAGTGGTTCTCATAGACCGTCGCCTTCCTTTAGCCCAGTCGATTTAGCTGTAAGTCCAGTTGAGTCATAAGGAGACGTCCGAGAAGCACACGCACTCCGCACCTGGATAGTTTTTGGACTGTCGATTGCTTCTGCTGATCACGTCACAGCCGGACGTGAGCGTGATCGTGACTAGCATCACCGGGCTTTGAGGCAATTCCGGGGCTGCTAAGAAGCCCCTTGGCTCTAGTAATGAGATTTGAAAATGGGCGCCGAGAGTTTGTTTCGCAAGCCGGTGTGTCTGCCAAAGCATCAAGAAGTCGATCAACCAGGTGGCGTCGAAGCATATGAGGAATTATCATCCATAATGTGGATGATAATCAGCCGTTGAGTGGATGATTATCCGAAGTGGGATCAAGAACTGCACGGCTGCTTCCGCTTAGGGTGGGAGTCGAACCCACAAAAGGGCTGCTCTTGAGGCAGCTGCGTATGCCAGTTCCGCCACGGGCCTGGTTAACTAGATTGAAATTGAACGGAGGTTCAGTAACTCAGTCGTGATCGACTGAGGAGTCGTAATGACGATCGGAATTGAAGCTGGCGCTTCACAGCTTTAATGTAGCGTGAGACCAATTTCCGCGCACCTAATTGTTACTTCCGGACCGCTCCGGGCAGTAATCCACGTCGCCGGGGAGTCTGAGCGCATTCGCGGATGGCCCTCTCTCGATTGGATTTTCAAAGGTGTTGCACGGGTGAGCTGGAGGTGCTAGGCTAGGCGAAGAAAAAGCGAATACAGTCGGATTCCGTCATGCCTCCCTCCCAATCCTTAGCCCCGCGCCAGCCAGCCAGTCTTGAAACCGTCCATAACATTCTCGGGTCGCTGGTGGCGCGTTTACGCGAGGAAGAAGTGCTGACTGCCGTGCGGCAGCCTGCCCGAGATGCCAAGTTTCGGCCAGTGCCGGGATGGGTGACAAGTGCCTTGTCTGAGGCGTACCGAGCCAAAGGAATCGAGGAGTTGTACTCGCATCAGGCAGCAACCGCTGAACTGGTACGGGATGGGAAGAACGTCGTCGTGGTGACGTCGGGCAAGACGCTCTGCTACAATCTGCCGGTCCTGAA
>Ga0335081_10017828_pt1 | contig 11489 bp, 11 predicted proteins | sample Lox_Sample_35_FD_206713 | JGI IMG/M metagenome (GOLD analysis project Ga0335081, IMG submission 206713) | Soil microbial communities from Loxahatchee National Wildlife Refuge, Florida, United States - Lox_Sample_3.5 | ecosystem: Environmental > Terrestrial > Soil > Wetlands | place: USA... | reverse complement strand
CGTCTGATCGTGCACGACGGGCACGCCCCGGGGCACGGCGCGGTGTTCCTGCCGGACAGCGGCGTCCTCGTGGCCGGGGACATGTGCTCCGACATCGAGATCCCGCTGCTGGACACGGCGGCGGACGATCCCCTCGGCGATTACCGCACCGGGCTGGGGCGGCTGGCGTCGGTGTCCGGCGTACGCCAGGTCGTGCCCGGCCACGGGCATGCCGGGGACGCTGGCGAGCTCCGCAGGCGGCTCGCCCTGGACGCCGCCTACCTGGACGCCGTGTCGGCGGGCCGGCCGTACGACGACCCGCGGCTGACGGCGGACAGCCCGGCGTGGATGCGATCCACGCACGAGGACCAGGTGCGCTACTTCCAGCGTTAGGTCCGTGGCGTGGGCGAGTACCAGGCCCGTTCGGGATTAATAACCGGGTCAGGCCGAACGGGGCGGCGTGCCGCCCGCCGCGACCGGCAGGAGCACCGCCGACGGGTGCGCCGCATCCAGGCCGATGTCGTACTGCGTCGGCACGAGGTCGGCGGCGGTCGCGTCGACCTGCCCGTTGCCCGGGTTGCGGGCGAAGCGCGGGAACGCTCCGCCGGCGACCTGGAGCCTGATCCGGTGCCCGCGGCCGAACCGGTGCGCCGCGCCGGCCAGGTTCACCCGGACGGTCCCGGTCAGCGGGTCCGCCTCGGTGAGCCGCACGATGCCGTCGCAGACGTTGTACGACCGGCCGCGCGGGTCCACGTCGCACAGCCGCACGAACAGGTCCGCATACGGGTTGTCGCGGGTGACGGACAGCTCGGCCGCGACCTCGCCGATGACCTCGAGCGGCTCGTCCAGCGGATCGCTGCTGAACACCAGCACGTCCAGCCGGCGCTCGACGGCCTGGTTGTCCCGGCTCCCCGCGTTCGTGGCCATGATCGCGCCGCCCGGCGACGGCGTGGGGTCGGCCGGGTCGTAGCGGAAGCCGACGGCCGGCCCGTCCGCGACCGACTCCGCCCCGGCCGGTTCAACGGGGCCGAGCGAGCCGTTCGCGCCCAGGTACCAGCGCTGTTCCGCGACGCCCGGCGGCGGCCAGCCGCCGATCTCGCGCCAGTCCCCCGCGCCTTCCCCGCCGACCCAGACGCGCACCGGGTGGTCCGGCGGGCGGGGCTGTGAGCCCGTGCGGCCCGGCGCGGCGTAGCGGTCCAGCCAGGCCAGGCTCTCGGTGAGCGCGACGGCGCCCTGGCTGGTGAGGTCCAGGTGGGCCCACGGGCCGACGAGCAGCCGGGTGGCCACGCCGCGGGCGGCGAGCGTCCGGTACTGCTCGAGGGTCTGCTCGATGAACAGGTCGTGCCAGCCGCCCACCAGCAGGACCGGGACCGTGACCCGCTCCAGCGCGGCGCCGCACTGCAGCGGTCCCCAGAAGGGGTCGGCCGGCTGCGGGTGCTCCAGCCATCTCTCCGACCAGGTCGGCTCGCGGCCGAGCAGGTCGCGGTAGCCGGCCGCGACCGGCAGCCGGCCGAGCGCCGGGCGCAGCCGCCGGTCGGCCGTGGTCATGCGCGTCATCGCGCGCAGCATCCCGATGTCCTCCTGGTGCGCGACCAGGTCGCTCCACATGACGTAGTTGTACAGGTCGAAGGCGCCGTTATGGTACGCGGCCCGGCTGAAGTCGTGCGGGCCGACGTGCACCACCATGGCGACCAGTTCCGGCGGCGGGTCCATGGCCAGCGCCCACTGCACGAAGCCGAGGTAGCTGGCGCCGTAGGTGGCCAGCCGGCCCTCGAACCAGCTCTGCTGGCGCAGCCACGCCACCGTGTCGTGGCCGTCCGCGATCTCGTGCTGCATCGGCTCGAAATCCCCGCCGGAGCCGAACGTGCCGCGCACGCTCTGCAGCAGCACGTGGTACCCGCGCTCGGCGAAGATCTGCGCGGACTGCAGCGCGAACAGGCCGGTGCGGCCGTACGGGCAGCGGACCAGCACGGTGGGTGCCGATGCCACGCTGACCGGGATGTAGTGGGTGGCCAGCAGCACCGTGCCGTCGGACATCGGCACCTCGACGTCCCGCTCCACCATGACCTGGTTCCGCCGCGGCGGCAGCGACCAGGCCCGGGCCGCCAGCTTGCCGAGCGCGGCCGCGCCCCGGCTCAGCGGGCGAGCCGTGGCGGCCTCGGGGCTGCCCAGCGGCCGCACCATGCTCTGCTGGCGCATCACGCCGTCCTTTCCGCCACGACGACCCCGGCCGGGAATTCCGGGTCCGGCTCGGCGTAGGGCATCTCGGCCAGCGCTGCACGGCCGGCGAGGACCTGGCGCTGATTGACGTAACCCTTGCCGGTGATCTCGCCGGCGTCAAGACCGGGTCAGCGGGCTGCGCCCTCCCCGTCGCGCGCCCCGGCCGCGACCGTGGCCGTGCTGCCGGCCGGCTCCCACCCGGCCGTACCGTCGTCGGGCCGCGGGCCGTAGCCCTCGCCCGCCGCCGGGACGGGGCGCGGCGTGAAGAACATCCATGCGCACGAGACGATCAGCGCGACGAGGAACCCGAAGTAGATCCAGAACGCCGGCGTGAGGCCCGCGGTGATCGTGAGCCCGAGCTGGGAGGCCTGCGCCGACGAGATGCCGAACTGAGAGGGCGCGGGGACCTTGCTGACCTGCACGAGCGCCGAGATGGCCTGCGCCGCCATCGGGATCGTGACCCCGGCCAGCAACATCGCGCCGTGCCGGACCGGACGCCAGAGCGCGGCTGCGATGACGGCCGCCGCGAGCGCGATCATCACGGCTACGTCCCCGAAGATCACCGCGCCGGGGTTGGCGAAGGCGTTGCCCGCGGTCAGCGTCTGCACCTGGCCGGCGGCCGTGCGCAGCGTGAAGCTGTCCCAGCTCGGGGCGAACGCGGCGGCCACCCCGAGGCCGGCCAGCACGGTCATCACGGCGGGGCCGAGCGCGGCGCCGCGCGGCCGGGCCAGGCCGTCCCGCTGGGCGTCCGGGCCCGGCTCGCTGGCCGGGCCGGCCAGGAACGCGACCGCCGTTCCCGCCGCGCAGGCGAGCCAGCCGAGGATGGAGAGCACGAGGCCCGCGCCGCCGCCCGGGTTGCCTGACGTGGAGAGCGCCGTGCCGGCGTCCGCGAAGAACAGGCCGAACGTGACCGCGCTCAGCCCCAGGCTGAGCAGCGCGCCGAGCCGCAGGCGTGTGCCGCCGAGCAGGATGAGCGCGGCGCTCGCGGTCCAGACGGCCAGGTAGATGGCGTGCGGAATGACCTGGTCGGCCTGCTGGGCCAGGCTGGCGGTGCCGATGTAGGAGGGGAACAGCCCGGCGACCCCCAGGATGACGCCCGCGCCGAGCAGCGCCGCCGCGGTGATCCGGGCGGTTCCCCGGCTGCGGGCCGGGGCGGCGTAGCCGGCGTACTGGCCGTGGGGGACGGCCCCGGCCGGGGTCCCCACGGTCTCCCCCGTCTCACCGGGCCCTGTCTCATCGGGCGCCGTCTCATCCGGCGGGGCGGTATTTTCGCCGAACGGGCCCGGGTCCTCGCCCTCCCGGGGCGCGGCGGGCGGAACCGGGGGGGTGTTCTTGCCCACTGGCACGATCGTGCCTGGCGCCTCGATGCTGGCGAACCGGCTCCACGCGGCCGTCCAGCCCTCGGGGGTCTCCGGCCATCGATCGAGCGGCTGGGACCTCGGTCCTCCGGCCGTCCAGATGCCGTAGAAGCCCAGCCCGCGCCCGATCTCGTAGGTGGCGCCCCGGTACGTGATGGTCACCCTGTCAAACACGATCCAAGCCCTTCCTGCTCCTGCATCAGCCGCCCGTCTCAGTCCCGCGTCTGCTGCCCGAACCTAGCCGGGACGCCTGGAGGCTGGCTGGGTGATCTCTCCAGCATTCCTGATTCTTCGATCCGTGCCTGAGCGATTCCTTTTCGGACTTCCGCTGGTGCCGTGATGGACTTGAGCCATGGAGGTGCTCATACTCGGCGGGACCGCGTGGCTGGGCCGCGAGGTGGCTCGGCAGGCGATCGGCCGCGGGCACGCGGTGACCTGCCTGGCCCGGGGCGAGAGCGGGCCGGTCGCCGAGTCCGCGGTCCTGGTGGCCGCGGACCGGCGCCGGGTCGGCGGCTACGACCAGGTGCGCGGCCGCGACTGGGACGCGGTGATCGAGGTCTCCTGGCAGCCGGGACTGGTCCGCGGCGCCCTGGCCGCCCTGAGCGGGCGGGCGGCGCACTGGACGTATGTCTCCTCGGGCAGCGTCTACGCGTCGCACGCGGCCATCGGCGCGGACGAGTCCGCGTCCCTGCTCGCCGCGGACGACCGCGACGAGGTGGGCAGGGAGCGCTACGGCGAGGCGAAGGTGGCGTGCGAGCAGGCGTCGGCGGCGGCGGCCGGCGGCCGCCTGCTGATCGCGCGCGCCGGGCTGATCGGCGGCCCGGGCGACCACACCGGGCGGTCCGGTTACTGGGTGGCGCGGGCCGCGCGTGACCCGCGCCGGCCGATGCTCGTGCCGGCCGTCCCCGCCATGCCGACGCAGGTGGTCGACGCCCGCGACCTGGCCGCCTGGCTGTTGGACTGCGCGCAGGCCGGTACCACGGGAACCTACGACGCGGTCGGTCCGGTCGTCTCGTTCGGCCGCTGGATCGAGCAGGCCCGGGCGCTGGGCGGGCACACCGGGCCGGTCGTCGAGGCGGACCCGGCCTGGCTGCTCGGCCAGGGCGTGGCCGAGTACATGGGCCCGGAATCGCTGCCGATGTGGGTCGCCGAGCCCGGCTGGGAGGGTTTTTCCGCACGCAGCGGCCGGGCCGCGGCGGCGGCCGGGCTGCGGCACCGGCCGCGGTCGGACGTTCAGGCCGACGTGCTGGCCTGGGAGCGCGGGCAGGGCCTGGACCGGCCGCGGCAGGCGGGACTGAGCGCGGAACGCGAGCGCGAGCTGCTGGCGGCCCTCGGGGCTTCCTGAGACTTCCCGAGCCGACCCCTTCGTCAGCATATGTTGACGTCGACTCTGTCGTCAGCATATGCTGACGCCTATGGAACCAGAGGTACTCGAAATCGCCGAGGGCGCCGCGAGCAGCGACCCCGACGTCGGGCTCCGCGCGGTGGCGGCCCTGCGCACGCTGGCCGAGCGGCTCGAGGTGCTCCAGGTGCAGGCCGCGCGCGAGCTCGGCTGGTCCTGGCAGGACATCGCGGAGCGGCTGGGCGTGACCAAGCAGACCGTGCACCGCAAGTACGGCCGGCGGCTCGGGAGGCGATGATGTTCGAGCGCTTCACCGACGAGGCTCGTACCATCGTCGCGCTGGCCAGCGGGCACGCCCGCCGGCTGGGGCACCGCTACGTGGGCGGCGAGCATATCCTGCTCGCCGCCGTCACGGCCGACCAGCCGGCTAGCGCGGTCCTGTGCGCGCACGGCGTCACGCCGGAGCTCGTCGAGGAGGAGATCGTCCGCCGGGTCGGGCTGGGCGCGGGGGCCGGCCTGTTCGGCGGCCTGGACAAGGACGCGCTGGCCACGATCGGGATCGACCTGGACGCGGTACGCGCCAGGATCGAGGCGTCCTTCGGGCCACAGGCGCTCGCCCGCGCCGCCCAGGCCGCGCAGCGGGACCCGCGCAGGCGCCCGGGTCTGCGGCCGCCCCGGCTGGTGCACCGGTGGCGCCGCCGCCACCGGGCCCAGCGGGCCATGGCCGCCACGCCCGCGCCCGGTCCCCGGTGGCCCGAGGCGACCGGCCGCTACTGCGCGCCGGGACCGCGGCCGAGCGGGCACATCCCGTTTACCCCGGCCTCGAAGAAGATCCTCGAGCTCACCCTGCGCGAGGCGGTCGCCTTGCACGACTCGCACGTCGGTGTCGAGCACATCACGCTCGCGCTGACCACCATCAAGCAGGGACTCGTGCCCACGATCCTGTCCGAGGCGGGCGCGCCCGCGCCGGCCCTGCGGGCCGCGATCCTCGACCGGTACCGGCGGGCCAGCTGACCGGTCACCCGGAAGGCCGGCGCAGCCCGACACTCATAACCAAAATGTATAAAGCGTCCGCCTCATGCATTTTGCGCAAGTGAAGCCGAGGCGCACGCTAGTGGTATGACGACGACGTACGAAGCCCGGGTCGGCCGCGACGCCCGACAGCCCGCTGGCTCCACGCCGGCCATGTGGGCGGGGCCGGCCATGATGTTCGGCGGTGCCCTGTCCAACCAGCTGGGCGCGGCGACCGGGGCGCTGGCGTTCGGGGTGATCGGCCCGGCGGGCGTGGTGGCCGTCCGCCAGTGGATCGCCGGGACCGTGCTGCTGACCGCCGGGCGCCCCAGGTGGCGCTCGTTCACCGGGGCGCAGTGGCGGCCGGTGCTGCTCCTCGCGATGGCCTACGGCACCATGAACCTAACCCTGTACAGCGCGATCGGCCGGCTCGGCCTCGGCCTGGCGGTGACGCTGGAATTCCTCGGCCCGCTCGCGGTCGCCCTGGCCACCTCGCGCCGCCGGGCGGACCTGGCGTGCGCGCTGGTGGCCGGCGCGGGCGTGATCGCGCTGACCCGCCCGCGGCCGGCCACCGACTATCTCGGTATCGGCCTCGGCCTACTGGCGGCCGCGTGCTGGGCCAGCTACATCCTGCTCAACCGGGAGATCGGTCGGCGCCTGCCCGGCGCGGAGGGGTCGGCGGCGGCTGCGGCCCTGTCCGCGGTGGTCTTCGTGCCGATCGGGATCATGATCCTGGTCCGGCACCCGCCGACGGCGGCCGCGCTGGCGTGCGCGGCCGCCGCGGGCGTCTTGTCCTCCGCCGTGCCGCTCCTCGCCGACCTGCTGGCGCTGCGCCGGGTCCCGGCCGGCTACTTCGGCCTCTTCATGAGCGTCAACCCCGTGCTCGCCGCGCTCATCGGCCTGCTGATCCTGGGTCAGTCGCTGCCGCTGGAGGCATGGCTGAGCATCGCCGCCATCGTCACCGCCAACGTGGTCAGCGCTCTGCGCCGCCAGGTCCCCGCCGCGGAGCGCGCCGCCGCGGTCGGCCTGCACGGTGAGGATCACGGCCGCGCCGATGATGACCGCGCCCGCGATTCCGGTCGCGCTCAGCCGCTCGCCGAGCAGGAGGGCCGCGAGGATGGCGCCGGTCAGCGGCTCGAGCAGGGTCAGCCGGGCGGCCGTGCTCGCGGCGGCGGTCCGCAGGCCGCGGAAGTACAGCGTGTAGGCCACGGCGGTCGGGCCGGTGCCCAGCGCGATCAGCAGGCCGATGGCCGCAGGCCCGGGCCGGACGGTGATGCCCCCGGCTAGCTGCGCCACCGGCATCAGGAGCAGCCCCCCGATGGTGAACCCGAAGCCGGTCATGGTCAGGTCGTCTAGGCCGGGAACCGGCCGGGAGCTGGTCAGGGTGATCGCGGCGAAGCCGGCCGCGGAGAGCACGGCCAGGCCCGCGCTGGCCAGGACCGCGGTCTCGCCGAACCCGGACGGCAGGCCCACGAGCAGGCCGAGGCCGGTCACGGCCAGGCCCGTGGTGACCACCGCGAGCCGGCCGCCGGGCCGCCCGGTCACCCGCTCCGCGCCGAGCACGATGACCGGGGCGGTACCGATCGTGACCAGCGTCGCCAGCGGTACCGAGGTCAGCGACACGGCGGTGAAGTAACAGCTCTGGTAGAACGCGGCCAGCAGCCCGATCGCGGTGATCCGGGTCCAGGCCGCCCGGCCCGACGGCCAGGCCCGGCCGGTGACCGTGAGGTAGCCGACGATCAGCACGCCCCCGGCGGTGAGCCGGCTCGCGGCGACCGCGATAGCGGACATGCCGGCCACCCGGCCGAGCAGGCTGCCGGTCAGCCCGCCTGTCCCCCACAACAATCCGGATATGACGAGGTAATGCAAGCCAGTAGCGGGGCGGCGGCGGACAGCCGCGGGCCCCGAGGTGAATGCACGCATCAAGAAATCGCTCCTGCGACGAGAAGGGAATGGTCGCGGAAGCGGGGCGCCGAACTCGGTGGTGCTCGCCGTTACGAGAAGCGCGTCGGCTCATGGTGCTGTGCCGGTCATGATCGACGCCAGCATTGATCGATGCTGGCTCGGCTCGATGCACCGGGCCCGACGCGCGGACGATCGCCCCGCTAGGAGCGGGGTGGCGGGGTGATGGGGAACAACCGGTGCACGCTGAGCATGCTATCCGGGGTGAGCCCGGGCACGCGAACCTATTAAGGGCCACTCCCGGTCCTGGCCCGGTTCCGGCGTAGGATCGCCCTGTCATGCTGCTGACGTTCGGGCACGGGACCGCCACGGCCGAACGGATGACGGAACTGCTCCGCGGCGCCGACGTGACCGTGCTCATCGATGTCAGGACGGCCCCGGGGAGCCGCCGCCATCCCCACGTGGCGCGGGCCGAGCTGGAACGCTGGCTGCCCGAGGCCGGCATCTCCTACCGCTGGGACAAGCGGCTCGGCGGCTTCAGGAAGCCCGCCCCGGACTCACCCGATACCGTCTGGCGCGAGGACATGTTCCGCGGCTACGCCGCGCATATGCGGACCGACGGCTTCCAGTCCGCGATGGATGAGGTGCTCGCCCAGGCCGACATCGGCCGCACGGTCGTGATGTGCGCGGAGAGCCTGTGGTGGCGCTGCCACCGGCGGCTGCTCGCCGACTTCGCCGTGGCCGCCCGGGGCGTGCCGGTCCGGCACCTCCTGCACGACGGGCGGATCGAGGATCATCGCCTCTCTCCAGGCCTGCGGCGACGCGATGACGGCCTGCTCGTCTACGACGCGGGCCAGGCGAGCCTGCTGTGACCGCCCGGGGTCAGCCCAGGTAGCGGCCGAAGCCGCTGGTCTGCCACGTCGCCCCGGTCGCGGTGATGGCGAACCCCTCGTATCCGTCCAGGTTCTCCACCCAGTCGCGGGCCGCGGAACCCATGGCGAAGGCGGCCGTGGCGTAGGCATCGGTCTCGGCCAGCCTCGCGCCGACCAGCGTGACGCTGGCCAGTCCGGCCGGCGGCTGCCCGGTGTGCGGATCGACGATGTGCGCCCCGCGCTCGGCGACGCCGGACGTGGCCACGGCGAAGTCCCGGCCCGCCACCACCAGCGCCAGCCGGCCGGGTCGCAGCGGGTCGGCGATCCCGATGCGCCACAGCCGGCCGCCGGTGCACTGGACGTCGCCGCCGCCGTTGACGCTGTGCTCGGCCGAGCCGGCCGTGGTGAGGATGGCCGCGGCCCGCTCGACGGCCCACCCCTTCACGTACCCCGAGGGGTCGAACCTGCCGCCCGGCGTGATGGTGAAGTACCCGCCGCTGCGCGCGGTGATGGCCGCGCACGCCTGGACCACCTGGGCGAGTTCCGGCGCGCACTCGGCCAGCGGTACATCACCGCGGCCGAACCGGCTGACGTCGCTGTCGTCGCGGTACGGCGAGAAGGTGGCGTCCACCCGGTGCAGCCAGCGCACCGCCCGCCCGAGGGCGCCTTCACCGCGCGGTTCCCCGGCCGACGCGGGCACGTCGAAGGAGACGACCGTGCCCATCACGTGCTCGGCGTGCCTGCGGCGGGCCGGGCCCGCGCCCGTCCCGGCGCCGGTCATGCCGGGTTCAGGAGCGCTTGTCCAGCGCGCTCTGCAGCGACTGGATGTAGCCCGCGCTGGTGTAGGTGGCGCCGGACACCGCGTCGATCTTGCCGTTCTGCGCCGTCAGCGTCTCGCTGATCAGCTTGGGGAAGGCGAACTCGCCGATCTGGACGTCGTGCAGGGTGTTGGTCGGCTGCACGAGGACCGCGACCTTGACGATCTTGCTGTTCTTCTTGATCAGCTGGATCTGAACCGGCCCGTACGCGGTGCTGGCCACCTGCCCGTCGACGGCGGTCTCGCCCGGCGGCAGGTTCCTGGCTATCGAGCCCTGCGGGAACGCCCCGGGGACGACTTCGGTCTGCCCGCCGCCCGATGACGACGGGGACGAGGACGAAGCCGCGGTCCCGCCCGACCCGCCGGCCGTGGCCGCCACCGGGGCGGACGGGACGTGCGACTTGAACGACAGCAGGGCCACGAGACCGGCGATGGTGCCGGTGACGGCCAGGATCACCCGGCGCATGGCGCGGATCCTCTCCCTCAGAACTCGAACGACTCGAAGTGGATGCGCTGCCTGGGCACCCCGGCGGCGCGCAGCGCGCGGACCGCCGCGGAGGTCATGCCGGCCGACCCGCAGACGTAGGCTTCCTGCTCGTCCAGGCCGGGCACCAGGGACCGCAGGACCCGGGCCGACAGCGGGTCGCCGCCGATCTCGGCCCGCGACCCGACCAGGTAGTGCACGGTCGCGCCCCGAGCGGCCGCGATCTGCTCCAGCTCGTCGCGGAACACGAGGTCCCGCTCGCTGCTGGCGCGGTAGATCAGCGTGACGTGCCCGGGCAGCGTCGCGAAGATGGCCCGCAGCGGGGTGATGCCGACCCCGCCGGCCAGCAGCACCACCCCGCGGCCGGAATCGGCCGGGGTGAGCGCGCCGTAGGGTCCCTCGGCGAAGACGCGGGTCCCCGGCTGCAGCCGCGCGAGCGCCTGGCTGTGGTCGCCCAGGCCCTTCACCGTGATCCGCAGCAGGTCGGACCCTGGCGCGGCAGACAGCGAGAACGGATGCGAGGACCACCACAGCGACCTGGTCAGGAACCGCCAGCGGAAGAACTGCCCGGGCTCGGCGTCCAGCTCCTCGAACCGCCTGCCGCCGATGTAGACCGAGATGACGCCGGGCCCCTCCGCCTTCACCCCGACGACCTCGAAGCGATGCTTGCGGTAGGCGAGCAGCGGGACGGCCACCCGGTACCACAGCACCAGGACGAGCACCGTCAGGTACATCGCGGACCACCAGAACCGCGCGGCCAGGTCGCTGACGAACGCCGCGCCGTCGGCGAGCTGGTGGCTGAACGCCAGCGCGATCGCCAGGTAGGTGTACAGGTGCAGGAAGTACCACGTCTCGTAGCGCACCCGGCGGCGCACGGCGCGCATCGAGACGATGCCGATGCCGAGCAGCAGGAACCCGGCCACGGTGGCCATCAGCACGTCCGGGTACTGGGTGAGCAGCGTGGCGCTCTCGCTCACCACGTTGACGTGCGCGGTGGCCGCGTAACCCCACGCGATGAGCAGGCCGTGCGCGACCACCAGGCAGACGACGTACCGCCCGCCCATGGCATGCCAGCGGGCCAGCTTGTCGGTGCCCAGGCCGCGCTCCAGCGGCGGCAGCCGCGACATCAGCGCGACCAGCACCACCACGCCGTAGCCGCAGAGCAAGCCGAGAATCTCGCCCGCGCCGGTCAGCCAGCCGCCGAGCCCGTGGACGCCGGGCGTGCTGTGCCACCACAGGGCGACGACCATGACCGCGCCCGCGATGATGACCGCCAGCGCGCCGCGCGCGCCGATCCGGACCGGGCGGTTCCCCGGCCGCGCAGGCACCGGCCTGGCCGGCGGGCGGTCGTAGGGACGAGACGGCGCCTGCCGGGGCGCCGGATCCCCGCCCGGTCCCGGGTACGCCTCCGCGCTGGCATGGCGAGCCGGGCCTGATCGCCTGGCAACGCTGGTCACCCGCACCTCCCGTTAGGACGGCCTAGCTGGAATCGTATGCTCAGCCG
>Ga0335081_10017827_pt1 | contig 11489 bp, 8 predicted proteins | sample Lox_Sample_35_FD_206713 | JGI IMG/M metagenome (GOLD analysis project Ga0335081, IMG submission 206713) | Soil microbial communities from Loxahatchee National Wildlife Refuge, Florida, United States - Lox_Sample_3.5 | ecosystem: Environmental > Terrestrial > Soil > Wetlands | place: USA: Florida... | reverse complement strand
TTCGCCACATCTGACGCCTCGGCCCGCGTGGGTTGAGGGTTCTCGATCATGCTTTCGAGCATCTGTGTGGCAGTGATCACCGGCTTTTCACCCCGGTTGCAGGCTTCGATGATCTTCTTCTGGAGAAGCGGCACCTGTTCGGGCGGCATCTCCACACCGAGGTCGCCCCTTGCGACCATGATCCCATCAGCGGCGTTAATGATCTCGTCAAGGTTCTGAATGGCCTCGGGTTTTTCTATCTTCGCGATGATCGGGATGTCCGCGCCGTGTGCTTTCAGGAAAAGACGCGTGGCGCTGATGTCATTGGCAGTGCGCACGAACGAGAGAGCGATATAGTCCACACCCTGAGCGATGCCGAATCGGAGATCTGCCTTGTCTTTGTGAGAGAGGGAGGGAAGCGAAAGGTTTGCGCCCGGCAGGTTCACTCCTTTGTGGCTCCTCAGCACGCCGCCGCGAATGACCTTGCAGCGGAGGCCTGCCGAGCTTTTTTTTATGACTTTAAGCTCGAGCTTGCCGTCGTCTAGGAGGACTGTGTATCCAGTTTTCAGGTCTTTTGCGAGTCGAGGGTAAGTGACGGGAAGGGTCTGGCTCGTGCCGAGCACTTTGCGCGCGGTCAGTGAAATTTTATCTCCACGCCTGAGCGTGACGGCGTCGTCTTTCATCATGCCGACGCGCAGCTTCGGTCCCTGCAGGTCCTGGATGATAGCTATCTGTTTTCCTGCCTTTTCCGCCTCCTGACGGATGAGTCTGATGCGCTTGGTATGGTCGTTCCAGTCACCGTGGGAGAAGTTCAGCCGCGCCGCGTCCATGCCCGCGTGGATCAGCTTTGCTATGGTCGTTGACGAGCTCGCTGCAGGGCCGATTGTCGCGATGATTTTTGTGCGTTTGGGCATGAGACCTCCGAGGCCAGAGAACAGACTACGAGGAATTATCGTAAATATAGCATATTTTATCAGGCTTCTGTCATTTGTTCCCTGATATCTATTTTCACGGTTCTACCTTCACCAGCTCATACCTCTTCGTCCCAAGTCCCAGCCTCTCCGCCTCATCGATTTGGATCTGCATGGGCCGGGGATTGAGCCTGGACATGATGTCGTCGCCAGGTTTGATTCCTGCTTCTTCCACGGCGGACTGGGGAAGGGGGGGCGCGGCTTTGAGCATATTGAGTGATGCCTGCTCGATTGCCACGATGTCGTCGGAGATCATGATGCCCTGGTCCTGGATTACCGGCACGTCTGCAACAGGCATGCAATCGCACTCAGGCTGGATCTGCTGCAGGAAGTTAATGTACACGACCTTCCCTTTTTTGAACGTGGAGAGCACCGCTGCCGCAGCTTCGGCCAAACTTTTCTGAAAAGTCACGTCATCCTGGGGTAGAGTGAGGGCGCCTTCCTGGCACACACGGCTGCATCGGCCGCAGTGCCAGCAGTTATTTTCGTCAACAACAAACGCGCCTTCCTTGAAATCGATGGCGTGGAGCGGGCAGATGTTCTTGCACTGCTCGCAGAATGTACAGATCTCGGGGTTCCATCGGAGCCCCATCTCTCCGTGGCAGTGCATGCCGCCTCGTCCCTTTTTCCATCCATGCTCGCGGTGGCGCGAGCTCACGCAGCCCATGGCAAGGTTCTTGATGGCACCCGCATAGCCAGCGTTGATGTGGCCCTTTGTATGGGAGCAGACGACCATGGCCGGTACATCGTAGATTGTTGAGGCAACAGCGATGTCCCCAAGGATTGGGCCTGCCTTAACCAGGATGCTGTCCTTGCCATAAAGCCCGTCAGCAAGCACCACCGGCGCGCCACAGGAGAGGTGGTTCAGGCCGTTCTGGTTCGCAACTTCGATATAGTCGAGCCCCATGATCCTGACCGTGTCCGTAATGAACGGTTTGGCTCCGATTGCCTTAATAGCTTGTACTGCCTTTCGGATCAAGACCGGCGGAATGATCCTGAATGCGCCGTGAGATCCCCAATGGGTTTTGATTGCTATCCATTCGTCTTCTTCGAACCGTTCGGAGAATTTCATCATCTCGAGGAGGGTCTCGAGCTTACCGGGAACGCTGTGTTCATAATTCCATCTAAGAGTACGAGCGCTAGAGAAGAAGACTTTGGACATGGCACACCTCGTTAGCATGTACATCAATTGGCAGATTAGGCAGATTGTAAATTCCTACAAACGCCATCTGCTTTTGGTGTAACATCGGACCACCTTATTTTTAAGGCAACAAACCAATAAGAAAAAGACTTATACTGCACACAGTATGAACGATACTTGCTTTTCTATACTTTGGGAAACGGCTTTGAATAATGAATCAAGGCTTGAGCAAAACAATAAGCTTAATCCACGTGCTGATACTACAAGGAGCACTGAAATATGAAAAAGATGTCCAATCGCAAAATTAATAGGTTCCTCGGACGATGTCAATCTACGAATAATATACTATATGACAGCGTTTATATTTTCAAACTTTCCCTGTACACGTTCTTTTTCGGAATGCCGAGTTCCTCAGCGGCGACTGAAATAGCTTCCTTCTTGCTCAGGCCGCGGTGGATTATCAGGTTTTTGAGATACTCGGCTGTATCGATATCCTGCTTCTGCGGTTCTGCTGAAGCGCCATGCACGATAATCGTGAATTCGCCCTTGATCGTTCCTCTGTGTAAGCGCGTGAGGATGTCCGAAAGCGTCCCGCGAATCGTTTCCTCATGTATTTTGGTAAGTTCACGGGTCACGACAGCTCGACGGTCGCCGAAGACTCCGTGCATGTCCTCGATGGTCTTGATGATCTTGTGCGGAGCTTCGTAGAAAATGATGGTGCGTTCTTCCTGTGAAAGCTTCTGAAGGCGTTTAAGGCGGGCACCGTGTTTGGCAGGGAGAAATCCTTCGAACACGAAACTGTCTGTCGGAAGGCCTGATATGGAGAGTGCTGCAATGGCCGCGGTTGCGCCGGGGATGGGGGCTATGGGAATTTTTTGGTCTACAGCTAGGTTGATGAGGAAATAACCGGGATCAGATATGCCGGGTGTTCCCGCATCGGACACGAGAGCCATACTCTTGCCTTCAAGTATCTGTGCAATGAGAATCGGTGCTTTTTCCTCTTTGTTGTGGTCATGGTAGCTGGTGAGCTGAGTTTCGATCTCATAACGGTCAAGGAGATGCCTGGTATGACGCGTGTCTTCGGCAGCGATAAGGTCAACTTCCCTCAGCACGCGGATCGCCCGGAGGGTGATGTCTTCCAGGTTCCCGATGGGTGTGGCAACTATGTAGAGAGTTCCGATAGACATATAGGGTAGAACAGTTTACCGTGAAGGCGCCAAGGACGCGAAAGAGAATCTCTGTAATGTCATTTATCCAATGCAGAGGCTCCCCGGTTGGGCCAAGCGCAGGTTCCGGTCACGAAGGTTTTCAGATGTCATTGCGAGGCATTTACTGACAAAGCGAATTCGAGTTAACATCTTTTGAAAGCCGGGATTGTTTCGCCTGCGACTCGCAAAGACGGCCTTCTTATTTCATGGTGCCCGACGCGATCTTCGCTGCTTTGCAGTGAAAAGAGAACCTTTTAATAGCTTTTGTATCTGTTCGTTATCGGGAACCTTCTGTCCTTACCCAGGGCGCGGGGCGTGATCTTAACGCCAGGGGGCGTCTGGCGGCGCTTGTACTCGCTCGAATCCACGAGCCGGATCACGCGCTCAACGGTCTTCCGGTCAAAGCCCATTCTGAGCATATCATCGAATTCTTTGTCGTCCTCCACGTAAGCCTTGAGGATCGGATCGAGGATGGGATACACGGGCAACGAATCGCTGTCCTTCTGGTTCGGTCGAAGCTCAGCGGTAGGCGCCTTGACGAGTACGCGTTTCGGGATAATTGTCTTGCCCGCGAGCCGGTTCACGCACTTCGAAACCTCATAGACCATGGTCTTGGGAACATCCTTGATCACGGCGAACCCACCGGCCATATCGCCGTAGAGCGTGGCGTAGCCTACGGACATCTCGCTCTTGTTGCCGGTGGTGAGCACAAGCCAGCCGAACTTGTTCGAGAGCGCCATGAGGATATTGCCCCTGATGCGCGCCTGGATGTTCTCTTCGGTCACATCCTGCCTGGTTTTTGCAAAAACGCTCCGGAGCGTTCTCAAGTATGAGTCGAACGCCTGCTTGATAGGTATTTCCAGTATTTTGATGCCGAGGTTATGCGCAAGCTCGTACGCGTCCTCACAGCTTTCATTCGAGCTGAATTGCGACGGCATGAACACGCCGGCAACGTTCGCTTTCCCGATAGCAGCCACAGCTATGGCAGCAACGAGCGAAGAATCTATTCCACCTGAGAGGCCGATGACAACAGCCTTGAAACCGTTCTTGCGTACGTAGTCCCTCGTCCCGATCACAAGCGCACGGTAGACCTCTTCGCATATGGAATACGGTTTTACGATTTGCACAGGTGAAAGTGGTTTTTTCTTTGATGCCGGTTTGTCCGTGATGACGACGGAGTCGATAAAATCCCTGTGTTCATCGAGGATCAGTTCTGAGGTGACATCTGCGCCTCGCCGAGGTGGACCGGGGAGCTTTATGTCAGAGGTGATCATCTCTTCTTCGAATTGTTTTCCCGCTATAAGTAATTTGCCCTTCGGGTCCAGGATCATGCTGTGACCGTCGAACACGAGCTCATCCTGCCCACCCACGGTGTTTGTGTACACAATATAGACGTTGTTCTCTTTTGCTCGCAGAGCCAGCATCTGCATGCGTTCCTTGCCCTTGCCTCTATGATAGGGCGATGCATTGATCGTTATGATGATCTCAGCGCCTGCCAACGCTTGGGTGCGAGCCGGACCGTCCGCATACCAGATGTCTTCGCACACATTGACCCCGATGTTAACACCCTTGACCGTGATGATGGGGTAACGTTTACCCGGTTTGAAGTAGCGGTATTCGTCGAACACACCGTAGTTCGGGAGTAGCATCTTGTGATAAACGTGGACGAGCTTTCCATTGTTCATGACCGCTGCCGCGTCATGGATATGGTCGTTCGAGTCAACAAATCCAATAATTGTCGTGATACCTCTGGTGGCTTTCGTGATCTCCCTAAGCGTGTGTAGGTTGTCTTTGACGAACTGAGGTTTGAGCACCAGGTCCTCAGGTGGATAGCCCGTCACAGTGAGCTCGGTGAAAGCGACCAGGTCAGCACCGAGTTTCCGTGCGCGCCTGATGTAATCGATGATCTTGTCCCTGTTGCCTTTGAGGTCCCCAACGGTGGTATTTATCTGGGCCATGGAAATACGGAGAGTGCGCATGAAACTCCTTTCAGCTGAAATTCGATCTCGCAATCATGAATGATCACGAATATCTATATCCAAAACAATTTTGATTATATGATTTTCAAATTTAAGGAGAAATCAGGATTCAGTGTTGAGAAATTGTTTTTTTGCTTCTTCCATAACTTTTTTCAGCGGCACCTTTTTCTCTTCCGCGATTCTACGGCAATCGTCATATTCCGGCGTTACGGTGAGGATTTCTTTGCCGCGCCTGCTTATCTTGACCCCGACTCTCCCGTAGATCGTGTCCACTTCCTTGATCTCGCGGCTCAGTTTCTTTCTGCCCACTTCATGGATACGGGCACCAATGCTCGTGGTTTCATGGAAAACGATATCAAGAAGAGCATCAGTCTTTGACCTTTCCGTAAGCACCGAGAGCAGGATCGCTGGCCTCCCTTTTTTCATGATGATCGGTGAAAGATAGACATCTTGCGCGCCCTGTTCCATGAGCCTCTCGATGATATAATCATAGACCTGCGGGCTCATGTCGTCAATGTTCGTCTCGATCACGATCGACGTGTCTTCTTCGTAGTTTGCAGCTAGCTCTCCGATCATGAGCCTCAGGATGTTCGGCCTGTCGGGGAAGTCCTTATCACCCGCGCCATAGGCTATGCGGTCAACTTTCATCGCTGGAAGGGGGCCAAAGGATTTGCTCAGCGTGCTGATGATGGCCGCGCCGGTGGGGGTGGCAAGCTCGAACTGCGTGGAGGATTGGTAAAAGGGGATGCCTTTGAGCAGTTCTGCCGTAGCAGGAGCGGGTATGGGAAAGATCCCGTGAGAGGTATGTACGGTTCCGGAGCCGACGTTGACAGCGGACGCAATTATTTGTGTGATTTCCAGGAGATCCAGACCTATGACCGAGCCCACGATGTCTACGACGGCGTCGACGGCCCCCACTTCGTGAAAATGGATCTCATCAGGTATTGTGCCGTGTACCTTGGCCTCGGCAGCGGCCATCCTCTTGAAGATAAGGCTACTTTTCTCTTTCACTGTCGGTGACAGGGAAGAGCCTTCAATAATGTCCAAGATATCGGAAAGATGCCGTGATTTCTGATCCTTCCGGTCGATGATCACGTGGGCTTTAGTTGCGGCAATACCGGAACGGTTGACCTTCTCGACCTTGAGCTCGTAGCCAGGAAGGCTGAGCTTTGAGAGCCCTGCGCGTAGGGCATCGATGCTCACGCCCGCGTCCACGAGCGCACCTAGGGTCATGTCGCCGGATATGCCGGAAAAACAGTCAAAGTAAACAGTTCTCATAATATTTATTCCACAATCGCTTTTATACAGTCATTGCATGCATAGCGGAGCAATCTCGTAGTTGATCTTGATGTAAGTTATATCGTACTATAAACTATCGTATAAATCCTTCCAGTCAGGATTCAAACTGTTGATCAATTCTATCTTTTACCTCCCTCGAATCGCCATCGATCTGTTTTTCCCTGGCAAGGGCCGCAAACGCAGTTTTGGCTTTTGATAACAATCAAAGTATTGAGACGTCGTATTTGTGTAAAAAGCCATCTGCATCCTTCCCTTGGCGCTGATAAACACGCTGCTTTAAAATGTTTGTAACGCTAGTGTTGAGGACGGAAAGACCTTAATTGGCTATGATGGAGATGACATATTATTTGCCCATACAAAATGCGAGATTGCTTGGTCGAGCTGCTGCTCGCAACGGCGGCTAAGGGTTAACGTTCTCCGATGATGTTGATCCTATGTGCCAGCACACCGGCGCCAAAGCCGTTGTCAATGTTCATCACGGCGATCCCCGAGGCGCAGGAGTTGAGCATGGTAAGGAGCGGAGCAAGTCCCTGGAACCCCGCGCCGTAGCCCACGCTCGTGGGTACAGCGATCACGGGCTTGTCTACCAGTCCTCCCACGACCGATGGGAGAGCACCGTCCATACCCGCGACGACGACGATCACTCTGGCGGCATCGAGGATTTCTCTTTTGCTGAGAACGCGGTGGAGGCCGGCTACGCCCACATCATACACTGTCTGCACCGTGCTGCCAAGCATTCCGGCAGTGACGGCAGCTTCCTGGGCGACGGGAATGTCCGACGTGCCGGCAGTCAGGACCAGGATCACGCCTGAGGTGAGCCTCTGCACCCTATGCTGGACCACGATAGCCCGCGAAGCCTGATGATACACGGCGCGGCGGTCGAGCTTCTTGATGGCCTTGTACAGACTTTCCGAGGCGCGGGTGGCGAGGACGTCACTGCCGGCCTTGAGCAGGCGCTTAGTAATGCCTACAACCTGGTCGAGCGTCTTGCCTTCGCAGTAGATGACCTCGGGCATGCCATGACGCAGATTGCGGTGATGGTCGATGTGGGCGTAGGACACGTCCTCGAATGGCAGGTGCTTGAGCCGATTGAGCGCTTTCTCAACGTCTATTTTCCCTGCGCGGAGGCTCTGGAGAAGTTTTGTGAGGTCTGATTTATTCATGATATAAAGTATAAAACCAAAGGAGAAATTGAGGATGTGGTGAGATGAGGATAAAATATCCCCGCTGCGGTTTCCTTCTCCCTTTCTCCATGTTCACCCTTTCCCCTCAATCTTTTAGTAATGATGATCCCGGTTATCCCTGGCTAAAACGGGTTACTCATCCTTAAGCTCCCGGTTCATCAGATCCTTCACGGCCTGTTTGGGGTCCTTTCCTTCGTAGAGGAGCTGATAGACCTCATCTACAATCGGCATATCCACGTTATATTTTCTTGCCAGGTACCGCGCGGCACTGGCGGTCTTGACGCCTTCTGCAACGGTCTTCATCGCACTCATGATGTCGTTTAATCTCTCCCCCTTGCCGATCCGAACGCCGAGCGTACGGTTCCTCGACAACCCTCCCGTGCAGGTGAGGACCAGATCACCCATGCCTGCGAGACCTGAAAAGGTATGCAGATGACCGCCCATGGCGATACCGAGACGGGCCATTTCTGCGAGCCCTCGCGTGAGAAGTGCGGCCATCGTATTATATCCGTAGCCTATCCCCTCGAGTACGCCGGCAGCAATGGCAACGACGTTTTTGAGCGATCCTGCAAGCTCAACGCCGATGACATCCGGATTGGTATATATGCGGAAGTAGGGGTTGCTGAAGATCGTTTGTACTTTTTTGGCGATGACTGGGTCGTACGAAGCAAGGGATACGGCCGTTGGCATCTTTTGCGCCACCTCTTTGGCAAAGCTTGGGCCCGAAAGGATACAGAGGCGGTCATGGAACTGCTCGGGCAGAACGTCTTTGAACACTTCCGAGAGCGGCATGAGCGTTTCGATCTCTATGCCCTTCGAAGCGCTAACGATAACGCCGTCCCTCGACAGGAACGGAGTAAACTGTCTGGACACCGCGCGTACCGTGTGGGAGGGAACTACGGAAAGAATGATGGCTTTGTCCCTGGCAGCGGCTTCTAAAGAAGATGTTACTTGAATGGATTCGGGAAGGGTAAACCCCGGGAGGTAGACACGATTTTCGCGCGTACGTGCTGTTTCTTCGGCAAGGTCTTTTTCATACATCCAGAGGGTCACTTCGTGACCCTTGTCCGCGAGCAGCATGGACAGCGCCGTGCCCCACGCACCCGCGCCGATAACGCCGATTTTTTCACTCATGATTACGAATTATAAAGGGAATAACGGCCAGTGTCAAAAGAATTGTACTGTGATGATCCGGAGAATTTAATCGCGAAGCCGTACCTGTCGCAAAGCATAGTAATATGAATAGACTGACAGTTAAGATGGTATTTCCATGGCGATCCCTGACTTTCAGCGACAAAAGGCTTTGCTGTTCAGCATTTCTTCATTGACCCTGACACTGCAAATGGATTATCATTCTCCCATGAATGCATGGCACGGCAAGGCATTATATGTCGAACTCTCGTCCGGGAAGATATGGACCGAGAGCCTCTCTGAACAGGACCTCATTGCTCATATAGGGGGCAGAGGACTCGGCGTTGCAATGATGAAGGATTTTTTCAAGCTTGATCCTTATGACAGCCGCATGCCTCTGATCTTTGCCGTGGGTCCGCTCTGCGGCACGCCCGCTCCGGCGTCATCCCGCATGTCCGTGGTCTCACGCTCTCCGCTCACCGGTACGATCACGGATTCCTCGGTCGGCGGGACATTCCCGATAAAGCTCAAGGCAGCCGGTTACGACTGCCTCGTCGTCACCGGTAAGGCAAAAGCACCGGTCTTTATCGCAATCAGGGAGGACAGGGTTGAGATCAGAGATGCATCAATGCTCTGGGGAAAAGGCTGCCAGGAAACGAGCTCTCGGTTAGAATCAGAAGGAACTTCAGCCTGCATCGGCCCGGCAGGAGAGAACCTAGTACGGTTCGGGAACATCATGATTGGCGGCGCCAACTCAGCAGGCCGGGGTGGCCTTGGAGCGGTTATGGGTGTCAAGAACCTGAAGGCCATTGTAGTGGATGGCGCGAAAAAGGTCACGCTTGCCGATTCGTCGGCGTTCAGGAAAGCACAGGATGATGTGATGCGGCTCCTGCGCGCTTCTCCTGTGGTCATGGGAGAGATGGGACTCGGCGAATTCGGGACTGCCACGCTCGTGGATATCGTGGGCCAGCGCAAGATGGCTCCCACGGAGAATTTCAAAAAGACCTTTTTCCCCGAAGCGAGTTCCTATTCCGGGCCGAGCCTGAAGAGGGGGTTCGGTTTTAAAAAGCACGGTTGCGCGATCTGTCCCATCCAATGTAAGAAACTCACATCCTGCGGAAGACCCGTGCCGGAGTACGAGACGCTATCGCACTTCGGGGCTTTGAACGCGAACTCCGACGCCGAGTCCATCATCAAGGCGAATCTCCTGTGTAATAACTTCGGCATGGATACCATCTCCGCGGCAGCCACCTTTGCTGCCTATGGAGAGGCGCGCGGCAAATTTCTGGCAGCTGATGAGATCCTCGATACGCTCCGAAAGACCGCCTATCGCGAGGCAGAGGGGAATCAGCTTGCCGAAGGCTCCAAACGGCTATGCGCATCCCTCGGCAAACCGCAGTTCTCGATGAGCGTCAAAGGTCTCGAACTTCCGGCCTATGACCCGCGCGGATCCTATGGCATTGCCCTTGCCTACGGCACTTCTACCAGGGGAGGATGCCATCTCCGTGCCTATCCGATCAGCCAGGAGATCCTGCGCAAGCCCATAGCCGTGGACCGCTTCAGCTTCGATGGTAAGGCAAGGATGATCAAGATCGCCGAGGACAACAACGCGATAGTTGACTCGCTGGCTGTCTGCGCCTTTGCGTTCCTCGGGGCGTCGATCGAGGAGTATGCCCAGATGCTCGCGGCGGCGACCGGCATGACGTTCACGGGACAGGGACTAATGAAGTCAGGGGAGAAGATCATCCTGACCGAGCGGCGATTTAATGGGGAGAACGGTTTCACGAAAGCTGACGATTTCCTACCTGAGCGGTTCTACACCGAACCGGGCACGTCGGGCGGGGGTATCGATATCCCGCCGATTGATAAGGTGCGATTCACCGAAGAGTTGCATAAATATTACCGGATGAGAGAAAAAATAAATTTGGCTTAATATTCGGGTCATAAGTTGATCGGCAAGTTCGGAGGAATCGTAAGTCGGGTGACGTTGACCAAGCGATCTCCTGTTTTAAAAATGGTTCCAGTTGATCCAAAGCACTGCTGTCTACGGACGGCTTCATGTCATTTCTGAGCGAGTGATCCAATCCCTTTGAGGATAAGCAGCACCCAAGGCGTTCCGTGGAGTACAAAGTCAAGCCAGTCGATCGGCCTTACAAGCTGGCCTTTCGCAAGCATTTGGAGCTTCTCCCAGATGTGCGGCGGGCTGAACGGGGCGAGCCCTAGCGTGAGGCATGCAAGAATGACGAGCCCCCACGGCAATTTCGATACAAATTCCATATCGTGGTATCTCCCTTTTTACAGGATGGTCTCCCTCTCACTTTTTTCATTATAGCACTATCCTTAGATGAACAAGCCGACGTTTCCTGATCACATCCCCTGTCCCTGCGAAAGAAAAATCCCTTTCCAATTCAAGGCTGTTTAGGTATACTTTGAAAAAATCTGACCATTATTCCACCACAAGAGAACATGCTGTCCACTTCATTCGATATCAACTCCATTATCGGCCTCTCCGAGCAGGAATCAGAAGAACGGCTGAAGCGCGAGGGCTACAACGAACTACCCTCGGCGAAGCAGCGCAGTATCTTTGCCATTGCCAT
>Ga0335081_10017826_pt1 | contig 11490 bp, 7 predicted proteins | sample Lox_Sample_35_FD_206713 | JGI IMG/M metagenome (GOLD analysis project Ga0335081, IMG submission 206713) | Soil microbial communities from Loxahatchee National Wildlife Refuge, Florida, United States - Lox_Sample_3.5 | ecosystem: Environmental > Terrestrial > Soil > Wetlands | place: USA: Florida... | reverse complement strand
GCCACTGGCGGCTCAATCGCCCCACTGCCGAATCCGTGATCCGCGCGACCGGTCCGCAGCATCTGTACTGGCTCGAATGTCCGGTGCCCGAGACGCCGGAGATGATCGATACCATGCGCTCGCTGCGGGCCGAGCTCAATCGCCGCGGCGTGCGCCTGGCGGGCTGCGAGGAGATGTCGCTCGTCGCAGGGTTCCGGCCGTTCGTAGAGGCGGGCGCGTGCGACGTGATGATGCCCGACGTGAAATACGTGGGCGGCCTCGACGAAATGCTCGCGGTCGCCGACGCCCTCCAGCGGCGCGGCATCGGCTGCTCGCCGCACAACCCGAGCGGCCCGGTCGGCCACGCCGCGAGCCTGCAGGTCTGCGCGGCCGCGCGGCGCGTCGAACGGTTGGAGATGCAATACGACGAGACGCCGCTCTTCGACGCCCTGATCCGCGGCGCACTGCCCGCGCCGACGGGCAGCGAGGCGCGGGTGCCGGATCGTCCGGGCCTGGGCGTCCGTCTCGATCCAGCCCTCGTACAGCGGCTGAGGATGGATGTGTAGGTCCGAATTCATTCGCTATGGCCCAAGTGCGGCCAATAATGGGTAGACTCTTCCCGGAGTACGGTTTCAGACCACGCCCATGCGCTTGCGCGATTGCCACAACTTCCACGACTTCCGCGAGCTCGCCAAGCGGCGGTTGCCGAGTCCCATCTTCGACTACATCGACGGCGCGGCGGACGACGAGGTGACCTACCGTCGCAACACCGCGAGCTTCGAGCGCTGCGATCTCGTGCCCAATATCCTGCGCGGCGTGGCGAGCGTCGACCTGTCGGTGAGCGTCATGGGCCAGAAGCTCGCGCTGCCGTTCTACTGCTCGCCGACCGCGCTCCAGCGCTTGTTCCACCATCGGGGCGAATACGCCGTCGCCGCAGCGACGGAGAAGTTCGGGACGATGTTCGGCGTGTCCTCGCTCGGCACGGTGAGCCTCGAAGAGCTGCGCCGGATGTACCCGACGCCGCAGGTCTACCAGTTCTATTTCCACAAGGACCGCGGGCTCAACCGGGCCATGATGCAGAAGGCCAAAGAGGCCGGCATCGACGTGATGCTGCTTACCGTGGACAGCATCACCGGAGGCAACCGCGAGCGCGACCTGCGCACGGGATTTTCGATTCCGTTCCGGCTCACGGCCACCGGCATGCTGCAGTTCGCGGTCCACCCGATGTGGGGCATCGACTACTTGACACACGAGCGCTTCCGCCTGCCGCAGCTCGACGAACACATCGACATGAGCGGCATGGCGCTCTCGATCGGCCGCTATTTCACCGAGATGCTCGACCCGGCGATGCGCTGGGACGACGTGGCGCAGATGGTCAGGGAATGGAACGGCCAGTTCTGCCTGAAGGGCGTGATGTCGGCCGGCGACGCCCGGCGCGCCGCCGAGATCGGTTGCACGGGGATCGTCGTTTCGAACCACGGCGGTCGCCAGCTCGACGGCTCGCGCGCCGCGTTCGATCAGCTGGCCGAGATCGTCGACGCGGTGGGCGATCGCATCGACGTGCTGATGGACGGCGGCATCCAGCGCGGGACGCACGTGCTCAAGGCGCTGTCGCTCGGGGCGAAGGCGGTCGGGCTGGGGCGCTACTATCTCTTCGCGCTGGCGGCCGCCGGCCAGGAGGGCGTCGAGCGCGCGCTGGAGCTGATGCGCGAGGAGATCGAGCGCGACATGCGGCTCATGGGCTGCAGCTCGATCGCGGAGCTCTCGCGGGAGAACCTGCGCTTCAGGTAGCTACGCGGGCGGTTTCGGCTCGAGATGCCGCGCCAGCAGGGCGAGCAGCTCGGAGGGCTCGATGGGCTTGCGCGCCAGTCCGGCGACGCCGGCGGTGTCGATCTCGGCCCGCGCAACGCCCTCGCCGTAGCCGGTATACAGGACGATCGGCAAGCCGGGACGCAGGGCGCGCGCGGCGCGGGCGAGCTCGATGCCCGTCATGCCTGGCATCGTCTGATCCGTGATCACGAGATCGAACGCCTCGCCGGCGGCGAGCGCGTCGAGCGCCTTGCCGGCGCTTTCGAACAGGGCGACCTCGAGACCCCACTGCGTGAGCAGGTCCTGCATAAAGCGGCCGACGGACAGCTCGTCGTCGACGACCGCGATGCGACCGCTCAGCGCGGCGCTCGGAAGCGCTGGGTCGCGCGGGGCGGGCAGCGGCTGCGCGAGCGCGCGCTCGGGCGATCGCAGCGCAGGCAGGAGGATCCGGAACGTCGCGCCGCGGCCCGCGCCGCTCTCGACGACGATGTGGCCGCCGTGATCGTGGACGATGCCGTGCACGGTCGAAAGACCCATTCCACTGCCTTGCCCGACCTCCTTGGTCGTGAAGAACGGCTCGAACATCCGCTCCTGCACCTCCGCGGGGATGCCGCTGCCGTTGTCGCTCACGGCGAGCTCGACGAACTCGCCTTCGACGTTGCCGCGGCAGCTCGCGCAATCGCCTTTCGTCGGACCGAAGCGGCGCACCGCGATCCGGATCTCGCCGATCGACCGGATCGCGTCGCGCGCGTTGATCGCGAGATTCATGAGCACCTGGTCGAGCTGGACCGGATCCATCAGGACCAGCGGCGCGTCGTCGTCGAGATCGGTGCGCAGGTCGATCGTGGCCGGAAACGACGAGCGCAGCAGCTTCGCCGACTCGCGCACCAGCGGCGCGAGCGCCAGGGGCCGGGGCTCGCCACGGCGCCCGCGGCTGAAAGTGAGCATCTGCTGGATAAGGTCCCGGGCCCGCTTGCAAGACAGGTCCGCCTGCTCGAGATACGTCGCCACCTTGGCGTCGGCGTTCGACGAGCGCTCGGCGGCAAGCGTGACGTAGCCCATGATACTGGTGAGCAGGTTGTTGAAGTCGTGCGCGATGCCGCCGGTCAGGTGCCCGATCGCCTCCATCTTCTGCGCCTGCCGCAGCTGCCCCTCGAGGCGCTCGCGGTCGCGCTCGACCTGCCAGCGCTCCGTCAGGTCGCGGATCATCGCCAGCACGTGCGGCTCCCCGCGATGCTGGATCGGAATGGTGCGCACTTCGATCGGAAACCGCTCCCCGGTCCGCCGGAAGGTCTCGAGCTCCTCGTGGCAGCGCTCGCCCCGGAGAGTGCGCGCGACGATGTCCTCCTGGCGCTTGCGGTACTCCTCGGGCAAGTCGCCGGCCCGAACGCCGGCGAGCACCTCGTCGCGGCTGTAGCCATACATTCGCTCGTAGGCGGGATTGACGTCGACCCGTCGCAAGCGAGAGTTCCACAGCACGAGCGCGTCCGCCGAGGCGTTGAAGATCGCGCGGTACTGCTCCTCGCTGGTTCGCAGCGCGTCCTCGCCTTCCCGGCTCGCCGTGATGTCGCGAACGAAGGCGAGGATGCGCCGCTGTCCGGCGATGGCCGCCGGCTTGAGCCGCACCTCGTGCCACATGAGGTGGCCGTCCCGGTGGCGGGCGCGCCACTCGAAGCGCAGCGGCCGTCCCGATTTCGCCTGCGCGAGCCACTTTCGCGCTTCGGCCTCGGTGTACGGCGGCTCGTTGGAGCTCACGTCAGCGATGCGGATCCGGCGCAGCTCGTCGACGCTGTAGCCGTACACCTCCTGCGCCTTGGGGCTGACGTCGAGGATCGCGCCGGTGTCCCAGTCGTGCACGAAGATCGGGTCCTCGCTCGCGCCAAAGATCGCCCGGTAGCTCGCCTCGGAGTCGCGGAGCGCCGCGAGCGTGCGCAGGCGCTCGATCTCCGCCGTCGCGCGTGTCGCGAAGATCTTGAGCATCGCCTCAGCCATTGCCGGGTCACGCATCGGCCGGCGGTCCATCGCGGCGATGAGCCCCAGCGGCTGGCCCGCGGAGTCGTTGAGCGGCAGCGCCGCATAGCTGTCGATGCCCTTCGCCTTGAACATCGTTCCGGGCGGGAACTCGGGATTCACTCCTTCGCTGACGAACCGGAAGGCGCGGCCGACGACGTGCTGGCAGGGAGAGCCCTGGAGCGCGTATTCAAAGTTGGCGCGTGCCTTTCCGTCGAGCCTTGCCGCGAGCGCGCGCATTCTCCTCCGGTCGCCATCGGCGTAGACCGCGATCATCGCCACGTCGACGCCGAGGATCTCGGAGAGGTAGCGCACGAGCTCGCCGAAGACGCCTTCGCCTTCGGCGCTGGACACCGCCAGTGCAGCGGCGCGCAGCGCCTCTTCGCTGCGCTTGCGCTCGGTGATATCGGTCGCGATGCCACAGACGGCGTACGCCCGGCCCGCACCGTCGAGCAGCGGAAACTTGTGCGAAAGGTACGTCCGCGTGCCCTGCGCCGTCTCGACGGCCTCCTCGAACTCGAGCTCGCGCCGCTCCTCCAGCACGCGCAGATCGTTGCGTCGGAACGCATCGGCGGCCGACGGAAAGACCTCGTCGTCGCGGCGCCAGACGATCGCTTCGATCGGAACGCCCGTCAGGCGCTCGAACTCGCGATTGACGAAAAGATAGCGCCCGTCGAGATCCTTGACGAACACCGCCGCCGAAGTGTGGTCGACGATCTGCTGCAGTTGCGACTGCGCATCCAGCGCGGCGAACGCGGCCGGCGGGGCAGAGGGGGTGGTCATCGGCGTGCGCGCGAAAGAGCCCTGCCGGAAGTCTAATCCCCCGAGACTGCGGCCGACGCGACTGTTACCTGCCCGTTACACGAATACGCGCGGGTTACACGCCCACGCGCTAGGGCACGAACATGTAACCGGCGCCGCGGACGGTCCGAATGGCCTGCGGGTGGTCCGGATCGGCTTCGATCTTGCGCCGCACGCGAGCGATCCGGATGTCGATCGAGCGGTCGAAAGGCTCCCACTCGCGATTGCGGGTGAGCGTGAGGAGCTGGTCCCGGTTAAGCACCTGGTTCGGGCGCTCCACGAACACCTTCAGCAGATCGAACTCCATGCTTGTGAGCGGTATCTCGCGCCCGTCGGCGCCCTGGAGACAGCGCGACAGGAGATCGAGCACACAGGCGCCAACCGTAACGCGTGACGACGATTCGGGCTTCGGCAAGTCCGGTGCCTGCGCGGCGGCAGGCTGCGCCTGCCTGCGCCGCAATAGGCTCTTCACCCGGGCCCGGAGCTCGCGCAGATCGAACGGCTTGATCACGTAATCGTCGGCACCCACCTCGAGGCCGGCGACGCGGTCCGCGACTTCCGCAGCGGCGGTCACCATGATAATGCCGACGTCGAAGCGCTCGCGCAGGAACTGCGCCAGCGTGAGGCCGTCCTCGCCCGGAAGATTGACGTCGAGCAGGACGACGTCGGGGAGGCTCGCCTCGACCGCCTCGCGCATCGCCGTGCCGCGATCCGCCTGCGCCACCTCGTAGCCGTGCGTGCTCAGGTACTCGGCCAGCATTTTCCGCACGGAGACGTCGTCTTCGACGATCAGGATGCGGCCATGGCCTGGCATGAGGTCGGCGGCGGGCGGCTGTGTGCGCGGGCGAACGCAGTATAGCGCCGCGGGGCGAGCCGTGGCTGGGGCACCGAGAGGCCAGCGTGCCGCCGATACATACCGAAACAAACCGTTTCCGAACGGACGCGCGCCGATTACCCGCGTCGGTGAGACTGCGCAGCGTGCCACGGCGCCTGCCCTCGCAGGGCGCGCCGGTCCTGGCGGACCAACCGTCACAACAGAGGAGAGATCAACCCATGCCGCACGTTGCAGCCGTTTCCGATTCCAAGCGCTACGCGAGGGCCGTCGAAGTCTCCAAGCGCATCCGCTGGGAGATCGATCGCGACGTCATCAAGGAGCGTCCATTCGATTTCACGAAGAAGTTCCTGCCCGACGGGCTGTCGAAGGCGTCCGCGCTCGGCTTCCTGTCCGCGGCCGAGCAGCGGCTGGTCTCCCAGATCCAGGGCCGCACCTACGCCAACATGTTCGGCCTGGTCGAGCGCTTCATCGGCGCGAAGATGCTTGAGCTGAGCCGCGACCACTGGCTGGGCGACCAGACCGCCCTCGAGGCGCTGGTGCGCTTCACCGACGAGGAGCTCAAGCACCAGGAGCTGTTCCGGCGCATCGAGGCGATGATCGCCGCCGGGATGCCCCCGGGATACCAGTTCCTGCCGCAGCCGAACGACGTGGCGTCGGTCGTTCTCGGCAAGTCGAGCTGGGCAGTGCTGGCGCTCACCTGCATGATCGAGCTCTTCACCCAGGCGCACTACCGCACGAGCATCGAGCCCGATCCGGATCTGTCGCCGCTGTGGAAGGACGTCTTCCTGCATCACTGGAAGGAGGAGTCGCAGCACGCGATCGTCGACGAGCTCGAGTGGAAGCGCGAAGACGCGAAGCTCACGCCGCAGGCGCGCGACGCGGCGGTCGACGACCTGATCGCCCTGGCTGGCGCGGTCGACGGCATCCTGCAGGGGCAGGCCGCCGTCGACACGCACTACTTCGTCGAGATCTGCGGCCGCCCGCTCGGCGCGAGCGAGCCGGAAGCACTGCGCACGGGCCTGCTCGCCGCGTACCGCTGGCAATACATCCTCTCGGGCGTGCAGGAGCCGCGGTTCGCCGAGATCATCGCCGGCCTCGTCACGGAGCCCCAGGCCGCGCGCATCGCCGCGGCGCTGGCGCCGCTCGTCTCCTGAGCGCAACTTCCGGGGACGATTCCCATGGCCATTACGTGTCCCATCGGCTTCGACACCAACCGGTTGCGTGCCCAGGTGCTCGAGACCTACGCGCGTGTGGCGCGCGATCCGGTCGGCGAATTCCACTTCCACCGCGGCGCGCGCTACGCCGCGGAGTACCTCCGCTACGACCCGGCGGAGCTTGCACTGCTGCCCGCGGAATGCACGGCGCGCTTCGCCGGCGTCGGCAATCCGCTGCGCATTGGGCCGGTCCACCCCCGCGAGACGGTCCTCGATCACGCCTGCGGCGGCGGCATGGACGTGCTGCTCGCCGCGCGCCGCGTCGGAGCCCGCGGCCACGTCATCGGCGTCGACATGACGCCGGCGATGCGCGAGTCCGCCGCCGAGTCCGCGCGGAAGGCTGGCTTCGCGTCGTTCGTCGAGATTCGCGAGGGCTTCTTCGAGCAGCTCCCGGTCGACGATGCGAGCGTCGACGTCGTGCTGTCCAACGGCGTGGTGAACCTCTCGCCCGACAAGGCGCAGGTCTTCCGCGAGATCCATCGCGTGCTCAGGCCCGGCGGCCGTCTCTACCTCGCCGACGTGGTCGTCCAGCGCGAGCTCAAGTACGAAGTGCGCAACAACCCGGACCTGTGGGCAGCCTGCATCGCCGGGGCGCTTCCCGAGACCGAGCTCGCCACACTCGCGCTCGCGAGCGGATTGCGCAGCCCGCGTATCGCGGAGCGCTTCGATTGCTTCCGCAACACCTCGGCCGAAGTTAAGGTCGCCCGGGATCTCGAGGTCCACGCCGTGAACTTCTACGCCCGCAAACCCATGGAGGAAGCGTCATGACTGCGACGATTTCGACGATCACCACGCCGGCCGCGATCGGCAAGCCGGCGGTCATCTGCCTGCACGCGAGCGGCGGATCGGGTGCCCAATGGAGCGCCCTCGCGGACTTGCTGCGCCAAGACTTCCGCTTGCTCACTCCGGATCTCTGCAGCCATGGCGCCGCGCCCGAGTGGCCGGGCCCGCCGGAGGACATCGTCGCGGCCGACACTGCGCGCATTGCGAGACTCGCCGCAAAAGCCGGAGGCGAAGTGCACCTCGTCGGCCACTCGTACGGCGGTGCGATCGCGCTGCGGGTCGCGCTGCTTCGCCCGCAGATCGTGGCGAGCGTCGCCGTCTACGAGCCGGTCGCGCTGCGCCTTCTGTTCGACTACAACCGGAGGCATCGTCCGGCTGCCGAGGTTGCGGAGCTCGCCGGAGCGATCCGGCGCGAGCTGAACGGCGGAAGGCTCGAGCGCGCGGCCCAGCGCTTCGTGGATTACTGGTCCGGCGCGGAGCCGTGGACCAGGCTCGCGCCCGAGCGCCGGGAAGCGCTCGCCCGCCGGATGCCGGTGATCCACGCGCACTTCGTCTCGCTCTTCCGCGACGCCGTCCGGCTGCGCGGCTACGCGACGCTCGAACTTCCCGTGCTCTATCTCAGCGGACGGGAAACGCGCGCCTCGGCGCGGCGCATTACGGAATTGCTCGCCTCCGTGCTCCCGAACGCCGAGTTCGCCACGCTGAGCGGCATGGGTCACATGGGGCCCGTAACGCACGCAACGACCGTCGCGCAGAGGATCGCGCGGTTCGTCCTCCGCCAGGCCGCCCGTCCGGCCTTGAGCGCTCGCTGGGCGGCGTAGGGATGCGGCGCAGCACAGCGCGAAGCTAGGGGGCTGCTCGGCTCGCGCGCAGCGCTCGCGTCGCGGCCTCGTCGACCCCGGGCGGCGAGCCGGCGATCACGACGCCGTACGCCTCGCGTGCGTGCGCGATCGACATCTTGCCTTCGACGACGTCGGCCAGCACCGCGGCGGGATCGCGCCCGCGCGGGTCGCCGTGGCCGCCGCCGCCGGACAAGCGGATCTTCAGCAGATCGCCGGCATCGACCGTCGTGAGGAACTTCGCCGGACACGCCTCTTCGCGTCCGTCGGCGCGCACGATGCGCACGTCCGACGGCGCGCCGCACAGGCCGCCCTGCAGACCGTAAGGCGGGTGGTTGCGACGGTCCGAGCGGATCTGCAGCGTCGCGCCGTTCGCCTTGAACTTGAGGTGCCGTTCGATCGCGAGGCCGCCGCGGAAACGCCCCGGCCCGCCGGTATCCGGCACCAGCGCGTAACGTTCGACCGCGAGCGGCTGGTCGGCCTCGATCAGCTCCGCCGGCGCGTTCGAGTAGTTGACCAGCGTCCCGGTGCACGCGTCCATGCCGTCGCGGTCGGGGCCGCCACCCCAGGAGGCGAGCAGGAACTCGAGATACACGAACGGCTTGCCCGACGCGTCGGTGCCGCCGTACGACACGCCGGCGTCCGGCCCGTTGGACCCGCAAGCGGGCACGACATCGGGCACGGCCTGCGCGAGCGCGCCGAAGATCGTGTCGGCGATGCGGATCCCCGTGATGCCGCGCGCGGCGACCGCGGCCGGCGGCCGCGGATTGACCACGGTTCCCTCCGGCGCGATCACCTCGATCGGCCGGAAGTAGCCGGCGTTGTTGGGAATCGAGAGATCGACGATCGAGCGCACGCAGGCGAGCGCCGTGGACAGCGTGAACGGGTAGACGCAGTTGATCGCGCCGCGCACCTGCGGCGAGGAGCCGGTCAAGTCGATCGTCATGTCGTCGGCCCGGATGGTGACCGCCGCCTGGAAGCGGATTGGGCGCGGGTCGATGCCGTCGCCGTCCAGGTAGTCGACGAAGCGCCACGTGCCCTTGGGCAGCCGCGCGATCTCCGCGCGCGTGAAGCGCTCGGTGTAGTCGAGAAGCTCGCGGCACAGCGCTTCGAAGCGCTCGACGCCGTAGCGCTGCGCGAGCCGGACGAGCTCGCGCTCGCCGACGATGCACGCGGCGACGAGCGAGCGGATGTCGCCAATCACCTTGTCGGGCACGCGCACGTTGCGCTCGATGAGCCGCAGCATGAGCTCGTCCGGCTCGCCCTCGCGCCACAGCCTCCCCGGCGGAATGCGCAGTCCCTCCTGGTAGAGCTCGGTCGAATCGCTCGCGTTGCCGCCGGCGATCCGGCCGCCGATGTCGGTCATGTGCGCGAGCGCGACCGAGAATCCGACGAGCCGAGTGGCGATGAAGACCGGCCGCACCAGCACGATGTCCGGCAGGTGCGTGCTGCCGTCGTACGGGTCGTTGGTGATGAAGAGGTCGCCGGGGCGGATGCGCTCCCCGTACTGCCGCCTCACCGCGCGCACGGCGAAGGGCATCGCGCCGAGGTGGAACGGCAGGCACGTGCCCTGGGCGATCAGCCGGCCGTCGGCGAGGAACAGCGCGGTGGAGAAATCGAGCGCCTCCTTCACGACGAACGAGCGCGCCGTGCGGTACACGGTGAGCGCCATCTCGTCGGCCAGCGCCGTGAGCGCGTTCTTCACGAGCTCGAGCGCGAACGGGTCGCGCGTGCGCGCGAGGTCGGGTCGCAGCGCGTGACCGGACGGCGACGAATCCGGCGCGTTCATTCGAGCTGCACCTCGATCGTGTCCCAGCCGATGCGGCGCGCACGCCCGTCCGGCGGAACGACGGTGGTGCTGTCGAATTCCTCGACGAGCAGCGGCCCGGTGCGCCACGTCGCGTCGATCTCGGCCCGCCCGCACACCGGCGCCTCCGCACTGCCGATCTCCGGACCGAAATAGACCATGCGCGAGCGGTTCGCCCGCTCGCGCTCGGGCGGAAAGCCGAGCCGGCCGGGAACGAGCGCGGACTCGCGAACCCCGCGCGCGATCACGCGCACGCTCATCGTCTCGACCCGCTCTTCGTCGGAGCGGTAGCCGTACTGGCGCTCATGCGCCTGGGCGAAGCGCTCGCGGAGCGCGGCCGGTGCCGGAGTCGCGGGCAGCGGCACCGTGATCTCGGAGTTGGCGCCGGCGTAGCGTAGGTCGATCAGCCGCTCGAAGCGCCGATCGGCGGCGGCGAACCCTTCCGCTCCCAGCGCCGAAGCGCCTTCGGCCTCCAACACGCCGTAATCCGCCTCGAGCCCGGCGGCGTCGAGCGCGTCGAGATGCCGCTTGTGCGTGCGCACGTAGTGGTGCTCCGTCTGGGGAAAGAGCATGCCGAGCGCACTGAACAACCCCGGCAGCGGCGGCACGAGGATCCGGCGGATGTCGAGCTCGCGCGCGAGCGTCGCCGCGTGCACCGGACCGTTGCCGCCGAAGGCGAAGATCGCCAGCTCGCGCGGATCGAGCCCGCGCTCGGTTGACACCGCGCGCAGCGCGCGCGCCATCGCCGCGTTCGCCACGCGGTGCACGCCCCACGCCGCTTCCTCGACCGACAGGCCCAGCGGACGGGCGATCGCCGATTCGATCGCTTGCATGGCGAGCTCGCGCCGGATCCGCAGGCCGCCGCCGGCAAGCGCCTCCGGATTGACGAACCCGAGCACGACGTTCGCGTCGGTGACGGTCGGCACGGTGCCGCCGCGGCCGTAGCAGGCGGGACCTGGCGCCGCGCCGGCGCTCTCGGGCCCGACGCGCAATGCACCGCCCGCATCGAGCCGCGCGAGGCTGCCGCCACCCGCGCCCACTTCGGCGATGTCGATCGCGGGCGCGCGCACGTGGTAGCCGCCGCCGCCCAGCAGACGTCCCGCGACGTTGATGCCGCCGCCGACTTCCAGCGCGTTGACGCGCAGGAAAGCTCCGCGATCGACGAGTGCGGCCTTGGCGGTGGTGCCGCCCATGTCGAAGCTGAGCAGGCTCAAGTCGCCCAGCCGGCGGGCGAATTCAGCGGCGCCGACCACGCCCGCCGCGGGCCCGGATTCGATGATCTGGATCGGCCGCTCGCTCGCCGCCGCCGCGCTGATCGCCCCGCCGCTCGACTGCATCACGGTCAGCGGCGCGGCGATGCCGCGCCGGCGAAGCTCATCCTGCAACCCGGCGAGATAGCTGCGCACGAGCGGC
>Ga0335081_10017825_pt1 | contig 11490 bp, 10 predicted proteins | sample Lox_Sample_35_FD_206713 | JGI IMG/M metagenome (GOLD analysis project Ga0335081, IMG submission 206713) | Soil microbial communities from Loxahatchee National Wildlife Refuge, Florida, United States - Lox_Sample_3.5 | ecosystem: Environmental > Terrestrial > Soil > Wetlands | place: USA... | reverse complement strand
GTTCGGATAAATCGGGAGCGGAATAGGCAACTGCGCAGGCGTTCTCCCTTGGACGATCCGCTGGCGAAGTCATACTATATCGATTTTCTTACCGCAGTCGTTCGGTATGGGCGGGCTGAACTTTTCACTCTCGAACTCGATGACGACCTCGCCGCCTTTGCGATGTGTTCTCGGGACGCCGGGGAATGTTGGGTGCTGGCCAACCTTGCTTCGCCGAGATGGCTGCGGTACAGCCCAGGGACGATAGCCAACACAGAGGTCGTGTTGCATGCGCTCGACGATCCCGAATGCCTAGGAGTCAATTGGGGCATGGGCGTGCAGCGGTACAAGCTGAGCGGCGGAGCCACCCTTCTTCCGCGACAGGACATCCTCGCCTGGTCTTCGCCGGCCCTGCAGTTCCTGTCACAGCTGCACAGCACGTGCGCTGCTGTTCGGTGGCGAAAGAGACCGTTTCCCAGGTCGTCGCGCGTCGCGGCCTCTGCTTCCAGTCATGGCGGGCAGCGACGAGCAGCGAGACTGCGGTTCAGCCGCTGGTCCCGACCAGGTGGCCAGGCAGGCTCGCCAGACGCCGTCCGCAACGGTGGCTGATCATCGCAGGGTCGCGCAGCCGCTGTCGTCGTCGGGCACATGACCCTTAGGCAGTCACGCGCCCGAACTGCCCCGGATCTCGAGCAGCTCGATCGCGGCGCCGGCACCGAGAGGCGAGAGGGTGCCGCACGACGGGCAGAGGACCAGGTGGCCGGCCACGTCATCGGGAGAGACCGCCCACGCCGCCCCGCACAGCGTGCACTCGCGGGGGTCGGCGAGCTCCTCGACAAGCAGGCGTGATCCGCTCAGCGGCGTGTCATCGGTCAGCATCTCGTAGGCCTGCCGCAGCGCCTCCGGCGAGAAAACCGGGCTCGCCCGCACCCGGACCTCGGCGATGCCCGCCCCGAGGCTGGGATCGCGGGTCAGACGCGCTACAAGCGCGCAGACCGCGTGGTAATCGTGCAACGTGCTCCTCCTGGTCCCCGGGTGTCCTCCGGCCCGCGCCCGGCGCCCTCCGCTTGCCTGGGTCCGGAGTTCTCCGACGCCCAGCGCTGGACCTGCTCCAGGACACGCCCGGCGAGCGGCACTATCGCCGCGGCCACGGGCTCGCTGAGCGGCGCGCCGAACATCAGCGGGCCTGCGACCTCGACGGCGAGCACTCGCGTGCGGTCGGGGAAACCCATGTCCAGTCGCCTGGCGACCGCGGCAAGCTCGGGTATGCCGGCCTGGTGCAGGCTGGGTGCTGTCGCCAGGCCCAGCTCGGCGAGCCCGATGTCGACGATCGTGCCCGCCGGGCGGCGGCCCGTGCGGATCGAGTCGACGACGACCGCGCGGTCGTACCCGGCGAAGACCTCGAGCAGCGCCAGGCCCGAGGCGGCACTTTCCACGACGTCGGCATCGGCGGCCAGCCGCCCGCGCAGCGCCCGCACCGCGAGCACGCCGACGGCGTCGTCTCCCGCATACTCGTTGCCCAGGCCGAGCACCAGCGTTCGCACCGTCAGTCCCGCCGGATCTCACGCAGCAGCGCGCCGCCAGCGTCCCTGACGTCGACGATCAGCGGCATCTGGCCGGGCAGGCTGTGCGTGGAGCAGCCGAAGCACGGGTCGTAGGCGCGGAACGCCATCTCGACCTGGTTGAGCAGCCCGTCACTGACCTGTCCGTTCCTGATCAGCGCGCGCGCCGCCTTGTCGACGGACAGCGCGATCCGCGCGGCGTTGTTCTGCGTGGCGACGATCAGGTTCGCGGCCGTGACCAGGCCCCGCTCGTCGGTCTGGTAGTGGTGGAACAGCGTTCCCCGCGGCGCCTCCACGACGCCGACGCCCTCCCGCGGCGCAGCGGTCGGCAGCGTGCGCACCTGCGGGTCGGTGATCTCCGGGTCGTCGGCGAGCTCGGCCATCCGCTCCGCCGCGTACACGAGCTCGATGATCCTGGCCCAGTGATTGGCGAGCGTGTGGTGGACGGGCCCGGGGCCCAGGGTGGTGACGAACTCCTCGTACGCTTCCTGCGCGCGCGGGGTCGCCATGCCGTCGGCGGCGTTCAGCCTGGCCAGCGGCGCGACGCCGTAGACCCCGCTGTCCGCCCCGTCGGCGAACCCGGTCCAGCCGACGTCCTTGAGGAAGCAGAACTTCATGTACGTCCACGGCTCGACGTGCTCGGCGACGTGGCCGAGGTAGTCCCGCCCCGCGAACGTGAGCAGCTCCGTCCCGTCCGGGCGGACGACCCTGAGCCTGCCGTCGTAGAAGTTGACCTTGTTCGCCTCGTCGACGAGGCCCAGGTAGTAAGTGCGGTGCGTGTAAGCCTCGGAGGTCACGAGATCGACGTAGCCGGCGTTGCCGAGCACGATCGCGCGGAACGCCCCGAGAGCGAACTGGCCGAACTCGACGGCGCGGGCCGCCGCCGCGGCCGCCTGCTGCCGGACCTCGCTGCTGAGGGACTGCGACACTCCCCCCGGCAGGCCGAAGACGGGATGGACCGCCTTGCCCGCTACCGCGGCAACCAGGTCACGGAGCTGCTTGCGGACACCGATCACCTCCTTGCCCACCTCGAGGCCCACGGCGTCGACGACGCCGAGGATGTTCCGCTTCTGCCTAGCGGCATCCGGGCCGACGATGAAGTCGGGGCCGCCGAGGAAGAAGAAATGCAGCGCGTGGTCTTCGACCATGAAGGTGCTGTAGAGGAGCTCGCGGATCTTCCGGCCGGCCGGCGGCGGGTCCACCTGGTAGAGGTCGTCGAGGGCTTTCGTCGCGGCCATGTGGTGGGCCATCGGACAGACGCCGCAGATGCGCGAGGTGATCTGCGGCATGTCCTCGGCGCGCCGTCCCTGGGCGAACTTCTCGAAGCCGCGCAGTTCCGGGACCTGGAGGTAGGCCCGGTCGACGCCGCCGTCGTCGTCGAGGAAAATCTGTATCTTCCCGTGTCCCTCGAGCCGTGTCATGGGGTCGATGAGGATCTGGCCGGTCACGGCGCCACCTCTTCCTTTTCGTCCCTCGCCGCCGGCCGCACGCGACGGTGCAGCAGCGAAGCGGGCAGGCTGTAGCGGTAGAAGGTGCCGACCGGATCGACGATCTCGGCAACGCGAGCGGCGACCTCGTCCTCGCCGTCCGCGTCGAGGAGCGACGCCATGGCCGACAGCGCCTTCGCGCCGTAGTCGACGACGCTGCTCGTGGGTCCCATGCAGCCGGTGCAGGGCATATTCCCGCCGGGGCAGGCGGCGGCGCAGCCCGCGCGGGTAGCGGGGCCGAGGCAGACCAGGCCCTGCGCGAGCAGGCACAGCTCCGGATCGATGAGCATCTGGTGCGGCCGCCGGAACGCCCGCACCAGGAGCTTGTCCGGCTTCGTCGCGGCACGCGGGCACTCCGAGCACAGCGCCACGTCGGGCGCGAGCACGGCTCCCCTGGCCGGCAGCTTCCCCTCGACCAGCGCCGTCACGGCCGAGGCGATCAGGCCCGCGGGCGGCGGGCAGCCGGGCAGGTAGTAGTCGACGCCGATGACCTGGTCGAGCGTGCGCACGGTGGCGTCGAACGCGGGCAGCGTCAGCTCTCCCTCGGCGACGCGGCTTTCCGGCGCCGGCAGCGTCCCGTCGCCGTTGTCGACGCTCGGCACCTGGTGATAGACGAGGTCGAGGATGTCCCGGCCCTCGTACAGGTTGGCGAGGCCGGGGACGCCGCCGAGTATGGCGCAGCTGCCGAAAGCGACCACCGCGGCGGACTTGCGGCGCAGCAGCCGGGCCATCTCCTCCTGCTCCGACGTGCGCACGGCGCCGTTGATGAACGCCGCTGCCAGCTCCCCGTCTTCGAGTGCCTCGACATCCTCGCGCTTGAAGTCGAGCGCGACCGGCCAGAACGCGACCTCCACGAGCTCGACGACGGTCAGCAGGCCCTCGCCGAGGTCGACGACGGCCTCCTCGCAGCCGCCGCACGACGCGCACCAGTAGAAAGCGATCTTCGGTTTCGTCATCGTGTCTCCCCGGCCAGCTCCGCCGCCTCGCGCTGCGGGCGGCCCAGGCGCAGCGGCCCAAGCCTGCGCAATTCCTCGGTCATCTCGTTGCAGACCCGCTGCACCTTCTCGCCCTCGGACGCCGAGATCCACTCCAGGCGCAGCCGCTGGTCCTCGATGCCCAGGTCGCGGAGCACGGCCCGGAGCAGCTCGATCCGGCGGCGGGCCTTGTAGTTGCCCTCCTGATAGTGGCAGTCACCCGGGTGGCAGCCGCCGATGAGCACCCCGTCGGCGCCCTGGCGGAAGGCCGCGAGCACGAACTGCGGGTCCAGCCTGCCTGAGCACATCAGGCGGATCACCCGCACGTTCGGCGCGTACGCGAGCCGGGAGATGCCGGTCAGGTCGGCGGCGGTGTACGTGCACCACGTGCAGAAGAAGGCGACGATCTTCGGCTGGAAATGGTTCTCAGACACCCTTGAGCACCCCCTCGAGCTCGGCGAGGACCTGCTCGTCCGTGAACAGGTGCTGCTGCATCGCTCCCGACGGGCAGGCTGCGACGCACACGCCGCACCCCTTGCAGAGCACCTCGTTGGTGATGGCGACGTTCCCGTCGGCGTCGAAGGACAGCGCACCGAACGGGCACAGGCCGATGCAGGTGCGGCAGCCGGAGCACCTCGCCGCGTCGACGAAAGCCGTGCTCGGCTCGAGTTCCACCGAGCCGCGATCGATCATCACCAGGGCCTCCGCCGCGGCAGCGCCCGCCTGGGCCACGGTGTCCGGGATGTCCTTGGGCCCCTGGCAGGCGCCGGCGATGAAGACGCCGTCGGTGAACGTGGACACGGGTGCGAGCTTCGGGTGCCGTTCGGTGAAGAAGCCCTCGGAGCTACAGCTGATGTTCAGCAGCCTGCGCACCTGCTCGGCGTCGGACTGCGGCTCCAGGGCCACCGCGAGCACGACCATGTCCACCGGGATCTGCCGCACGACGCCGGCCAGGGTATCCTCCGCGCGCAGGACGAGCTTCCCCTCGGCGCCCGGCGAATCCGCCTCGTCGCTCACCTCGACGACGCGGCCGCGGATGAGGCGCACCCCTTCCTTCATCACCTTCTCGTAGAACTCCTCGTAGCCCTTGCCCGGAGTCCGCATGTCGATGTAGAAGCTGTAAACCTCCGCCCCCGTGCGCTCCTTGATCAGGTGGGCCAGCTTCAGCGAGGACATACAGCACACCCGCGAGCAGTAGGGGTTGTACCTGGCGTCGCGCGAGCCGACGCAGTGGATGATGCCGACCGTCCCGGGGCGCCCGCCGCCGCGCAGCACGATCTCGCCCTGCGTCGGGCCGGAGGCGTTGAGAAGGCGCTCCACCTCGGGAGCCGTGTAGACATTCGGGAACCTGCCGTAGCCGTACTCGGGGATCCGCCTGGCATCGAAGGGCTTGTAGCCGGTGGCCACGATGATCGCCCCGACGTCGAGCTCGACGTGCGTGTCACGCATCGCCAGGTCGATCGCGCCGGCCTCGCAGACCGCGATGCACTGCCCGCATTCGGAGCAGACGCCGCAGTCGAGGCACCGCCCGGCGCCTCGGCGCGCCTGCGCCTCGGTCAGCGGCAGCTCGAGTTCCGCGAAATCGGCCGGCGCGGCGGCAAACCGGGTGGCCGGCGTCCGCGGGTCCAGGCGGCCGCGGGCCGGATGCTGCTTCGCGAGCACATCGGCCGCTTCGACGACCGGCAGCGTCGCATCGAAGCTCGCCGGATCCAGGTCCTCTCCCCGCAGCCAGCGGTCGATCATGAAGGCGGCCCGCTGGCCGCGTCCCACCGCGTGCGCGATGTCGAGCGCGCCCGACACGACGTCGCCGGCGGCGAAGACGTACGGCACATCGGTCTGCAGCGTTCCCTGGTCGGCCCGGAGTGTCCCGTTCGCCGTCGTCCGCAGCCGTGGGCCGAGCGCCGTCGCTTCAGGGCTCAGCCCGATCGCGGCGATCACCACCTCGCAGCCGATCACGAACTCGCTGCCGGGGACCGGCTCTGGCCGCCGGCGACCGGAGGCGTCAGGCGCGCCGAGCTCGGTCCGGACGCAGCGCAGCCCGCAGACCCGCCCGTGCTCGTCGCCCACGACCTCGGCCGGCGCGACCTGGAAGCTGAATCTGGTGCTTTCGTGCTCGGCGGCGTCTACCTCCTCCGGGTAGGCCGGCATCTCCTCGCGGCCGCGCCGGTACGCCACGGTCACTTCTGGCGCGCCGAGCCGCCGGGCCGTCCGCGCGGCATCGGTCACCATGATCTCCTCCGGCTCGCCCGGCGCCTCGGGCGCGCCAAGCCGCCGGGCCGTCCGCGCGGCATCCATCGCCACGTTCCCGCCGCCCACGATGACGACCCGCTTGCCGGTCAGGCCGACCGCCTCGCCGCGCTTGGCCGCCTCGAGGAACTCCAGGCCGGACAGGACGCCGTCCAGGTCCGCACCCGGCACGCCGAGGCTGGTCGAGACCGGCGCGCCGGTGGCCACCAGGATCGCGTCGTACCCCTGGCGCCGCAGCCCTTCCAGGCTCGCGACCCGCGTGCTGGTGGCGATCTCCACGCCCAGCGCGGTCACGTTCTCGATGTCCCGCTCCACCACCGAGGCCGGCAGCCGGTAGCCGGGGATGGCCAGCCGCAGCATGCCGCCAGGCTCGGGCGCTGCCTCGAAGATCTTGACGCGGTAGCCCCTGCGGGCGAGCTGCCAGGCAGCGGTCAGCCCGGCCGGGCCCGAGCCGACCACCGCGACCTGCCTGCCGTTCGGCGGGGCTACCTCGACGGAGGCAGACGTTCCCCGCCGGTAGTGGGCGTCCGCGATGAACCGCTTCAGCCGCCGGATCGGCAGCGGGCCCTCCAGGCTGGCCCTGGTGCACTCGGCCTCGCACTGCGCGTAGCAGGCCCGGCCCAGGCTCCCGACCAGTGGCGTCGCCTCGAGCACGAGGCTGAATGCCTTCTCGTACTCGCCCTTCCTGACCAGTGACACGTAGCCATGAGCCTTGATCCCGGCCGGGCAGCTGAACGTGCACCGCGAGGTGCCCGCGCGGTCGATGACCGGGAAGGCCGGCACGGCCTGCGGGAACGACTTGTAGACGACCGGCCGGGTGCCGAGGCCGTGGTCGAACTCCGACGCGATCCCGTCCCAGGTGCAGTTCTCGACGCAGAGGCTGCAGCCGGTGCAGGCGTCCTCGTTGATGTAGCGGGCCTTCCGTCGCACCTTGATCTTGAAGCTGCCCACATAGCCGGAGATCTCCTCCACCTCGCTGTAGGACAGCAGGTCGATGTTGGGGTGCTGGCCGACCTGCACCATCTTCGGGGTGAGTATGCAGGCGGCGCAGTCGAGTGTCGGGAAGGTCTTGTCGAACTTGGCCATCTGGCCGCCGATGCACGGCTCCCGCTCCACCAGGTAGACGTGCTTGCCGGCGTCGGCGAGGGTGAGCGCCGCATGGATCCCGCCGATCCCGCCGCCGACGACGAGCACGTCCGGGCGGACCGGCGCGCGGCGCCGGTCCAGGCGCTCGTGCGCGGCAACCCGCCGCACCGCGCCCGCGACGAGCGCCTGGGCTTTCTCCGTCGCGTCGCCGTGATCGGCGGTTACCCAGCTCACGTGCTCGCGGATGCTCGCCATCTGGGAGTAGAAGGGGCTGATCCCGCCGGCCGCCGTTGCGCGGCGGAACGTCTCCCCGTGCATGAGCGGCGAGCACGAGGCAACGACGACCCGGTTCACCAGGCCGTCGCGGATGTCCTGCTTGATCAGCCCCTGGCCCGGGTCCGAGCACATGAACTTGTAATCGCGCGCGACCGCCACGCCGGGCAGCGTGGCGGCGGACGCGACCACGCGCTCGACATCGACCGTGGCGGCGATGTTCCGGCCGCAGTGACAGACATACACGCCGACCTTCGCGGGCTGCGCAGCCTGCGAGCAGTCTCCGTCAGGCCCGGACATGGGCACCTCCCTGCGCCGCTGCGGGATCCGGCAGCCGCCAGTGCAGCATCCGGTTAGCGCCGAGCGCCCGCTCGTCGAGCCCGAGAGCGGTGCCAAGCAATTGGGTGAAGAAGCCGACCGACAGGTCGATGTGCTCATCGAAAGTGCGGTTCATCTGGTGCTGGAACGCCTCGAGGTTGAACTGGCACAGCGGGCAGACCGTGGCGATCGCTTGCGCGCCGCGCCGCTTGGCGTCCTTCAGCAGCCGGTGGCTGAGCCGCAGCGTCGCCTCGGGCAGCGCGCCGATGAGCGGGCCGCCGCAGTAGCAGGAACCGCCGCAGCAGCGCGTCCGCAGCGGCCATTCGATGGGCTCGGCGCCGACCGCCGCCAGCAGCCGCTCCATTGACGTCGGCGCGCGCCGGTCATCGAACATCGCGTACGGGCGCACCAGCAGGCAGCCGTAGTAGCAGGCGACCCGCAGTCCCCCGAGCGGCCGGACGGCGGCTTCAGCGACCCGGTCGAGTCCGATGTCGTTCACGAGCACGTCCAGCGGGTGCCGTGGCCGGGCCCGGCCCTGGTACCGCAGCCCGGCCGCCCCGAGCGCCCCGCCGACACGAGCGGCCATCGCCCCGCCGTCCGCGAGCGCGCGCTCGGTCTTGAGCAGCGCGCGGTAGCAGCCCGCGCACGGGGCAATGACGTCGACCGGCCCTGTGCCGGGCTGCGCGTCCTCCGCTAGCGCGAGGTTGCGGGCAGACAGGGCGGCCGCTTTGGCGGCATCGACGGCGGGGTAGCCCGAGGCGCCGCAGCAGTTCCAGTCCTCGAGCTCGTCAAGGCCGGTCCCGAGCGCCCCGAACACCGCCCGCAGCGACTCCTCATAGGACCGGCCGGTCCCCTTCGCCGAGCATCCGGGATAGTAGGCGTAACTCATGCGTGCTCCCCAGTCGTCACATCGAGGGCGTCGAGGACCTTCCGTAGCTGCGCCGGTTTGCGCACCGACTCAGGCCGCAGCGGCAGCCTGCCCCGCCGTATCAGGCGCAGCGCCACCGGCGCGTACCGCACCAGCTGGAGCGGGCGGGTCCGCAGGTACAGAGACAGCGAGAGCCACGCCTCGCTGCTGCGCCCCCGCTTGTCAACGGTGCGGACGAACTGGCGCGCCAGGACAGGGGTGATGAACCGTCGCGGGTACACGCCGGTGCGCATCGACTGCCGCTTCAGCGCGTAGATCGACTCGGTCAGCGGGAGCTGCTTCGGGCATTCGACCGTGCACGCGTAGCAAGACGTGCAGACCCAGATGGCGCGGCTGCGCAGGACATCGTCCTCGCCTCCGGCCGTCATCATCGCGTTGAGGACCCGCGGAGAATGGTCCATGTACTCGATCAGCGGGCAGACGACACTGCACGTGCCGCACTGTATGCAAAATTGCGGCAGGACCCGGTCGGCTGCGCCCAGGGCCCGGCCTGGTGCCAGCTCTGGTGACGACTTGCTCACGGGGCACCTCCCTGCTCTGGCACGTGACCAGGGCTCGAGCTCCTCCCCGCAAGGTCTCGCTGATTCCCCGGTTCTGAAAGGGGTCAAAGGGTCTGTCTGATAGGGGCCCAAAGGGCCAGTCCCGATGAGCCCAAAGTCACATTGCCGCTGAGCTGGCCACACGGGAGTAACTGGTGCGGGTGCCCCGTTCTGCCACAGCATGCCTGCGCTCGGTCTGATCACCGGCGGCCGGGTGCGCGGCGGGCTCGGAGCACGGGCCCGACGGGCCCGAACCTGCAAGCCGCCGCGCCCGCGCCTCGATCTCCGCCGGCTTACGCCGATGTCGTGCTCGCGGACAGGATTGTCGTGTTCGCGGACAGGAATGTCGCGCCGCTGCAAGGCAGCGCCAGCATGCCCGGTGTCTAGCGAGGGGCCGGGCCCTGACGGGCTTGGCGCTGGCGCTGGCGCACGCTCAGAGCGCGGTCTTGCCGGACCGCGTAATCCACCGCCGCTACTCGGGCTGCGCCTCGCCGATCATGGTCGGCGCGAGCATCTCGGCCAGTGCGAGCACCTCATAGCTGGAGATGTTGTAGAGGGGAGCCTGCGCGAGGAGGTTGTCGAGTTCCTCGTTGGAGTCCACGTTGTAGATCCAGGCGCCGCCATGGCCACCCACCAGGTGGTACCGCGCCTCAAGCTTGCCCGCCGCCAGCAACCGGGCGCCGTAGTCCTGCTGCCGGAAAACGGCCCGGGCCACGTCCTGGGACGCCCGGCTTAGCTCCAGCTTCCAGAGGACCAGGAACTTGCCAGCCATCATCTCCTCCTCGGTGGAGCCGCCAGGCAATGCGAATCTGCACCGAAGCCTAGCGCCGTCGGGGCCCTCCCCGGCACCGCGGCATTCCGGCCGCGGACCAGCCCCTTCGGCCACTTGCCGTGCCTGAATCATGGTGCAAGGCTGAGTCATGGACGAGGCGGCCCGGGCGCAGGAAAGGCGGACATGATGCTGTAGCCGGCCTGACCGGGGGCTGGCCCGTTACGAACGGGTGAGATTACCCTCGTCGCTCTCTGTCGCCCCCGGGCTGGGGCGACGACGGGCATGACGCGTAGCGTCGGCGGGCCGTGTGCCAGCTGCGGACACTGGTCGACCGTGACCGATGAGCGCTGAGGGGGTGCGTGATGTGCCTGGGCATACCTGGTGAGGTAACCGAGCTCCTCGCTGGCCAGCCCGATCTGGCCAAGGTGGAGGTGAGCGGCATCCGGCGGGTGATTAACGTCGCTCTGCTCGCCGACGACCCGCCCGCACCTGGTGAGTGGGTGTTGATCCATGTCGGCTTCGCCCTGTCGAAGATTGACGAGAACGAGGCCGCGGAGGCCCTGAAGTTCCTGGCGGGGGTCGGTCAGGCCTATGCGGACGAGCTCGCCGGTCTGGCGCAATCACGGATCGAATGAGGCATCGCCGTCGTGCGCTGCCAGCAGGCCAGCGCCCGGCGAGAAGAGATCTGGCTGCTGGCCGACGAGGTCGATATCGCCGTCCACGCTGAAAGACCTGCCGGCCGGCCAGCCGGACGGCAGCGTGCTCGCGGCGACCCCGCAACCAGACGGCGCGGGCTTGACCCCGCCGCCAGCATAAATCTGATCTTGCTCGCCGCATTTGCGTCGCACGCTCTGCTGCCCTCGCGCACTGCCCCACGGCCGTCGTAACCTGAGCGCGTGGACCTGCCCGCGTGCTACGCCTTATCGGAGCCGACTGAACTGGCTGTCCCGGACGGGCTGCGTGACAAGGGCGTCACTCAGTCGGTCCAGTGGCCGTGCCTCGATCCGGATTGCCCGCTTGCTATCGGCGGTAAGCCGGTGATGTCCGGCCGTCTAGTGACGTTCATCTCCGCATCAGGCCGCGCGCACGCACTCTGGCGCGGCTCACGATCGGTGGCGTACCTGCGGCTGCTGCCGGATGGCCCGGTCACGGCGCCGCAGCCGGCTGTCTGGACGCATGGCGCGATGATCTGCAACGATCCGGCCTGCCCGGATTACGGACTAAGCGTGCATGAGGTAGTCATCTCGCCGCCCGCGCCTTGATCGGATGTCGTCTGCAGCGAGCGCCGGGGCAGTTCTGAAGCGGACGGTGCCGGGCCTCATGGC